>Ga0182738_1002118_pt1 | contig 23914 bp, 21 predicted proteins | sample eDN5th30CBELigMG_FD_128876 | JGI IMG/M metagenome (GOLD analysis project Ga0182738, IMG submission 128876) | Enriched Miracle-Growth compost microbial communities from Emeryville, California, USA - eDNA 5th pass 30_C BE-Lig MG (version 2)... ...
GAAAATGTCACTCTTCTTTCCAGTCAAGTTCAACGCGCTGGCCCCACTAAATCAAAGAGCATTAAGAGCTCTCTTCTCTTGAATGCGGGTACTGCTTCAAGTCCCAAAATGGGCATTCCTAACAGTCCAACAACATTCGGAATTAAAGAAGAAAAGAAAGCTTTAAAGCCCAAGGAATCTTTGAGAACCATGTCTTCAACTCCCAAGAATTCAGCTGTTTCTAAAGGAGCTGAGCCATTGAGAGCTAGAGACATTGCCGGAGCAAATTCATCTCAATATAAATGGAAAAAGTTGGAGATCAGCACCGAATTCAACAACACTAAATCTTCCTATGCCAGCAGACCACAAACCACCAAGAATACCGAAATCGACGAAAACAACGGAATTGTCACCAAGACTCCTATCACCCAACAATCCTTACAATTAATCCCCAAACATCTTCAAAACCGAACTGACGGATATACAATTTCTGCCGAAACCAAAACCGACCAAAAAGCCAGATCTGGAAGACCTTTATCTAGCAGCACTGTTAACACCAAGCACTCAAGCGCCAGTATCCCTAAGGATGGTGGATACAAGGCTCGCAGTGCTCTTCTTAAAGACAGCGGCAAAGCTTCTGACCAAGAAAACACCGCAAGCAGAACTTCATATAAGAAAAACACAGCAAGCACCACACCAAAGGCCAGTGCTCATCACGGCCTTGTGAGTGTAGAGGATATTACACCTCAAACTACAACTGCTGCAGGCAAGAAACTCTCTGCTCAAGTTGATCTTAGAGCTTCTTGGCAAGCATCTACTACCACAAACGAATCTGCTAAAAAGAGACCTCTTAGTGCCAAGAAGGAGACCAAGGAAGTCAAAGAAGATTTGAAAGTTGAGAAAAATAACTCTGCTGTGGCTCCCACTCCCACTGAGAAAATTTCTCTCAACAGTTTTGTTACCAGTGTCAGCAAGGGTGAATTTTTATTGTTTTTAATTTTTCCTAATCTCGTGCCGTAGGTGATGCTTTTGGAAGTATAAAGAAATATGGTGAAAAGAGAGAAAGCTCAGTGAAGAAGGTGACCAAGAAGCCAACTCTTACTCTTGACGAAAAAACTCAACCTGTTCGTGCTGTAGAACTCGAGCTTAGAGGATCTCAGACCACTGCTAACAGTGATTCAAAGACCTTTACTATTTCCCTTGGTAAAACCACAGCCATGTCTCCTCAAGCTTCCACCCAAAAGAATACAAAGAATACTAGAACTGGAGCTTCAACTCCCAAGGATGCTATGAGAAACTCTCAAGAAATCTCCACAAGAAACAAGGCTCAAGTCCAAGCTCAAGCTAAAGGAAACGAACCTTTTATCTATTATATGACAAATATGGAGAAGGCTCACAGATGGAACGGAGAGCCTGATTACTTTGTGCAAGTGTATAGAGAGCATTTCCTCCAAACCTATCAAGCTTTGACCTTCTGCAAGATGCTCAAGGCAGCCGATTTGTCAGTGATTAACCAAAAGAAGGTGAACCTTCCCAAGAAAGAAGCTCACAATAAGCGTAAGGAGAACTTGATATTTTTCTGTTACTGATTTCTAAATAGATAAAAAGACGTTGGTCTTCGATATGGATGAAACTTTGATTCATTGTAACGAATCCACCGATATGCCTGCTGACGTTGTCTTGCCCATTATCTTCCCTAATGGTGAAGTTGTTCAAGTAAAACCAAGATTTTTATAAAAACCTAATGACCCTTTGCAGGCCGGAATAAACGTGAGACCTTATGCATTGGAGATATTGAGAGAGTTGAGTGCATATTACGAGATTGTGGTGTTTACTGCATCCCATGCTTGCTACGCAAATGTCGTTTTGGATTACTTGGATCCCCATGAGCAATATATTCAACATAGATTGTTCAGAGACAGCTGTGTGGTGACAGAAGAAGGCGTTCATATTAAAGATTTAAGAGTTATTGGCAACAGAAATATAAAGGATGTGATTCTGATTGATAATGCCGCATATTCATTCGGTTTCCAGATCGAAAACGGAATTCCCATTATTCCTTTCTACGATAACAAAGCCGATCAGGAATTGAGACACTTGATCCCTTACCTTAAATTCTTGAGTTCAGTGGAAGATTTGAGAGAAATCAACAGACAGACTTTCAGATTACATCAATACGCACACCATGATACACCAGAAGGAGTATTAGAGAAGATTATTCTTCAAGAATAAAAGAAAGTGCGAATGTCTGAAGGTGTTTTATCTATCCTTTTTTAATTACTCTTTATTCAATCTATGTAATGTAAGTGTTGTCCTTTTGATGTTTTCTTAGTATTACTTAACTATTATGTATTTGGTAGTTAGCGAGGACTGGATTTTTTTATTCATTGCCTATTTATCTGTATAGGGAATACTTATCATTGGTTATCTGCTAACCTTTTTTTAACTTTTAAATTGGTTTCGGGAATGAGGGAATAGAATCATTATGAACGTAAGAATTTATTTTTCACAAGGAAGTTTTTTGAATTCCAAGACATATAAGAAAGTGACCGCAAATGTATCCAAGACTTCAGAAAACTGCTTCTTTTTTTTTGTTCCGCTCTTTTCTAACCAGATTTCCTTTTCATTTTTGAAAATACAGGTAGCAAATTTTTTTAATAATGCTTCCATTTCTGGGTTCCCGTTTTGAGTAAGAAAGTCAATAAGCTCTTCATAAGTTTTCTTTTTTGGCTTGCACCTTTTAATCCACTGATCAAATTCCTCTAAAGTACGCTTGCCAAATCTCCCAAAACGAATGACCCTTCCAATGGACTCCAATTCATACTTCTTTTTGCTGACATTATGAGTACGATAATATTGATAGGCCCTTTTGACTTCCACCATAAATAATGCAGGCAAAGTTTTCATTTTTGTGGACTGTTTGCTCTTTGGCTTTTTTTCACTTTCATTCTCAATCTGCTCCTCTTCTTTTCTCTGATTTCGAGTATCCCCAGAATTCACTCTCTCATAAAATTCAGTTTCCTTCTTTCCCTCCTCTTGGTGCATCTCATTTCCATGATTATTATTGATTATTTGAGGAGACTCAATCTCAATCCCCATCGCATAGAAATTATCAATGTTCATTCCAGGATCTGACTCGTTCTTCTCTTCTTCCATCTTATGAGCCTCATTAACATAATCATTTCTTTGGAGAGGTTCAGGCACTGTTCCAAAATTGTCAAGCAGCTCATCTCCTTCTCTACGGTCCTGCATCCAAGGATTTTGATCAACTAAAGGGTTGAAATTATCAGTCGAGTTTGGATTTACAGGGTTGGAGGATTTGTTTGTTTGACTTCTTGTTGTAGAAGGTGGAGAGTCATCAATTTCAGAGCTATCATCTGGAATTCCGGGACCAAATTTGGGGAAATTATAAGCTTCTTGGCAGCTGAGGCCTTTCGGTTGCTTTCTATTCAGAGGGGAGAAATATGTGCCCATCAAACCATAATAATCACCAGTATCATCAGGGACCTCTTCCTCACCTGGTCCACGAAGAGTTGAGAGGTTTTGCATGATATTAAAGATGATAATAGTTTCTGATGTAAAAGCTTTAAAAGTTAAAAATATAATTATAAAAATGATTTACTTCTTGATTAAATAAGGCATCTAATAGCTTAATCAAAAAAAGAGACTCCAGGTTTTATTTTGAGGGTTTCCAGTAAGATAAATGAAATATGACAACGGATTTGGAGAGAGAGGTGAATGCCCTTCTTCTTTGAGACGGAAAAGGTATGTGAGGAGCGTTTTTCGCTTTTGAAATATTAAGTTTTTCTTCACTTGAATTGGAAAAAAATTTCGTTAATTAAAATTTTTCCACCCAAAATCAAGCTTCTATTCTTTGCTGGGAAAGAGTGGATAGAAATTTTTTCCATCTCACCTTGACAGCGAAATCTTAATGATTTCTCAAATTTTTGCCACGTGGTTAATGGCAGCTTTGAGAGAAGGAGATCAGAGTAATTTTCTTTTTTGTAAACGAGGATAACATTTTTCCATTTAGTGAAGGGTGGAATTGGAAAAAGCATTTCAAAGCTGGTCAATTCTGCTCGTTGGATCTTTAATTAAAGAAATCAGGAAGGGCCAAGAGAAATTTGTCGTTTTTGAAGGAGTTTGAGGCGAACCTGTTTCGGAGAAGGATAATGGGAAAGTGCAGCATAGCCGAGTCTATCTAGTTTGAAGAATTAAATTTTATTGTGAATGGGATTTCAATAAAAATAAGTGAAAGAATAAGGTTGAATATTGTGGATTGAAAAAAAAGCCTATAAATAATTCTTAATATCTGATTTGCTTTCATTAATTAATTGTGTTTCTCCTAGATGTTTCTAGATTTTCCTTTCTTTATGGTAAACTTTTGATGATGCAAGAGAAGCTTTTCAAAGCAAATCATGATAAAAACTTTCATTTTTCTCAATATAATAAGTTTTATTTTGAATTTCTCTTATTTTCAAAAGAATGCTAAAAATCCTAGACAACTATTCAATTGAGGAAAGAAAAGTATTGGATTGAAATGGGAGCTGATGTTGCTCCTCATCTGAGAATGCCATGTCTTCTGGCTATCTTTTGGAATCATCGTAATAGATCCGAAAAATATAAAAGTATTTCTGATCAAATTCATAATTTCAGAATTTTGCTTCTGTGATCCAAATCCTCGCTTTGGGCATCAGATCCAGACAGATTGTGATTTTTTTTTTAATACTTGTGAATTGAAAAGGCCATCTAACCAAAATCCTCTATGAAATAATGGGGAATCCTCACTTTGTGATGGAAAAAAAAAAGACGGAATTTTCTAGCAAGAAATTTTTTTTTTGAGTTATAAACGATTTTTTCAAAATCTTGATCGTCTAAGACTTCATATGAAATTTCATTCAATTCAGCTGCCTGTCTCGTCAATGATTTTCCTCTCTCAAAAGCTTTTCTCATACATTTCGAAAGGAATATAAAGAAATTTCTGTTTACAAAATAACTTTCATACTATTAAGATTTGAAGGGAATATCACCCAACTCATTTTGAGTAAACACAAGCTTCTTCAGGAATGCAATGCCTAATTTTCCTTCTGACTTCAGTTGATTCACTATTGAGTCGCTCTCAAAGTGTGATAAGCTGCTTTCTATCCATATATAAGGCAAGTCTTGCATTTTCGGATGTTTCTGATAGAGAATATAAAGGTCATAAAGCATCATTTTTGAAAAGCCACTCATTTGGAAGTAGAGATGGGAAATTTTTGTTAAGCCTTCTGAGCGAGTCTTCAGTTCTTTCAAATAAATATCCCAATTAAAAGGAAGATAACATGTCAAAACTAAAATGATTATCTCTGAAGGAGTATTCTTTTTGATGGCCAAAGCAATATCAAACATTGTATGAAGGATGTTTTCGAAATCTTCTTCCTTCATCTTCGGCGCGAATGCGAATAATATTGCATTTTTAAGAGGTTTTTGTTGAATGAAAGAAGTATAATAGTCGTTGACGTTCTTTAGGGGAGAAGGCTTCCCTTCAAAAGGCGTTTATTGTGTTTTCATTGTGAAGAAACGAGTTGAAAATGATAAGGAGGGATTTTATTGTTAACAAGTTTCAAATTATTATTTTAGAGCTCCTAAATTTGGCTAATTGATATTCTCTTTTTATTTGATGAAATACTACCAAAGAAAAATAATTGAAAATAAACTCGATGTGATAGTTAAAAAGTCTCCAGTTATTTTTTTTTTGAAGAAATAAATTGAGAGCTGTTCCTTGTAACGAGAAGGCCTCCTTAAACAAACTACAGAAATTTTACTGATAGAAGTGTCATACTTTATAGAGGGAATGAAATTTCTCTCTTTTATCAATATTATAAAGAAAAGTATTTATTCTAGGGAGTTATTACGTTTATTCCAAAAGAGCCTTCACGAAGTCTGATTCTAATTGGTAAAGAGTTTGGCGGATGTTTTGCTTGGTCTTGCTTTTCATTGGAGAGTCTTTCAGCCATTTTTCCACGTCTTCTGCATTTCCCAGAAAAGCTATTAAAACATCAATGAACAAAGCGATAACTTCAGGTCCATAATTTTGTTTAAAATATCTCCCAAATGAGATGAATGTCCTGCCCGGATCTTTGAATCCAGACATAAGATTTTTAAAGTCTTGGAATTGTGATTGAGACATGTTGTCAAGTTTGTAAGAGATGCTTTGGAAATAACTGTTTTTGCCTGGATTGTAATTTCTCACCCCATTTTTAATCGCATTAAACACGAGGAAAGGAGCGTTTTTAAGCTTGTAAGAAGAGGATTTTTTTATTTCGAGTCGAATTATTGTAAAGACTTTTTTCTTAGGTTGGATTGGCAAGTCCTGAAGATTTTCAATTATTTTTTCATTCATTTCCTCAGAATTTTCCTGAGCAGCTTGAAGTTCTGGAACGGGGTCTGGTAGATTATTATAATCTTCATGCAAAGGGTCAAAAATAGTGTCAGTGTTGATAGGGTTAGGTCTAGCCTCCTCAGCATCTTCTTCGACACCATCCTCAAGAGGATAAAGGACAGCTGAGTTGCAGAAAAGTTCGCTGTTTTCGTCAAAGGCTACCGAGTTTACTTGATAGTCTTCATCAGAGTTCCTGAAAGGAAATGACTCTTTTGAAGCAAGGTTGAGAAAATTTGAAGGCGACATGAATCCGCTTTGAGAATGTGAGTTGAGAGCATAGTCATCATTTGAGTGCAAATGATAGCCTGATGAAGTGCTGTGATCTCTGCAATCCGCTGAACTAAGCTCAGGGGGTTTATATGAGTCTCTTTGATCCTTGTCAATGTGGCTAGACAAATTTGTTCCAAGCATAAAGTCTCTCTTAAATTTAAAATTATAAAAAAAATAATTTCGACGCGATATTTGAGACTTTCATTAAGCATTTCTGGTCGACGAACCTTATAATTTTGAAAATAAGCAAAGATTTTCATTAGCTTTCCTGGAGATATTTCGAAGCGATTCAAAAAGTTCGGGGATCTCGTGAATGTTTAGAAAGATGGCAACAGGGGAAAAGTTGAGACGGGGACAGATGGTTTGATGTTTGGTGTATTTGAAAAGTTTAATTGTTCGGACACTATAAATTTAATTTATTAAAAAACCCTATCAGAAATTAATTTTTCATAGGCTGACGGAAACGTGAAGATTAGGAAAAAGGTTTTTTTTGTTGGGAAGAGACTTCTGAAAGGGGCGAGGTGAAGTGAGGATCAAAAGGCAAATCTCTCGTTTGATTTCAAATTGGATCAGTTCAATTTATTCTTACGATTTTAAACTTCAAAGTCAGTATCTACATTTTATAATTAATTACTTTTGAGGTTTGGGATTTATTATACAATTTCCCTGTACAAAGTAAAAATTTAGCCTTCTTATCCTTCCAGTCCTTGATTGAAAGAAACTTTATCTCTTCCCAATTATGACTCTTTTCACGATCTCTCCGTCCAAAGCAAAGAAGAACATTATCCCAAACAGGTAAAAACGATGATGTTTCCGAAGGGTCTTATCATAGAGTGAGGCTTTGAACACAAGCTCAGGCTATGAAAATGAGGCAAACTTCAAGATTTCGTAAAATGGTATGTTCTGTTTTATGGGAGAAAAGAAATTATTAATTTCATCCTCTGGATAAGTTTTATTGAGTAAATCAGTTATGAAAAGAACGAGGTTCTTTTTTAGGATTTGGAGAGATATCATACATATTAACTTGTCTTATACAATCAATCGAAATATTTGTTGGATGACGTAAGTTTAGAAAATATCGTCATCCTTGGAAAAAATTGACGGATTAGTCCGAAGTATTCCTTGGATGATGTAAATGATTGGAAGAGGCTGTTTATAATGACATTACGAAAGAAAAGTTTAGGAAAACTCAATAACAAGAATGGCGGGAATTATCAAGAGATTGGTGAGCAAATTGAGAAAATTCAGCTTTAAGGAAATGGATTAAGCAAATTTGGGCAAATTTTCTTTTTGATTTATTTCTAATTTAATCAACGAAGCAAATATAAATTTTTCTAAAAACAAATTACAGACAAGCATAAAATGTCAAAAGAAGCCAAAGATAAGGACAATAACGAAAAGCTTATCAAGATCGCCGTTCAATTCTTGCTCAATCCCAAAATTGAAAACGCTCCTGATGAAACCAAAAAGGCCTTCTTGAAAAAGAAAGGTTTGCCTTTTCCCTCTTATCATTATCAACGTTTATCCTAGGATTAAACGACGAAAATATTGCTCAAGCTTTCAAGCTTGCTAAAGAAAAGAAAGAGAGTGATAAAGAAAAGGAAAAGGAAAATCAAGCAGCTGCCAGTCAGTCAAAAGCTCAAGCTGAGCCAGAAAATAAACGTATATTGTTTTTTAGCATTGTGTAATATTGATAGTTTCTGTGGAGGAACTGATTGAAAAGGCCAAACAATCAAATACTTTGTTCCTTAAGAAGCTTCCTATCACAAAGATTCCTGATGAAGTGTTCCAATTGACTAACCTTCAAGTTTTGGTTCTTTCTGGACTTAAATTAGAGAAGATTCCAAGCGAAATCAGTATATAAGAAAACTTGTGTTGAGAATAATTTTTTAGGTAAATTGACTAATTTGACAACACTTCATGCTGTTGACTGCGGCCTCTATGATAATCAGTTGGCTCCTGTAAGAGATCTTTTGAAAGAGATGTATGGAGAATTGAACCTTTTTTTAATAGGAAGTTTGGGGACTTGAAAAGTTGGAAGAATTGAACTTGTCAAAGAATAAGCTTACAAATGTCTCAAATGTGACAAAGTTGAGTGGTTTAAAGACTTTAGATTTCTCTGAAAACGAAATCCTTAAAGTTCCCGGAGATGTAAGAGGATGATTTTTTGGGGTATTTGAATTATTTATAGATTGAGAAATTGAGCCAGTTGGAAGTGTTGAATTTGAGAAATAACAATATTTCAATTATTCCTGAAGCTTTTGGAAAGATGAAGGCATTGAAGAAACTCGTAAGAATTGTGGTGTGGTGATGAGAAATATTAACATCGTTTTATAGTATATTAAAGGAAACAATTTGGACCCCAAGTTGGAAGACATCATTAAAAGCCAAGGTTTGAGTGGTCTTTTAAAATATTTGAATGAAGAATATTGAGTGTGATGAGAGGTTATAACCTTGACTTATTTTATGGAGATAAGAAGTATGAAGGAATAAAGAAGTGAAATTATGTTTCATAATATTTTCTATTTAATAACTTTCTTTAACTATATCATCTAAACTCAATGTAATTGATCGACTGATTCGTAATAAAAAGGACTTCTCACAAAATAGAGCCGAAAAAAGAAATCGACATTGTGTTTGGAAATAATAGAAAATGAAAGAAATAGGATAATGATTTGTTTGCGATTTAAATTAAATTGGCTCTTTGTATACTTGTTTAATAAAGCGGGCCAAATCAAAGTTTCCCTCAGAACCACTTTCGAAAAGACTTTATTTTTTCCAATTACCAAAAATGGACGTTAAGCATAAGAAATTACAAGTAAGATGAGCTCACTCATGTTGAGATTAATAATATCTTCACAGCAAAAATATGAAAATTTGAAGAGAGAAACGATAGATCTGAAAACAAAGATTGAATATTTTAAAAAGAGACAAGAATATGGCAAAAGAAAGGTTGAATTCTTAAGAAATGTGTATAAACGCTTGGTAATATAACCTTATAAGGGGGTTTGCTTTAATTTTCCCTAGTGTGAGACATATGATGTTGAATTGGCAGATGATGAATTTGACACTCTTGACGATGAAGCCTTGTCCTTTGGCCTTAAAGGAACCAAAAAAATGCACATTTAAGGGTATATATTCTTGGCTAATGAATCTATAATTTATGTTATTTCAAGTTGTTTTTCACTTGTTTCGTTGTATTATATAAATAAAGTGTATTGAATTCATATGCTACAATTTCGTAATTTTCGCAAAGAAAATTTTCCCATTCCCGTTCTCTTGGTTTGAACATGATTGAAGTTGATAAAAAGTTTCATTCTTAATGATGGGAAATCAGGAATGAATAGAAACAGAGAGAGGAAATTTCGATTTTCCAGATGAATAAACTCATAATAACTCCTTTGCTATTAAATCTGAATCTTAACTTCTATGAGATATAATTAAAATATCAAATTCTTTTTGCAGAGAATTTTCAAACTCAATATGCTTTCCCGACTTATCAAATCCAATCCAGCCATTCTTTCTCGCTCTGTTTTTGTTCCAAAGAGATATTTCGGATATGGCCAATATTCTGAGGACAGCAAAATGAGTTTTACTCAACAAATTAGAGAGGAAGCTCAAAACCAAGGTGTTAATCCATTCTACAATCCTACTGCTGCCGGAATGAAGGCTGAATTGAATGGTATGCAAGAGACAATCAGAGAATGGCAAGCTAATTTCAAGAAGAAGCACAATAGAAAACCAAATTTGGAAGAGATGAGACAAGATCCAACCGTTGGACCTTTGTTTGAAAGTATGGAGAGACAAAAGAAGACCATTACTGCAACTTTACAAAGGTGGAGAATCAATTAAATCCTGGTGGAATCTATCAGGATAAAAATGACATGAATTTATATTTTTTGTCATTATCCCTCGTATGCAAACTCTTCGTATAATTGTTTTTCCTGTGTACGTACTTCTACTACCTATTTATTAGTTGCCCCCTTCGTAAAATACAAGAAATTAGAATTTGACATCAATCATTTTCTATGCAAAATTTCAAGGTACTGCTCTTGATTCTGAGCTCTTCTTATAGTTTAGCAATATCTAAGTAAGTAAGGAAAATTTGAGAATGTTTTTTTAGAAAATTTTTTCATTGATAATTGAGAGAATGAAGTCTATACTTACGGTTTTTAAGCTCTCGAACTTGATATGAGGGGATTATTTAGAAGAGTTGGAAGAGTGCTTGTGAGCATATTCTGTGATGTTTAAAAAACGATAAATAATTTTGGTTCATATTCAATGTTGCAAAAGCGTTTATACGTTTTTCAATTTCAAATAAAGTAGAATTAAATAAATATAATTGTCTCTAGTTCTCAATGTTTCAGATCAAAGAAGCTGCTCTCAAGCTGTTAGTCCCTTTTTCTCATTATTTTCTAACTCTTTTATCAGAAAGGAAAGAATCATTGGAGGTTCAGTTGAAAAATCTTTGGAAGAAGCCACAGCAAACACTGATAATTTAAATGTTCCTACAAGAATCCTTAATGACATCGCAGACCGCAGTTATAATGAGTAATATAAAGAAGAGAGTTGAGCTTATCTCGCTAGTGAGGATTATGACGCAATCGTAAAGCATGTTTGGTTCCAATTGGGTTCCTCTGTGGACAAATGGAGAAGAATCGCAAAGGTATAATTATTTGAAAAAGAGCGGTTTTGCTAACACGCTTGAAAAGACATTGAATTTGATAGAATATTTGATAAAGAATGGATCTCCGAGATTTGTTCTTGATTTTCGACAAGAAATCTATCGTATAAGATTGCTTATGCAATTCAATCATACCGAAAACGGAGATAAAAGTGCTACAAGTATCATGAATAAATGGAGTTATAGCTTAAGTTTAAAGTTGTTGAGACTAGTGTAAGACTGAATGAGTTATTGGATAATGATGATCTGATTGCTCAAGAAAGAAGAAAAGCTGATGTTACTCGAGCTCGATTGAAAAGTAAAAGATTGACAACAAAATTTGAAAGAGAATAAAATGATAGATTTCCAAGCCGCTTCAGCGAGTGGAACAAAGAATAACGAAACTTCTTCAGGTACAAAGAGGAGTTGCCGTTACTTAATCTCGAAGGTTCAAAATACGAAGGGTTTTCATCGAAAGAGGCTGATGTCGTTTTGAAAATTAATTCAAAAGGAAGCAAGGAAAACACTGTTGAGACTGAAAAGACTGAGGGAACTCCCGAAAAAGCTGAGAAAGCTGAGAACTTTACACGTGATGTAAGAAGACTTTTGGATTCAGAAATAGTAATCTCATCAATAGGGAGATTTTGTTGTTCAAAAGAATGGAATTTATGAAATAGATTTAACTGAAGGCGAGAGCCCAAAGAATAGTAATAAACCATCTGGAGCTCCTCAAGAAATTAACCTTTTGGATTTCGATGTGGTTCCAAGGGAGGAGAATGGATTGAGGGATATTTCAAATTTGGGTTTGAATAAAGCAAAAAGCGCCAATACTCAGATCTGTAAGGAGATTTATTCTAAAGAAAGTGAATAATGTGTTTAGGGGAATGGGATCAACAAGTTTATAACAAGTATGACGAGACAACTGAAGACAAGCATGATGAGTTTGATTGGAGTAAAGCTCCTGAGAACCCAAGCGATTTTGCTAAGGAAATGCCAACAATGTATAATCGATCAGTTAGCCTTCCAGAAAACGGAACTAATGAGAATGAAATTAGTTTGATTTGATGAATGGAGAATTGAGTAGAATGGATAATTTTATTGATAAAGTAAAAAAGTGTGTTAGGTTTTAAAAATATTTCTTTAAATTACTTTGATGAGACAAGAGTATAGCATATATCTTATTTCGATAATGTATGAAAGTAAACATATTTATAAGAACCGTATAATAAATATTTTCAATCAGTTTATGATGGAAATAAGAACAGCCTTTTCTATTTGTAAATCATCGCTTAAATCTTGGAATTCTATGAGGGCTGGGCTATCCGCTCCACAAGAAGCGCGAGTTTCATTTTCAGGTCATCTATTTCTTCCTGTATCTTTCTAATTCTTTCTTGCAGGTCCTCTAAAAGGCTTATGATTTCTTCGAATTGTTCGAGGCTGTTTTGAGAATGAGATATCGGAGAGTCAAAGATATCAGAGGTTTCGGAAGGAGAGAAGTCCCCATCACTATTCCAAATACCCAACAGGTTTGGCTGTCGATTAAAAGATAGCGGAGGCTGATTGGCAGGTGCCATCGATGGTGAAATAATTATTTATAAAATAGATTTCGTTCAAGGCTTTAGGAATCCGAGACCATGGCATCCAAATTTTTGAAGTATGGCTTTAAAAAATCAAATTTTTGGAATTCGCTAGAAATATTTTTGAGTGATTTTCTCTAAAATTCTCCAAAGAGAAAAAGAGGCAGGTTCAAGCACAAGGAAAAACAGAATTTAAACCCCACACCTCTAAAAATTTTTCAAACGTTAAGATATCCTAATTAGAACAGTCAGCAAATTAGTAAAGGGCTCTCAAGTGAATAAATTTTATTCGTCATTTTTTGAAGAAACCAAATTTTAAAAATTCAGGAAGAAAGATTGTATTGCGTTAGTAGTTAGTCAAATTATATATTTATATTAAAAAAAAGGATATCTATAAGTCCTGAATGAAATCAAGGTTCTCTTACAAAGAATTTGAAAATTTTATTATTTGATTTTTTTAAACAGTCTAATTCTTAAAAAATCTCAAGAAGCCAAATGTTAAAGTAATCTCATCCTTCTCTTTCCAATTAACTCAGTTATCTAGAAACTCTGGCCAATTTCCTCATCATAAATACAACCAAACCAACAAATCTGTCAAATTTGCTTTTAACGATACCACCTCCCCTCAAAAAGGTACTTTTGCTTCTCAATAAACTCCAGTTTTGAACACATATTAGTAAATCCCTCCACTGCCGAGAAAAACAACAAATCTTTCCGAACTGATTTGATCAATCAAATGCATGCAAAGAATCAAAACAGAATCTCACCTTCTCCTCAAAGAACTGTTCCTGCTCATAATGTAACAAAATCTTCAAGTGATAAAGGCGTGAAACAGCCATCACCAGTCAAGTCACTTGAGACTACAAATTACAATTTCGGAGGTTCTGAGCCTGTGAATAATTTTCAACAATCTGGTCCAACCTTAAGTGCCACAATGAGCGCAGCAAGGTTGCAAGATTTATGTCCAGAGGATAAACAAAAGATCGGTGAGCTGATTAAAAAGTTGGCTCAAGAAAAGGAGGAGAAGGAGAAATTGAGAAAAGAGCTTGAGGAAAAAGAGAAGAACTATCAGGATATGGTGGAGAATCTCGCCAAAGAAAATGATCAAGTTGTGAAGGATTCTATGGATCTTCAAAGTCAGTTTAGATATTCACTAAATCTGTTGAAGTCCTTCCAAGTATTTAACAAGAGAATTTTAAGAGATATCTAACAGCAAGCTTAGGAAACAACATCCAAACAACAACAAAAGATCAAACAGCAACAATTACTTCAACAAAGCGGAATTGAGTATAAGCCCCAACCCTTAGAGAGAACTCAATCTCCTCCTCAACATCCTCAAGGCGGTCATTTGTCTCAGCATACTTCACCTCAAAGAGTTCAACAGCAATTGCAATATTTGAATTCTGGCCAAAAGATGATGTCTGCGAATAATACTCTGCAATACCCTGGATTATCCTTGAGCTTTCTCAACAGCTCTAAAGAAGAATATTCTAAAGTGAACGATGAGAATTTCTATAGCACTACAGGAGTGGCTGAAAAGGATAATGGTCGAAGACTATTAATGCCAGAACGTATAATATGAAAGGGAAGTTGAATTCACTAAATGATTTGTAGCTGGTAGAACTCAACAAATGTTTTTACAAGAAAGGATAAATCAAGAAGCTCAATTGACAAGATCAGGGCAAAAAGAGACAATGCAAGAGGTGATGGAAAGAGAAGAGCATACAGTCAATGAAATTGTCAAATTAAAAGAAGATATTGAAGGATTAACTCACAGTCTCAAGGTATATAAGAGAATAAGAAAGATTTCCTTAATCACTTCACTTAGAGAATAAACTTTACATCACCAACAAAAGCGAATTCAACATTGAAAGAAGACGATTTAATGAGAAGTCAGCCACCAATGCAGGAACACAGAGTTCCATCTCCTATGAAATTGATCCAAGATTATCAACAGCAACAGGAAGATAGTTATTACCAGAATATGAATAGATCAGTTGTGGATAAACCACCAATTTTTAAAAAGGGAGCCCAACCACAAGTCAGCAAAGCTTCAATAGGAAAATATCAAGAAGAGAATAACGGTTCATCAAGCGAGGATGACGAGCTGGCAATCGCTCAAAAATGGTTGAATCTTAGAAAGCAAAAGATTCAAAAGATCAACGAAGAACTCAATACAGGCAAGCCCCAACAACAGCAACAACCACAACGTGACTTACATGAAAGTCAAAGATCTGAAGAGCCAAGAAAACCAAATAAGATTCCTGCAAGAGGATCTCCTCCAAGAAGATTTGAAGATGAAGGCGATGAAGTTTATGAACAAATCCAAAAGCAAGCTCCTAAAAGACTCGTCGTTCCAAAGGCAGGTTTAGAAGAGCTTAATGAGGAAGACCTGAGAGCTATAAACAGAGATTGGGTAAAGACTTCCCCAGGACATCATCGCGGAATGAGAAGCGATGGATTTACTTCAGCTCAAAAGACTCAACAACAAGCCATGGCTGACACAAATGACTTTTTCAAAAAGAGAGCGACCAGTAGTGCTTCAAAATCATTCAATATCAACATCGCAAGTCCTCAACGCAGTGGACTCGTTGATATTAACACAATGAACATGGAAGATTTGATTCAGCTGAAGCAAGTTTTGGATCAAAGATTGAGCTCTGAAAACAGAACACACCACGTACAATCGCAACCACAACTGAATCCTCTTGAGTATAGTTTGGGTTCAGGAATTAAGCACATTGAAAAAAGTCAGCTTTCTTTTATCTCTCCTACATCTCAGGATTTCTTTGAACAACCTACTTATACTGATACCACTCAAAGTGCTTCTCGTCTTCAATATAGTGCGCTCAGGGATGACGTACATGGAGGCCAACCTCAGCCAAACTATTATGCCAGAAATACCGGTGGTGGTGTTAGAGGAGGAGTTCCTGCAGAAGTTTCTTCATATGAAAGAAGAGGAGAATATATTGATCCTTCATTAATGAGAGATTTTGACAGTATTGCCTATACTAATAATCCCAATGTTATGCCACAAAGGCAAATTCAAAGTCCTATAAAGATTCTTGCAGAAGAAGTTCCAGCATATTCACTGTCACAACAAAGAAGTACTGGCGGTTTTCATCAAGAAGATGACGAAAGAAGCGAAGTGGATGAGAATTTATATGAGCAGAAACTTCGTGAATTTTTGAAAGTTCGTGAAAGAATGTTGAAAACCAACAAGATTAAAGATCAAGGGGTTGATATCGAAGATCTTTTGAAGAGCACTATAATTGAATCAAAAAGATCAAATATCTCACAAAGCGCTACCGTTGGAGGCCCAAGATATGGTCACAACCAACACTATGTGAACTCCCCACCCAGCGTGAAGAGCGTTGGAAGACCCGAAAATGCAAGATTGAGCAGCGATAGAGAAGCTAGAGAATGGATGAATAATCAAGATCTTATCAGACAAGCCTTGCAAGAAAACATTCCACTTTTTGCCAATAAGAAAAGCTCAGATTCCGGGTTCTTTAAAGCTCATAAATTGGATTCAGAGGCAAAGACTCCTGATTATGGTTACACACGTTCTCAAGCTTCAGTCAAGTCTTTGAAATATCAAGAATCAGAACCAGCTGATGATTATGAGGAAGAAGTGGAGCAATTGACTGATGATTTTTATGATGATAAATTGTTCGATTTGGTAGAAGATATCGAACAAAAGGAATCAAATAAATCTGAATCTTTCAGAAGATCTGAAGTCAATACCGCCACCTCGAGACCTAGAAACACTGAAGTTGACCACGAATTCAACAATCTTTTCAACACTGTAACTTTGAATAGAGAATTTGTTAATAACATTTTCAAATAGGTTCGTACGATGTTATCACATAATGAGCCAACAGAAGCAACAACAACAGAAAGAATACGAGACAAATTATTGAATAAATTTGATAAATCAGATTTGATTCTTTCCAAGCTTTCTTCTGATGATGAGCATGACCATGATGCTGATTTTAGCCATAATATGAGCCATACTCAACATACTATGAGATCTATCACTGATAAGGATAGAAGTAGAAGAACTTCTGATTTGGTGGTAAACCATCATGGAAGACCTTCTAAAACAGATTCTTCCATTGTAGAAACTGACACCTCTGTTTTAGCTATCAATAGAAAGATTGATGATATGAGAAAAAATAAAAAGTTTTGGAAGAGCTAAAGAGGAGAATATGTTGAATATGAAAGAACTTTTTATTTGAAAAAAAATATTTTATTCAATTTTTATGAGAACTCTATAGAAATAATATATTATCTGAAATTTGTATTTTGTATGTTATGAGAGCTTGAGTAGTTTTCTCTCTCCAAAAAATCGTCTCCTGTTCTTTTCTGTGATTGAAATTCTTGTCTATGAGATAATCTTGTCTTGAAGAAATTTGAAAAGTATCCAAAAATCGGAGCTTATTTTCTGCACAATTCTCTTCTAAAAACTGTGTTTTCTTGTTAAAACAATGGAGTATCTCAGGTTTTCTCACGAATAGACTTGGAACAGAAATACATTAGATAACTAGAATTTAAAAAGCAGAGAAAAAGCAAAGAGGGGTGAGAAGTAATTATAATAATTTAAATCAGATCAGAAATGCATTGGCAAACAACTATTTAACCATCAATCGTATCCGTTCATTTATAATATGGAATTAAAATTATTCGATCAAACTAATGCCGGAGTTCTTTTTATGAGTAAAAAGATCTCTAAACCACCAAAGTCCTTCCCACTTGGTGGCCAAATCGCTGATTTGGACAAAGGGAATCTCACTTTTTCCAAGGAGGAAAAGCAAGAATACATGGAGGCCTTCAAGAAGGCCCTAACGGATCAGGAATCTCACAACTTGCCCTTGGAGTCCCGGACTGATATTGATTGGGTGAAATTGTTTAAGGAGCTGAAAACTAAGCTATTTAATCAGCTTATTGAGCAAATTTTACCCAGTAGAATATTTGATACGGGCCAAAAAGTTCAAGTTTTGAGAAACTGCCGTAAGAACATCATTAGATGGTTCCAAAACGAAAAGAAAGAAGACAACAGAGGCGGTCGTCTTGTACACGAAGAAGACGAGCAGTTCTTTTATGATGAAGTTAAAAGAATCATAAAAGGAATGACGGAAAGAAGACCTGCTGAACTCCAAGAAAAAGTTCAAGGAGTCCTAGCAGGACTTGCAAAGAAGTATGGAAAAGAGTTGAAAGGAAACGAATTTTCCAAGAACAAAAAGTCGGGTTATATGAAGGAGAATCCAAAGCTGAAAGAACTCTGGGAGAAACTTCCATATCCAAAGAAATTGCAAACCCCTGGTCAAATGACTGAAGAATCCACTGCCTCACATCTGGTGGAGTTTGAAAGTCCTATTGACCTCGAGTTTGAATTTGCATTGGATATGGAATTCGATCCCTTCCTCTCTCTGCCAAAAGAAGAAGAGCACCAACAGCCAAAAAGGTGTTATGAAGAGGAGTTGAAAGAGTTTTTTGCAAGAGAAGGTCCAATTTGTGATATGTTCTTCGATATAATGTAATTTATTATTTATAGATTGTAGTGTAAATAACTAAGATTGTATTTACCTTTTGATATAAATATGATTATATATCGAGTTGTATCTTTCTATGACTCCTTTAAATTTTTATTATTTTCTCTATATATAATGAATAAATCAATGAATATAATTGATTATGATCTGAAATTTTTATTATTGAAATACAAATAAATCGAGCCACTCTCTCTTATGAAACTTCAAGTTGTATATCTTTCAAGGATTTTAAAGCTTCATGAAGTTTTGACCATTGTTGTATAAAATCATCACTTTGCCATATTTCTTCACTGATATTTGTGCTTCAAAGGGAGTTATCAATCAACATTATTTTTCAAGAAAAATATTACTAACAAAACTCAAGGTATATCGTCTTGAGCAACGGGATCTCCTTGAGAGAGCTTAGGAGACCAATGACCCCATGGCTTGAAAGCCTCTCACAGCTAAAATAGAGTGATTATTGGTGAATATTAGAGAATTGAAAATAAATACTCTGAAATTTGGAGACTAAGATGCTGAAGCAATTGAAATTTTGGAAGGGTTTGTGTGAGTTTATTTAGGCCCTCGTCATTAATTTCACAACAGCTGGAGAAGAAATTAGACTTGAACTGAGAGTTTTTACGTGTTGAAATTCAGACTTATTTGGTGAAGAGATGATAAGGTTTGTAAATCGTCAAGGAGATTTTTGAATCCATTGTTGGTAATCAAGATGCATCTTTTAAAAATCTCTGACTAATTTTCAAGAAATTTACACATACTCATGGAAATTGAGGTCAAGTGTTTTAAGCTTCTTCAAACTTCTCAAAGCTTCACTCAAAGTGTTGAGACCCTCATTTGTAATTAGTCTCCAACTAAAGAAATGTTTAAAACAAGGTTATTTTTGATCGGACAATTGAAAGTTTAAAGTTAATCTTTGCACAAAAGATAATTTTTGAAGAGCTTGGCTTAAACGAATCATCGTCTTGTCTTTCAATGTCTCACATCTTCCATTATAAGTGACGAAAAAGTAAGATTGAAATGTACCCTTCAAAGGTCAGACTGAGTTCATTCAAAAAGGACATTAGTTCCAATGCTTCACAAAGCTTAATTATCCCATCATCTGTCAGTTTTGGATTCACTCTAAAAGGTTTTCCTTCAATTGTTTACTTTATTTTGACTACCTTGAAACATTTAAATGAATGCAATGGAGAGAATTCAGGTGTTTTAGAGCATCACTGAGCTCAATAAGTCCAACATCAGTCACTTTTAAACAGCTAGAAATTTATTTTTATTGGATCACTCTCTCCTTGTTTTTACTCTGAGAGATTTAGAATAAAAGATTCGAGATGAGCAGCTGATCTGAGTCCTTGACTGAAAAGTTTCAATCCATTATCAGTGACACCTTCACACCTTTATATACTTAGAGATATCTGACAACGAAAAATTTTACATTTTTATATTCAAGTGAAAAGTTTGTAAGGAGGGGCAATGCTCGAAAATTTGGCCCAGGGTTTGCATGACTGAGTCATCAATACCTTCTCCAATTCTTGAATAATTGAGAGTGAGCTTTTTTAAGAGGTGAAAGGATTGAAAAGAGTGATTCAGTTTTCGAAATTGTCCCATCTGACTGACAAAGAAACACCTAATATTTTAAATGAGACCGAGACTGAGAACATTTTTGTTTTTACCTTGAGAAGCCAATGTTGATCTCTTTCAACAATTTCAGACTTTGGAGACTTTCTTGAAAACTGGCTAAGCCTTTGGCAGTCAGGCGATAACAACTGAGAAAAAGATAAAAGAAATTCAATGAACAAGGCTTACAGTTCAAAGCTAAGAGTGAGTTTTCGCAAAAAAGGGATCGATTGAAGACACTGCCCGATACACTGTAATCCTGCATCTGTGATTTCAGTACATCTTTTTGTTTGATTTAAAAAGCATTTTATAGGAAGGATACTGATCAAAATTGAGGGAGATGCTCTTGAGTGAAGAAAAATGTTTGAAAGATTCCGTTTTTAATTTTGTGCAGGTAATGTCGAGACTCCTTTAACAACAATCAGAGTTAATTTAGAGACTTTCCCCTTACTTATATAGATCGAGAGAGAGGTATTCTAACGCTTGAATTAAAGAAAGGTTTTGAAAGAGAATGTCAAGGCCCTTGCTTGAAAGCAAATAACATCTATTTTATTTAGATATTATGACTGACTAGCGTTCTTTACTCTTGGAAGGAAAGATTGATTCTTTGTAGTGAATGACAGTGTCGAAAGCTCTTTGACAGATGAGAAACTCCCTGATCTGAAATTTTGAGACAACTTACAGGGTGAGTGAGTATTCATAAGATAAATCACCTTATTACCTGTTGAAATTCAGGTCTAAACTTTGTAATTGACAAAGCCGTCCAAGACTTTTGCCCAAACGCTTCAATAAGCTGTCCTTCATCCATTTGTTGCTATTATCAGGAGTTAACATCTCTCTCTCTCTATCATAATATTTTACTGAGAGAAATCCAAGCGAAGGAATTGGAGTGACGAAAATTTTTGAAGATTTCGAATGAGGCTCTCAGAAGCTTCAGAACACCTTGTCAAGTTTAGTGTGATTTTTCACTTTCTTACTTTGAAAAGTTAAGAGTGAGATTTCTTAAAGATTTTATTGAGTTTCTGCTGATATCAAAATTCTTTGGAAATTGTTGACATCTTACCAAGGATTAATGAAGGCAGAAACTTGGTTACCTTTGAAAATTCAGATCTAAGCTGTGTTTTGCTTTGAAGGAGTTGATGGTCTCTGACAAAAAACAGAAATCTTGAGAAGATAATTGTGATGATCTATCGACATAATTCCCATTTATCAGCTTTGTAAAGAATTTGAGGTTTCGGCTCATGACTTTCTTCGTTGTTTGTGTTTTGATAAAGGTTTCATTCAGATTGGTCCTTGAATGTGTTGATTTTGAGCAAGACTGTGGAAAGTATATTACTCAGACTGCAAGAATGGTAATATGGGAGGTTGTCCTTGAGAATTCTTTTTCATTATGGGTTAGAATGAGATTTACATATTGATAGAGCTGGAAATAGAAGAAGAAAAGTGAGGAGAATTTGTCTCTAAAAATTTCTTGAGGTTAAATTATTAAATTCACTATATATAAAGAAATTCCTTCAAAGAGAATTTTTTAAAGTTAAACATTTGTTTTAAGATATCAATCAACATGAAAAAATGATATACTTTTTCTCATAACAAATATTCATCAAAAGAAAAAAACAAAAATGAATCATTAATTAATTTTGATAGATTGTTTTAATAATGGTTGTTGGCTTTCAATTTTCTTTTCTTTTTCAATCATATCAAACTTTTTGAAATACCAAGAAGCAGGGATAATGAAAACAAAGCTCATCACACAGTAAATAATATCCGTTGCATTCGTCGGGGGAGCTCCAATCCACTGGCCAACCCCAGTAAATATACACCACCAAATCGTTCCTCCTGGTGAAACAACTGAAGAAACAGCTGCATTATAATTAGCAGAAGCATATTTCATGAGGAATGTAGAGAAATAAAATGTTCCACAATAAGCCAGACTGAACATCAAAAGGAAAAGCAAAGAGTACTGGCAATGAGCTCCAGGAGGGTTATCAATAAAGAACAAGCAAGACATTCCGCCTGTGAAATTGTCATAAAGTTCTTTCAAAGAAGATGAGGTTCCAAAGCCAGGGATAAGATCAGTCCAGAAGCCAAAAGCAATGAACAAAAATTGGAACAAGCTTTCCCAAGCAATCAAAAGAGCGACATCGTATGTTGGGTTTTCTTCGAAAACTTGCTCTTCTTTGATGTTCATCAGAGCAGCAGGAGCACTTGCCATGAAGAGAATTATTCCCCAAATATACTCCATTTTGGAAAGCGAGGTCTTCTCCTTTGGCAATTTCAGTAAAAACAGGCACGAGGGAAATCAGAATGCCAAGGAATAAAACAAGGACGCTGAGGATTTGTTGACGTTTATATTTTCTTCCAAGAACCCAAGAGCTGAAAACCAAGGTGAAAATCATGTAGCTTTGAAGGATGATAGGTTGTAAGACTGGTGGGACTCTTGCAGGACTTGATGAAAAGACGCTGAGGACACCATTACTGGCATCGTAAAGACCAATCCAGATCAATTTGGAAGTGAAATTTCTTGTAAGGAAGCCTTTTTTAGGGATGATGCCAGATACTTTATTCTCTCTAGACTCTTTAAAGTGCCTATAAAGGACAATTGGCCAAAAGATAAGATTAAAGAAAAGAGCACAAATAAAGACAACAGGATAAACACCAGCAGTTCCTCCAAAAGTAAAGAGTAAAAGAGGCATGAAAATTTGCATTGAAATGCCTGTCAGTGTGGAGATGATCGTCCAAAAAGCGATAGCAAGATTGATTGGGATGCGAACACCAAGGAATTTAACAGCTGTATGCTTAGAATCTGTGTCGATCATAGGTAAGCTTTCTTCCATAGCAGAATTGCTTAAAAGAGATAAGATATTTTAGATTTTTAATTTTATTTCCGTAAAGATTTTGCAAATGACTTTAAATTTTTAATTTTGAAAAATTTCTTTATAATTTTTCATCAAATTTGGAAATGACAAATGACTATAATAGACTTGCTTTTTGAGAGGTTGAATGGGATTAATGATCTCAGAAACAATACGAGTCGTGAACTTTGAGTTTTTCTCATGACTTTTCGCCAACAAAATTTTAAATGAAGTTTTTGGAATCAATAAGAAAAATAGTTTAGTTAGAATTTTCGAAAGAAGAGTCAAGATCAAATAAGATATTCCACCAAATCATGACTTTAAATTGCTGAAAGAAAACGCTTGAGTTGAAAGAGATTGAAAGGTGCTGAGAAGCAAGATTTCAAAATAGTTAGAAAGGGAATAAAATTAGATGAAAGAGTTTTTAATTTGCAATAAAATTTTATTTGCAAGGAAATGAGTAATTAAAAGTTTTATTGAGAAACTCTTTTCCCTTTCGAACTTTGATGAATAAAAACTCTTTCCGCTTCATACCTATTGGGAGTTGATCAAAACCAAATTTGATCCATAAGATCGAAAATCATAAATTTGATTGTTCTTTTTCAAAAAGCAAAGAGACAAATTTATAAGAAAGCCTAAAATTCCTTTGAGCTAAATTTTTGTTTCAAGAAAATCGTCTGCATATATTTTGAATAAACCTTTTTGAACTTAGTCCCGCATGAGCTCATCTGAGCAGAGGAGAGAGAAGAATTTTTTTCATTGTTTTCAGATGATAAGGAGGTCATTTTATTTTTAAGGGCATTTCTTATATATAATGATAGGAGATTATTCTTATATAGATAGGCAATGAGAGGAACAACAATAACATCATCTTCTTTTTTAATTCTTATAGATAGTCAGTCGGCGTTAACGATTGAGTCTCTCAAATGAAGGTGCTCTTCATGCTTCTTTTCCTTTTCAATCATATCATACTTTTTGAAATA
>Ga0182738_1002119_pt1 | contig 23906 bp, 38 predicted proteins | sample eDN5th30CBELigMG_FD_128876 | JGI IMG/M metagenome (GOLD analysis project Ga0182738, IMG submission 128876) | Enriched Miracle-Growth compost microbial communities from Emeryville, California, USA - eDNA 5th pass 30_C BE-Lig MG (version 2)... ...
CTTCGGCGGCGGCGGGCAGCGCGCATAGGGTCGCGAGCATGGCGACGGCGGGGATTGCGAGTTTGGGGTTCATGATGACCTCTCTTGTCGTCTCGGCGGGGCGATCCCGTCGCGGAGAGGTCAATGAGCCCATAGCCGGGCCGCGGACGCAATAGGGCAGGAAAAACCAGACTCCGAGGCAGGCTTTTGCCGGTCGGATTGCCGATGTCTTGTCACCACTTGACGGCTGCTCGGGGAAGTCGGAAGCTGCCGACCGTCCTTGTCGGGCGGCTGCGGCGAAGCGCCTGTTTCTCTGCGAGAAAAAGTGGTGAGCCCAACAGGATTCGAACCTGTGACCCACTGATTAAAAGTCAGTTGCTCTGAAACTTCTCTGTCGATTTCATCCCGTGCCATGTCGTTTCAGGAAGGTTTGTGAAATAGTTTTTCGCAAACTTTTCAACAATTTGCTTTTTTCCTCACCCCGTCCTATCTTGTTTCAAACGGTATCAACCCATGGCGTTGAGAATGTCCCCCACCTGTCCCCCGGCTCGGATGTTCTCAACGGTTCTCACGGACGGGCGGCAAGGGCATGAAAAAGACGATCAGCGATCCGCTGCTGCGGTCGATCAAGGCGCCAGAGGGCGGGAGACTGGAAATCTCGGACGATGTTCGTCCGGGTCTGCGAATCCGAATTTCGTCAGCGGGTCGTCGCGTCTGGATGTTCGAGAAGCGCATCAAAGGAGGGGTTAAGCGCAAGCACACCCTCGGCACCTATCCTGAACTTTCCATCAAGGCAGCACGTGCGCTTGCCCTGGAACTGGAATTGGAGGCAACGCGCGGCATCGATCGGATCGCCGAAGCAGAGAAGGAAGCGGAGCGGCAGGCCCAGGCTGAACTGTCTGCAACCAGCGTTCAGAGGGTGCTGGAGGCGTTTGACGCCCTACACCTCGCGAACCTGCGGACTGGCAAGGAAGTTCGTCAGTCGCTGTCCGTCGCGTTGGCTCCCTACCTCGGCCACGACATCGCCAGCCTCAATCGGAAAACCTTGCAAGGCATTGTCGATGCCAAGGCCGCAACGGGCGCAAAGGTGCAGGCAAACCGCGTGAAGGCCTATCTATCCAAGTTCACGAAATTTGCCTGGCAGCGGGGATACATCGAGAACCACATCGGCGTCGGGCTTGAAAAGGCATGCAAGGAGGTTTCGCGGGACCGCGTCCTCACCGTCGCGGAGGTCCACGAAGTCTGGGATGCGACGTTCAAGCTGTCGGATATCGCGGGGGCCATCGTCCGCCTCCTCATTCTAACCGCTCAGCGCAAGAACGAGATTGCCCGACTTACATGGGATGAGGTGAGCGCGGATCAAAGTTGGATCGAACTCAGAGGTCGCCGCACCAAGAATGGCAAGGCGCATATCACCCATCTTTCTGGTCCGGCGATGAAAGAGATTGAAGCTCGCCGCGGCATCAGTGATTCGCCTTTCCTTTTCACCACGACAGGCACGGCGCCTTTCTCAGGCTTCAGCAGTCTCAAGCGGCAGTTGAATGAGCATCTGCGCGATGATTTCGAACATTGGACGTTCCACGATCTACGGACCGCCTTTGCGACCGAGATGGCGAGCCGTGGGGAATTGGAAGCAGTGGTCGACCGGATCCTGAACCACGCTGCGTCCGGATCGGCGCCCAGCGCTGTCGCCCGCGTCTATAACCGGTCGCAGCATCTTCCAGAACGTAAGCGCATCCTGGATAGCTGGGCGGCTGTCGTGACGGGTCCGCGCCCCGTGGGGTCGACCAAGGTCATTCCGTTCAAGGCAGGTGCGGCATGAATATCGCACAGGAGAGCAATGAAGTCTCCCCGTCGATGACAGTTGTCGATAGCCTTGCCGAGATAGTTTCTCGCCATCTTAAGTCAGTGAGCAGGGCTCACGACCGGGCCGAGATGATTCTGAAGGCTGATATGGCAGCAGAGCATTGGTTTCGTGTTTCCAATGATCAGCCTCAGCTGGAAGATTTAAATAGAACTCTTAACGTCATCAGATCGCAGGTTGGTTCGCTATCGTTGCATAGCCAGGAGAGCCTTGCCTTCTATTTGGGAGTTCTTCAGGGGAAGGCTTATGACAATCCGTTCGGTGCGCTGATAGAATTCCTTGTTGATATCGAGGTGGCTAGAACAGCGCTGATCCGTGTCCGGCGAGAGGAGCGAACAAAACCAAGCGCTTCTCGAAAACGGAACTGGCGCGCGGCAGCTGTTTCAGATGTTTGCAGAACTCTCTGGGCGGATGAGGATTGGCATTCTGTTACAGGTGGTGCGTATGCGGTCGCTTGGGCATCGCCGGGAGCGCAATTTAATGCTCTAGCTTTACCGCAGGACGATTATAGCCGGAAGGTTCGAGAAGTATATTCGGAGTGGCTGAAGGACGGGGCGCCGCGGCATGACAAGGCGGATGCACCAGGTCCATTTGGTCGCTTTCTTGAGGACATATTGGAGTGCTTGGGAATTAAAGGCCGAGGGGGGCAGAGGCTGTCGGCAGCGTCAGCACTCCGAGCTCTAGCGCAAGCGCGTGAACAATTGGGGCGATAAATCCCGGTTTCTGCTGACGCGTCAGGTCTACGCATTCGCCAATTTCAACCCATCGCAACAAGAACCAACCAGTGCGAGGGTTGACCAAATGCAGGCCTCTGAACGGCTCCTGAAAGACTACGACGCTGCTGCCGCGCTTGGCGTGAGCAAGACCACGTTCTGGCGGCTGATGAAGGACGGCACCGTCCCTCGGCCCGTCAAAATCGGCGCTTCCTCGCGCTGGCCGCAATCCGAAATCCTGGCGGTTATCGAGCGCGCAAAAGCTGCGCGTGCCGAAGCCGCATAACGAAACCGCCACCCGGGGCAGGGCGGCGGCGCAATCGTTTGGCGGTATTGGGATACCGTAAATATAGCGTCCAGCGCCCTTGCCTGCAAGATGAAAGGCAAGGTTATGACCTTCCAAAAGCAATGGCCCGCGAGGGCATTTACAGTGAGCGATGGGGCGCAGGCTCCCCGCGTCGTCGTCGTCAAAGGCAGGTGCCGGTGGGCGATGGAGGAACTGATGCGCGCCGGTCCCAAGGGATGCACGCCGATCACGCATCCCGGTCCGCGCTGGTCCGCTTATGTGTTCAAGCTGCGGCAAGCGGGTGTCAGTATTGAGACCCTGCACGAGAACCATGACGGGCCGTTCCCTGGTCATCATGCGCGCTACGTTCTTCAGTCCAGCGTCATTCCTGGCCGGGAGGCTGCGGCATGACGGATCTGGGCATCATTTCGAAGAACAGTCGCGAGGAGATCCGCATCACGGCGGAAACCTTCAAGGGTCACGCCATCATCAATATCCGAATCTGGTATAGCGACCAAGCCGGCGAGATGCGCCCCGGCAAGCAGGGGCTCGCGTTTCGGCTGGATTTGCTTCCCGCCGTTCTTGAGACGCTGAGCAAGGCACCGAAAGGCGGTGTCGTATGATGGCGCTTCGCATTTCGCGGCTCTGCAACCGCTACGGCATCAGCTACGACCGCGCGGCCCTGATGGCCTCCTTCATCTGGGGGGCTGGCCATGACTGACGCCCGCATCCTCACGCAATCGCTGGGCGGCAAATGGTATGGCCGCTATGGCCTTGCCTGCTGCCCCGCCCATGGTGACCGCAAGCCCTCCCTGTCCTTGGCAGACGCCCCGGATGGGCGGCTGCTGCTGAACTGCAAGACTGGCTGCGCCTTCACCGACATCTTGGATGCCCTGCGTTCGCGAGGCGCCATGACGGGCGATTATCGTCCCGAGCCGTTGAGTCCGGCCGAGATAGCCCGGCGCAAGGCCGAGGACGAAGCCGCCGCTATCCAGACGGAGAAACGCGCACGGGCCTGCTGGACCGAGGCGCAGCCCATCGCCGGCACCATAGCGAAAACTTACCTGCGGGGTCGTGGCATCACCTGTGCCTTGCCGGGGAACCTGCGCTTCCATCCCGACTGCTGGCACCCCAGCGCACAGCGTGCGCCGGCCATCGTGGCTCGGATCGATGGGCTTCCACGACTGGCGGTGCATCGGACCTACTTGCGGCCTGATGGCAGCGGCAAGGCCGATCTGGACCCGCCCAAGGCCATGCTCGGCGCGGCACTGGGCGGGGCTGTGCGGCTCACCGAGGCACAAGGGCCGTTGGTGGTGGCCGAGGGCATCGAAACCGCCTTGAGCCTTGCCTGTGGCCTGCTGGCGCGTCCCGCGACGATCTGGGCGGCACTGTCCTGCGCCGGGATTGCGGGTCTGCGCCTTCCCGACCGTCCTCATCGCCGACCATTGCCAGCGACGGCGACGAGCCAGGCCGCGAAGCCGCGCACAAGCTGGCTGCCCGCGCCAGCGCCCTGGGCTGGACCGTCAGCCTTCTTCCAGCCCCAGAGGGACGGGACTGGAACGATATCCTGAACAAGAAAGGGGCCGCTGCATGAACGCGATGCCCGAACAGCTACATCCCGCCGCAGTGCCCTTCCTCGAAGAATGGCCTGATGCCGATCTGCGTTTGCTCACGGCCGAAATCCCTGAACCGCCGGCATTGCCTCTGGATGAAGTCTTTTCGCCCAACTGGGTCGACTGGATCCGCAAGGCAGCCGATTGCAAGGGCGCGCCGCCCGATTATGTGGTTGCGTCAGTTCTGTCAGTTTGCGGCTCTCTGATAGGCAACACCCGCTGGGCATCGCCTTGGCAGGGTTGGGCAGAACCGCCCGTGCCGTGGTTCATGATTATCGGAAATCCGTCAGCAGGCAAAAGCCCTGGCCTTGATGCCGTCCTGATGCCTCTCAAGAAGTCAGAACGTCAGATGCGCGAGGCCGCCCAGGGCGACATCAACGAATGGCGCGCGAAAGCCGAGGTTGCACGCCTAGCCGAGTCCACATGGAAGGAAGCAGTGAAGGCCGCAATCAAGGCTGGAGAGGAAGCGCCCTCGCGTCCCGATTCCGCGAACCCCGGCCCTGAGCCTGTCATGCCTCGGCTTGCCGTATCCGATGCTACTGTCGAAAAATTGGCGGTCATCATGTCGAGCCAACCGCGCGGCACTCTGCTGGCCCGCGACGAGTTGGCGGGGTGGTTGCAGGGAATGAGCCGCTATTCTGGTGGCGGTTCGGATCGCCCGTTCTGGTTGGAAGCCTATGGGGGCCGTGCGTATTCGGTCGAACGCATGGGCCGTGATCCGGTCTATATCGACAGGCTGACCCTTGGCGTGGTCGGGGGCATCCAGCCCGATCGGCTTCGCAGTTTGCTTATCAAGTCGGATGATGACGGCCTATTGGCCCGCCTGATGCCTGTCTGGCCGCACCCCGCGCCCGTGAAGCGCCCCGAGGTTTTCCACGATGAAACCTTCATTGAGAATGCTGTCGCGCGGTTGCTGACGTTGCAGATGCCTGCCGACGAGCAGGGGGAGCGGCGCCCATGGTTCGTGCCTTTCGCGAATGATGCACGCGACCTTCTGGATAGCTTCCGGCAGGCCGTTCGAGACTGGGAAATCGGCACGGAAGGCCTGATGCTCTCCTTCATCGGAAAGTTGCCCGGTGTGGCCGTGCGTCTGTCCTTGGTGCTGGCGATGATGGAATGGGCATCGGGAGAAGCCCAAGAGCCGCAGGAAATCACGATCAACCACTTTGGCAGGGCTGCGCATCTGGTCGAAGCCTATCTCATGCCTATGGCAAAGCGTGCCTATGCCGAGAACGCTGGAAATCCGGCGCAACGCTCTGCCCGCGCGCTGCTTGCTCTGGTCCGCGAAGAAGGCTGGCGGAGCTTCACCGCTCGCGACGTGCGGCGCAAGCAACGAACCCACCTTCAGGACATGGAGATGATCAACCCAGCAATCAGAGTTCTGGAAACCGCCGATCTGATCCGCAATGTCGAACTTCCGCCCGGGCCAAAGGGTGGTGCGCCTAAGCGGCTTTTCGCGGTCAATCCTGCCGTGCGAGGTGACGCATGACACGATGGCTTCAGGCGGCAACCACAGGTCTTTGCCAAACTGACAGAACTGACAGAACTGACGAAACCCCCGGGAAACCGGCGATTGTGCCCGTAGAAACCACTGCGCCCGAGGTTCTGTCAGTATTGTCAGTTTGTCAGTTCGAGGCGGAACCAGCCGCGCCGTCCCATGCGGTCGCCCGGTGGTCAGGGCACCGCTATCTGCCGGAGGACATCAGAACGGGCGTGGCAGGGGCTTTCACAGATTGGCAGGCGATGAACGACCCGAGGGATGCGAGGGCATGGAGATGATTCATGGAGGATCTGCAATGAATGGCTATCTTCACGGTCTCGACCGGATGGAGCGTCGGATGTTCCGCAAGGCACTGGCCATGAACGCCGAAGCGACGGCGCTGGAATGGGCAGAGAACAGCCAGGACGTTCACGATGGCAAGTTTGTCCCTGTGCGTGATCCAGCGGCAATCGAGGCTCTGCGTGGGGCCTACGAGGTCGTCTTGCGGCGTGGTGGTATGGATCATGTCGAGCGCATTGATCCACAGACGGCGTTGGCCTTCCCCAGTCAGTCGGGGTTTGTGAAGCCGAACCTGATTTTTGCCTATGTGGGACATGGACTTCTAGGGCTTCTAGACGGCGACAACGCGCTGAGTGTCTGTGAGTTCGAGCGGCAGCGGATGCAACCCGCTGCTTGGCTGGCCGCCGGCATCGACCGAGACGGCTTTTGCCGGTTCAAGGTGCTAATCCGGCATGGCGACCTCAGCCCCGAGTTTGACCGAACCGGCCGGCAAGACACGCTGCGGCAACTGGCGTTCGAAACTCTCGATCCGGCCACGAAAGCGGCTTTCCCCTACAACCTGAAATCTCAAGGCCGTGCATCATGAACAGAGTGCTCAAACGAATTGTGCGCAAGCATGCAGACCGAGCCGCCGCCGGAATGGCGCAAGGATTCCTCGCCTCCGCTGGTGGTGGTGTGGTTCACGTCAGCAACATGGCATTGATCGGAGTTTTGCAGGAGGCCATTGCCGACATGTTGCGCAATGGACGCTCGGAAGTGCTGCGGCCCGTGACGCTGGGCGTGGCATCTGGTTTTCCTGGGTTCAATCCACATCCTGACTGGTCGGATAGAGCTTGGCTCGCCGTGGTTCTGGATGACAAAGACGTGCCATATGCGGCTGTCCAGCAAGAGGGCCCCGCGGATATCTCTCCTCAATGCCGTGTGGGTGCCGCGCGATCTGCTGCGCTCTTTACCGCTTGGCGCAACAGCCTTTCCCCCTTGGCCAGCCTCGCGGATTTACCGCCTGCGGGAAGGGCATGAACCTTGAGATTCTTTGCTCTTTGAGGTAATATAATACCGTAATCGACGGTGACGGTATGGGGCAATGCTGACCGATCAACAGACTTCCGCCATTCATGATCTGACATATGGGTCGGATAACTACGCAGCGACGGTCGCTGCCCCTGTGAGCCGTCGCATATCGGTCGCGGAGGCCCGACTCTACTTCACCCACCCGTCACAGCAAGTCTACGGAGCGGCGCCTGACAACCTGCCCGGCGAGCCGTTCATCTACTATGCCAGCGGACCTTTCTGCGGCGCTGCCCACCCCGGCCCGCTGCGCGACGTGTGGATCGTGGACTATGCCGTAAAGCCCGAAGGCTGGGGCAATCTCGTGAGCCATGCCCGCAGCGTCCTTCGCTTGCATTGGGACACCGTTCAGCCCGCAAGCCTCATGGGCTTCACGCGCACCGATCTGCGCCATGCGCTCGCCTTCATGCGCCGCGTCGGCTTCGAGCCGATCGGGAAAGTTACCGCCAGCAATGGCGAATTCGTCATAAGCCAATTCGGAGAATCCCAATGGGCATTGATCCAGTAACCGCCGCAATCGGCGGATCGGTTGCCAGCGGCCTGATGGGTTCGTCGGCTTCCAAGAAGGCAGCGAATGCTCAGACCGAGGCCAATGACCGGGCCTTGGCGCTGCAAAAGAAAATGTATGATCAGACCCGCTCGGATCTGGGCGGCTATCGCGATGCTGGCACGCTGGCGCTGCAAGCCTTCATGTATGAGATGGGCCTTGGAGGCGCGCCGACCATCGGTGGCAGCGCCCCGCAGATCCAGACCATCACCACGCCGGGCAGCACGACAGGTGGAACCATCAGCCCGGCAGATCGTCGCTTGGCGCAGGCGACGGGTAATCGGGACACGCGCGACTATTACCTGAACCGGGGCGGCACCTCGACACCGGGCAGCACCCAATACCGCGTCGGCGGCCAGACCTTCAATTCACTGGAGGAAGCGCAGGCATGGGCCAATGCCAACCCCACGGGCGGCACGGCCTATGGCGGTTTCACAGCAACCCCCGGCTATGAGTTCAGGGTCAATCAGGGAACGGATGCAGTCAATGCGCTGGCCGGTGCTCGCGGCGGGCTGAACAGCGGGCGGACCATGCAGGATCTGGCCAAGTTCGGGCAGGGCATCGCCAGCGAGGAATACGGCAACTACATGGGCCGGCTGACAGGGCTAACCCAGATGGGGCAGAACAGCGCGGCCATGACCGGCACAGCAGGGCAGAACTATGCCAGCAACGCTGGAAACCTCATGCAAAGCTCGGGAAACGCGCTGGCGGACGGATACCTAAACAGCGCGAGTTCGATCAACAACGGGATGAACAACGCTCTCGGTGTTTGGCGATACCAGTCGCAATACGGGCAAAGCTGACATGGCAAACGCATTCGAACTGGCAGGCAAGCAGCTTGGTCTGAACGAAAGCGACCAGAAAGCCGCCCTGCAAGACTATCTCGTCAATGGAGGTCAGAACCTCGACCCGGCGACCACGGCATGGTGCGCCGCCTTCGTCAACGCCACGCTCGCTCAGTCAGGCCAGCAAGGAACCGGGAAGCTGAACGCCCGGTCTTACCTAGATTGGGGACAGGCGGTGGACACCCCACAGCAGGGTGACATTGCCGTATTCTCCCGCGGCGATCCGAACGGCTGGCAAGGTCATGTCGGGTTCTTCGACGGCTACAATGACGACGGCACGATCCGCGTCCTTGGGGGCAATCAGGGCGATAGCGTCAGTATCGCCAGCTACAACCCAAGCAGCCTTCTGGGCTTCCGCAGGGGTGAGACGGGCAACGCATTGGCGAGTGCCTATACCCCGGCGGCGCAAGGGACGGACCCCGCCACCGGTCAGCAGGCCAATGCTTTCGATCCTCGGAATGCGCTTGGGAGCTACGCCGACGCCACACGATTGGACGCATTTGAGCAGTCGCTCGGGCAATGGGAGCCCCTTCGTCGCCGCCAAACCACAAACGCGCTCGCCGCGCCTATTCCTCTGGTGTGAACATGGCCGAACTTTACCTGCCCAACTTTCTCGCTACGTTCGCTCAAGCCGATCAGGCTGCGGCAATGGCAAAGTATCAGCAACGCCAGAATGCGCTAGCCGGCTTTTACCGGGACAATGGGGCTGCGCTCGCGAGCGGAGACACCAACGCGCTGGGGAAGCTTTATGAGTTCGACCCGCAGGCCGCGTTTGGGATTCAGCGACAGCAGCAGCAGGACGCGATCCGCGCGGAGGAAACGCGCTACCAGCACGGCAGAGATGCGCAGTCGGACGCTCGCGCCGATCGACAGGAAGGCCGGTTGAGCGAAGAACATCAGGCCAAGATGAAGGAATATGCGGCAACGGCCAGCGCCGAACAGATCGCGACGGATCGCGACCTCACTCGGCGTGGCTTGCAAGCAGTCTGGGAAGCTCAAAACGATCAGGATTGGGATGCGTCGGCCGATGCGCTTGGCTACCCGCAGCTGAAAGGACAGTTCTCCCAGAAGCGTGCCCTGTTGCGAAGCCTGTTGGATCAGGACGAGTTTCTGGAATCCATCGCCGCCCCAACACCGCAATCACCCCAAGGCAAGTTCGAGTTTGACAAGGAGAATGGGTTTGTTTCGCCGGATGCGGTCTATCAGACCGGTGGGAATACGACGGTCAATGTCGGGCCGAATGGCAGCAAGTTCACCGAGGAAAGCGACAAGCTGGCGGCGCAGCGTCTCGGAGAGGTTGTGACGCAAGGCCAAGGCGCTGGGCGGCTGATTGGCGACCTGCAAGCCCTCGCGGGGCTGGCGGGGCAGATCAACACCGGCAAGGGCGCGGAACTTCTGACCCGGTTCGGTCCGTATGCCGAGATGTTTGGCGTAGACATCGGCGGGCTTCCGGAAATGCAGGCCTATCAGTCGATCATTGACCGAATGGCCCCGGCGATGCGCACCCCCGGCGCGGGTTCGTCGTCTGACTTCGACGCCAAGCAATTCCTGTCGTCGTTGCCGACGCTGGCCCGCACGACTGAGGGCAACGCCATCATCAACGAAACCTTGCAATCCGTTCAGCGCCAAAAGCTCGCAGCGGCAGATATCGCCATGCAGGCGCAACGGGGCGAAATCACATGGCAGGAGGCCGACAAGAAGATGGCGGCACTCGGCAACCCCTACGAGACCTTCAACAAGATGCGCGACAAGATCAGCGGCGGCACGTCACAAGCCCCGCAGATCGGCGAAATGCGCAAGGGCTATCGTTTCAAGGGTGGTGATCCGGCCGACCCGAATAGCTGGGAGAAGCAGTAATGGCTGGCCCCTGGGAAGATTTTCAGCCGCAGGCAGCGCAAGAGGATGGCCCGTGGGCTGACTTCGCGCCCGCGAAGCAGGATCCGCAAAGCGATCGACGGGCAATTGCGTCGACCAAAGACGGCGGCACCATCTGGGAGTTGTCTGACGGCAAGCGCGTGTTCAGCAGCCCGAACTACAGCACCAGCGATCCGGAACAGGTCGCGAAGCTGATGGAGGGGGCAACCCCGGCTGAGGTGTCAATGTCGGGCTGGAATGAGAGCATCATCGACCAGAACCCTGTGAAGGCGCGCGCACTGAAAGCTGTGGAGGGCGTGCCGTTCGTCGGCAGTTATGCAGATGAGGCGGCTGGGGCCATTTATGGCGACCAAGCCAGAGAGGCATGGCGCTCCACATCGCGGGCAATGGACGAAGAAAAGCCGTTCCAAAGTGCCGGTCTGCAACTCGCTGGAGGCATCGCGGCGACGGTTCCCGCCCTCATGGCGGCTGGCCCTGGCCTCGCGGCTGAAAGCTTGGGTGGCAATATGCTGCGCGGCGGACTTTTCGGCATGGGAGAGGGTGCCGTGCGAGGGTTCGGTCGCGGCGAAGACAATGCCGCCGGAAGATTTCGCACGGGGGTTACAGACATGGTTCTGGGTGGAGCAGTTGGTGCCGTGGCCCCGGCCATCGCCCATGGGGCAGGAGCGCTCTACCGCACCGGTCGAAATGCACTTGCCGACTACCGCGGCATTGGTCGCGTGGCAAATGATCTGGGCATCAGCTCGAAATCCGGCCGCCTGCTATCCGACACCCTGGAAATGGACGATCTGGCCCGGATGCGGTCTGCTTTGAACGATGCAGGGCAGGACGCCATGCTTGCTGACGCTGGCCCCACCACGCGCAACACGCTGGACGTCGTGACGCAAGCCCCTGGTGAAGGCGCACGCACGGCACTGCGGCGAATCGATGACCGCGCCGCTGCTGCCGGTCAGCGACTCAACAGCCAGCTTGACCAATCTCTCACGGGGAACAGCGTCGGCGCCCCGTCCTCGCGTCAGTTCAGCGATACCACCCGCTTGCAGGGCGATGTGCGCCAAGCGACAGCGGGGACGCGGGATTCGGTCTATCGGCAGGCCTATGCACAACCGATCGACTATGCCAGCCAGCAAGGCCGCGCCCTTCTGGACGATATCAGCCCCCGGCTTCCGGCTGATGCGATCGGCTATGCCAACAAGCTCATGCGCATGAGGGGCGAGAAGTCGGCCCAGATCATGGCGAATATCGCAGATGATGGCACGGTCACGTTCACCAATCCGCCCGATGTGCGCCAATGGGACTATATCAAGCAGGCGCTGGACGGCCTTGCAGAGAGCGGCGATGGCGCCGGGGCGCTCGGCGGTCAGACCCGCATGGGGTCCGCTTATCAAGGCTTGGCGCGGGATATCCGTCGCAATCTCGGTGAGGCGGTCCCGGAATACGACTATGCCGTCAACACGGCTGGCGATGTTATCGGCGAAATCAAGGCGATCAAGACCGGGGAAACCCTGCTGAACCCAAGCGTAACTCGCGCCGAGGCCGAGGCGGCGCTGGACGGCATGTCTCAAGTAGATCGGGCAGCGGTGAAGCGCGGCCTTCGCGTGAGCATTGACGATGCGGTTGCCAATGTCCGCGCCATCGCCACCGACCCGAACATGGACGCACGTGAGGCCTACAAGGCCTACACCATGCTCACGTCGCGGGCCTCGCAGGACAAGATGAAACTGCTGCTTGGAGACGACTGGCCCCCGCTCAAAAAGGCGCTGGACGAAACGGCGTCCGCCCTTGGTCTTCGTGCTGGCATTGGTGGAAACAGCAAGACGGCGATGCGGGGCGAGTTCAAGCAGATGCTTGAGGACAGAAATGCACCTGGTGCTTTCCGCCGTGGCGAGCCGACCACGACGGCCAAGGGCTTCTGGCAACGGTTTACCGGCGCGACCCCATCGCAAGTTCAGCGCGCCAATGCTGCCACGCGCAACGAGCTTGCCGATGTTCTGACGCGTCCCAATGCGCTGGCTACGCTCAATGCGTTTGAAGGCGCTCGCGCAGCATTTCCGCTTTTGCCGGGTGCAGGGGCGGGGGCGACGAACGCTCTGAACGCTCTTGGGATGGCATCTCTGCCGACGTCGTCTGGAGAGTTGCGTAACTGGCTACTCCCACAATGAGGCAGCAAAACAGCGCAAGCCCGATGGCCGGCCAGTCGTTCTCGTTCCTCTTAATTCGCCAGACCGCATAGAGGAACACGACTGTAACCATGTTCGCGGCAATGACGACGGTAAAGACCTCGGCCATGCTCATCGGCGAATCTTACGTTCCGCCGCGAAATCCCGCAACTGATTGAAGGGCCCTTTCCATGAAGGCGCAGGAAAGCATCAAACAGACCGCCGCGAATGATCTGGCCCCAGTCGAGGGCGCCAATGGCCAACCTCCCGCGGAGAAGAAGCGGGCTCAACCGAAGATGGACCTCCAGCACCAGGAGGACGGAATTCTCACGATTGCCATCTCAGGTGCGTATTCCACGGCATCCGACCGCTTATTCCAGCAACATCCGACCAGCCGTTCCACGATCATCCGACCGGTCGGCGGTAGCGGTCTGAGGCAAAGTCTTCATGGTTGATCCGGGGGCATCCGGTCAAGGGTGACGGTGGTGCGGAGGGTTGTCCACGGGAGGGGCCCGCGCGCCCGGCGCCGCGCCCGCCAGGAGGCTGGCGGTGTCGGGCGCGTGGGAGGGACCAGTGGGCAACCCGGGGCCGGGGTCCTGCTCATTGGTTGGCCTCAGCGCGGTTGTCGATGCCGGTCTTGCGCAGCGACGGGCCATCGAGGGAGATCCGGTAGGCATTGTGAACCAGCCTGTCGAGGATGGCGTCGGCGAAGGTGGGCTCGCCAATGACATCGTGCCAGGACTCCACGGGGAGCTGACTGGTGACGATGGTCGAGCGGCGGCCGTAGCGCTCCTCGACGATCTCCATCAGGTCGCGGCGCTGCGTAGCGGTCAGGCGGTCGGGACCCCAGTCGTCGAGGATCAGAAGATCCACACGCGCGATCTTGCGGAACAGCCGGTCGAAGCGCCCGTCGCCGCGCGCCAGCTCGAGGTCGGAGAAGAGCCGCGGCAGCCGTTGGTAAAGAACGGTGCGGTCCGCTCGGCTGGCCCCGTGGCCGAGTGCGCAGGCCAGCCACGACTTGCCGACCCCGCAGGGCCCGGTGATCAGGACCGAGCGGTGCCGGTCGATCCAGTCAGGGCTGGCGAGGCTTTGGAACAAGGCGCGATCGAGGCCGCGGGAGGTCCGGTAGTCCACATCCTCCATGCAGGCGCCACCATGGCGCAGGTTGGCGGCCCGCAGGCGCGACTGGAACCGGCGGGTGCCGCGCCGGGCCTGCTCGCGGTCCAGCATCAGCCCGATCCAGGCGACGGGGTCGAGGCTGCGGCCGCGATCTTCGCTGATCAGCTCGGCAAAAGCTTCGGCCATGCCGTCGAGCTTCAACGCGTTCAGTGCCTCAAAGGTGGGGTGGGTCAGCAAGGGTTTGTCTCCTTAGGTCAGTGGAAGAACTTGGCGCCACGGATGTTGGCATGGGTGATGGGCGGGGCTTCGGGTGGCCGGTCCGGGGGACGGCCGTCGAGGCGGTTCAGCAGGATCGACTTCACCGACGTCATGGTGCGGGTGTTGATGGCGAGCGCGCGGTCACAGGCGGCCTCGACCCGCTCGGGCCCATAGCTGCGGGCCAGACGCAGGATGCCGAGGCAGGAGCGAAAGCCCTGTTCGGGGTGCGGCCTGTCGCGGAGGATGACGTCGATCAGGATCCCGGTGGCAGGACCGATGCGGGCGGCCCGGTCGCGCAGCTGCTCGGGCGTGGTCTCGGCATAACGGCGATGGCTGGCAGGACGATGGTCGTTCAGCGTCGTTGCGCCGGTGTCGCCGGGGGAAGCGCGCCTGTGGCAGGCCACACGCTTGCCGGCGCGGAAGATCTCGACGGTGCCCGCCGTCAGCCGTGCCCAGAGCTGCTGGCGGATCAGGTCGTGTGGCACCGAGTAATGGTGGCCTTCCAGCCGGACATGATAGTCGGCACCAACCGTGGCGCGGCGCCAGTCGGCATGGACGAAAGGCTCCGGAGGCAGCGGCTGCATGGCCGGGCGATCGAGCGTGTCGAAAAGGTCCTGACGCGCGGCGCCCAGATGACGGCTGACACGGGCGTTCAGGCGAGCAAGCTCTTCGCGGATGGCGGTGTTGAGTTCGTCGAGGCTGAAGAACTGCCGGTTGCGCAGTCGCGCGATGATCCAGCGCTGAGCAAGAAGAACCGCCCCTTCGACCTTGGCCTTGTCGCGTGGCTTGTAAGGACGTGCCGGAAGGATGGCCGTGCCGTAATGCGCCGCCATCTCGGCGTAGCTGCGGTTGATCTCTGGCTCGTAGAAGCAGGCCCGGATCACGCCGGACTTCAGGTTATCCGAAACGACAAGCGCCGGCACCGCCCCAAACGCGGCAAAGGCACGGGTATGAGCGCCGATCCAATCCGGCAGCGCCTGGCTCCAGCTCGCTTCGGCGTAGGTCATGTTCGAGGCGCCCATGACGGCAATGAAGATCTCCGCTGGACGGGCAGCGCCGGTCACCGGGTCGATCACCGTCATCCGGGTGCCCGAGTAGTCGACGAACATCCGCTCGCCTGCGACATGGCGCTGGCGCATCACCGGCGAAAGGCGCCCAACCCAGCGGCGGTAATGCTCGCAAAAGGCCGAGTAGCCATAGCCGTCGGGGTGCTGGCCCCGATACTCATCCCAAAGCAGCGCCAGCGTGACGCCCGGCCGCTTCAGTTCGCGATGAACCATCGCCCAGTCTGCGGCGGCGAATTGCCGGTCCTGCGAGGGCGGCGGAGGCGGAAACACCCGCCGCTCCAGTGCCTCCTCGTCCAGGCCCTCGGGCAGCGGCCAGGACAGGCCAGCCACCGCGGCACGGCGCAGATACTCGATCACCGTCGTCTTCCCGACACCGGTCGCAAGTGCGATCCGCCGGGTCGACATGCCCTGCGCATGCAGGCGCAGCACGTCCTCGATCTTCCTCATCGGCAGTCTCCTCATCGCGCCCCTTCTTCCGCTGTCGCAACAGCTTCTGGGTAGCGCAGGTGGTCTGCCTCAGACCCGCCCCGCGTGACGGAGCCCGCTCAGATCAGCCTGGTCGGATGCGGCTGGAACGGGTGGTCGGATGATCGTGGAATGCCCGGTCGGATGTTCATGGAATGTGTGGTCGGATCACCGTGGTGCGCGCATCTCAGGCGACTTCAAGCGCATCGAGGCCGCGACAGGCCACGCCGGAGTGATGAACGAACTGCTGGGGCAAATATCCGTCCTCGGCTCGCAGGGCAAAGGTATTGACGCAAACGCATCCAACTTCGCGCTGGGCTTCGTGGACAGCATGGAGCCGCAGGACGCAACCGAGGCGCTTCTGCTGACGCAAATGGCAGCGATCCATCAGGCGACCATGATGATGGCGCGAAGGCTCACCCGCGCCAGTGTCATCCCGCAGCAGGACGCAGCGGAACGCGCGCTGAACAAGCTGGCACGCACCTATGCCGCCCAAGTCGAGGCGCTGAAACGGTATCGCTCCAAAGGCCAGCAGGTGGTCCGTGTCGAGCGTGTCACCGTCGAGAGCGGCGCGCAAGCGGTCGTCGGCAACGTCAACCACGGGGGGCGGGGGCATGGCGAAGGGTGACATCTACCCCATGCACAGTTCGCCTCGATGCACGGCGAAATCGAAGCGATCCGGCGTCCGGTGCTGTAGTCCTGCGGTGAATGGCTGGGCGGTCTGCCGGATGCATGGTGCCCGAAGCGGCGCAGCACCGGGACCGGCTAACCCGAATTTCCGGCACGGGCTGCGCACGAGAGAAGCCATGGTGCTGCGGGCGCAGATTATGGAACTGGTGCGCGAGAGCCGGGAGATCGAGCAGATCCTACGGCTCTGACGGCTCTGACGGCTCCCGGTCGCCCTTATGCGGCTTTCTTCCGCCGGCGCATCGAGGAGAACACCAGCACACCCGCCACGATACCAGCCATCGCCCATTTGAAGGGCAGCGCGTCAGCAGTCTCGCTCCGGATCGGCAGAACCGTCACTGTGCCCGGTCGCGATTCCACGCCCGTTTTACCTGCCGCTTTCGCCTCGGCAATCTCTTGGGGTGAGACAACCCATTCGGCGCCGCGCGACTTGTCGAAAGCCATGAAGCCGAAGCCAACAGCCAGGGCGGCAACGAGGGGGAGGAAGATCTGTTTCATCGAAATACCTTTGGTTTGTAATGGGGCGCCTCTTTAGGGCGGCTCCGCCGTCTGGACAAGCCAAGGCGCTTTGGTTCCGGGGGTGGCAAGCTCGCCTGCCGGCGACATAGAAAACACGCTCCATTTTGTCGTGAAATCTGAGGCTGTCCGTGCTATCGTGACCTCTCCCGCAGCTTGTGCTGCCAACCTCGGAGGACGTCAGATGACCAGCGACCTGAAACGCAGCCTGCGCCGCGCACTGATCGAAGAACGTCAGAAACTCAAGGGTGCAGTGGGTGTGTTGCAAGACAGCGAGGATGCGACGAAGGCCGATTGAAGGCGCCTTGGCGTCTGGAACGGCGGGGACCGAGCCTCGCCGTTTTTCGTTGGGTCGGCGGCAACAGGAAGCCCCGCCGGAGCGAGGCTGTCTGCTGCGGCTGCCTACTGCGCACGCGTGGCGATTTCCTCAGCAATGCGGGAAACGGCGGCGCGAGAGTCGCCCTCGTATACGGTCACTACGTCAAGCCTGTTGTGCGCCCTCGTTCTGGTTTTCGCCGGCGCTGATTTTTCGCGCTCCATCATTGCGGCCACGCGCGGTCTGTCTGGAAGGTCGGCGGTTTCAGAACGTAGCAGCATTGCCTCAAGCAGCGGAACTTCGGTCTGAGCCAAATAAAGCGCGACCGAACGGCCGTGCTTCGGCTTAAGGACGAGGTCTGCCGTCAGGTCGGGGATGCGGTCATCGGCAGGGGCATTATGCAGAATCTCGACATCGGGCAGCAATGCTTTGAGGGAGGCTGTGACATCCTCTTTGAAGGTGCTCTTAACGCGCTCTTCTGTCCAGCAGGCCAAATCTGCCACCCGGCTTATGGCCGAGAAAAACCGGATTGCGGCTGTGGGGACATCCTTTCCTGAGAGGTCCGAGACGTAGATTTCAAGGCTATCGTGATCAAACGAAAAGCCCGACCGATCAAGAAGTTCCTCAAAAGCCTGCATGCGTGAGGCGAGACTTAGATCATACCCGGATGCGATAAGCATAGGGGCTACCCAGCCGCTATCATCCAACCGCCAAAGCCCATGTTCATCTGGGCCAATAGCGTAGACCCCGGCGGGGTCCCCATGCGCCTCGAACACGCTGCTGCTAATGCCGAACCCTATCCCCTTCGGGAGCTCGGACACGCTGACGCTTTCGCAGAAAGCCTTACAAATGAGGTCCTTCATAGCAGTTCATCGTTGCGTGGGTTGAAGCGGAAAAGCCTATCGGCCAAGGTGACAGCCCAAGCCTCGAACCCAGATACCATATCTGTTCCAAACGCGGAATCTCTGCCGCAATCACGCTTTCTCCATCGGGGGAAGTTTGCCACACCACTGATGAGCGGCCTCTCATGCTGATAGTGCACGTGCCATCCGGGGTGTGAACCGTGGTGCTCAATTCGGCAGAGGATTGTCGCTTCCTTCCCGCGATGCGCAAGCATGGCGAGAAAGTCCGCTCTCTCGGCCCGATGGGCAAGAAGAACTGTATATGGCTCATCGGCCGCCACAAAGGTAATCTCGCGCCAGCACCACGAGCCAGAAAGAACATATGGACCCTTCGTCTTGATCACGCCTTTCGGCATTTTGCCGTGCTTCCAAGAACCGGTCTTCACATCTGTCTTTTTTGCGCAACGAAGCCAAGACGCCGTCTTCATTCCCTTACCCTTCTTGCCGCTTCCCTGAGCACCTCGGCCACCGCCGAATGCGCTGACCCCGCCGCCAGGCAGCATTTCCCCGCGATCTGCTCCCGGCCTTCCGGCGTGCCCAGGAGTTGACCCGCCATCTCCACCAGCAGATCTAGCAGGGCGTCGCGCAGGGCTTCCTCGGCTGTCGGATCGGGCATGACTACTCACACCGCCCGCTGCCGATACGCACCGTCACCCTGGCCGGCCCCGTCCGTGCCGGAATCATCTCGGTCACGCGCACGCGCACGCGCACTGTGCAGTTGCGACTCGTCAGTCGATACCCCGCGTCTGTCTTGGCAATGCTCGCGATGCGCTGCTGCTTGGGCGCGTCGGACCCGGTGCAATGCCGCGCGTTGGGAGCGGTCAGTTGCGGCCGTGGTCTAATGCTTCTAGCCGCAACCGCCTAGGTGGCACGCTCCGCCCACAGCCAGCCTCCCGAACGCGATGAACTAAACGATCTGGTTGCGAGCCAGAGTGGTGTCGAGTTCATCAACCTTATCGTTGATCTCTTTCACGTAGGTGATCATGTCGATCAACGCTTGCGTGGCATCGGGCTTGGTGCGCTTCCCGTCAACGTATTCCTTCGCTCGCCAAAGATAGTCCTCCACGGAGTCTGGCAGTTGGCTCATCAAAATCTCCCGTTCATCAACAGTTAGACGAGAGCACGCCGGATTTTCAAAATCAATCCGCTCGCCGTGCCGCTCACCGTAGCCACCACCATATGCGCACAGATAACGGCATCGGTATCCGGCGAACTTTCACAGGTTCCGATCAGATGACTGGCCGTCATTTCCTAAAATCCTTCGAGTTCGGCTGGTCGAGATACGTCTTCCCATCTTTCTCGCCCTTCCAAGGATTACCGAAGTTCTTGGGATGCTCCGGGTCTTCGCCTGCGGCAACGCTAACCTTACCGGCCCTCCGCTCGCGGCGATGTTCCGCAGTCTTGTAGGCCTTGTCACTGGCTGCCGTCGTTATTCCCGCAATAGGAGTCTTCTTGCGCGAACGGCTCACTCCTTCGCCCTCCATATCGCCTGATAGAGGTCAGCCAGCATGTCCCCGATCTGATCGGCAAGAGCAGCCAAGTCTGGCCGCTCCTGGATGAATGGATGCTCCTGCACAAAGTCGTTGAAGTGCTGCGCCACGACGAACGCTCTGTCGCCAGCCTCATGCTGATAGCCGGGGAAGGCCTCACCCCTGGTCCGGGGGCTGTCCTCGTCTTCGCCTATTTGCTCACCTTCAACCACAGCATGTCCCCCATATACATTGCCCCGTGCTGGTTCAGTCGGAATGCCCATGACACTCGACAAGCCGGGTTATCCTCTCAAGGTCCTTCTCTCAGCGCCACCCCTGGTCCTGCCGCGACCTGTCCGTTTTCAAGGAACTGGACGCCTTGGGTTTCCAGGGCCTTACGGACGCTCTGCTCGTTCTCGCGGCTTAAGCTCTTCGTGCGTCCGCTCTCGAATGACCGCAGTGTATCGTGAGAAATGCCCGCAGCGTCCGCGAGGTCTCCGGCTTTCCAGTCGAGCAGCGCGCGCGCGGCCTTGCAAATCTTCTTATCGAGAGCCTGCATCAACACTCCATGTGTATATCATTACACGTCATGTGTTGACACGCCGTGTGTTATACCTTACATATCATGTGTAGCGAAGTGGGTAAACGGTTTCACCTGCCGCGCGGACACGAACCCCGCAATTGTCGGGTTCCAAACTCGGAGTGATGCACGTGATCGACAACGACCTGAAAGGGGCGACTGAGCCCGCATGCCTTGCCGGCAGAGCCGGATCGGTTCTACCCATGGCGGAACGGGTATTCATTGCTGTGCGGCTGCGTCTGGCGCTGGATGAAGTCGAGACTGGTCCCGGCGACCTCAAGTCGATGCAGAACGCGGTCCAGTATCAGATCGAGGCCTTGCGGGCCGCGCAGCGTCGACTGGATCGCATGGCCTGCTCGTCATGACGGCGCAGGGGGTGAATGCTGCCCATGCTGGCGTCAATCCGATGCTTCCGAAGCTGTCGCCCCGTGACTGCGGGCCGGATCAGTCGCGAGGGGCATACACTCAGATTGCCGCGGCTCAGGCGCAAGACCTCGCGGTCGGCGTAGTCCGCTTCTGTCGGACCATTCCGGCGCATGAGCGGTCGGCACATCAATCCTCATATTTGGAGAACTGACTATGAAACGTCGTGAGCTAATGAAACTGGCCCCCGTCGCGCTGGCTACTGGCGCTGTTCCCACCGTCGCTGCGGCAACGGAGGAGACGCCGGTCATGCGAGCCTATCTGGAATGGGAATCCGCCCGCGTTGCTTGGGAAAAGGCGGCAGGCGACGACGACATGAGCGACGAAGAAGGAACGGCATGGTGCTATAAGGTCTACGACCTCGCCGATGATGTTCTCGAACAGCCGTCAACCGGGCCAATCGATTTCATCTATAAGTTGATGGCCCAGTCCTTCCACGGACAGCACGACATCGGCGACTGCCCACGCGGCGAAGAACTTTGGTCCGAGGCTCGCGCGCTGATCGGGGGTGCGGCATGACCTCCGCCAAACAAGAATTGATAGACCTCGCCAGAACGTTCGATGAGGTAGAGGCGCTGATCGTTCACGGCGCGCTCATTGCGTTGCGCTACAAGCGCGCCCCCGATGAACAGATCAGGAAAGATCTGCTGCGGCTTATGGATCGCCACCGGGAAGGCAAGCGCATCCTCGTCTCGGATCTTCCTGCCGAGTGGCTATCCTCCGAAGGAGACGCAGCATGACCCTCTATCCTGAAATGCCGGACGACGCCCGCCAGCGTCTTGACGCATTCGCGGCCCAGACTGACACGACCCCGCCCGCGCACGTCCTGATCGATGAACACGGCGACGGCGCGACTTTCACGGACGATATCCTGAACTACTGCCTCGCGACGGGCCTGAGCCTCGATTGGCTGTGGCTAGGCGAGGGGTCGCAGACAGTCAGCCGGGAGGGTCGGGCATGAGTCCCATCGCCAGCCTTGATCGGCTCATTACGACGGACGAGCCCGAAATCTACGCTGAAAGCCTCGCTTACACCGTGGAAGCACTGCTCGTTACTGCCCGTCTCGCTCTGGATAATGAGACAGCCGGTTCGGAATTGTGTGACCGCGCCAGCCACGTCGTGGAGGAGACGTTGTCCGTTGCACAGGCGCTGATGCGCGTCGTGTCGGCGGGCATCGAAAATACTCAACTCAAACAGCGCAGAAGGGATGCAGCATGAGCGTCGACAGCTTCAAGTTCACCGAAGTCAGGCTGAACTCCCCGCACGATAACCTCTGTGCCGCGATTGGGCTGATCCAAGCGGAAATCCTGGCAGAGGGCAGCGACCTTAACCCCGAGGTAATGTTCGGCAGCTTCCATTTCCGCCGGGCCGCACTCGAAACGGCTGTCGCAATGCTCGTCGCCATGGTGGGCGAGGCCGAGGATTTGCGCTGGCACTCCGAAACCTGACACTAGGGCGCCCGGCTTCGGTCGGGCGTTTCCCTTCCTTCTTCACATTGGCAATCGGCGCGAGGGCGCATCAGCATGAATATGGCCTATTCGATCAACCGCAACTGGTCCGATCGATTCATCCCCGAGATCCGCCGCATTGTCGGCGCGCATCTGTTGCGGGTGGCGCCTGATCACCTCGATACCCGCCATGCCACCGATCTGCTGATGCTGGATGGCCGGGACGTGCGCATTGCCGCCAGGGTGCGCCGCCACGGCTATGCTGGCCGCTATCCCTACGACTTCACCATCCGCTCCCGCCTGCCCTCGGGCAACCAGACCGAACTGGCGAAGATTGTGGATGGCGAGGGCGACTGGCTGTTCTACGGCCACGCCAATGCCGCTGAGACGGGGTTTGACCTGTGGTGGCTGCTGGATCTGCGGGCTTTTCGCGCCGGGCTGATCCGTCATGCCTCGAACGGATATCCCATCTCGTCGGGCGACCGGACGAACGCCGATGGCACCTGCTTCAAATGGTTCGACATCCGATCCTTCCCAAAGGAGCCGGCGCTGGTGCTGGCGACCTCGGGGCCACGCAGTGCCGGGCCTTCACCGTGGCACGCATGAACGCAACATTCTCGGCCCAACCCGGAAGGGGGTGAAACAAGAGCGCATTGGCCGAAGCGGCCCCCGCAGCACGCGGGGGCTTTCGGCGTCTCTGGATACCCCTGCGGCGCAAACCGCTAAGGTGCTTCCTAGAGCAGCCAATAGGCCAAGGCAGCAATGCCGGCAAAGCCGCAAAGCATGATGCACCAATTCAGCAACACCGTTTTGCCCGACTGGGCTTGTGCTGGCCTCCTGACCGCATCCTGTGGCGCGGAGGCGTCGGCTTTTGCTTCGTGGTCAGTAGACTTCGGCCGGCTCGCAGCCGGTTCATTTTCGTGAAAGGTCATGTCTCGTCCTTCGTGAGCGCAATGGTAAAGGTCTGCCGGTCCGCAAGCGGGGCAGAGCGATATCAGGCGGTCAATGGAAGGTGCGGGGGCCCGCGGGCGCAGGGGGTCAGTGCGCCGACGCTGATGCCGGTCTGCGCACGATAGGTAAATGCCAGACGCAGCGCGATGCGGGGAGGTGAAGTTACCGGCTCCGGCGGCGGCAGCGCCGTCGTTGCCAGGGGGCGGATATGCAGCCCATCGTTGCGCGCAATCAGATCCCGCCCATGGATCGCCGTCAGCGTCGGCGCCGACGCGCTCAATTGCTGTGACTGGCTGGCTGCTGCGGTGACCTGGGGACCGGGCAGGATGGCGAGCAGCAGCGTCAGCAGCAGGGCTAGCAAAAGCCTTGCAGCCTGGGATGGGTTCGCCGTCTCAGGAGCCCGCGGATCGGTCATGCTCTGACTGATCCATGCATCACGGCCCGGATACAAGGCTTAGGGCCGGTTCTCCGGGTGGAATCGCAACTGAATCGCAGCGGTTTGCGATTCCTGACCATCGCGCAATGGCTGCCTGAGAGGCCCGCCTGATAATCCAAAGACCGAGAATCGCGGAATCGCGACAATCGCAGGGCGGAAGGGAACCAGGCGAACGGCTCTACCACACGCCGTGGTCGCCGGCCTATGCCAAGACCTGGATCGATGAGGGCAAGGGAGAGCGCTGGTTGTGCGACAAGGCCGAGGACATCGCGGTAGGGTGGCGCGCGGCGCGATGCGGTAGGCGGAGGCAAGGAAAGGGGCTTGGATTTGTCCCCCATGTGTCCCCCAGCGCCATGTTAGCGCCGAAACTACCTTGCAGGTAATTTCTCGTAACTACTTACGATACAAGGAAGATTCAGTGGTGAGCCCAACAGGATTCGAACCTGTGACCCACTGATTAAAAGTCAGTTGCTCTACCAACTGAGCTATGGGCCCACATCACGGGGGGCTGATTAGTGTTGGTGGCTGGTGGGGTCAAGC
>Ga0182738_1002121_pt1 | contig 23851 bp, 21 predicted proteins | sample eDN5th30CBELigMG_FD_128876 | JGI IMG/M metagenome (GOLD analysis project Ga0182738, IMG submission 128876) | Enriched Miracle-Growth compost microbial communities from Emeryville, California, USA - eDNA 5th pass 30_C BE-Lig MG (version 2)... ...
ATTGGGAGGAAGCTGCACTTGCACGAACATCGTGCCCTGGTCTTCATCCGGCAGAAACGCAGTGGGTATGCGGGTGAACAAGACCCCGAGCACGGCGACGATCAGCACAAAAGCCAGCATGTATCGGCCGCGGCGTTGCAGCCAGCCGGATACCCCGCGCGCATAGCGGTCAGTGCCGCGCTCGAAGCAGCGGTTGAACCATCCGAAAAAGCCTTTCTTCTCATGATGATCGACATCTGTGGCCTTGAGCAGCGTTGCGCACATGGCTGGCGTAAAAATCAGCGCCACCAGAACCGAGAGCGTCATGGCCGAGACAATCGTAATGGCGAACTGGCGATAGATGACCCCTGCGGAGCCGCCAAAGAAAGCCATGGGCACGAATACCGCAGACAGCACCACGCCTATGCCTACCAGCGCGCCCTGTATCTGGCCCATGGACTTGTGCGTTGCCTCGCGCGCGGAGAGCTTTTCTTCCGCCATCACACGTTCCACGTTTTCCACCACCACGATGGCATCGTCGACCAGCAATCCGATGGCCAGGACCATGGCATACATGGTCAGGATATTGATGGTATAGCCGAATGCGGACAGCACCCCGAACGTACCCAGCAGCACCACGGGAACCGCCATCGTGGGAACCAGCGTTGCCCTGAAACTCTGCAGGAAGAGATACATCACCAGGAACACCAGGACGATAGCCTCGAACAGCGTATGCACCACTGAAGAGATTGATTCCTCGACCACCGGAGACGTGTCGTAGGGAAAGACATACTGAACGCCTTCGGGCAGATAGGGCTCCATCTGATCGAGCACACCGCGTACGTTCTGGATCGCTTCCAGCAGATTGCCTCCGGTTGCCAGCCGCAGGGCCATGCCGGACGCCGGCTTGCCGTTATAGGTGCTGGAGATCGACAGGTTTTCGCTGGAAAGGCCGACCTTGGCAACATCCTTGATGCGCACCTGGGAGCCGTCGGTATTCACCTTCAGCAGAATGTTCTCGAATTCCTCCGGCGTCTGCAGGCGCGACTTGCCGATGACGGTCGCGTTCAGCTGCACGCCGCTCAACGAGGGCAGGCCGCCCAACTGGCCGGACGACACCTGTACATTCTGCGAACTGATGGCTTGCGACACGTCACCGGGGGTCAAGTGATAGCTGTTCAGCTTTTCCGGGTCCAGCCAGATACGCATGGCGTACTGAGAACCGAACAGCATGAAGTCGCCCACGCCTTCCGTGCGCGAGAGCGGGTCCTGCAGCGTGCTGGCGATCAGGTCAGACAGGTCGGCGCCGCTCATGCGGCCGCTCTCGTCGACCACCCCAACCACCAGCATGAAGTTGGTCTGATACTTGGCGACGCGTATGCCTTGGCGCTGCACCTCTTCAGGCAGCAATGGTGTTGCAAGCTGCAGCTTGTTCTGTACCTGAACCTGAGCAATATCCGGGTCGGTGCCCTGGTCGAAAGTGACGATGATGCTCATGCTGCCGTCGGAATTGCTTTCCGAGGCAATGTAGCGCAGCCCGTCGATGCCGTTCAGCTGCTGCTCGATGACCTGCACGACGGTATCCTGCACCGTCTGGGCCGAAGCGCCAGGGTAAGTGACGGAAATCGACACGGCGGGCGCGGCGATGTCGGGATACTGGTTGACCGGCATGCGCAAGATGGACAGTGCGCCCGCCAGCATGATCACGATGGCCAGCACCCACGCGAAGATAGGACGATTGATGAAGAATCGGGACATGATGTCTGTTTATCCTCTGGAAGCCGACGCCGTGTCCGCCAGCTTGGGTTCCTGCTGCAGGTCGAGCACCGGTGCAACATTGGTGGCCGGGGCGGGCTTTACCGTGATGCCCGCGCTCAGCCTTTGCACACCTTGGGTAACCACCTTCTCGCCGCCTTGCAGCCCGCTGCCGATGAGCCACTGATTGCCCACCGTGCGCACTGTTTCAATGGCAAGCTGCCGGGCGGTATTCTGCTCATCCACCACCCACACGCTGGCCTGCCCGGAGGCATCGCGCTGCACAGCCTGCTGGGGAACCAGAATGGCGTTGTCCTGCCGGCCCTGGACCAGCTCCGCGCGCACGAACATGCCTGGCAGCAGAATGCCGTCAGGGTTGGGGAATTCAGCGCGCAGCGTGACGGAACCGGTGGTCTGGTCTACCGTCACCTCTGAAAACCGCAGCGTTCCTTCCTGAGAATAGACTTCCCCATCGTCCAGCTTCAGGCGTACCCTTGCCTGGTCGTCGCCTGCCTGCGCAAGCTGGCCGGACTGCAGGGCGCGGCGCAGCTTGAGCAATTCGGACACGGGTTGGGTCACATCCACATAGATGGGGTCCAGCTGCTGCACTGTGGCCATCGGCTCGGACTGTCCGCTGGTGACCAGGGCGCCTTCCGTGACAGAAGAGCGGCCAATGCGCCCTTCGATAGGCGAGAGCACCTTGCTGTATTCCACATTGATGCGAGCAAGGTCCACACTGGCCTGCGCCTGTTTCAACGCGCCCTGTGACTCTTCCACCTGCTGCTTGCTGATCGCCGATGTTTTCTGCAATTGCAGATTGCGTCTTGCCAGAGGGGCGGCCACATCGAGATCCGCCCTGGCCCGTTTGTATTCAGCCTGGTACACGGCATCGTCAATCTGATAAAGCTGTTGGCCCTTCTGGACCTGCGCGCCCTCATTGAACATGCGCTTGAGAATCACCCCGCTGACCTGCGGACGTATCTCGGCCACCCGATAGGCAGTGGTGCGGCCAGGCAAGCTGCGGGTGACTTCAAGTTTCTGTGGGGTAATTGTGTAGATGCCCACCTCGGGTTCGGCAGACTGCGGCGCGGCTGCCGGCTCGGAGCATGCAGACAAAACAAAAGCGGTGGCCACCAGGGCCACCGCGGAAACCATGCGGGAATGCGAGGGATTCATTTTTTATCGACCATTTATAACCGTACTGTACGGTCAGTTTAGCCTTGACAAAAACTGCCTGTCAAGTAAAACTTCCCGCTTGAATAGTGGAGAGCAGTCTTGAGAACCAAAAGCGAAACACGGCGCGAGGCCATTTTGCAGGCCGCTCTCGAAGTGTTTCGGGAGGTCGGCTTCGACGCCGCGTCCATGTCCCAGATCGCCGCTCGGGCGGGCGGATCCAAAGGCACCCTGTACAACTATTTCCCATCCAAGGAAGAGTTGCTGCTGGCGGCCATGGTGGATCAGGCCCAGGCATTTTCAGATTCCGTTGTCGGCCAACTGCACGAATCCGGCTCATTGCGCACCCGCCTGCAGCGCTTCGTCAACTCCCTGCTCAGCGAGCTTCACACACCGGATGTCATCAAGATCCTGAGGGTGGCGATTTCGGTTGGAGGCACCACAGACGTGGGAAAACGCTTCCATGACCTGAGCACGCACGACTGCTGGCAACACATCGTCGCCGTGCTGCAAGAGGCCATAGACAGAGATGAGTTGCAGCGCGAGGATCCCTGGAAAATGGTGGAGCTGCTGCGTTGCCAGTGCGAATCCGGGCTGCTCGCCGCGCTCATGGGGGCGAGCCTGCCGACCGGCGAAGCTGCCCTGCGGCGCCAGGCGGAAAGCATTATCGACATCTTTCTGCGGGCTTATGCGTCGGAAAAAAAACCCAGCCCTGATCACTGAGCAAAGCCTTCAGGCGCTTCACACCAGCCTTTCCCTGTCCTGACAGGGCGGGGCGCTGGTCCGGCATACGACGGCCTGGTGGGCGATTGGTATTATGCTGGGCAAGCCAACCCAATTTTTATCTGTTCTGTTTCCATGCGCATCGTATTCGCGGGCACGCCCGACTTCGCCAGACTCGCCCTGGACGCACTCCTTGCCGCCGGCCATGACATCCCCCTGGTCCTGACCCAGCCCGACCGCCCCTCGGGCCGGGGCCTCAAGCTGACTGCCAGCCCCGTCAAGCAGGCAGCCCAGGCGGCAAGCATCCCAGTCATCCAGCCCCACAGCCTGCGGCTCGACGGCAAATACCCCGACGAAGCCAGTGAAGCACAGTCAGCCCTTCAGGCAGCCGCGCCCGACCTCATGGTCGTCGCTGCCTACGGGCTGCTTCTGCCCCAATGGGTACTGGACCTGCCCGCGCATGGCTGCTACAACATACACGCCAGCCTCCTGCCGCGCTGGCGCGGCGCGGCGCCCATCCAGCGCGCCATCGAAGCCGGCGACAGCGAGACAGGCGTCACCATCATGCAAATGGATGCTGGCCTGGATACCGGCGACATGCTCCTCGTCCGCAGCACCCCCATCACAGCCGAACACAACGCAGCCCGCCTGCACGACGAACTCGCCCGGATCGGCGCCGAAGCCATTGTTCAAGCCATAGAACAGCTTGAACGAGGCAAAATAACTGCCATCCCCCAGCCCGCCGAAGGCATCACCTACGCCGCCAAGCTGAACAAATCACAGTCCCCCCTCAACTTCAACCAGCCCGCCCAGACCCTCGCACGCCGCATCCGCGCATTCGACCCCGTCCCAGGCTCAACCTTCAACCTGCCCGGCCTTCCCGGCCCACTCAAAGCCTGGAACGCCGTCGCCCTCCCATATCCCAGCCCGCCCGGCATCCCCCCCGGCGAACTCATCCAGGCAACCGCCCAGGGAATAGACCTCGCCACCGCCGATGGCATCCTGCGCATCCTCGAACTCCAGAAACCCGGCGCCAAACGCCAACCCGCCGACATCTTCATCCGCGGCTGGAACCCCTGACCCCCGCCGGCCTCCATAGCGACAGCACGCCATATGTGTCCCATCCAGGCCGGTTGCGCAGGCTGTTAGCACAGACCCTCCCCACAGCATTCAGCGTGAGGCCCATCTGGACCGGGGCGCGCAGGCGAACTTGAGTGCGCCGAGTCTGGGTGTTGGCTAGCGGAAAAAGCGTGCGCGCCTGTTCGAGCACCGTTGCCGTCCGCAGGGCGGCAAAAGGGCCAGCCTCACAACGGCATTCACTGTGAGGCCCATCTGGACTGGGGCGTGCAGGCGAACTTGAGTGCGCCGAGTCTGGGTACTGGCTAGCGGAAAAAGCGTGCGCGCTTGTTCGAGCACCGTTGCCGTCCGCAGGGCGGCAAAAGGGCGAGTTCGCGCACGCCCGCTGGCCAGTGCCCAGGCGAGGGCAGCCCCCGGAGGGGGGCCGCACGATCGTGAGCCAGCGCGTCCCAGTCCAGATGGGCCGTCTCAAGAACACCGTCCCAAGAACACCAGATGCGCCGGCCTAAACAGCCTCCCCATACAAATCATACTCATCCGCCCCCGTCACCCGAACCCGCAACATATCCCCAGCCTTCACCGCACGGTCGCCCGACACAAACACATTCCCGTCAATCTCAGGCGCATCACCCATAGAACGGCCAACAGCCCCATCCTCATCCACCTCATCCACCAGCACATCAATCTCCCGGCCAACCTTCCCAGCCAGCCGGCCAGCCGAAATCTCCTGCTGATGCGCCATGAAACGCTCCCAGCGATCCTGCTTCACCTCATCCGGCACAGCATCAGGCAAATCATTCGCCCGAGCCCCCTCGACCGGCGAATACTGGAAACAGCCCACCCGGTCCAGCTGCGCCTCAGACATCCAGTCAAGCAAATACTGGAAATCATCCTCCGTTTCGCCAGGGAAACCCACAATAAAAGTGGAACGCAGCGTCAGATCAGGGCAAATCTCCCGCCACGCCTTGATACGCGCCAGCGTCTTATCCTCAAAAGCCGGGCGCTTCATCAACTTCAGAATACGCGGACTCGCGTGCTGGAAAGGAATATCCAGATAAGGCAGGACCTTGCCCTGAGCCATCAGCGGAATCACCTGATCCACATGAGGATACGGGTACACATAATGCAGCCGAGTCCACACCCCAAAGCCCGACAGCGCCTCAACCAACTGAGTCATATGCGTCTTGATCGGGCGGCCATTCCAGAACCCGCTGCGGAACTTCACATCCACCCCATACGCGCTCGTGTCCTGCGATATGACCAGAAGCTCCTTCACACCCGCCTTCACCAGACGTTCCGCCTCGCCCATCACATCCCCAATGGGACGACTCACAAGATCCCCTCGCATCGAGGGGATGATACAGAAACTGCATCGATGATTGCAGCCCTCGGAAATCTTCAGATACGCATAGTGGCGCGGCGTCAGCTTCACACCCTGGGGCGGCACCAGATCAACATAAGGATCATGATCCCGCGATGGCGGCGCCGCCTCATGCACCGCCCGAACCACCTGCTCATACTGCTGCGGGCCCGTAACCGCCAGCACTGCCGGATGCACATCACGGATCAGCGACTCCTCGACACCCATGCAGCCCGTGACAATCACCTTCCCGTTTTCGGCAATCGCCTCGCCAATCGCGTCCAGCGATTCAGCCTTCGCGCTGTCAATGAAGCCACAGGTATTGACCACCACCACATCCGCATTGTCATAGTCGGGAGTGATCGCATAGCCTTCAGTGCGCAGCTGCGTCAGGATGCGCTCGGAATCGACCAGCGCCTTGGGGCAGCCCAGGCTGACAAAGCCGACTTTTGGGGAACTCATATAAACCTCGTTGGGCCCGCAGGCTCAGTAAGAAAAGACATTAGTGAGGGGTGCGGACGGAATTGATGATACAGTCCCATCAAAGCGAACATCCCCCAGGTTTTGACAGTTGTGCCCGAACAAACTTCCAAGCAAGCCCACGGCGCGGCACTGAGCGACATCATGCTGGCCAGCGCCCGCAATGTGCGCGCCGTGCTGGCTGGCCGATCCCTTTCCGACAGCCTTGGCCAGACCCAGGCCGGGCTGCGCGCGCCAGCGCAGGCCATCGCCTTCCATACCATGCGCCATCTTGGCCTGGCACGACAGATCAAGCAGATACTGCTGCGCCGCACCCCGCCCGACCCAGTCTTCGATGCCCTGCTGCTGGTGGCAATCAGCCTCGTGGAGACTGCCGCCGGTCATGCTGGAACCCAAGCCGATGACGGCGCCGGCGTGGCGGCAACGTCCGAAAGCCTTTCCGCGGCGGATCGCCACATACCCGTCTACGCAGTACACACCGTTGTAAACCAGGCCGTCACAGTGGCAGGCCAGCAGCGCGGCATGCAGCGTTACAAGGCTTTGCTCAACGGCGCGCTCAGGCGATTCCTGCGCGAAAGACCCGCTATTTTAGCGCAGGCCCGCCAGAATCCGGAAGCTGTGTACAACCACCCCGCATGGTGGATCAAACGCCTGCGGAAAGACTACCCCAACGATTGGCAGGCCTTGCTGCGCGCCGCCAATCAGCCCGGCCCCATGATCTTGCGGGTCAATGCCAGGCGCTCCTCCGTTTCCGCCATGCTCGATGAGCTCGGCTCGGCAGGCATAGACGCCCGCCAAGCTGGCGCGGACGCCATTTTGTTGCCCGAGCCGCGGCCCGTCCAGGCCATACCTGGTTTTGATGAGGGCAAATGGTCGGTGCAGGATCTGGCCGCCCAGCAGGCAGCCAGGCTGCTGCCGCTGCAGCCCGGCATGCGGGTGCTGGATGCCTGCTCGGCGCCGGGCGGCAAGACAGCGCACATGCTTGAACGGGCAGACCTGAACCTCCTGGCGCTGGACGCAGATGCCCAGCGCCTGGCGCGCGTCAGCGACAACCTGCGGCGCCTGCGCCTGGACGGGCCGCATGTCCAGGTACGTTGCGCCGAGGCCGAAAACCTCGAAACCTGGTGGGATGGGCAATGCTTCGATGCCGTGCTGGCCGACGTGCCCTGCACCGGCTCAGGCGTCGTCAGGCGTCATCCGGACATTCGCTGGCTGCGCCGTGAAGAAGATATCGCCCGCACATCGGCGCTGCAGGCGCGCATCATGGATACCCTCTGGCAGACCGTCAGGCCGGGTGGGCATATGCTCTATGCCACATGCTCCATTTTTCCGCAGGAATGCGGCCAGCAGGCAGAGGCATTTGCCGCAAGGCATGCTGATGCCCAGGCCCTGCCCGCGCCTGGCCAGATTCTGCCGCTGGAGCGGGATGGGGCAGTGACCTGCGACGGTTTCTTCTATGCCTTGTTTGCCAAGAAAGCGTGAGTCGTCAAAAATAGCGCTTTAGCTGGCTGTGTTTCATTGAATTTGGTGGCTCGATGTTGCGATTCCTGCTTCCCGTGCTGTTGTGCGTATCCCTGCTCATCGGGGCGCAGGCAGATACCGACGCTCCCGCGCGGGGCGAAAGGGTGGTGCGCGTCGATCCTGTGGTACGCGACGGCAAGCTGTATATCGATGCTGATGTCGATTTCTCCGTGGTCGGGGATCTGCGCAATGTTGCCGAGAAGGGCGTGCCGCTGTATTTCACCGCCGATCTCGAGATTGTCAGCAAGCGCTGGTGGTGGTTCGACAAGACGGTGGCTAATGAGCAGCTCACATGGCGCATCGTGTATAACGCGCTGACGCGGCAGTGGAGGGCAGGCACAGGTGATCTGTCTCTGCCCGAATCCTCGCTGGATGACGCGCTTTCGCTGGTACGCAACATCAGGGGCTGGGCGGTTGCCGACCTGGATCAGCTCAAGCTGGACGAAGAATACACAGGCCGCATACGTGTGCGGTTGGATACCTCTATGCTTGCCCGTCCCTTCAGGGTCGATGCCTATAACAGCAGCGCTTGGTCGCTCGCGACACCATGGAAAGATTTCACTTTTTCGATTTCCGTCGACGCGCACCAACAGTAACCCGCTGGAGCCTGCGCATTGCCCTTACGGTCGCCGCCTGTAGTGCGCTGGCGCTGCTGGTGCTGCTCGGCTGGTCCACCGGCAATGCCTCGCGCTACGCGCAGCAGTACGACACACTGCTGGTGCTCAACGGCGTGCTGGCCGTTGCCCTGGTGTCATGGGTAGCCGTGCTCGCCGCGCGGCTTGCCAATCAGGTGCGCAAGCGGCAGTTCGGGGCTAGGCTGACGGGGCGGTTTGCGCTTTATTTCGCCTTGATCGGCGTGGTGCCGGGTGCGCTTATCTACGTGCTGTCGGTGCAGTTCATGTCGCGCTCGATCGAATCCTGGTTCAATGTGCGTGTCGACAGCGCGCTGGAGGCTGGCTTGAATCTTGGGCGGGCCGCGCTGGATTCCCAGCTCGAATCGCTCAACAGCCGTGCACGTGACATGGCCGCACGGCTGAGCAATGCCAGCGACTCAGACATATCGCTGGCAATCACCCGCCTGCGCGAGGCAGGCGACGTATCCGAAGCCATGGTATTCACCGGCAACGGGCGGCTGGTTGCATTCTCTTCCTCGGCTTACGGGCAACTGCTGCCCGACATGCCGCCGCCCAACGTCATGAACCAACTGCGTGTCTCGCGCTACTACTCTGCCGCCGAGGCCGATGAGCTTCACGATGCATCCTCCGCCAACGTGCCAGCGGCCACCGGCCTGCACTTGCGGGTTGTGGTGCCCATCAGCATGCCGGAACGCCTTGCATCAGCGCTCGGCGTGTCCCAGGATACCCGGTGGCTTCAGGTTGTGGAGGCGGTGCCGGAGCAGATAGCACGCAACGCCAACCAGGTGCAGCAGGGCTTCCGCGATTATCAGGAGCTTGCACTGTCGCGGCTCGGGCTGCGCAAGCTGTATGGCATTACCCTGACGCTGGCGCTGATTCTGGCCGTGTTTGCCGCCATGGTCGTGGCACTGGCAGTATCGCGCAGGCTGGTGCGCCCGCTGCTGTCGCTGGCGGCTGGCACGCAAGCTGTGGGCGTGGGCGATTATCGGCCGCTGCCTGAACCGCCTGAGAAAGACGAAGTGGGCCAGCTGACACGCTCCTTCAACGCCATGACACGGCAACTGGATGATGCCCGGCAGATGGTGGAAAACAACCGGCAGCAGCTGGAGCGCTCCAACGTCTACCTGGAGTCTGTGCTGAGCCACATGTCTTCAGGGGTGCTGGTATTCGATGAAGGTTTCCGGGTCACGCTGTTCAACCAGGGGGCGCAGGACATCCTCAGGGTAGACCTGCGTTCGGTAAAGGGCGCGCCGCTGGAGACTGCCGATGGCGCCTTCGAGATGGCGCACCTGATCCGGCAAGCCTTTGCGGCACACGCGGCCGTGGGTTCCGAGCGGCTCTACTGGCAGCAGCAATTCGAGCTGGAGCTTGAGGCGGCGATCGATAATGAAAAGAAAAAGCACATCGTCACCTTGCTTGCGCGTGGCACACACCTGAGCGTGGACGGGCGCGGCAATGGCTACCTGGTTGTGTTTGACGACATCAGCGAAGTGATTTCGGCCAACCGCACCGTTGCCTGGGGCGAGGTTGCGCGGCGCCTGGCGCATGAAATCAAAAACCCGCTCACGCCTATTCAGCTGTCGGCCGAGCGCCTGGCCATGAAGCTCGATGGGCGTCTGGGGCCGGAAGATTCCGCCATGGTGACACGGGCCACCAACACCATCGTGAACCAGGTGTCATCGCTCAAAAAAATGGTGGACGATTTCCGCGAGTATGCGCGCACGCCGCCGGCGCAGATGCAGCCCATCGATATCAATGCCCTGGTGGCCGATGTGCTGTCGCTGTATGGCTGGGATCCGGCGGGTGGGGAAGCGCGCGCCGATGGGCGTGTGCCGGATATGGAGATCAGCTTTGATCCGCAGGTTCCGCGTATTGAGGGCGATCCGACGCAGTTGCGGCAAGTGATCCATAATCTGCTTGCCAATGCCCGTGATGCCGCCACGCAGGACAGAGACATCGCCGACGCGCGGATTTTCGTGCAGACCCGTCTGGCGCATACCTCTCCGGAAAATGGCGACGATCATCCGGCGGTGCGCCTGACCGTGTCAGACAATGGTCCGGGCTTTGCGCCGCAGGTCATTGCGCGTGTATTTGAACCTTACGTAACAACCAAGACGGGCGGCACAGGCCTCGGTCTTGCTATAGTTAAAAAAATCGTTGAAGAACACGGTGGCAGGATAGACGTTTCAAACCGGCGGGAAGGCGGTGCGCGCATCTCAATCTTGCTGACACGCCTTGCGGATTCTGGCACCCCGCTGGACGCAGGCGCGCAACGATACGATAATTCAGAAAATAAATAGGTGAAGCCATATGGCCAGAATTCTGGTTGTTGACGACGAAATTGGTATTCGTGAGCTTTTGTCGGAGATTCTCTACGACGAAGGCCACACGGTTGAACTTGCCGAAAATGCAGCGCAGGCCAGGGCAGCCCGCCTGCGGGCCAGACCCGATCTCGTCCTGCTCGACATATGGATGCCGGATACCGATGGTGTGAGCCTGCTCAAGGAATGGAGCTCGCAAGGCCTGCTCGACATGCCCGTCATCATGATGAGCGGCCATGCCACGGTTGATACCGCCGTTGAGGCGACACGCATCGGCGCTGTCGACTTCCTCGAAAAGCCAATTACGCTGCAGAAGCTGCTCAAGACTATTGCGGCGGGCCTGGCCCGTCCCGTGGTCACACCGGCTGCCGTGGCAGCCGCAAGAGCCGAGCAGATCGAATCACCTGCGCAGCAGGCTCCGCGCGTGCCGCAGGCGGCGCCGGCTGCGAGCGAGCCGGCCGATGCCGCGCCGGCGGCCAACAATTCCCTGCTGGGCAGCATTTCACTCGATCAGCCGCTGCGGGATGCGCGCGACGAGTTCGAGCGCATCTATTTTGAATATCACCTGGGCAGGGAAAACCACAGCATGACGCGTGTGTCCGAGAAGACCGGGCTGGAGCGCACACACCTGTATCGCAAGCTCAAGCAGCTGGGCATAGATTCGTCCCGCCGCAAGCAGTCCAGCAACCAGTAAGGTCTCTTTTTACCGGCTGCCGCGCGGCAGCCGCCGTTGCGGCAGATGGGCGCCACATCATGGCGCCCGTTTTCATTGATCGGGTTTGTTGCCCGTGCGTGGGGGAACCCATGGCCCGCTTGGTGTGCCTCGGCCAATCGAGCCTATCGAGATCCGTGTTTCACCAGAAGCCAGGCGCCGCGAGGCAGTGCGCCACGCATGGCCATAGGCGACCTCCATGCTCAGGTGTATGGTGCCGTCGATATGGCGCTGGGCGGAAAGCGCATCGAGCAGCCGCTGGCGCCAGCCGCGCCCAGGCAGCCCGCGCCGCCGGTCCAGGCAGGCGTTGCCGCCAAGGACAGACAGGTCTTGCAGCAGCTTCTCGGGGGTGCGGTAGGTGAGGGTAATGGTTTCCTGATCCATGACTGGATCGGCGAAACCATTTTCGATCAGGAGGTCGCCGAAATCATGCATATCGACGAATTCGGCGATGGCGGTGTCCAGTTGCGCATCATGGATGGCCTGCCGCAATTCCTTGAGCGAGCCGGGGCCCAGGCAAGAGAACATGACCAGCGCGTCGGGCTTGAGCAGGCGGCGCCATTCGGCAAGCACGCGATGGGGTTCGGGGTGCCAGTGCAGGGCCATGTTGGACCAGACCATGTCCAGGCTTTCCGGGGCGAGAAGGGGCTGCGCCATGTCAGCCTCGACAAAGGCCACGGGCGGCGTCGGCTTGTTGCGCAGTTTTTGCCAGAAGCCGGGCTTGGCAACATAGCGTTCACGCGCCACGGAAAGCAAAGCGCCGCAGGCATCCAGGCCTGTGTAGTTCATGGCCGGATAACGTGCGCGCAGAGGCTCCAGCGCATGTCCCGCGCCGCAGCCCGCATCCAGCACCGCCTGCGGCTCGATCCGTATCGCGCTCAGACGCTGCAGCATGCGTTGCGCAATTTCGCCGTAGAAAAACTGCGCGGCATCCAGCGGGCTGCGGCGGGCAAACTGTTGGGAGACATGTTGCGCACTCAGGCGCAGGGAAGGAGGCTGTGGCATGTAGAGACGTGAGGGATGGCAGGCGCGGCCAGAGCGTGTTGAGATAAAGCCTGTGCGCAACCAGCCTGCCCCCTGGGGCAAAAGTCTCATTATGAACCATCCACCGCGACAGCGCGAACCAGTGTCCTCCTTGCGGGCAGGGCTATTGGCGCCTTCCTTCGGCCCCAGGCGCATGGCGCTGGGCCGCATGTTCACTTTGCTCATTTCCGGGCCGTGCCCGCTGTGCCATTGCCGGACGCGAGCCGGACGGCTGTGCGCCGCTTGCCATGAGGCCGTGATGTGCTCGCCGAGCGCTGCGGAGCCATGCTGCCGGCAGCCACACCCCGCTGGCGCGAGCTGCACCGCCTGCGTGCCGCGCATATCCAATGTCGATCATGTTGTAGCCGCGTTTGATTATGCCGCGCCGGGCGATCTGTTGCTGCGCCGGTTCAAGTCGGGCGGGCAATTTGTGCTTGCTCCCGTACTGGCGCGATTGATGGCGCAAGCCGTTCGGACTGCGCATGGCTCGTTGCCGGGGGCTACAATTCTTGTGCCCGTCCCTTCAAGCCGGGTAGCGCTGCTGCGCCGGGGCTTCAACCCCGCAGCCGAGCTGGCGCGCTATCTGGGGCGTGAACTAGGGCTGCGGTGGGCGCCGTCGCTGGTGCGCCGGCAGCGCGAGGGCGACCAACAGGCTTCCCTGCCAAAGTCAGGCCGTCAGTGCAGTGCCAGCAGCCTGTACGCATGTGCATACAGGGTGGACGGAGCCCGCATTGCGATTGTCGACGATGTGCTGACGACAGGAAGCACGCTGGCCAGTGTGGCCAGCGAACTGCGTGCCGCCGGCGCCAGCGCTGTATGCGGCCTGGTCCTGGCCCGCACGCCAAGCCTGCCGCAGCCTCGCAAGCGGGCCTGGACGTAACCCAACTGGAAAAACATGTTTCATATCATCCTGGTAGAACCAGAAATTCCGCCCAATACGGGCAACATCATACGGCTGGCCGCAAATACCGGCGCGCAACTCCACCTCGTGCGCCCGCTGGGGTTTGAACTGGAAGATGCAAAGCTCAGGCGGGCGGGGCTCGATTATCACGAATGGGCCCGCCTGCGGGTACACGACAGCCTGGAGCAGGCGCTGCGGGAGACCGGCAGCGATCCGGCGCGCCGATTCGCCATGACGACGAAAGGGGCCAGCCTGCTCGGCAGCTTTGCGTTGCAGCCGGGAGACGCTTTTGTTTTTGGCCGCGAGACGGCAGGCCTGTCCGCCGCGCAGCTCGATCTCTTTCCCTTGACCCAACGCTTGCGCCTGCCCATGCGTCCCCAGCAGCGCAGCCTGAACCTGTCCAATGCGGTCGCGGTAACGGTTTATGAGGCTTGGCGGCAGGCAGGCTACGACGGCGCGGTCTAGGTTTTGAGGTGCGCACGGCGGTGGTTTTGATATCTGGACAGCGCCGCCGCGATATTTGTTATTCCTTATAGTTATAAACAATTTCCAACTAATTTGTCGTAGTTTTATGCATTAACTGGTAATGTGATATGCCTCTTTATTCTTGATAGTTATCAAACCTAAGCATGAACGCCGCCGCCCGCCCCTCCCGCACTGTATCTCGTTTTGTCCGTACCCTTGCCGCCTCGGCAGCGCTGCTCGCCAGCAGCACCGGTTTCGCCGCCGACTGGCCTGATCATCCTGTCACCATGCTGATGGGGTTTCCGGCAGGCTCGGGGGTGGACGTTATTGCCCGAGGCATTCAGGAACCTTTGCAGAAGGCGCTGGGGGTGCCGGTCATCATCGATTATCGTTCCGGCGCTGGCGGCAACCTGGCTTCCGCCGCCGTGGCGCGCGCGCATCCTGACGGCTACACCATCTTGCTCGGCACGGCTGCCACGCATGGCATCAACCCGGCCATCTACAAAGAGCTGACCTTTGATGTCGAGAAAGATTTCACCCCCATCGCGCCGCTGGTGGATGTGTCCAATGTCCTGACCGTCAACCCGAAAGTCATTGATGTCAATTCGGTGGAAGAGTTCATCGCAGAGGTCAAGGCCAACCCCAACAAATATTATTTCGCGTCTACCGGCGTTGGGACAGGCACGCAGCTCGCGTTTGAAGAGTTCAACGCCAAGGCTGGCCTGAAGATGGTCCATGTGCCCTACAAGGGCGGCCCTGAGGCGCTGCAGTCGGTCGTCAAGGGCGAAACCTGCTGCATCTTCAATCAGGTCCAGACTGTGCTGGGGCAATACAAGGCGGGCACAGTCCGCCTGCTGGGCGTATCGACCGCCAAGCGCATCGATGTGGTCAAAGAGGTGCCTACCATTGCCGAGAAAGCCATACCGGGCTTTGACAGCTATATCTGGTTCGGCCTGTTCGGACCCAAGGGCATGGACCCTGCGCTGGTCGACAAGATCAACGCCGCAGCCACCCAGGCAGTGCAGGATCCCGAAGTGGTCAAGCGCCTGACCTCGACCGGCAACACGGTTCATACATCGACGCCGGCCGAGTTTGAGCAGCTTGTGCGCGACAATCGCGAGAAGTGGGCCAAGGTTGTCGAGGCTGCGGGCCTGACGCCGCAATAAGGCCTGTTCCGGCACGTCGCGGGCCGGCATTGTCGCTGGTCCTTGCGTCGGCATATCCAGACAGAAAGCCCTGGCAGGATGCAGATCCCGCCAGGGCTTTGTCTTGCCCCCTCAGGCCTGCTGCGCCAGCTCGGGCTCGCCCAGGTTGAGCATCAGGCGGTTGGCCCATGCGAAGATGGCCGCCGCGTGCAGAAGATCGAGAATCTCGGCCTCATTCAGCCCCGCATCCTTGAGCGCCTGGATATCCGCCGGGCCTATGTTTTCAGGCGCCTGCGTGATGCGAATGGAGAACTGCACAATGGCCTTCTCGCGTTCGTTCGTGCCTGCGCTGGCCGGGTCGTCAAACACCTGGGCCACGGTGTCGTTGCGCTTGGCCAGTTGCTCGAAGCGCTGGGCATGCACGGATGCGCAATAGACGCAGCCGTTGATGCGAGACACAGCGAGGGAGCTGAGCTCCCGATCCGCGCGCGCCAGCCCTCCTGGGGCATACATGATGGCGTTGAATGCCTCCGAACGCTGCCGCAGAATGGCAGGCTGGTGGGCGAGGAAGCGGTAGTAGTCCTGCACCTTCGCCTTGGGATGGCTCATCTCGAGCACATCCATCTGTTCGGGCGTGGCCTTGTTCAGGTCGACCACATCCAGCCAGGCTTTCCAGTCCAGAGTTTCGTTGGTAAAACCGTTCTGCTTGATGATGGTGCTCATGCTTGCTCCAGTGCTTTCATGGCTTTCAGGCCGGCGACAACGCGGATCTGGTACGACAGGTAGGCGATCAGCTGGGCAAGGGTGACGATGTCGGGTGTGGCGATGCCGGCAGCCTGCAGCCGCAGCAAGGCATCCCTGTCACCCTCGATGGGGCGTGTGATGAGGGTTTCAGTGAAAGCCAGCATGGCTTTCAGCCGGGTGTCGGCCAGCCCGGAAATATCCCCCTGTTCAATCGCCGCCAGCTTCTGCGCGTCAGCGCCTGCCTTGTCCAGGGCATCGCGGTAATAAGCGGCCATGGGCTCGGAGCGCGACAGCAGGCTGGCATGCAGCGCCACCATCAATCTGTCTTCCAGCGGCAGGCTGTTGCCGCCGGGAGCAAAAAACAATGCCTGGCTGGCTTGTGTGGCATCCACCACTTTGGCCCGCGCGTGGCGCGTGGCGTACAGGGCGTCGCCAGGCGCAAGCCCGACAAGCGTGTCGATCAGGTCAGGCGCGGGCCCGGCGCCCGCTTGTGTATCGTTCATGTTTAAGCTCCTTGATGCTTCGCGCGCCCATCATGGCCTGTAGCCTAGGTATGGGGCGGCGGCAGGTATGGATAGGGTCAGCCGATCAGTCGGCCGGCGTCCATTCGTCGCCAAAAATCTCGGGGTCATCGTAAGCCTGCAGGATGGCGAAATGGGCTTCGATGTTCTCGTTGAACAGCAGACTGCTTATGCCGCGTGCCAGGCGTTGCGCGCCATCGCTGACAGCCGGGATGTCACCCGAAACCTGGCCATGCGTAAGCGTGGCCGGGTAGCAGAAACAGTGTATGCGTTCCAGCCCGGGCAGCGCACCGGGCGTCTTTTCCCTGAACTCAAAAGCAGGCCCCAGGTCGGGCGAATCGCGCAGTTCCTGGTCGTCCGCGCCTTCGTCGGGAAGGAAACGATCAGACCAGACCCGCAAGTGCGGCGCAATGCGGGCGTATTCAGGCCGTTTGTTCCAGTCGATGGCAAAGCCGGTGGAAAGCACGAGAAAATCAAACTCGAACGTCTTTCGCGGCGTGCTGACCTTCAGGCCATTGCCGCTCTGTTCCACGCCCAGTACCGGCGCGCCCAGATTGAAGCGTGCATTGGCGTGGCGCGACACCCGCAGCACGCTGCCGCGAGGCGGCGGCACTTGCTGGACATTGGTGTAGTGGCGCAGCCGCCATTTCCAGTCGTCAGGCAGATGCATATAGCCATGCACATAGCCAGGGTTGCCCGCGCCTTTGTTTTTGTTGATACGGGGCATCTGTGCGCGCCGGATGAGCAAGTCGACGCTGTCTGCGCCGTTCTCGAGCGCAGTGGCGGCGCTGTCCATGGCCGAAGCGCCCGCGCCGACCACGCCCACGCGCTTGCCGCGCAGGCCGGCGTAGTCTGTGTCATCGGAAGAGTGGGCCCAGTATGTCCTGTCTATGCTTTCCATGAAGGCCGGGATGCTGGCGCCTCCCAGGCCCGCGCGGCCTGTGGCCAGCACCACGCGGCGGGCGCGCACAGTGCTCTCGCCATCTCTGTTGCGTATTCTCAGCGCGACGTGATCAGCGTTCGGGATGATGTCCAGCACGTTATGCTCATTGCGCAGGTCAACCTTCATCACGCGGCGGTACCAGCGCAGATAATCCATCCACTGCAGGCGGGGGATCTTGTCCAGCGCCTCCCATGCGGGCACGCCATACTGTGCCTCGAACCACGCGCGGAACGTCAGCGATGGCAGGCCCAGCGCCGGACCGGTCAGATGCTTGGGCGAACGCAGCGTCTCCATTCGGGCCGTCGTGGCCCAGGGGCCTTCATAGCCCTCGGGGGCGGCATCGAACACGATGGCCCGCACCCCCAGGTGCCTGAGCGCAGTGGCGGCGGCCATGCCAGCCATACCGCCTCCGACGATAGCCACGTCCAGCAGTGCCTCACCTTCCATTGTTGCTTCCGGCACCCAGGGCTGGGCGGGAAGCTCCAGCCGTGAAAGGTCCTGGGCAAGCCGCTGTTCAAGAGCCTGTAGCCCCTGCTCCGCGGCGGGGGATGGTTGCGTGGTATCCATGATGCGTATCGTATGTTCCGTTAGTGATGCATGGGCTTTTGCGCCAGCCCTGGGCGAGCCCGTCCGCGCGGACGGGCCATGTCGCCGCCTGGCGGCTGCGTGCTAGTCGAGCGACAGGCCGAGCCTGTCAATAACCTCTTCCCAGCGCGTCTTTTCCTTGACGACCAGTTCGGTAAGCGCTGCGGGCGTCGACGGTGCGGGCGTGAAATACAGCGTGGCCATTTGCCTGCGCACGTCGTCGCGTTCCAGGATCTTGCTGATCGATGCATTCAGGCGTTCGACAATGTCCGCTGGTGTGCCGGCCGGGACGAAAATTGCGTCCCAGGAGATGGACTCGAATCCGGGATAGCCTTCCGAAGCCATGGTGGGGATGCCAGGGAGCACGTCACTGGGCTGCAGGCTGGTGATGGCGAGCGCCCGCACTTTGCCAGCCTTGATCTGGGGCATTGCGATGCCCGGCACCATGAACCCGGCCTGGACATCGTTGTTGATGACACCCATGATCACCTGAGGGAAACCAGGGTAGGGGATTTGCTGCAGCGATATGCCGGCCTCGTGTTCCAGCATGGCCATGCCCAGGTGCGAAGAGCTGCCGGGGCCGACTGTGCCATAGTTCAGGCTGCCTGGCGATTGCTTGGCCAGATCGACAAAGTCTTTGACGTTCTTTGCCGGCGAGGCTTCAGGCACTACGAGGACATTGGGGCTGGTTCCCACCAGGCTGATGGGAGCGAGATCCTTGAGGGGATCGTAGCCCAGGGTTTTCTTGTACAGCGCGGGCGCGGTGACCATGGGGCCGTTGATGGTCAGGAGAATGGTGTAGCCATCTGGCGCCGCGCGGCTGGCATGGCGGGTACCGATGTTTCCGCCCGCGCCGGGCTTGTTCTCGACAATGACGGGTTGGCCCAGTTCCGCGGAAAGCGGATCGGCTATTGCGCGGGCAAGCGTGTCGGGCGACGAGCCGGGAGGGAAGGGGACCACCATCTGCAGCGGCTTGGATGGCCAGGCGGCATGCGCCGCCATCGACAGTGCCAGCGCGCCTGCGCCCGCCGCCCATGCCAGCGATCTGCTCAATCGGCGGCATGCAAGAGAAACCGTGTTCATGTGTGTTCCTTTGTGTGCTGATTCTGCTTAAAGTCTTGTGCGTATATGATCCGTAACTGTATTTGGCGCCTGTGGCTGGCGCGTTTCGGGGCAATGCCCCTGGCCTGGGGATCAGCCGGGCGCTTCGGGCCGCGCCTCACGGGACAGCAGGCTGGACACGGCCGCGCGCGGGGACATCCCCTCGAACAGCACCCTGCATACCGATTCTGTGATCGGCATGTCCACGCCTGCCTTGCGGCCCAGCGCCAGCGCGGCACGCGCGCAGCGCGCGCCTTCGGCCGTGACCCCGCCGGCGAGCGCCTGCTCCAGTGTCTTTCCTTCGCCTATGGCGATCCCGACCTGCCTGTTGCGCGACAGAGGGCCTGTGGCGGTCAGCACCAGGTCGCCCAGCCCGGTCAGCCCGGCAAAGGTCTCGGGGCGTCCGCCAAGGGCCTGACCCAGGCGTTGCATCTCTGCCAGACCACGGGTGATGAGCGCAGCCCTGGCATTGGTGCCCAGGCCCAGTCCGTCGCAGATCCCGCAGGCAATGGCCATGATGTTCTTGAGCGCGCCGCCGACCTCGACGCCGGTGATGTCGTTGCTGCTGTAAATGCGCGCAAGGCTGCCGTGCATGACTTCGGTGATGCCCTGAACTGTGCCGGGATCGCGGGTGGCGATCGTCAGTGCGACGGGCAGGCCTCGTGCTACTTCATGCGCGAAAGAGGGACCCGAGAGTACACCTAGGCCGATATCGGGCAGGCTGGCAAAGGCCTTGCCGGCGATTTCATGGGGCAGCTCCCCGGTTTCCGGCTGAAAACCCTTGCAGGTCCAGATCACGCTCAACCCGGCGTGGGGCGTGCCCGCCAGGCGAGTGGCAATTTCCCCGCAAGTCTGGGCCAGGCCCGCCACTGGAACGCCCAGGATGATGATCCCCCCTGGGGCTGTCTGTGCCGCCCCGGCATCGCCCTGGGGCGCATGGCGGGCCGGCGCGATGTGCGCGATGGCCTCATCCAGGCTGGCGGTGGCCCGCAGCGCGGGAGGCAGGGGGATATCGGGCAGATAGCGAGGGTTGCCATGGTGCGTATTGATGGTCCGGACGGTATCCGGATCTCGCGCCCACAGCAGCGTATCCGCACGCGCGCTGGCGAGCGCCGCCAGTGCGGTGCCCCAACTGCCCGCGCCCAGTACGGCGACCTGGCGGCGCGCAGCCATGGAAAGCCCGCCGTCCTGTTACTGGCGCGTTGCGCCGGGAGGAACGTAGAGGCCTGAATCCTGCTTCTTCTGCTCTTCGGCCATCTGCGCCAGACGCTGTTCGTACAGGCCCTGGAAGTTGACCTCGGTCAGGTGCAGGGCTGGCAGCGACGTGCGGTTGATGGCATCGGCGATATTGGCGCGCAGATAAGGGTAGAGCATGGTGGGGCAGACAATGCCGATCAGCGGATCGAGCTGGTCGGCGGGGATGTTGGCGGCCTCGAAAATGCCCGCCTGGGTCGCCTCGACCAGGTACAGCACCTTGTCCTGGATCCGGGTCGTGACCGTTGCCGTGACGGAGGCTTCGTATACGGTATCGGCCAGGCGCTGGCCGCCCACATTGATGGAAACCTCAACCGTGGGCGTTTCCTGCTCGAGGAAAATCTGCGGCGCGTTGGGCATTTCCAGGGACAGGTCTTTCACATAGGTGCGCTGCAGGCTGAAGCTGGGCGCGTTTTCCTGTTTTTCCTGGGTATTGGTGTTCTGTTCTTCGGCCATGTCGGTTCCGTTGGATGATAGCTGTGGGTGGATGAATGGGGTAAGCGATGCGTCAGGCGGCCAGCAGCGGCGTCAGGCCGTTGGCGCGGTCCAGCGCCGCAAGGTCGTCGTAGCCGCCGACATGCGTGTCGCCGATATAGACCTGCGGTACGGTGCGCCGGCCGGTACGCTCCATCATGATCGCGCGCTGCGCCGGATCGAGGTCTATGCGGATTTTCTCGATCTGGGCGACGCCGCGCTGCTTGAGCAGCATTTCGGCGCGCACGCAGTAGGGGCACACACCGGTGCAATACATGGTGACCTTGGCCATGATGAATTCCTCGCTAAACTATGCGGTCAATGTTTCTTGGACAGAGGCATGCCGGCCTGCACCCAGCCGCGCAACCCGCCTTCCAGGCTCATGGCCTGCTCATAGCCTTGCTTGCGCAGCGAGCCGGCAATGCGGGCGGATTCGCGGCCCTGGTCGCAGACGACGATAATGGGCTTGTCCTTGGGCAAAGAACCCAGTTTAGCTTGAATATCGGCGGCGGGGATGTTGCGCGCCTGCGGAATGCTGCCGGCCTTGAAAAGGTCGTGGCTGCGCACATCGACGAAGATGCCATCCTTCTGGTTGGCCAGCTGCACTGCCTGGTTCACGCTGGCGGTCTTGGCGTTGCCCTTGAGAATAGTGGGCAACAGCAGCATGATGCCGGAAGCGACCGCTGTGAAGGCAAGAATGAGGTTGGTCTGTTCTAGAAAAAAATTCACGATGTATCCCGTATGTAACCGCCCTGGGCGGCCTGTTCGCAGCCCCGTTGGCGAGGCAGAATCCGGGGATTATAAAATGGTCAGCGATTTTCAACTTTTAGGCGACTCCAATCATGTACAAACTCGTTCTCATGCGCCACGGCGAAAGCCAGTGGAATCTCGAAAACCGCTTTACCGGCTGGAAAGATGTCGATCTTTCGGAAACCGGCCGCGAGCAGGCCTGGCAAGCCGGCGAACTGCTCAAGGAAAAGGGTTTCGAGTTCGACCTGGCGTTCTCGTCTGTGCTCAAGCGCGCCATCCGCACCCTCTGGATTGCGCTGGACGCAATGGACGCCATGCATACCCCGGTGGGGCTGAGCTGGCGTCTGAACGAGCGTCATTATGGCGCCTTGCAGGGCTTGAACAAGGCGGAGACTGCCGCGAAGTACGGCGACGAGCAGGTGCTGATCTGGCGCCGGGCCTACGCGATCGCGCCCGAGCCCATGAGCCTGGACGATCCCCGCCATCCGCGCTTCGATTCGCGCTACGCCAAGATTCCGGCCGACCAGCTTCCCGCGACCGAATGCCTCAAGGATACGGTCGCGCGCGTGCTGCCTTTCTGGAATGATTCGATTGCGCCGGCCATCCGTTCGGGCCGCCGCGTGCTGGTGGCCGCGCACGGCAACAGCCTGCGCGCCCTGATCAAGCATCTGGACGGCATTTCCGACGACGACATCGCCCAGCTCAACATCCCCACAGGCCAACCGCTGGTGTATGAGCTCGACGAAGATCTCAAGCCGCTGCGGCACTACTACCTGGGTGATGCCGCCGAAATTGAGGCTGCTATGGCGGCCGTGGCCAACCAGGGCAAGGCAAAGCAATAAGCATGAAGCGTGCGATTGCGGGCTTGACGCTGGCGGTGTGGGCCGGCATGGCCTGGGGAGCGGATTCCTCGCTTGTCCGGCAGCAGGAAGAGGCGCGCCAGCGGCAGGCCGACCTGCGCGCCCGCATTGCCACGCTGCAGAAAGAAATCGAAAGTCAGGAATCCGCCCGGCGCGATGCGGCCAATGCGCTCAAGGACTCCGAGTCCGCCATTTCCGACATCAACCGGCGGCTGGCCGATATCGATGCGCGTCGAGGACAAGTCCAGGAGACGCTGCGTGAGCTGGGCCGGCAGGCTGACCGGCAGAAAGAGGCGCTTGCCCAGCGCCAGCACGAGCTGGGCGAGCAGCTGCGCGGCCAGTACTCGGGCGGCCTTTCGCCCTGGACGGCGCTGCTGTCAGGTGACGATCCCCAGGAAATCGGGCGTGACCTGGGCTATCTGAGCTATGTCACCCGCGCCCAGACTTCGGCTGTGCACGCGGTTCGCCAGGCGCTCGATGAGCTTGCGGCCACGCAGGAGCGTCAACACGCCGCCCAGAAGGAGCTGGAAGCGCTGGCAGCGGAAACCGCCACGCGCAAGCAGGAGCTCGAGGCGCAGCAGCAGGAGCGCAAAACCGTTCTGGCCCGGATCGAGAGCCAGTTGGCCGAACAGCGCGGCCAGGCGCAGCAACTGACCCGCAATGACAAGCGTCTGGGCGAGCTCATTACGGGCCTGGAGGCGGAAATACAGCGCCAGGCTGAGCTGGCTCGTCAGGAAGCGGAGCGCCGCCGCATCGAGGCGGCCCGCAAGGCGGAAGAAGCGCGCCAGGCCGAGGCCAGGCGCAGGCAGGAGCTGGCTCGCCTGGAACGGGAGCGTGAGCGTGCGCGCGAAGCGGAGCTGGCGGCGCGCCAGGCCCAGCAGCAAGCTGAGCGTCAGCGGCAGGCCGACGAAGCGGCCCAGGCACGGGAGCAGGTGGAGCGGGCCCGGCAACAGGCGCGCGAAGCCGAGCAGGCCGCCCGGCGCGCCCGGCAGCAGGCGCAGGAAGAGCGCGAGTCGGCACGGCAGGGCGGTAGCCTGCGGGGCACGGCGGAAGGCCTGCGACCGGACGCCTCGGGCGGGGCGGCCGCGTCGTCCGAAGCATTGCACGGCCTGCCCAAGCAGGTTCCGGCGCCCGTCAAGGGGGAGGTGCAGGGCAAGTTCGGTGCGCAGCGCCCGGACGGGGGGCTGTGGCGCGGAATTGTGCTGCGCGCGCCCGAGGGCACGCCCGTGCATGCCGTCGCGGCGGGCCGGGTGGTCTATGCCAACTGGCTGGCGGGCTTTGGCAACATCATGATTGTGGACCATGGCGCAAAATACCTGAGCGTGTATGCTTACAACCAGAGCCTGCTC
>Ga0182738_1002122_pt1 | contig 23848 bp, 28 predicted proteins | sample eDN5th30CBELigMG_FD_128876 | JGI IMG/M metagenome (GOLD analysis project Ga0182738, IMG submission 128876) | Enriched Miracle-Growth compost microbial communities from Emeryville, California, USA - eDNA 5th pass 30_C BE-Lig MG (version 2)... ...
GACCTCCGAGACGAGCCCGATGATCCGTCCTTCCCCCTTGAGCCTCCGGCCGATCTCGCTCCTGCGGTCGGGATCGACGTACCAGCGGCCGGCGATGTCGGTCACCGCGGCCACCATCTCGGCCTCGGTGTCGAACCCGTTGAGGCGCACCAGATAGGGATTGGCGCTGATCAGGCGGCCGTCGAGCGTGCTGCGGAACATGCCTTCGCCGACGGTGTCGTAGACGTCGCGGAAGGCGCGCTCCGACTGCCGCAGGCGCTTCACCGTCAATTGCCGGTTGACGACGATCACGGCGAGGGCGGCGAGGACGATGACCAGCAGCGCGAGGATCTGAAGCGACAGGATGTGGTTCTCGAGCACCGCCTCGAGTGTCGCCCCTGCCGACGAATCCATGCCCAGACCAAGCTCCGGCGGAATCCACGCCATCGGAAGCGCCCGCTTCCGCCCCCGGGACCCCTCCCGGGACGGCTACGACATTACTGCATCGAGCAGGGAACGGTAGTCCTCGGCGCTCGCCTCGCGCGGGTTGGTGGCGTGGCTGTGGTCGGCCAGCGCCCGCTCGACGACCCAGGGCAGCACGTCGGCCGGCACGCCGAGCGTCTTCAGCCCCGGCGGGATCCCCAGGCGGTCGTTCAGCGCGGCGAGCGCGTCGGCGAGATCCGCCGCCGCGTCGATCCCCATCGCCGCCTTGAGGCGCGCGATCTTGTCGCCGGCGACGGGCTGGTTGAAGCGGATCACCGGCGGCAGGAGAATGGCGTTCAGCGTGCCGTGGTGGAGGCTCGGCGACTTGAGCCCGCCGAGAGCATGCGAGAGCGCATGGACGGCGCCGAGCCCCTTCTGGAACGTGAGCCCCCCCTCGAGCGCACCCATCATCATCTCGCTGCGCGCCGCGATGTCGCCGCCGCGCGCATGGGCCTCCGGCAGCGCCCGCCAGATGCGGCCGGCGCCGTCGAGCGCGATCGCTTCCGCCGGCGGATTGAAGCGGGGCGACAGGAAGGTCTCGATGCAGTGCGAGAGCGCGTCGAGCCCGGTCGCCGCGGTCAGGCCTGGCGGCAGGCCGAGCGTCAGCTCGGGATCGCAGATCGCCCGTTTCGGGATGAGGTGGGGGCTGATGAAGCCGAGCTTGCGGCCGTCGTCGAGCGTGATGAGCGCGGCACGGCCGACCTCCGAGCCCGTCCCCGCCGTGGTTGGGACGGCGATCACGGGCGCGACCGCGGCGGTGATCCGCGCGACGCCGCCGAGGATCGCCGCGTAGCCCTCGAGCGGGCCGGGATGGGTGGCGAGCAGCGCGACGCCCTTGGCGAGGTCGATGGGCGAGCCCCCGCCGACCGCGACCACCCCGTCGCAGCCGCCCTCGCGGTAGGCCGCCAGCGCGGCGAGCGCCGCCGATTCGGTCGGATTGCCCGGGACCTCGAGGAAGGCCGGAGTGCCGGCGGGGCACATCGCCACGATGCGCGCGACGAGCCCGGTACGCTCGAGGCCGCGGTCGCTGACGACCAGCGGCCGCCGCACGCCGCAGGCGGCGAGCTGCTCGCCGAGCCCGGCCACGACGCCGGCGCCGAATTCGATGGTGGTGAGATAGGTGATGGTCGCCATGGCCTCCCCCGGGGAACGGACCGGACGATCCTGTCCGGCCGGCTCTTCCCTAACCGCAATCGGGCCCGACGATCCAGCCGTGATGTCGCGCCCACCACCATCTTGAGGCCACGCGCCGGCCGTGCCAACAACGCGTCATGGACCAGCGCCGCCTCGACCCCCGCGTCAACGCCTTCTCCCCGGCGGTCGCCGATGCGCGGCTGCGGGGACGCGTCGAGGCCGCGCGCTTCGTCGAGGGGATCGAGCGGTGGGTGACCGCCCCCGACACGCCGATGCGCGTCCGGCCCGAGCCGGATGCCGGATACGGCTCGGAGCTGCTCCGGGGCGAGACGGTCCGCGTCTTCGCCGAGACCGGCGACGGCTGGTCGTGGTGCCAGAACGAGACCGATGGTTATGTCGGCCACGTCCGGAGCGCGGCGCTCGGGATGCCCGGCCCGGTGCCCACCCACCGCGTCGCGGCGCTGCGGACCTTCGTCTATCCCGGCCCGGACATGAGGCTGCCGCCCGTCGCGTCGCTTTCGCTCGGGTGCCGCCTCGCCCTCGGCGACGCCGTCGAGACCCGCGGCACGCCGTTCCGCATCGTCACGGGGACGCGGCACGCGGTCGTCGCGCACCATGTCCTTTCGCTGGAGGCGCCGCCGGCGGAGGACTACGTCGCGGTGGCGGAACGGTTCCTCAATGTCCCGTACCTCTGGGGCGGCCGCACCGGCGCCGGCATCGACTGCTCGGCGCTGGTCCAGATATCGCTGATGGCCGCCGGCGTCGCCGCGCCGCGCGACAGCGACAGGCAGCGCGAGGGCCTCGGATCGCCGGTGCCCGGCGGGATCGATGGCGGCCTCTGCCGCGGCGACCTCGTGTTCTGGCCGGGCCACGTCGCGATCCTTGCGGCTCCCGACCGCATCGTCCACGCCAGCGGCCATCACATGACCGTGGTGACCGAACCGCTGGCCGATGCCCTCGCCCGGATCGCCGCCGTCTCCGGGCGGCCGACGGCAGTCAGGCGCCTGGGGCCGGAGGTTCGCGCGTAGGGGCGCCGCCGGTGCCGCCCCCGGCGGCACGCGCCCGGTCTTCCGCGCCCGGCTTCTGCGGCATGACGCCCTCGGCCCAGCGCAGCACCACGAGGACGAACATCGCAAGGACCGTCGCGAGGAGCGCGATGAAGAAATAGCCGACGCCGCAGGCGACGCCCACGGCGCCGGCGAGCCAGAGGCCGGCGCCCGTGGTGAGGCCGTGCACCTCGCCCCGGGAAAAGATGATGGTGCCGGCGGCCAGGAAGGCGACGCCGGCGGTGACCGCCTCGATGACGCGGATCGGATCGGCGCTCCGGACGCCCTCGCCGATCGCATGCTCCATCAGCTCGAGCGTGACGACGGCAAAGGTCGCGGCCGCCAGCGCGACGAGGATATGGGTCCGCATGCCCGCCGGGCGGGCGAGGTACTCGCGATCGAAGCCGATGACGCCGCCGAGCACCGCGGCCAGCAGCATCCGCACGGTGATCACGCCGATGCCGAGTTCGGTATCGAAGAATGCCGACAGATCGCTCAAGACGCGCCTCCCCCCTTCGCTGCGAAGGAACGCGGCGCGGCGCGGAACCGTTCCGCCCTATCGGCCCGAGCCGTCGGACAGGATCGTGCCCGGCTTCACCGTTTCCGTCTCGGCCTCTTCCGCCTCGAGCGTCGCGAGCAGGTCCCGCACCACCGCCGCCGCGTTCTTGCGGTACTCGCGATGGATCTCCTCGATGAGCTTCCGCATGCGGTCGAGATCCATCCTCAGCCCCGCCTCGGAAGGCTTGGCCGTCACGGCGACGTAGGCGAAGGAGCGGAAATGGTAGAGGATGCCGATGAGCAGCGGCACCAGCTCCTCCTCGTCGAGCCCCCGCTCCTCCATCACGCCGGCCAGCGCCGCGAGGAGGGCCGTCTCGTCCTCGCGAAGGAGCCGCTCGCTCTCGCTCTCGTCGCCGGGCGGAAGCGGGTCGTCCGCCATCAGCCCGCGGTCCCCTGCGCGATCGGCGGCTGGAAGGCCCAGCCCATGTCCCAGGGAAAATAGATCCAGGTGTCCTGGCTCACCTCGGTGATGAAGGTGTCGACCAGCGGCCGGCCCGCCGGCTTGGCGTAGACGGTCGCATAATGGCACTTCGGCACCATCTCCCGCACGAGGCGCGCCGTCTTGCCGGTGTCGACGAGGTCGTCGATCACCAGCACGCCGGCTCCCTTGCCCTCGGCGAGGTCGACGATGTCGCGGCCGATCGGCTTCAGCACCTCGAGGCCGCCCTGCTCCTTGTACTCGTGATAGGAGGCGACGCAGACCGTCTCGATCAGCCGGATGCCGAGCTCGCGGGCGATGATCGCCGCCGGCACCAGCCCGCCGCGCGTCACGCAGACCATCGCCTCCCAGTTCCCCTTGTCGGCAAGCCGCCAGGACAGCGCCCGCGCATCGCGGTGGAACTGGTCCCAGGAAACCGGAAAAGCCTTGTCGCCGCGCCCGTCGCTCATCGTGTCATCGTCCCCGTTCGTTCCGAACCCCACAGCAGAATCCACCCGCTCACGCAAGCGTGTCCGCGATCCAGGGGAACACGGCATCCGCCCAGACCTGCTGGCCGAGCCCGCCGCAATGCCCCCCGGCCCCGCTTTCCGCGTCGAGCTTCACCATCGTCTTCTCGCAGGCGAGCGCCGCATAGAGCATGTCGGACTGCGAGGCGAAATCGCCGGCGCAATCGACCACCAGCGTCGGGCAGGCGATCAGCCCCGCCTGCCCCTCCAGCGTGTAGCCGGCAAGGATACGAAGGAAGTCGCCGACCGTCGTCGCGCCCATCGTCGCCATGCGCGGCATCAGCATCTCGCGGAGGGCCGGCACCTTGAGGAGCTGCTCGAGGAGCGCATCGGCCGCCGGATCGGCCGCCACGACCTTGTCCCATGCGGCCTCGCCCCACGATTCGGGCAGGAACCTGGGCAGCATCATCTTCCTGATCCGCGAGACGAACTCGTACTGCCCGGGATCCGCGACCAGTGCCGAAAGGCGATGCTCGTGCGCCGCGCCGCGCGGGCCGAGATAGCCGCCGAGGCTCCGTCCGACCAGCACCAGCTTCGCCGGATTGACGCCGTCCTGCGCCAGCAGCCAGTCGAGCGCCGGCGTCAGCGCCGCCTCGAAATCCGGCCGCATCGGCACCCGCTGCTCGTAGAGCATGCCGCCCTGCCCCGGCCCCTCGAACAGGAAGACGTCCATGCTGCGGGCGAGCGCCATCCATGCCGTGTCGGAATAGCCCGACTCCGCGGTGGAATCGTAACCCGGGAAGACGATGACGGTCGGCCGCGGCGCCGGCGGCCCCGGCTGGCGGAGCAGGTAGCCCGTCATCGTCGCCGCCTCGAGCGGGATCTCGGCGATCGTCGCGCCCCACGGCAGACCGGGCAGGGCGGCGCGGAACGCGGCGCGATGCCGTCGCCAGCCGGACTGCAGGCGCTCGTCGTCGAGGTCGCCGCGGATGAAGAAGATGGCCTGACGCCAGTATTCCATGGCCCGGAGCCAAGCCCCGGCGGCGGTGATGGGATGGCTCCCGGCGCCCTTGGCGATCGCCTCCGCGCGCTCCGCGGCTGCCGACCACTGCACGAACCAGCCGTCGGGGTCGCCGGGCTTCGCTGCCGCCGCGGCGACCAGCACTTCGCCGAGATCGGCCGCGCCGGAATGGGCGGCGGCGAAGCTCCGCTTGAGCTGGGCGTCGTAGTCCTCGTCGTCGTAGTAGAGCTTCATCGTGTCCCTCAGTTCCCCGCCAGCCTGACCCTTGTCGCCTCGAGCATCGCGGCCACCGCCGCCTCGGCCTCGGCGAGCCGGGCCTCGTCGCGCGAGCGGAGCACCAGCGTCGTCGTGAACCCGCTGTCCGGATCGAAGGTCGGATAGCTGCCGATCGACACGTCCGGGAAGTCGGCCTGCACCGCCGCGAGCGGCGTGCCGATGTCGCCTTCCTTGAGGCCGGCGGAGACCGACCGCGACAGCACGCGCCTCCCCGTCGCGAGCCGCGGCGCGAGGCCGTCGAGCATCGCCTGCATGATCGCCGGCACGCCGGCCATGACGTGGACGTTGCCGATCGAGAAGCCCGGCGCCTTGGAGACGGGGTTCGCGATCAGCGTCGCCCCTTGCGGGATCCGCGCCATGCGGAGGCGGGCCTCGTTGAGCTGGTCCTTCGGGATGCGCTCGAGAAGCAGCGCCACAGCGCGCTCGTCGACGTCGATCGGCACGCCGAAGGCCCGCGCCACGGCGTCCGCTGTGATGTCGTCGTGGGTCGGGCCGATGCCGCCGGTGGTGAAGACGTGGTCGTAGCGGGCGCGGAGCGCGTCGAGGGCCGCGACGATGTCGTCCTCGACGTCGGCGACGACCCGCACCTCGCGAAGGTCGATGCCGATATTGGTCAGGTACTCGGCGATGTAGCCGATGTTCTTGTCCTTGGTCCGGCCCGAAAGGATTTCGTCGCCGATGACGAGGATGGCCGCCGTGACGATCCTCCCCGTCCCGCCCTCGTCCGCCATGCCGCGATGCTCCCTCCGCTCTTTCTCGCCATGTTTCACGAGTGTCGGATTTCCGCCAGCCCAAAGTGGGGAGGCTGGCGCCCCGGCCGACCGGATGATATCGGCCGCCCATGCGATTTCCCTCCCCGCTCATCGAAGGCCGCCTCGTCCGCCGCTACAAGCGTTTCCTCGCCGACGTGGAGCTCGCCGGCGGCGAGATCGTCACCGTCCATTGCGCCAATCCCGGATCGATGCTCGGCCTCGCCGAGCCCGGCATGCGCGTCCTCCTGTCGCGCTCGGCGAACGCGGGGCGGAAGCTTCCCCTGTCGTGGGAGCTGGTCGAGGCCGAGGGCTGCGGCCTGGTCGACATCAACACGGCGCTGCCCAACCGGCTGGTCGAGGAGGCGCTCCGGGCCGGCAGGGTCGGCGCCTTCGCCGGATATCCCGAGATCAGGCGGGAGGTGGCCTACGGCACGCGCTCCAGGGTCGACTTCCTGCTCCGCGGCGCGGGGCTTCCCGATGCCTATCTCGAGGTGAAGAACGTCCATTTCTCGCGCGTTCCCGGCCTCGCCGAGTTCCCCGATTCGGTGACCGCCCGCGGCGCCCGCCACCTCGACGAGCTCGCCGCGATGGTGGCGGCGGGCCATCGCGCCGCGATGCTCTACCTCGTCCAGCGGACCGACTCGGTCCGCCTCGCCATCTGCCACGACCTCGACCCCGCCTACGGCGCGGCATTCGCGCGGGCACGGGCGGCCGGCGTCGAGATGCTCGCCTATCGCTGCGCCATCGGCAGCGACGAGATCACGCTCGGCGAGGCCATCGCGGTGGCAGCCTGACCGCCACGAGGCTTGCCACGAGGCTTGTAAGAAGCCCGGAAAATGGTCATATCCTTGGGCAAACAGACCCGAGGTCACGCGCCCCCGCGCGGGAGATTCCGCTTCCATGGTGAACTACGTCGATGCGGTACTCGCGCCGCTGAGGAATGACGGCCAGATCAAGCTCTACGGCCCGGAGGCCTTCGCGGGCATGCACGCCGCCGGCCGGCTCACCGCGGCATGTCTCGACGCGGTCGGCGAGATCGTCGCCCCCGGCCTGCCGACCCAGGCCATCGACGACTTCGTCTACGAGTTCGGCATCGCCCACGGCGCCCTCCCCGCGACCCTCGGCTACAAGGGCTACACCAAGTCGACCTGCACCTCGATCAACCACGTCGTCTGCCACGGCATTCCCGGCGACAAGCCGCTTCGCGACGGCGACATCGTCAACATCGACGTGACCTACATCGTCGACGGCTGGCACGGCGATTCGAGCCGTATGTACAAGGTCGGCGAGGTGAAGCGCGCCGCCGAGCGGCTGATGGAGGTGACCTACGAGGCCATGATGCGCGGCATCGAGGTCATCCGGCCGGGGCGCACCACCGGGGACATCGGCCACGCGATCCAGGAATACGCCGAAGGCGAACGCTGCAGCGTGGTCCGCGACTTCTGCGGCCACGGCGTCGGCCGGCTGTTCCACGACGTGCCGAACATCCTCCACTACGGCACGCCCGGCGAGGGGGTAGTGCTCAAGCCGGGGATGATCTTCACCGTCGAGCCGATGATCAACCTCGGCCGTCCGCACGTGAAGATCCTCGCCGACGGCTGGACCGCAGTCACCCGCGACCGCTCGCTCTCGGCCCAGTACGAGCACTCCGTCGGCGTCACCGAAACCGGCTACGAGATCTTCACGCTCTCGCCCAAGGGCCTCACCCCTCCACGCAGCGGGGCATGACGGGCTTCGAGGACAAGCAGGGGCCGGCGCCCCACTACCACGATCACCGCGAGCGGCTCCGCGACCGCTTCCGGGAGAGCGGTGGCGAGAACCTCCGGGACTACGAGCTGCTCGAACTGCTGCTGTTCCCGGCGATCCCGCGGGTCGACACCAAGCCGCTCGCCAAGGCCCTCCTCCAGAAGTTCGGCAGCTTCGGCGAGGTGCTCGGCGCGCCGCCGGCGCGGCTGATGGAGGTCGCCGGCATCGGCGAGAAGGCGGCGCATCACATCAAGGTCGTCCACGCCGCCGCCCAGCGCTACCTCAAGGAGCCGGTGCGGAAGCGGGAGCTCCTCGATTCGTGGTCGGCGGTGATCGACTATTGCCGCGCCGCGATGGGGTTCGAGCCGATCGAGCATTTCCGCATCCTCTTCCTCGACAAGCGCAACCTCCTCATCGCCGACGAGGTGCAGCAGCGCGGCACCGTCGACCACACCCCGGTCTACCCCCGCGAGGTGGTGAAGCGGGCGCTCGAACTCGGCGCCACCGCCATCATCCTCGTCCACAACCACCCTTCGGGCGACCCGACGCCGTCGCGTGCCGACATCCAGATGACAAAATCCGTCATCGACATCGCCAAACCTCTGGGGATCACCGTCCACGACCACATCATCGTCGGGCGGCAGGGCCACGCGAGCCTGCGGGGCCTCCAGCTCATCTGAGGGGGACCGCGATGCCGCGTGCCACGACGCCCGTCGCCATCGGCCTGCCGGAGGCGCGCCGGATCTGGCTCCATGCCCAGCGCCTCGACACCCCGGCGCCGTTCGGCGGAGGCCCGGAGGCGACCCGCGCCGCGGTCGAGCATCTCGGCTACGTCCAGATCGACACGATCAACGTCATCGAGCGCTGCCACCACCACATCCTCCATACCCGCATCCCCGGCTACCGGCGCGAGCATCTCCGCCATGCGCAGGCCGCGGAGAAGTCGGTGTTCGAGTACTGGACGCACGCCCTCTCCTACGTCCCCACCCGCGACATCCGCTTCTTCGTCGGCGCGATGCGGCGGCACCGGGCCGACGGCCACGCCTGGTTCGGCCGGGTCACTCCGGCGGACCTCCGCAAGGTGCTGCGGCTGCTGCGCGACGGCGGCCCGCTCTCGATCCGCGACATCGACGACGACGTGCTGGTCGAGAAGCACCATCCCTGGGCCAGCCGGAAGCCGTCCAGGGCGGCCCTGCAACTGGCCTTCATGGGGCGCGTCGCCGTCAGCGAGCGGGTCGGCATGGTCAAGACCTACGATCTGATCGAGCGTCATTTCGGCTGGGACAGGCCGCCGCGCCCGGCGTCGGAGCGCGACACCGCCGACTATCTCCTCGACCGGGCGCTTCGGGCGCAGGGCATCGTGAGCCTCGATTCCATCTGCTACGGCGACGTGTCGCGGAAGCCGGCGGTCGGCCGCCGGATCGAGGCCCGCCTCCGCCGGAAGGCCCTGGTGCCCGTCGCGCTCGAAGGCGCGGGGAAGCAGGCCCACTGGGCCGAGCCCGCCGCGCTCGAGGCCGCGCACGAGCCGGCCGCGGAAGTCCACATCCTTTCGCCCTTCGACCCGCTGGTGATCCAGCGGAAGCGCCTCCGCCACATCTTCGGCTACGAGCATGTCTTCGAGGCCTACGTGCCGAAGGCGAAGCGCCGCTACGGCTACTTCGCCCTGCCGGTGCTCGACGGCGAGCGGATCGCCGCCGTCCTCGACCTCAAGACCGACCGTGCCGGGGGGCGCCTCCTGATCCAGCAATGGTCCTGGATCGAGGGGCACGAGAGCGCCGGCGCCCGGCAGCGGATCGAGGCGGCGCTCGGGCGCTTCGAGCGCTTCCAGCTCGCCGCGACCGGGCCCGACGCTCAGTCGCCGACGCGGTAGAGCCCGTAGGAGCGGACCACGAGGTCGTCCGCCTTGCCGACCTTGATGCGGACCCGGAGGTCGCGGGTCGTCCCGGTCAACGCGAACCCGAGGTCGGCGAGGCGCCCCTCGCCGGACGCGATCGGCGCACGGATGGCGAGGCCGCCCGCGGCCGTGTCGATCGCGATCTCGGCCCTCCCCGCCCGCTTCACCCCGTCCAGCGTCAGGCGGTACCGGCCCTTGGGCAGGCTGGGCGCGACCTCCTCGAGGAACGTTCCCTTCCGCCCGACGGTGCCGATGCCCTCCGGCGTGCGTTCGTGTGGCCCGACCTGCACCGCGCCCATGTCGCCGGTCGTCGCGATGAACCCCATCATCGGCATCGGGATCCGGTCCCAGACGAGGATATCCATGTCGCCGTGGCGGAGCGTCCGGCGCGGCGGCTCGAACTGGGCGAGCGCCACCGCCTTCTCGTGCGGGTCCGGCGTCATGAAGAACGTGCGCTCCGGCCCGTACCAGGTCGTCCGCGACAGCCAGTAGAACGGCCGGACGGCGGTGATCGCCCACACCGGGGCAACGTCGACCAGGCCGTCGACGCTGGTCACGTGCGACTGCCAGAAGCCGGCATAGCCCGCGGTCAGTCCGTGGTCGCGGAGGAAGCGCGCGAGGTCGCGATAGCGCGCCTCCGACGACGTCGCCCCGAGGACGCTCTGGAGGTTGAAGAGCGAGAGGACGACGACGGCCACGGCGACGGCCGGCGAACCGTCCCAACGCGACATTGCGCGCGACGAAGACGATCGCGGCGAGGACGCCGAAGAACAGGTACCGGCTCGACATGAGGTCGACGGGCATGGTGCTGAGCACGAAGGCGGAGACCGTTGCTCCCGCCGAGAAGAACAGGAACGTGTCGACGTACGACTTCCGCCAGGAGGTCGCCGCCGCCACCGCGAACCCCGCCAGCATCGCCAGGAGGAACACGAGCCGGAGCGTGGAGAGCGTCGCGGCGAGGGCGTCGCCCCCCGACCCGATGCCGAAGAAGCTGCGGAGGCCGTCGACGAGGAGCCCGGCGTTTCTCCGGATGCCGTCGAGGTCGGCGAGACCCTGGTGACCGACGCCCGGCGTCTCGTAAAGGAAGAGGTGGTCGAGGATCGGGCCGGCGAGGACGTAGACGGCCAGCCCCCCGAGGGTCGCGGCGAGCAGCGCGAGGTTGCGCCGCCGTGGGGCGAGGATGGCATGCAGCGCCGCCGCGACGACCGCGGGCACGAAGAAGATGATGAGGAAGAGCTCGTCCGAATTGGCGAGGATGCCCCACGCCACGGCGGCGGCGGCGAGGGCCGGCAGGAGCCGCCGGTCGGGCCCGTAGCCCATCAGGAAGATCGAGGCGGATGCGGCGAGGTAGATGCCGCCGTGGACCGCGAGCTCGTTCGCCATCAGCGTGGTGAACGACGTCGGGACCAGGAGGAGCGGCGCGAGCAGGGCGACGTTCGCGGGTCGCGCCTTCAGGACGAGGAGCGTCGAGAACAGCGCCGTGCCGGCGAGGAACAGCGCCGGCATCACGTGGATGAGGATCGGCGAATACCCGAAGATCGCGATGGCGATCGCCGTCCAGACATTGTCGCTGAAGAGGTAGGACTGGGCGGAGAACATCCAGTCCCGCGCAAGGAGGTTGCCCTCGGCGATATCCTTGGCGATCAGGAGGGCCGAGGCGTTGTCGCTGTTGGAACCTATCCGCCACGACACCCACGTGTAGAAGGGCGTGAAGAGAAGCACGAAGACGGTGCAGCCGAGCAGCGGATGGATGCGCGGGACACGGCGGAGCCAGGGGCTTGTCGCGGGCGACAGGGGCGCGGAAGTCGTCGTCACGTCTTCAAACGAGGCTCGGTGGCGGGATGTCGGCGGCGGTCCATATTCTATCACGCGCAGCGCGCGCCGGCCTGCGCAACCCCCGCGGAACGCGAAATCAGGGAACGATCATGCAGGCACTGTCGTCCGTCGTCGCCATCGCGATCCTCGCCGCCTCGCTCGCATCGGCCGGTGCCGCCGATGCGCCGCCCGACATCGCCGCGTGTCCGCTGCTCTCGGCGGGCGAGGTCGGGGATGCGTTCGGCGAGGCGGTGGAGGCGGCCGAGCAGGTGCCGATGGGCGGCGGTCCGGGCCGCGGCCGCCAGACGACGTGCTTCTGGACGCCGGCGGGCGGCGCGCCGGGCGCCACAGTCTCTCTCGCGGTATGGAGCTGGCCGGCAGGACACCCGGGCGCGGCCGGGTTCATCGAGGCGATCCGCGGGGCCACGTATCCCGACCGCCCCGCGCCGGAAGCGGTGGCGATCGGCGACGAGGCCCTGTGGGACGGCGACCGCCTCCATGTCCTCAGCGGCTCGGTGGCCTTCACGCTCGCGGCGAGCCTCAATGCCCTCGACGACGCGCCGGAGGCCCGGCCGGCGCTCGAGGCCCTGGCCGGATCGGTCGTGGAGCGGCTTCCGTGATGCCCCGTCCGCCGAAACGCGGCGTCTTTCTTGCTCCTCATGCCGGAGGCTGTTAGGAGGCCGAGGCGCCTCCATGGCACCCGAAATCCCCATCGGAACCGGGGCACGTGACGGATCATCATGACTTACTGCGTCGGCATCTGCGTCCGTGAGGGCCTGGTTATGATCGGCGACACCCGCACCAACGCGGGCGTCGACAACATTGCCACCTTCCGCAAGCTCCACCTGTTCGAGACTCCCGGGGAACGCGCCATCGGCTTCGCCTCCTCCGGCAACCTGTCGGTGGCGCAATCGGTGCTGTCGATGGTCACCGAAGGGTTCGTCAACCCGCAGACCGGGGAGACCGAGCGCCTCCTCGGCGTCGAGACCATGTTCGCCGCCGCCCAGCTCGTCGGCCGCGCGATACGCGAGGTCTATCGGATCGGCAGTTTCTCGAGCGAGCAGAACCAGTCCGGCCACTTCGACGTCACCGTCCTTCTCGGCGGGCAGATCCGCGGCAGCCGGCTGCGGCTGTTCATGATCTACTCGGCCGGCAACTTCATCGAGGCCACCGCCGACACGCCCTATCTGCAGATCGGCGAGCACAAGTACGGCAAGCCGATCCTCGACCGCTCGATCAGTTCGGACACCACGCTCGCCGACGCGCTCAAGCTCGGCCTGATCTCGATGGACTCGACCATCCGCTCGAATCTCTCGGTCGGCCTGCCGATCGATGTCCTCACCATCCGCCGCGACACCTACGAACCGGACACGGTCTTCCGGATCGAGGACGGCGAGCCCTATTTCCACGAGCTTCGCCGGGAATGGTCCTCGGCGCTCCGCGCCGCCCACCAGGCGATCCCGCAGCCGCCCTATCCGGCGCGCCGGCCGGGGCCCTAGAGGCTGTTAGTCCATTGGCCCCGCGGCCCCGATCGGATAAGAAGCCCGACCAGTTGCAAACGCGCGGAGGAAGAGACATGGCCGACAAGGTCGCATTGATCACCGGAGCAGGCAGCGGCGTGGGCCGTGCCGCGGCCCTCGGCCTTGCCCGCGCGGGCTTCGCCGTGGCGCTCGCGGGGCGGCGGAGGGAGCCGATCGAGGCGGTCGCGAAGGAGGCCGAGGCGCTCGGCGTCAAGGCGCTCGCCGTCGCGGGCGACGTCAGCACGCCCGACGGCGTGGCCACGGTGTTCGATGCGATCCGCACGACCTTCGGCCGGCTCGACGTCCTCTTCAACAACGCCGGCACCACCGTGCCCGGCGTGCCGCTCGAGGACGTGACCTTCGAGCAGTGGCAGACCATCGTCGGCGCCAATCTCACCTCGGCCTTCCTCTGCACGCAGGAGGCGATCCGCATGTTCAAGGCGCAGGACCCGCAGGGCGGCCGGATCATCAACAACGGCTCGATCTCGGCGACCACGCCGCGGCCGAACTCGGCCCCCTACACCGCGACCAAGCACGCGATCACCGGGCTCACCAAGTCGACCGCCCTCGACGGCCGCAACTTCAACATCGCCTGCGGGCAGATCGACATCGGGAACGCGGCGACGCCGATGACCGCGAAGATGGCCGAGGGCGTTCCCCAGGCCGACGGCAAGCTCGCCGTCGAGCCGCGGATGGACCCGGACCACGTCGCCGACGCCGTCGTCTACATGGCCGGGCTGCCGCTCGAGGCGAACGTCCTGACGATGACGGTGATGGCGACGAAGATGCCCTTCGTCGGCCGCGGCTGAGGCGGGGGCCGCCGCGCCCCGTTCTCCCAGCGTGAGATCCATGCAGGCTGGTCCGGATTTCGTCTGTGTCGGCGCCCAGAAGGCGGGGACCCAGTGGCTCTATGACCAGCTGGCTTGGCATCCGCAGTTCTGGATGCCGCCGGTCAAGGAGCTGCACTATCTCGACCGGGGCAGCTTCCGGCGCCACCAGCGCTCCGCGGCGGGCCTGAGGCGCCGGGCGCGCCTCGGCCTTCCGCTCGTCAACGCGGTCCGGCGGCGGCAATCCTACCGGCCGCTCGAGTCGCGGGACCTCGATTTCCTCGACCGCTACGTCGACCTCCTCGGGCGGAAGCAGGTCGACCTCGACGGATACGCCGGGCTCTTCGCCGGCAGGGGCGGCGCGATCGCCGGCGACGTGACGCCGGGCTATTCCCGCCTCGGGGAGGACGAGATCGCCGCCTTCGCCGCGCGCTTTCCGGCGGCGCGCGTGATCTACCTCGCCCGCGACCCGATCGAGCGGGTCTGGTCGCATCTGCTGATGACCGCCCGGCGCGGGAAGACCATGGACCGGGTCGGCTTCGAGCGGGCGGTGAAGTTCGCCGCGCGTCCCATGGTGCGGCTCCGCTGCACCAACACCGAGGTCATCCTCCGCTGGCGCCGGCACATGCCGGCCGGCCGCGTCGGGGTCTTCCTCTTCGACGACATCCGCGACCGGCCCGCCGAGGTCCGGCGCGACATCCTCCGCTTCCTCGGGGCCGACCCGGAGCAGGCGAGCGGTCCCCTCCCCGCCGGGTTCAACCGGAAATCCAAGGACCGGAAGCTGCCGCTGCCGGACGACGTCCGCGCCGCCCTCGCCGCCGCCTTCGCCGAAGAGCTCCGCGCCTCGGCGGCGATGCTCGGGGGCGCCGCCGCGTCATGGCCGGCGAAATACGGCCTCGACCCCTGACCTATCCGGCCGCCGCGACCCGGACGCGTTCTCCGGCACGGACCGCCTTCAAAACCCGCACGTCGCCCTCGGCATCGGCGAAGACGTTGGCCGGGCTCGCCAGCCGGATCTCGTCGCCGCGGCTGACCGGCGTCGGCCCGAAGCCGATGGCGATCGCGTCGCCGTCGGTCCAGAACGCCAGTTCGCCCGCCGCGACGACGACCCGGGCGTCGGCCTCGCGCGGCACGGAGACGGGCGTCTCGAAATAGACCTCGTCACCCCAGGTGCGCGCGACCGCCTCGAACGGCAATGCCGCGGAGAGCGCCTCGGCCGTCGCCGTGTCGCGAAGGACGGCCGAGAGCGTGACGCGCTCGAACGCGATGGTGATCCGGCGCATGGTTCCTCCCCCGTCGGCCCGGACCGACAGCGACCATGCGCGCGGATGCCTGTCAATGGAGACGGAACTCGGCGGTCACCGCGCGGACCTCGCCGGTGCGGACAAGGCGCTTGTGCGCCACGGTCACCGAGTGCAACGGCCCGTCGAGCTCGCGCTGCCAGAAATCGAGGAAGCGCCGGAGCTCGGGAAACTGCGGCGCGAGATCGTAGTCCTGCCAGACATAGGTCTGGAGCAGCGAAGGATGGTCCGGCATCCCGTAGAGAATGCGGGCCGTCGTCAATCCGAAGGCATCCCATTTCCGGTCGAGATCGAGTCCTGGCATATCCCCAACACCCCTTGCTGTGACCGCCGCAGCGACACGTGCAAACGGCGAACCGACAGCCGAGGTTCCCCTCTCCGGGCAACGAAATCAACCACCGGCGAAGTACAAATGCGCGTGGAATCAACGGATTAGCAGCATCGACCGGCGAGTGCTGACAGATGCGGTCGGTCAGGTGCGCGTCTTGCCGCCGACCGCGGCGAGCGCCTCGGGGGTGTCGACGTCGAGCGTCACCGCGGCGCCGATCTCGACTTCCGCGACCGCGTCGGGATACTGGCCGATGAGGTGCCGGCCGCCGGTATCGCCCGCGACGCCGGCGAGCTCGGGGAAGAGCCGGCGCGACCACAGCACCGGATTGCCGCGCTTGCCCTCGAAAGTCGGCACGACGATCAGCGTGCCGGCGCCCGGATCGAAGGCGGCGACCAGCCGGTCGATCACCGCCGCATCGATGCCCGGCATGTCGGCGAGGAGGACGACCGCCGCGTCGACGTCGTCGGGGAGCGCCGCGAGGCCGCGGCGGAGCGAGGTCGAGAGTCCTTCGGCATAGTCCGGATTGTGGACCGCCTTCACGTCGAGGCCGGCAAGAGCCGCCCCGACCACGTCCCGCTGGTGGCCGGTGACGACGACCACCGCCGCCGCGGCGCTCGCCGCGGCGGCCTCCGCCGCGATGCGGACCAGCGGCCGTCCGCCGATCGTGGCGGCCAGCTTGTTCGGCCCGCCCATCCGCCGCCCCTGCCCGGCGGCGAGGACGATCGCGGCGACGCGCGGCGGACGGACATCGTCGGCGACGGCCTCCCCGCCCTCGCGCGGCTGCGGCCGCGACACGATCTCCATGAGCAGGCCGCCGACGCCGAGGCCGGTGATGTCCTCTGGCGTGACCGGCACGTCGGCGAGGACGCGCTGCAGCACCCAGTCGAAGCCGTTCTCCTTGGGACTCCGGGCGCAGCCCGGGGCCCCGATCACCGGCAGCCCGGCGATGTCGCCGAGGACGAGGAGGTTGCCGGGATCGACCGGCATGCCGAAATGGACCAGCCGTCCGCCGGCCGCGACGATCCCCGCCGGCACCACGTCGCCCTCGTCCACGGTCGCCGATGCGCCGAAGGCGATCAGGAGATCGGCGCCCTTGTCCTTGAGGCCGACGAGCGCCGCGCCCATCGCCTCGGCATCGTGCTCGACCCGGATTTCGCCGACCAGCGTCGCGCCCGCGGGCCGGAGGCGCTCGGCGAGGAGCTGGCGGGTCTTGTCGAGGACGGACGGCTTGAGCGAGGGCAGCGTCGTCGCGACGAGGCCGACCTTCATCGGGCGGAACGGGGCGACGCGGATCGCATCCACGGCCACGGCCTCGGCCTCGGCGAGCCGCGCTCCGTCCACGGCGAACGGGATCATCTTGACCGTGCCGATCATCCGGCCGGGCTCGACCACCGCGAAGGCGGGCAGCGTCGCGACGGTGATCGCCCGGTCGATACGGTTGAGCCGGTCGATCCGGTCGCGGTCGACGACGAGGACGCCCCCGGTCTCGGCATAGAGGTTGGAGCGTCCGGTGAACGGCGGCTCGACGCGGACCGCGCCGCCGGCGGCAGCCTCGGCCAGCCGCCGGGCCGCCTCGTCCTCGTGGACGTCGCCGGGCTCGAGATCCGCCGCGACCACAGAGGCGACGCCGGCCTCGCGGAGCACGTCGAGCGCGGCGGAGCCGAGCCGCGTCCCCTTCCGGAGCACGCCGCCGGCATGGCGTACGGAGTGGGCGAGGATCATGCCCTCGGCATCCGCGACGGCGACCGGACCGAACCTCACGCCGCGGCCTCTTGCCCGGCGGCGCCGCGGCTCCGCAGCGCCGCGATCACCTCGGCAAGGATCGCGACGGCGATCTCGGCCGGCGCGCGGGCCCGGATCGGCAGGCCGATCGGCGCCCGGATGCCGGCCAGCGCGGCGGGCGAGGCGCCGGCCGCGCCGAGCCGCTCGATGCGGCGGCCGTGCGTCTTCCGGCTGCCCAGCGCGCCGATGTAGAAGCAGCCCGCATCGAGCGCGGCGAGAAGGGCGTCGTCGTCGATCTTGGGATCGTGGGTCAGCGCCGCGACGGCGGTGAAGGCGTCGAACCCGATCCGGGGGATGGCATCGACCGGCCATTCGGCGAACAGGGTGACGCCGGGGAAGCGCTCGGCGGTGGCGAAGGCCGTGCGCGGGTCGATGATGGCGGCATCGAACCCGGCGATCGTCGCCATCGGCGCCAGGGCCTGACTGATGTGAACGGCACCGATCATCACCAGCCGCGGCGGCGGCAGCTCGACCGTGAGGAAGAGGCTTCGCCCGCCGACCTCGACCACGCCCGAAGCGCCCGAGCGGAACCGCTCCGCCAGCACGTCATGGAGGGGATCGTCGGCGTAGCCTTCCGCCTCCGTGACGAGGCGTGCGTCGCCGCTCGCGGGATCGGTGACCAGGATCGCCGCCCGGCGCGACTGACGCGCCGCGTTGAGCCCGCGCAGCACCTCGAGCTTCATCGCACCGCCCCTTCCCGCTCGCTGCCGGTCATCCGGTCATCCTTCCGAGGGCCTCGGGCTCAGTCGAGCTTCTCGACATAGACCCTGATCCGGCCGCCGCAGGAGAGGCCGACGCGCCACGCCGTCTCGTCGGCGACGCCGAACTCGAGCATCCGCGGCTTGCCGTCGGCAAGGACGTCGGCCGCCTCGGCGACTACCGCCCCCTCGACGCAGCCGCCGGAGACCGAGCCCTCGAAGTTCCCCTCCCCGTCGACGACGAGGTGGCTGCCGACGGGCCGGGGCGCGGAGCCCCAGGTCTCGACCACGGTCGCGATGGCGACGCCCCGCCCGGCCTTCTTCCAGGCTTCCGCGGTGGCGAGCACGTCGAGGTTCGGGGCAACGGCGCCGTCCATGGCATCCTCCAGTCGATCGACCTTTCCTCCCGAATATAACGATGCCAAAGAGCGATCGCCAATGGGACAACTTGGCAGGGGCCATCCTTCCCGCGCCGCCTCTCGGCGGCCGGGGCATGGCGCACGATACCGGCGCCCCCGAAGGGGCTGGCGGGCGCGGATGACGCGCCTGACTTTTGTTTATGGGCGTGGCATCCGCGCCCGCCGCGGCGTTCGAGCTCTCCCCGGCGCTTGGGATCGTCCGGTAGTGACGAGGGCCGCGCAGCGGGGGCTTCCCACCGCCGGCTGCGTGCCGGCCGTGAGGCGCCGCCTCCCGGTTCCGCCGATGGACCGCCTCCGGACGGCGCCCCTTCATCGAACCGGGATGGGCGGAGTGTACGGCAGGATTCGGCGACGGGGATAAATCCGCCAGCGGCGCGTGCCCCTGCTTCTGCAGAGACGGAATCGGAACGCGATCGCGACGCCTCATCGTTGAAACAGAACACGTCGGTTCTGTTTCAGTCAGCACCCTTTTTCTTCTCGACCCGCTTGACGCACGGCGGCCGATATCAACTATTACGAGAAGTCCGTGTGCTGGGGATTGGGGAGACATCCAGTGGTGCGCGCAGTTGTCGTTTTCTGGATGCTGATCTTCGTGCGTGATGCGATGGCGCAGACAGCATTCAGTACGAACGACATCATGAAGGTGCAGGCGCTGCTTCTTGTTCAGGGCTATGACGTCGGCACGGTCGATGGCACGCTCAGTGAAAAGACAAAAGCGGCGATCCGCCAATATGAAGCCGACTGGAACCTGCCGCAAACCGCCGAGATTTCGCGCGATCTGATCGATCGGATCAAGGGCGATCATCCCGACACGGAAGTTCAATGGATCAAGATCGAGAACAGCGACTGCAACTTCTGGGAGACTCCTCGCGCGCAGGGAACCGTGTCGTGGACCGGGGGCTGTACGGGCGGCAGGGCGAGCGGCACGGGCACGCTGACAGTGCGATTCGTTCTGGCCGGTGAGGCCCGAGCCGACCGCTACGAAGGCGAGCTCCGCGACGGCAAACTGGATGGGCAGGGCGTCTACACGATGGCCAGCGGCATCCTGTACGAGGGTGAATTCCGAGACGGCAAATTCCATGGGCAGGGCATTCTCACGTCACCCGATGGCGTTCGATACGAGGGCCGGTTCTGGGAAGGCCAGCCCTATGGGGAGGGTGCCACGACGCTTGCCGGCGGGGACCGCAATACCGGCGATTCCGGCGACGGCGAGCTCAACGGGCAGGGCAGCGCGACGGCGCAATCGGCCCCTACCACCGACGACATCAGGACAGTGCAGCAGGCGCTGGCCGACGCCCACTATGATGTGGGCGAGGTCGATGGCCGACTCGGCAACATGACCGCCGCCGCGATCCGGCAATACCAGTCCGACTGGGAATTGCCCGAAACCGGCGAGATTTCACGCGACCTGATCGACCGGCTCCGCCGCACTCATCCAGCGACGCAACCGCAGTGGCTAAAGATCGAGAATAGCGATTGCACCTTCTGGGAAGCCCCTCGTGCGCGGGGGGTCGTGTCATGGACCGGGGGCTGCACCGGGGGCAAGGTCAGCGGCACGGGCACGCTGACCTTGCGATTCGTGCAAGCCGGCGATGCCCGAGCGGACCGGTACGAAGGCGAACTCCGCGACGGCATGTTCAACGGACGGGGCGTCCTGACGGAAGCCGACGGCGACCGCTACGAAGGCGAATTCCGAGACAACAATTTCAACGGGCAGGGCGTCTTCACGTACGCCGATGGCAGCCGATCCGAAGGGGAATTCCGCGACGGCGAACTCAACGGGCAGGGCGTCTACACGTACACCGACGGCAGCCGATACGAGGGCGAATTCCGCGACGGCGAACCCAACGGGCGGGGCGTCCTCACGGTTGCCAGCGGCAGCCGCTACGAAGGCGAATTCCGAGACGGCAAATTCAACGGGCAGGGCGTCTTCACGTACGCCGACGGCAGCCGATACGAAGGGGAGTTTCGCGACGGCAAATTCAACGGGCAGGGCGTGCTGACGTTTGCCGACGGCGGCCGCTACGAGGGCGAATTCCGCGACGACAAATTCAACGGGCAGGGCGTGCTGACGTTTGCCGACGGCGACCGCTACGAGGGCGAATTCCGAGACGGCAGACGCAACGGGCAGGGCGTCCTGACATTCGCCAACGGCAACCGTTACGAAGGCGAATTCCGGGACAGCGAATTCAGCGGGCAGGGCGTCTACACGTTCGCCAACGGCAACCGTTACGAAGGCGAATTCCGGGACAGCGAATTCAGCGGGCAGGGCGTCTACGCGTTCGCCGACGGCGGCCGATACGAGGGCGAATTCCGCGACGGCAAACGCAACGGGCAGGGCGTGGAGTTCTTCGCGGACGGCTCGCGCTATAAGGGCGCGTACCGGAATGGCACACCCAACGGACGAGGAACACTCACAAAAGAGGGGGCAGATTATTCCGGTAACTGGACGGACGGCTGCCTCCGACTGAAATCATCAAAGTGGGCCATCAACACAACTCTCGAGGCGTGCGGCTTCTGAAACAGAATTGTCAATTCCGTTCCACGACCTACGCCGCGGCCAGCCAGCGCCGCGGGTCGGCGGCGCGGTTGCCGTCGCCCAGCGCCTGGCAGAGCTCGGCCACCGATTCGAGCGAGTGGATGGTGCGGACCTCGTCGACGTGGGGCAGCATGGCGCGGATGCCGCTCGCCTTTGCCTCGAAGCCCTCGTAGCCGAGCAGCGGGTTCAGCCAGATCACCCGGCGGGCCGAGCGATGCAGCCGGTCCATCGCCTCGGCGAGATCGGCGACGCCGTCGCGCTCGAGCCCGTCGGTGATGAGCAGCACGATCGCCCCCTGCCCCAGCACGCGCCGCGACCACAGCCGGTTGAAGGCGTCGATCGCCGCGGTGATGCGCGTGCCGCCCGACCAGTCGGCGACCGCGCCGGACGTCGCCCCCAGGGCCTCGTCGACGTCGCGGAAGCGGAGCTGGCGGGTGACGTTGGTGAGCCGTGTCCCGAACAGGAACGTGGTGACGCGGCGCTGCCGCGAGAGCGCATGGAAGAAATGGAGCAGCACCCGGGTGTAGCCGCTCATCGACCCCGAGATGTCGCAGAGCACCACCACCGGCGGCCGCTTCTGCTCGCGGCGCCGGTGGCGGAGGAGGATCAGGTCGCCTCCGGTCCTGAGGCTCGCCCGGAGCGTCTGGCGCGCGTCGATCCGCCCCGGCGGGGCGGACGGCCGCATGCGCCGCGTCGCCACCCGCTCGTCGGGCATGATCAGGCGGTCGATCTGGCGCTCCGCCTCGGCGATCTCGGCGGCGCTCATCTGGGCGAAGTCGCGCTTCTTCAGCGCCTCGCTCTCCGAGGCGGTGAGGCGCGAATCGATCTCGATGTCGGGACGATCGGGACGCTCGGCCGCGCCGGGCGGCATCACCGCCTCGGCGGCCCGGCGCTGGGCGGCGGTCGGCTTCCGGAACCCCTCGGCGCGGTCCTGGTCGCCGACCGGCGCCCGCGGCCGGACCGGCGCCCGCCAGAACAGGTTGAACACCTCGTCGAAGACGACGTGCTGGTCGCGCCGGGTGGCGAGGATGGCGTGGAGCGCCCAGTAGAAGTCGTCCCGGCGCTCGATGCCGGTCATCTCGACGGCGCGGATCGCGTCGACCACCGATGCGGGCCCGACCGCCAGCCCGGCGCGCCGGAGCGCCCGGGCGAAGCCCACCACCTGGTCGGCGAGGCCGCTCATGCAGCGGCCTCGGCGCGGGCCTCCTCGAGCAGGCGGTTGGCGCGGGCGGGATCGATGCGGGCGATGTCGTCCTGGTACTTGAGGAACACGCCGAGGGTGTCGATCACGGTCTCGCCGTCGAGCGCCGGCGTGTCGAGCGCGACCAGCGCCGTCGCCCAGTCGAGGGTCTCGGCGACGCCGGGATTCTTGAACAGGCCCTCGCGGCGGAGGCGCTGGACGAAGGCCACCACGTCGCGCGACAGCCGCTCGCCGATGCCGGGGACGCGGGTCCGCACGATCTCGAGCTCGCGCCCGAAGTCGGGATAATCCACCCAGTGGTAGAGGCAGCGCCGCTTCAGCGCGTCGTGGATCTCGCGGGTGCGGTTGGTGGTGACGATGACGATCGGCGGCGCCGGCGCCGTGATCGTGCCGAGCTCGGGAATGGTGACCTGGTTGTCGGCGAGGATCTCGAGGAGGTAGGCCTCGAAGGCCTCGTCGGCCCGGTCGAGCTCGTCGATCAGCAGCACGGGCGGGCCCGCCGGATCGGGGTCGAGCGCCTGGAGGAGCGGCCGCCGGACCAGGAAACGCTCGGTGAAGACGTCCGACACCAAGGTCTGGCGGTCGGCGTCGCCGGCCGCCTCGGCGGCACGGATCTCGATCATCTGCGCGGCGTAGTTCCACTCGTAGACCGCGCTCGCCGCGTCGAGCCCCTCGTAGCACTGGAGGCGGATCAGCTTCCGCCCGAGCTGGCCGGAGAGGACCTTGGCGATCTCGGTCTTGCCGACGCCCGCCTCGCCCTCGAGGAACAGCGGCCGCCCCATCCGGAGCGACAGGAACAGCACCGTCGCGAGCGCGCGGTCGGGCACGTAGCCGCCGGCCTTGAGCAGGTCGAGCGTGGCGTCGATGGAATCTGGGATCTGGGTCATGGAACCGTTCGAGGGGTTGGCAGGTCAGGCCGCAAGGGCCGATGCGGGGACGGGGACTGCCGCGACAATCGCCTCGGAAAGGTCGCCTGCCAGCGTCGGGTCCTGCCTGATCTGATCGATGGTGCGCGGCGCGGGGAACGCCTGTCCGGTCATCTCGCGCCAGTCCTCCGCAGCGAAAGCAAGCACCTCGGCAGCGGCGCTCATCACGTCGTCGAGCGTGTCGGCGACCGCGGTCACGCCCGGCAGGTCGGGAAATGACGCCCCATAGATGCTGTCCGGCTGCTTGTGGATCAAGGCGATATAGTGGGTCACGCGGCAGCTAGTCCCTTTCCCATCCGGCTTGCCTATAGATCGCGCGGACCGTCCCGGGCGGCAAGTCCTTCTTCGGATGCGTGAGGATCACCACGCGTCGGGTGGTCCTGTGCACGAACTTGTGGTGCGAACCGCGGACCGAAGCGAGCTCGAACCCGTCGTCCATGAGCCGCCTGAGTATATCGCGACTGTCGCGAAGCACGGTCCTCACATCCCGCGATAGTTCGGCCCGCCGCCGCCTTCGGGCGGCACCCAGTTGATGTTCTGGTTGGGATCCTTGATGTCGCAGGTCTTGCAGTGGACGCAGTTGGCGGCGTTGATCTGGTAGCGGAGGCCGCCGGCGTCGTCGACCCATTCGTAGACCGCCGCCGGGCAGTAGAGCGTCGACGGGCCGCCATAGACGTCATGCTCGGAGGTGCGCTGGAGCGCGGGGTCGAGGATC
>Ga0182738_1002123_pt1 | contig 23847 bp, 19 predicted proteins | sample eDN5th30CBELigMG_FD_128876 | JGI IMG/M metagenome (GOLD analysis project Ga0182738, IMG submission 128876) | Enriched Miracle-Growth compost microbial communities from Emeryville, California, USA - eDNA 5th pass 30_C BE-Lig MG (version 2)... ...
CGTGATCCAAAACCATCCGCACCGCACGGGCGCGGACTTCAGGTGAAAATTTGTTCGTTGTCTTGCTCATGATGGTTCCACTTTCTCAGAAGTTGGAGCCTCCGGCAAACCCGGCGCGGTTCATATCATTGCAAAACCATTTGTTCACGCACAAGTTTATTCGGCGCTCAACTCAGTTTTCAAACATGCGTTGGGCGAACCGTGGCAAGCGTCTACAGTTCCTGTCGGATATACTGGTTCATTGAGCTTATTGGGCAAGCCGCCGTTCTAACGGCACTACAAACAATGATATAAGTCAGAAAGAAGGAAAAATGTTTCCGGAGCGTTTGGTCGAAGGTTATAAAGCTTTCCTGGATAAGCGATTCAGTAACGAGCACGAGCGTTACAAGGATTTGGCCGAGAAAGGTCAACATCCAGAAATCATGGTCATTGGATGCGTTGACTCTCGCGTGTCTCCGGAGGTCATCTTCGATGCAGCCCCCGGCGAATTGTTGGTCGCTCGAAACGTTGCCAACATCGTTCCTCCTTTTGAGCCTCACGGCGGAACGCAGCACGGCACAAGCGCGGCACTGGAGTTCGGCGTGCAAGCCTTGCACGTAAAACACATCGTGGTGCTCGGTCACGCACAATGCGGTGGTATTCGTGCTTTCGCTGACAAACAGGCGCCGCTGTCTCCTGGCGATTTTATTGGTCGATGGATGTCCCAAATCGCCCCAGCCGCTGACACGCTTGGCGAAAAGCATCATCATGACCACGGTGAGTATCTTCGCAGACTTGAATTCGCCTCGGTCGAACTGAGCTTGCGGAATCTGATGACTTTTCCATGGGTGAAAAGACGCGTGGACGAAGACAAACTGAAACTACATGGCGCATTTTTCGGCGTTGCCGAAGGTCGTTTGCTCGTCCGTGACATTGCGTCAGGAGCCTTCGAGCCGATTATCGGGACAATTAAATCGGCGTTTAACTGCACCGGTTAATAAGCGAGAATGGTTTATCTGGAAGATTAGGAAATGTCATAAAGTTCGAGGCGGAGGTTGCCCCGGTGTTCACCATGTTTCCTGGTTAATAGCCCGTTGAGTAGCCAATCAGTCAACGCACGGGATATAGATGAGCGATCGAACCCCTTGAATGCATAACGACCAATTGTGGCGCCTTGGTTAAAGTTGCAAGCACAAGAATGAAATGGAAAGCAGATCGGATGAGCGAGCGTAATGCAAAAACTATTGCCGCAGCACACGGCGTAGCGTCAGATACCAGTTTTGGCGCTGTGACGCCGCCGCTTTATCTCAGTAGCACTTTTGCATTTACGGGCTTTGATGCGCATCGAGGTTATGAGTATAGCCGCACGGCCAACCCCGGACGGGATTTGCTCGCAGATACAATCGCAAAGCTGGAGAAAGGGGCCGGAGCGATTGTTGTGAGTTCGGGAATGGCGGCTGTCAATCTGATTTTATCCACTGTTGCTTCTGGCGATCTCGTTGTTGCGCCCCATGATTGTTACGGGGGCACATACAGATTGCTTACTATGCTGCGCGATAAAGGCTATTTCAAACTGGAACTTGTCGACCAGTCAGATGCACAGGCTGTGGCATCGACGCTTTCGCATCGACCAAAGTTGCTGATCGTTGAAACTCCCTCCAACCCGTTGATGCGAGTTGTTGATGTTGCGGCAATCGCAGATCAGGCAAAGAAGGTCGGTGCAAGAGTAGCCGTCGATAATACCTTTCTGTCACCTGCCTTGCAGAATCCGATTTCTCTAGGTGCGGATTTTGTCATCCATTCCACGACCAAATATCTCAACGGACATTCAGACGTGGTTGGCGGGGCAGTTGTCTGCGCGACATTGGCCGATACGGAGCAGCTACGGTTCTGGGCAAATCTGACCGGCGTGACTGCGTCTCCCTTTGATGCCTATCTTACATTGCGAGGTATTCGTACCCTTTTCCCTCGCATTGAACATCAGGTGAGAAACGCTATGGCTATTGCCGCGTTTCTCGCCGGGCATCCGGCTGTCAAGGAAGTGTATTATCCAGGCCTGGAACAACATCCTGGACATGAAATAGCGACACGCCAGCAAAAGGGTTATGGCGCGATGCTCAGTTTTGAACTGCACGGTGGCTTAACACGTGTCCGGTCTTTCCTGGAAGCGGTTCAGATTTTTACGCTTGCTGAATCATTAGGCGGCGTTGAGAGCCTGGTTGCGCATCCAGCAACCATGACCCATGCGGGAATGGGACAAGAAGCGAGATTGGCTGCAGGTATCCGTGATAATCTTGTGCGGGTGTCAGTTGGTATTGAAGCAGAATCTGATCTAATCGCGGATTTGAAGCAGGCGTTAGCCATCAGCCTATCCGACTAACTCGCTGTCAAGTTCCTCGATCCTTCTTGATGAAGCTCGCGAACATTTGTCGGCGAGCGGATAGGTAATGCTCGCTTGCCGACCGTTCGGAATAATACCTCTTACGCCACAGTTCGCACGGTTTGCGTCGCGGTGGTGCTCCAAGCGCATACCGCAAGCTTCTTTCAATTCCTGCATTCATATCGAGGCAGGTGCTGTTGTTGTGGCACAAAATTGAGGGACTATGGCCTGACGCCTTAATAGCTATCGCCAGCTTCATAACGACAATATTGGTTCACACGATTTTGATGATAGTTCTGCCGTCGAGATTATTAATCGACGCAAATTTCTTGCGTGCCTCCGCTCAAGCATATAGATGCATATTAGATACATGATTTTATTATGTAACGCGCATTCCGGCGACCTTACCGTCGAAATGCGCAACAAGGCCGGAGAATGATCGGGCCGCCTGACATGCATTTGATACGGAGACACACATGTCGCAGACACTGAAGGAAAACACGGTTGCTATCGTCAAGGCTACCGTTCCCGCGCTTAACGCCCATGGACTTGATATTGTTCATGAGATGTATTCGCGCATGTTCCAGAACTCTGAGATCAGGGATTTGTTCAACCAGTCTCACCATGGCGACGCCTCATCGCAGCCCAGGGCGCTGGCGGGAGCCATTCTTGCATATGCCGGTAATATCGACAATCTGGGTGCGCTGGCTCCGGCAGTGGAGCGGATCGCACAAAAGCATGTCGGCCTTCAGATCCTGCCGGAACACTACCCGCATGTGGGCGAGGCGCTGCTGGGTGCGATCAAAGCTGTTTTAGGCGACGCTGCAACGGATGAAGTTCTGGAAGCCTGGGGAGAAGCTTATTGGTTCCTGGCGAACATATTGATGGCGCGGGAAAATCGTATCTATGACGAGCAGAAAGTCGCCGATGGCGGTTGGAATGGTTGGCGGGATTTTCGTATCGAAGAAATTATTCGTGAGAGCAGCACCATATCGTCGTTCGTTCTCCGCCCCGTGGATGGCGGGCCGGTCATGGAGCACAAGCCGGGCCAGTATCTGACTTTCTGGTTTGAAATCGACAATCAGGCGCCAATCAAGCGAAACTACTCCATTTCAAGTGCAACCAACGGCAAGACCTATCGCATCTCGGTCAAAAAGGAGCCGGGTGGTGCAGCCTCGAGCTGGCTTCACGATCAGGCAAGCGTTGGTACCGTCATCAAGGTGGCAGCGCCAGCAGGTGAATTCTTCCTCGCCGAACAGCCGACCCGCCCGGTTGTCCTGTTATCTGGCGGCGTGGGGCTTACGCCAATGGTCGCTATGCTCGAAACCATTGCCGATCAACATCCCGCACTTCCAACGCAATATATTCACGGGACACATAACCGTGAGACCCACGCGATGCGCGATCATGTACGTGCGCTTGCGGCTAAGGGCAGCGATATTCGTGTGAGCGATTTTCATCAGACGCCACTTGCCGGTGAAAATGCGGGCGATGACTACGATTACGCGGGACTGATAACCGATGAATGGCTCATCAACCACACGCCAGTGACAAACGCCGACTACTATATTTGTGGACCGCGACTGTTTATGCGTGCCGCCGTGTCAGCGCTCTCGCTTGCTGGTGTGCCTTCCGAGCGAATTCACTATGAATTTTTCGGACCTGCCGACGAACTCCTGGCAGCGTGAGGTCGCCCTCGAACGTTGTGCGACGACAAAGTATGGAACGGGTGAAAGCCCGTTCCCCGGACTATTCCACCAGGTCAAAGCCCAGCGGCGGCTTGCGTTCAGTTAATCGGCGCATGACTATCTTGTCCGTCAGCAGGTCTTCAACCGTATAGCTATCGAAGACACGAAGCATCGCTTCAACCCCCTGAGCGAGCACGCCTGTGAGGCCGCAAGCGGGTGAAAGTGCGCATTCCGGGCAATCTGCCAGTTGATGGAGCCCTTCTTCAGTATGTCGGACAACGGCGCCGACCGATATCATCTTCGCAGCACGCGCCAGACGCAGGCCTCCGCTTCGGCCGCGAACAGTTTCAATGAAACCGCCGCTCACAAGACCATTGACGACTTTCATCAAATGGTTGTGGGAAATCGAATATGCGTTTGCAATTTCTCCAATCGAGCACAGGCGATCCTCGTGAAGTGCCAGATGGATCAAGACGCGAAGCGAAAAGTCCGTATAAAGCGTCAAGCGCATATGGTTAATCCGTCATCCTGTAATTTCTACGGTGGCGAGAGAATCCGATACTATTCACCAGGAAAATGAATATGCGGAACCCTGGAAGCGTCAGTGCCAAAAGAGTCAAGCCGAACATGATTTCAATACATATCTCATAAAGCGGCAAGATAATTGGATTAATTGCCGACGAAGCAGTGATCTATCACAATCTGAACAGTGAAGGTGTTCCAAAATCCTTCTGCCGATCTCGTCCGGTGCCAACTTTAAATGGTTAAATGTCGCCCCTTATCCACTTTGGATACGGCACAGATAATAAACGGAAATAACGAAATCAATGAATTTGCAAGATTTGCGAAGGGTTGATTTTCAAGGCTTCTGGTCCAGATTCAATTATAAGCAGTCGCAAGCATAGGTGCCTTGAGGGAAAGCCATGTCAAAATTTGCCGTTGGAGATCATGTGGTTCTGTCGCAAAATTTTGTGCTGGTTAAGTGCGCCTTATCACTGGGCACAATTATGCTGCGAGCTCTGCAAAGACCTGAAAAGGCGAATGGTTGTTGTTTGCGAATTGGCCTTTGCGGATCATATGTGCCACTTCAATGCCCGCGATTGTCGCTGATGCGCTGTGAAACGCCTTGAAGCCCATCATTGGCTTGGTGATCTTCTTGATGAACCGATGGTCTTGCTCAAGAATATTGTTGAGATATTTCACCTGAAGAATTTCAAACATCATGCCGACACCAGTGATTTTCAGGATCGTGTTTGCAGCCTGTGCACCGGCCAGGTTAGCCCCGCTTTTATCAATGACAACCTTGTGCGGAACACCATTGCTTGCGATGGCTTTTTTAAAGAAACGCCTTGCCGCACTAAGATTTCGGCGCTCAGAGAGCATAAATTCCAAGGTTTGGCCGTCACGATCAACAGCCCTATACAGATAGGTCCATTTCCCTTTGACCTTTATATAAGTCTCGTCAATACGCCATGAGCCAAAAGTTAAACGCTTACGTTTCTGTGCCTGCTCTGCAATCTGTGGAGAATATCGTACAACCCATCGGTTCAGTGTTGCATGGTCAACATCGACACCACGTTCAGCCATGATTTCCTGAAGATCGCGATAGGAAACTGGATAACGGACATAAAAGAACACAGCATAAAGAATGACACTTGTGGGGAAATGAGCTCCCTTGAAATCCACTGTCACCCGCTAAGACCTCATGCAGTTTCCCGTACTGATAATGACATAGATCACCAAAAGTGAAAAATTTGCGACACAGCCCCCAACAATTGATCTTCCTATTCAACTTGATCGTGATTCACCTCCTTGTAGAGGAGGCGTTGATATGCATGATTTCTTTTGGTTCTCCGATGGGTACCGGATTCGCATCGAGCCTTTGCTACCAACGACGTGCACGGCAAGCCGCGTGTAGATTTACGCTTGGGCTAGTGTACGGATTAACTGTCTACGAAAACAAGATGGCCGGTGAGAAATGAATGTCTCACCGGCCACAACTTTGCTCAATAGGGCTTAGAACTTTACTCTAAGCTTGGCCTTACCCGAGTTCTGATTAAAGCTCGAACCATATTGGCCGGAATATTCAAGACCCAGCGTCGTCTGATTGCCCAGATCAATATCAAGGCCAGCCTTGATAATCGCGGTGTCCTTCGCAATTGGTGCACCGGCCAATTCAAATACCGTTCCGGCATCGAACGAGGCTGCTGTCGTCGGAATGGTATCGCCATAGGCGTGCTGCCAGCCAGCCGTACCGTTAAGCCTTGCATTCATACTGCCGAATACGACTGGAGCAGAAGCCCGAAGACCAATTGTGGTAAACGTGGTTGTCGCCGTTTCTTTTCCAATCCGGAGCGCGGCATTCCCCCCATGTTCATCGAACCGCCCAGTTTGCAGGCGCACCACCGCAACATTTGCAAATGGCTCAATCGCCGTTCCGTTCACATCAAAACGATGCGAGAGTTCGCCGAATGCCTGAAAGGTGTCTGCGCTGTAATCGGCATCAAGACTTTCTGAAAAGCCCGGGAAAGCGACAAGGCGATCAGTTTCGATCTTGTGCCAGCTATAGGCAAGACCTCCCTTGAGCGTGGTCGCGCTCCACTGGGTGCCGCCGTAGATTCCCAGATGATAGTTGTCACTGTGGCCAGACGAGTTGCGATCATTCACATCGAAACTGGTGCGGCTATAGCCCGCGAGAGCGCCCAGCCTCCAATTCTCGACGACTTCCGCGTCATAGCCTGCAACAAAGCCGCCCGTTGATTGCTTCAGCTTGCCAGCATTTCCATCCGCGCCGGTTTCACTCCACTGGCCAAGTGCCTGTCCCCAGATCGCGGCGCGCGGTGCCGAAACCTGCGATGAAGCCATGTCTGTTGCGACGGATGATGAGGCAGCACTCTGCCCACTACCGCCAAACGCCGCGTCAACGCGTTCCATGACGGCATTGCGAATGATCGAGCTGTCATTGATGATCGCAGTTCGCATCGATGCATGAACTTCACCTGAGAGTGCATTGAATGCGCGACGCGCATTGTCTTCGTTGTCCTGCATGACGACCGTGTCGTAAACAGCATTGCCAGCACCAAGCGCTTCGACAGCGACAGCTACCGACTTCTGATTGCCTGTCTTTGCCGTAGCAGCGAAGTCGATGTCGTTGCGTGCGATGTTGAGGTAGACTGCGTTGGGATCATAGGCCAGGCCAAGATCGACGAAAGGCATGTTCTGGCTCAAATCGCCAAACGTACCCACGATGCCGCCTTCAGCACTTAAAATGGTGTAGCTCTTGCCGGGCATATAGGTGCCGGCGGCTTTTTCTATATAGACCTTCGCGCCACCAAGCGTCGCCGTTCCACTCACATCGATGCGATCGCTTTTACCGGAAGCATCAATTTCCGCAACGTAATTGGCTCCCGCATCAAAGGCCAGATTGCCATCGACCTTCAGCGTGCCGATAGAATTGCCCGGTGCGATGATACTGCCAGCGCCGGCATAAAGGCCTCCGACTGAGCCTGCGCCAGCCAGATATGCGCCGTTTTCAACGCTGGCTGTGCCGACAAGGAATGCACCTGAATGGGATGCATCGCCAATGACCAGCCCACCTTCTTTCACAGTCGTGCCGCCTGTATAGGTGTTGGCACCATTCAGGACCAGAACACCAGTGCCGGACTTCGTGAGACTGCCAGTACCATCAATATTGCCGTCGAAACGGGTATTGGCGGACTGGTCTACGGTCAGAGCTGCCGAGCCGAGGCTCAATGTCCCGCCCTCGCCCATCAGCGACGACATGCTCACATTGAAATTGTTGAGATCGAGCTTGCCACCATTCACCGAGAAGGCCGTATTGTCGACGAATGCCCCGTCCACGCCAGCCTGAAGCACTCCGCCTTCCACCAAGGTTCCGCCCGTGTAGCTGTTTGCCTGGCCCAGAACGAGCGTACCGGCTCCGCGCTTGAGCAGCGCCCCCTCTCCTGTGGCTTGCTGCAGCAGTGTCACGCGGTTGTCTGCATCCGCGATGTCGATCCATCCAAGTCCCTCAAGGGACACGGTGCGATCCAGCGTTTTCATGTCGCTGCCCGTTATACGCAGACCGCCATCAATGAGACGCAGCCGAGCATCGGCATTGCCAAGAGCCGCATCTTCGCTGACGAGGATCGTCCCGCCGTCGGTGACAGCCGTTTCGCCGATAAAGGAATGATCGTCGATGCAATAGTCCTTGATGGCCTGCTGGAAGCGCCCATCCGTGCTGTCGCAGTTCAGCAATGTCTTCTTTTCGTCAAGCGTCAGATCGGTCAGAATCGGTTTGCCATTGGCATCCGAAATCTGGCCCAGATAGAGATCCCTGCGTTGATTGTTTCGGGTTAGAACAAATTCCTTGTTCTTTTCCGCGAAGCCGTAAGCATTGGCGCCCCAAACGAGACGCGTCTTGCTGGTTTCATTTTCCGAGTAAGTCTGGAGCTGCGGGCCAACCCATCGAAAATCATGCGCAACGGGTTCATGGTCGGAGATCGCTTCCGGCTGACGGCCCGGCCGAGTGACTTTTACGTCCTTGATCACTCCGGTGTAGGGATCATTGGGATCATCCACAATCTCATACCATTTTCCGAATGGCCGCGAGACGAGGAAATGATCGATCTTGGCACGGTCCCAGCTCGCCCAGGTATTGGTTGCGTCCTCGCCTGCCGACGGCCATGTGGTGCTGCCATCGTTGAGATCATGCGGCCTGAAGTCTTCGCGGACCGCATCCGTCTGGAGCAGCATGTACTGCTTCTTGAGCACATTCATCGTAACCGGCGTGTTGTTGGCAACCGCATAGGTTTCGTCTTGCAGCCCGACATTCTTCCCGGCCTTGTAGGCGGCGGAAAGAGCGTCGCCCCATTGCTTCCACGACAGGGTGTCGATGTCCTGTCCGACATATGCTTCCTGAATGACCGAACGCATCGTCTGCTGATCGGCGTTGAGAACATATTGCCGCGTCAGATCGCGATAAAAGGTGTTGCCGTCAGATTGCTGCATCAGTCTGATCTGCGCATCGATGTGATGAAGGCCGCGCTCGGAAACATCCCCCGCATTGAAGTCGCCCATGACCATGATCGGCTGGGTGGCTCCTTTTGCCCATGTGTTGAGGGCTTGGGCTTCATTCACGCGACCGGTCGATCCATCTGCATAATCGAGATGAACCGTGCCGATGAGTGTCTGCGGACGGGAGCCCTGGGCGTCCAGCTGAGTATAGCTGACATAGCGACCTTGCGTATTTCCGCCCAGATTGATCGTGCCGAATTTGCCCGGCAAACGGGAAATGATACCCACATCGCCGACCTGCACATTACCGTAAGTGCCGCGACCCGCAGTTTGAAGGAAATCCGGTATGCGCGTAACATAGGTACTACCGTTGACTTCCTGCATCCCGAGCACGTCGAAATTGGCTGCTGCCATAAAGTCCGCTGTCAATTCCGGGTTCTGTTTGAACTTGTTCCAGATGTTGATCGTCATGACGCGAATGTCATAGCTATCGGCTGCGCGCGCCGGAGCGGCAGCAATTCCTGCGACTGCGACACCGCATAAAAGCTGCGCAGTCAGAGCCAAAAGTTTTCCGTTGCGTTTGGTCGTCCCCGTTACCATCCCTCGGTCCTTTTCCTGGAAGGTGCTTCCATTTCATCAACGTGACAGCCGGATTGATCATCCAACTTCAATCGATGCTGAAATGACAGAGTTCAATGTCACTTTTATTACATTTTACTCCCGACCGGGATGCGAGGACTCCAAAACCTGCGGTCCTTAATAGTAAATGTCATTAATATTACATTTTTATTCGCTAATCGATTCACCCAGATATTGCTATTTTAACCCCACGATTTCCTCGCCTCATTCAACCTGGAAATGAGAGATGGATCTGAGTGATCAGGCGCATAAGGACATAACGACAACCATGAGCGAACTTTCCGGTCCCGGTGGCAACAAGAAGGAAATCCGGCAGCAGGCGTTGTTGCAATGGATTGAAAACAGCCATTATGTTTCTCTTGAAGAGATCGCAGAACGGTTCCATGTCACCACTCAGACGGCGCGGCGCGACATTGCGGACCTGGAACATAGGGGCAAAGTCCGGAAACTGCATGGCGGCGTGTCGCAACTGACGCCACTCGATCCCGTGACCTACCGTCAGCGCAGACATGATCGGGCCGACGAGAAGGTGCGAATTGCCGAAGCTGTCGTCGCGCTCATTCCCGATGGCGCCACTGTTTTCCTCGATACCGGCACAACATGCGAAGCGATTGCCAATACCCTTATCAGCAGAGAGCGCCTGCATGTTGTCACATATAGCCTGCGATCAGCAGCCATTATCAGTGAGAAAACAGATTTCACGCTCGCTGTTCCTGGTGGCTTTGTTCGACCCATCGATGGCGGGATGTTTCAGGAAGATACACCGGAATTCATCCGACGCTTCAAGTTCGACTATGCAATCATTTCCGTCAGCGGCGTTGATGATGACGGTGATCTTTGTGACGACGACCATACGGAAGTGGCTGTCGTTTCAGCCGCATTGCGACAAGCGGCACACAAGCTGCTCGCAGTTGACAGCTCAAAATTTGGCAAACGAGCGATGGTCAGACTTGGATCGGTTCACGACATTACGACCGTGATCACCAATGAAATGCCTGCCCCTGCTCTATCAGCCGTTCTGAAAAAAGCCGCCGTTCATATCCATCTTGCTCCCGAACCTGACTGAAAATCAACCATATTCACAACCCGTAACTTTGGTTTGCCCGTCACGGTTTTATAATTGCGACATCCCGGATCAACGCGCTTGAGACAGAAGGAGTTTAAGTCGAGCAGATAGACACCGCAAACCAGCAAGAAAGCGCTATAGTTGGCATATTCTCGGGAAAACGCGGAGGCTCGCCTGCATCTGAACCAAGCCCGCCAATGATCAGAGCAGGAACCGCGACCGAAGAATAATCCTCGAGTGCTTCGCGCAACATGTCGATGCAGCCGACCACCAGGCTGACCCTGCTGCCTGCTGCTAGTCACAGCGCACTCGGAATCGATGAACGCACGTTCACCCACCGACAATGCCTAAAACGGAGTGGCTGCTTTCGACACTTCGGATGGTAGGTCCAACGCTGAAACGAACATGCAAAACTTCGACCGACTACCTCGCAACAATCTTATAATCTATCGCTTTCTTTCAGAAGCCAGGCCGATGTGATCTGTGCGGGCGTTGCGCCTTTCTCATCGGTGAATTTGACGAAAGACGCGGAGATGGTGCAGACGGGACACCGCTTGTCCCGTATTACGCTTGTCGGATGATGTGTTAGCTATCGCTGCCTTCTTCTGAGGCCAATACAACCGTCAATCCATTCCACTTTCTCAACAGACTTCGAGCTTTGTAGATCCGCCAATACGATATCTCGTAGCTCTTGCGGCATGTCTGCAGCCCGTGGATATTGTCCCTGTCGACTTATGTGCATCAGGAGCTGTTCACAGAGCGCCAATATTTCTCCATTCGCATTGAGCAATCTCATGAACACATGCAAACGCTTACAATCAGCATCGATCAGGGTCAGCTCTACCTGCAATGTTTCATCTGCATGGCACTCTTTCAGATAGCCGATACGGCTGTCGAGCGTGTAGAGCGTGGCCTTATTTGCCTCGCGATAGGTAGCATCGATGCCAATTCGATCCATATAAGCGGTCGCCGCATCAGAAAAAACAATGGCATAGGCATAGTCCCCCATATGCCCATTATAGTCGATCCAATTCGATGAGACTGTCGTGCTATAAGTGAATAAAGCGCCGTTCATTCTCACTTCCTCCGTTCAAACCAGGCATAGAACTCTCCGACGATACCTTTACGGAAGAGGATGACGCATGCCATGAAGATGAGGCCAGTGACGATTGTGACTGGGAAGTCGGATGTTGCGAGATAGTTCTGGAGGGCGACGACGAAGGCTGCGCCGACGATGGGTCCGATCAGCGTGCCGATGCCGCCAAGCAGCGTCATCAGGATGACCTCGCCCGACATCTGCCAGCCGACATCGGTCAGCGTTGCAAACTGGAAGACGAGCGCCTTCATGCCGCCTGCAAGGCCCGCAAGGCCAGCCGACATGACGAATGCGGCCAGCTTGTACTGATTGACGGAATAGCCGAGCGATATGGCGCGGCTTTCGTTTTCGCGCACCGATTTCAGGATCATGCCGAAGGGCGAGTTGGTGATGCGCCAGATGGCGAAGACCCCAAGCACGAACACGGCCAGCACGAAGTAATACATGTTCATCTGGTTGTTGAGATCAATGAAGCCGAACAGATATCCGCGCGGCACGCCCTGCAAGCCGTCCTCGCCATGGGTGAAGGCCGCCTGCAGGCAGAAGAAGAAGAACATCTGCGACAGCGCAAGCGTGATCATGGTCGAATAGATGCCCTGACGGCGAATGGCCAGATAGCCGATGACAAGGCCAAGCGCTGCGGCGGCAAGAACGCCGAGGATCAGCCCCACTTCCGGCGTCACGCCCCATTCCTTCACCGTATGCGCGGTGATATAGGCAGCGCCCCCGAAGAAGGCCGCATGGCCGAACGAGAGAATGCCGGTATAGCCAAGCAGAAGATTGAAGGCAGAGGCAAACAGCGCAAAACACAGCATCTTCATCAGGAAGATCGGATAGACCACGAAGGGTGCGGCGGCCAGTGCGATGATGGCGATGACGAGAATGACCGCCGACAGGCTGTTGATCGCAGGCTTGCGGGATGAAGCGGTGCCTTGGCTTGCAGCCGTTGCTTTAAGAGCGGTATCAGCCATATCAGGCCTCCTTCCCGAACAGTCCGGCGGGTCGCACCAGAAGGACGATAGCCATGATAACGAAGATGACGATGCTGGAGGCTTCCGGATAAAAGACCTTGGTGAGCCCTTCTGCCAGCCCCAGCACATAGCCGGTAATGATGGCGCCGAGGATCGATCCCATGCCGCCGACAACCACCACGGCAAAGACCACGATGATGATGTTGGAGCCCATCAGCGGGCTGACCTGATAGATCGGGGCCGCCATGATGCCGGCCACGCCTGCAAGACCCGCACCCAGCGCATAGGTGAAGGTGAGAAGCAGCGGCACATTGATGCCGAAGGCTTTGACCAGTGTCGGGTTTTCGGTGGCGGCGCGCAAATAAGCGCCAAGCTTGGTCTTTTCGATCAGAAGCCAGGTGCCAAGGCAGACGATGAGCGAGGCCACGACCACCCAGGCGCGATAGTTCGGCAGGAACATGAAGCCGAGATTATGCCCGCCAGCCAGCGATGGCGGCACCGCATAGGGCTGTCCGGCAGCGCCATAATAATAACGGAACGTGCCTTCGATCACGAGGGCAAGGCCGAAGGTGAAGAGCAGGCCATAGAGCGGATCGAGATTATAAAGCCGTGACAGCGCCACGCGCTCGACGATCGCCCCGCCAAGACCGACGATGATCGGGGCCAGAACAAGCGCTGGCCAATAGCCGATGCCAAGCCAGCTCAACAGCAGATAGCCGACAAAAGCGCCCAGCATATATTGTGCGCCATGGGCAAAATTGATGATGCGCAACAGCCCGAAGATGATGGCAAGGCCAAGGCTCAGCATGGCATAGAACGAGCCATTGATGAGGCCAACCAGCAACTGCCCGAGAAGCGCCTGCAGGGGAATACCGAAGATCATTGTCATGTCAGACTCCCAAGGCTTCGTTCAGGGCTGCCATGCGGTCGGGCAGCTCGGCGGTCGGGAAGTTCTCCGTCACCACGCCATGATCCATGAGATAGAAGCGGTCTGCGACCTTGGCGGCAAAGCGGAAGTTCTGCTCGACCAGAAGGATGGTCATGCCGCGCTTCTTCAATTCCACCAGCACATCGCCGATGCGCTGCACGATGACAGGCGCCAGACCTTCGGTCGGCTCGTCCAGCAGCAGCACCTTCACGCCGGTGCGCAGGATGCGCGCAATGGCCAACATCTGCTGTTCGCCGCCCGACAGTTTGGTGCCAGGGCTGTTGCGCCGTTCATGCAGGTTCGGGAAAAGCGCGTAAATCTCGTCCAATGACATCAGGCTCTGCTCGCCTTTTGCGACGACCGGCGGCAGCAGCAGGTTCTCATGCACGCTGAGCGAGGCGAAGATGCCGCGTTCTTCCGGCACGAAGCCCAGACCCGCATGGGCGATGCGGTGCAAGGGCACGCGCATGATATCCCGACCGTCCAGCGTGATCGTGCCGGTACGCTTGCGGATGATGCCCATGATGGCGCGCAAGGTTGTCGTCTTGCCGACGCCGTTGCGGCCCAGAAGCGTGATGGTTTCGCCCGGCCAGATGTCGAGATCGACGCCATGCAGGGCATGGCTTTCGCCATACCAGGCATTCAGTCCGCGCACGGACAGGAGCGGTTGGCCTTTATTCATGTTCGGTTCCCATATAGGCGGTGCGCACGCGCTCGTCCTTCGAGACGTCGGCATAGCTGCCGGAGGCGAGGATCTCGCCGCGTTGCAGCACCGTGACATGGTGGGCGATATCGGCCACCACCTTGAGATTGTGTTCCACCATCAGCACGGCGCGATCCTTCGCGACATCGGCAATGAGGGCGGCGATGGTGTGGACGTCTTCATGGCCCATGCCGGCCATCGGCTCATCGAGCAGCAGCACTTTCGGATCGAGCGCCAGTGTGGTGGCGATTTCCAGCGCGCGCTTGCGGCCATAGGAGAGATCGGCAGCCAGTGCATGACGGGCATCGGCAAGGCCGACGCGTTCCAGAAGCTCGATGGCTCTCGCGTCCAGCCGGTCCAGCGCCGAGAGCGCACGCCAGAATTGCGTGGCAAGGCCATTCGGGCGCTGCAACGCCACCTTGACGTTTTCCAATACGGTCAGATGCGGGAAGGTGGCCGAAATCTGGAACGAGCGCACCAATCCCATCCGCGCTACTTTGGCCGGATCGGTTTTGGTGATCGTTTCGCCCAGAAGCGTGATCTCGCCGCTTGTCGGCTGCAAAAACTTGGTCAGGAGATTGAACACCGTCGTCTTGCCAGCCCCGTTCGGGCCGATCAGCGCATGAACACGGGCATGTTCCACATCAAGATCGACATTCTTCACCGCGTAAAAGCCGCCAAACGACTTGCCAAGTCCCCGCGCCGACAAAACATGACGCCCAGAACCCTGCCGCGAATTATCCGAACCAGACGGCCCTGCCTCACGCAGAGCCGCATCTCTCACAGTCGAAGCTTCCATCCAATCAGCCTCTTACTGCTTTACCAATGGACAGCTGCCCTTATCGAGCGGACGGAACGCTTCGTCGCCCGGAATGGTGCGCAGAACTTTGTAATAGTCCCATGGTCCTTTGGATTCCTCAGGAGATTTGACCTGAACAAGATACATGTCGTGTACCATACGACCGTCTGCACGCAGCTTCGCATTGCGGGCGAAGAAGTCGTTGATATCCATCGTGCGCATCTTGTCGAGCACTACCTTGCCACTGGTGGACTTTGCCGCCTCCGACGCCTTGAGATAATTCATGACAGCCGAATAAACGCCAGCATGAACCATCGTTGGCATTTTGCCGTTCATTCGTTCGCCGAACCGCTTCGACCAGGCGCGGGTTTGATCATCATAATCCCAGTAAAAGCCGGTAGTGAGTGTCAGGCCTTTTGCCGTTTCAAGGCCGACACTATGGACGTCGGAGAGAAACAGCAGCATGCCCGCGATCTTCTGGCCGCCCTGAGTAATGCCATATTCATTGGCTTGCTTGAGAGCCGTCATCGTATCGCCCGACGAGTTGGCAAGAGCGATCACGTCAGCGCCCGATGCTTGCGCCTGAAGCAGGAAAGATGAGAAGTCAGTGGTTTCACGTGGGTGACGAACAGAGCCCACAACTTCACCGCCGCTTGCCTTGACAGCTTCTGTCGTATCCCGTTCCAGGGCATGACCGAAGGTATAGTCAACGGTAATGAAGTACCACTTCTTGCCACCTTCCTGCGTCATCGCGCGACCGGTGCCATTGGCAAGCGAATACGTATCCCAAGTCCACTGCGCCGTCGTTGGCGAGCAGGCTTTGCCCGTCAGGTCCGAGGAACCTGCGGTGGATGCCAGAAAAGCTACGTCCTTGTCGCGCGTGATTTCTTGAACTGCCATGGCGACCGACGATGTCGGCACATCGATAATGGCTTTGACATTCTTCTCGTCAATCCAGCTGCGCGCCAGCGTGGAACCGATATCCGGCTTGTTCTGATGATCGCCGACGATGACTTCGATGGACTCCCCATTCAACTTGCCCCCGAAATCCTCGACGGCCATCTTGGCCGCAACGACTGAGCCTTCGCCAGCAAGATCGAAATTCATGCCGGACATGTCCGTCAGCACACCCAGTCGAACTGGCTCCGCCAAAGCCGGGCTCGCAAGCATCATTGCGGCAAATGCACCCGAAAGCATCATTGATTTCATTGTCATGGTTTTCCTCCTCCCAAATAATAACGGTGTCAGCCCGACTGGCTGTTACTTTCTGCAATCAGCCTCGCCAGATAGAACTGGTCTGCTTCATAGGGCGCAGCCCAATTGGCGCGGTGTTCTTGATCAATGGCCCTCTTGGTCATCCGCAGGGCTAAAGGCGGGCATTCCGCAATTGTCTGCGCGAAGAGTTTTGCAGCTTCGACCGCGCCACCCGCAGGCGCAATCTTGTCGCAAAGCCCCATATTGAGCGCGTCCTGCTCGCCGATCCGCTCATTGGCGAAAAGCGCGCGCTTGGCACGTGTCGGACCGATAAGCGACGACAGGAGGGGCAAACCGCCCCAACCCAGCGTCATGCCCAGACGGACTTCGGGAAACTGAAAGAATGCGCCGTCAGCCATAACGCGAAAATCAGCAGCCAACGCGAGAATGCCGCCGCCACCAACAGCTGGGCCTTCGACCGCTGCGATGGTGATCTGCGGCAACAACCGCCATCGATCACACATGACACCGCCGAGCGACATAGCCGCGTGACGAGAAACGGCGTCCGCATTGTTGCGCCACAGATTATCGTCCTTCAGATCGACACCACCCGAAAAGCGACTTTCGGTGCCAGTAATAATAACGACCTGAACCGTGTCATCCGCCGATAACTCATCCGCCGCTTCTATGAGCGCCTTGATCGCTTCTTCATTGAGAGCATTGGCCTTGCCGCCACGGTCATAGCGCGCCACCGCAATCGGTCCTTCGCGCTGGATATCGACTATGGCCATTTCCATCCTCCCAATTGTTTTCGCTTTGACATACTACCGAGTATGTTGCATATTCCAAATAGGTTTGCAACTGCCCTCTTTTGAGGTTTAGTTGCGGCCCGGGTAGGAGGAATTCAGAATATGACGCCAGACCAGCGTGCGCTCGACCGCAACCATTCCGTGTTGCGATATCTTCTCGATCAATATGCAGCGGAGCGCCCCACAGCACCATTCGTGCATTTTTGGCCATCGACCGAATGGGATTACAAAACGACCCGGGACCGCGTTCGCCAGCGTGCGGCGACATTGAAATCCCACGGCGTGAAACGCGGCGATCACGTCCTTTGTTTTATGGGCAACGGGCCGGACCTACTCACCACCTGGTTCGCCATCAATTACATCGGCGCGGTCTATGTGCCGATCAACACCGCAGCCCTCGGTCGCCCGCTGGAACATATTCTGGATGACGCGGATGCGCCACTGATGGTCGCGCACGCCGATCTGGTAGAACGATTGCAGGAGGTCGCTCCGGGCAAACTGCGTAAAGTCTTGGTGGTCGAAGGTGTCGTAAACCACGCCATCTCTGGCGTGGAAATCCTGCCTTTGACTGACGTAGAAACCGTCAGCGAAACCGAACTCGTTCTCGACACGCCGATTGAGCCATGGGACACGCTTGCCATCATGTACACGTCGGGTACGACGGGCAATGCCAAGGGTGTCGTGACCTCTTATGTGCAGCTTTATACGATGGGGCCAGACGCCTTTGATTGCGTCGATGAAACGGACCGTTGCATGATCTGCGGTCCGATCTTTCATTGCGGTTCCACGCTCTATGTCTATGCAATGCTGGCGCGCGGACTATCGATTGGTATCATTCGCGAGTTCAAAACACAGCACTTCTGGCAAGCAGTGCGGGAAACAAACTCGACCTACTGTCTGTTGCTGGGTGTGATGGCCAGTTTTCTCTTAAAACAGCCGGTTTCATCGGATGATCGCAACCACCCGCTGCGTCGTGCCTTCATCACGCCATTTGGCGAAGACGGTCCATTATTCGCCGAGAGATTTGGCGTGGAGGCATGGACCATCTACAACATGACCGAAATCGCCAGTCCGCTTGTTGCCGGTCCCGGCATTACCCAAAAGGGCATCGCGGGGAAGCCGCGCCCCTGGTATCAGTTGCGTGTCGTCGACGAAAACGACATCGAAGTGCCGGATGGCACAGCTGGTGAACTTGTCATTCGCTCCGACCGTCCATGGGCTTTGATGAAAGGCTATTACAACAATCCGAAAGCCACCGTGGAAGCCATGCGCAATGGCTGGTTTCACACCGGGGACAGCTTTCGCAAGGACGAAAACGGCGTTTATTTCTTCGTTGATCGTCTGAAAGATGTCATTCGGCGACGCGGCGAAAATATCTCGTCTTTCGCGTTGGAGGCCGAAGTCCTTTTTCACGACAGCGTCAAAGAATGCGCGGCTATCGCAGTACCAAGTGAATTGAGCGAAGATGAAGTCCTGATCGCCGTGACGCCGGTGGACGGACAAGAAATTGTCGCCGAAGAGTTGCTGGATTTTCTTGCAGGCCGCCTACCCCGCTTTATGGTGCCGCGCTATGTGCGGATTTTGGAATCTCTTCCGAAGACATCGAGCGGTAAAATCCAGAAGCATATTTTGCGCAGCGAAGGGGTTACCGGAAACACGATCGATCGCGAGCTGAAGGTGAAGCGCGCAAGTTGATTTGCAGAAGCGCGACACCGATAAATCGAAAGAACTGAACACATGGAAAATTTCGTTTTCAACACAACGCCATCCATCGTGCTGCAGACCGGTGGTCTGGCGAAGATCGCCGATATTGCTGGGCACCTGTTGGGCAAGCGCGTTGTGATCGTGACTGACAAGGGATTGCGCAAGCTCGGACTTCTGGACCCTGCAATCAATGCGCTGGAACAGGCAGACATTGCCGTTTCGATCTTTGACGACGTGCAGGCTGATCCGCCAGAAAGCAATGTTCTCGCATTGAAAGATCACATCCTGGCGCATGAAGCGACAGGCGTCCTCGCCATTGGCGGCGGCTCCTCAATGGATGTTGCAAAGGTTGCAGCCCTGATCGCAAAGAGCGGTGAAACGCTCAACGACATTTACGGCGTCAACATAGCGCACGGTCCGCGTCTCCCGCTTGTTCTGGTGCCGACAACAGCGGGCACCGGGTCAGAAGTCACACCGATTTCGATCATCACCACGGGTACATCGGAAAAGAAGGGCGTCGTTTCTCCGCTCCTGCTGCCGGACATGGCAATCCTCGACGCGGATTTGACCGTGGGTCTGCCAGCAGCGGTAACTGCCGCCACCGGCATCGATGCGATGGTGCACGCCATCGAGGCCTATGCGTCAGCGTCTGCCAACAACAATCCCCTGTCGCGCTCATTGGCACGCAACGCCCTGCAATTGCTTGGCTCCAATATCCGCACAGCGGTCTTTGATGGCCAAAACCGCGATGCACGGGCTGCCATGCTGCTTGGCTCGTTGCTTGCCGGTCAGGCCTTTGCCAATTCTCCGGTGGCTGCGGTTCATGCACTCGCCTATCCAATTGGCGGGCATTTCCATGTTCCGCACGGCCTGTCCAATGCGCTCGTGCTTGCGCATGTATTGCGTTTCAACCTGCCGGAAGCGAGCCATATCTACGCGGAAATTGCAGCGGATGTTTTCCCGGAACTTGGCGCCGTGTCGGCGGAGAAGCGCGCTGAAGCCTTTGTCGAAAAGCTCGCAGATCTCAGCCGTGAGCTTGGCGTACCGCAGACATTGCGTGAGGTGAATATTACCGAAGATGATCTGCCCCTGCTTGCGCGCGACGCCATGAAACAGACCCGCCTTCTGGTCAACAATCCGCGCAAGGTAACCGAGGCCGACGCTCTCGCGATCTATAAGGCCGCATATTGATCAAGCCTCAACTGGGATCAAAAAAAGGCCGGTTAAACCGCCCTCAGACTGCTGACAAACCCCTGGCTCTAACCAGGGGTTTGTGATTCACTGGGTCATGTTGAAGAAACCTGCTCCCGAACAGACGGCTCTCGAGATGGTGACGCTCGACAGCCTGGTGCCCAAGGATCATCTGCTTCGCAAGATCGATGCGGTGATAGACTTCTCCTTTATCCATGATCGGGTTGCGGGGCTTTATTGCGCCGACAACGGTCGTCCGCCGCTCGACCCGACCTTGATGTTCAAGGCGCTGTTCATCGGCTACCTGTTCGGCATCCGCTCGGAACGTCAGCTGGCGCGCGAGATCGAGGTGAATGTCGCCTATCGCTGGTTTCTGAGGATGAAGTTGACCGATGGCGTGTTCGATGCCTCGACGCTTTCCCAGAACCGCCGCCGGCGCTTCAACGACACTTCGGTCGCCCAGAACATTTTTGACCATATCGTCGAGCAGACGGTAGATCACGGTCTGGTCGACGGTACGGTTCTCTATACCGACTCGACGCATCTGAAAGCCAATGCCAACAAGGGCAAATACGATCTGGAGATGGTGGCCAAGTCGCGCTCCGACTACTGGGCCGATCTCGACCTGGCGATCGAAGCCGAGCGGGTGTTGCACGGCCAGAAGCCATTGAAGGAAAAGGAGCGCGAAGCCGAGGTCAAGCAGACCAAGGTCAGCCGAACCGATCCCGACAGCGGCTACATGGTACGCGACGGCAAGCCGAAGGGCTTCTTCTATCTGGATCACCGCACGGTGGATGGCCGTCTTGCGATCATCACCGACACCCATGCGACGCCGGCCAACGTGCATGACAGTATCGTCTATCTCGACCGGCTGGACCGCCAGCGTGAGCGGTTCGGCTTCGACGTCGGTGCTGTCGGGCTGGATGCCGGCTATGCGACGGCCGGTATCGCCAAAGGCCTGGAGAACAGGGATATTCTCGTTGTTACCGGCTACCGCAATCCGACCTCACCCAGAGCCGGCATGATGCGTAAGTCGAAGTTCGTCCATGACAGCGAACAGGACGGCTATCGTTGCCCGCAAGGCCAGCTTCTCACCTACGCCACCACCGACCGCAACGGCTACAGGCACTATACATCCGACCCCACCATCTGTGGCGGCTGCCCGCTTCTGGCGTCGTGCACATCCAACAGCAAGGCGGTGCGCACCATCACCCGTCATGTCTGGGCCGATGCCCGCCAGCGCATCGATAGCCATCGCCTCACCACCTGGGGCAAAGCGATCTACAAGCGCCGCAAGGAGACCGTCGAACGTTCCTTCGCCGATGCCAAGCAACTGCATGGCCACCGCTATGCCGCCTCCGAAGTCTCGTGCGCGTCCAATGCCAGTGCCTGCTGGCCGCAGCCGCCCAGAACATCAAGAAGATCGCAATCGCCCTCACCAAGGCCAGCCAACCAAGCCCCACATGAGAAAAGGGGCATCTGAACGGCCTGGTCAAAACAGCCGATCCATCTCGCAGCTCAACACAAAATAAAACCCCGCCAAAAAAATGACGGGGTTTGTCAGCGGTCTGAGGCCGCTTGAAGCGGCCTTTTTTCGTTTCAATCAACAAATCTCAAACAGGCCTGCTGCGCCCATGCCGCCGCCAACGCACATGGTCACAACCACATAACGTCCATTGCGCCGCTTGCCTTCGATGAGGACATGCCCTGTCATACGCGCACCCGACATTCCGTAAGGATGGCCAATCGAAATAGCGCCGCCATTCACGTTGAGCTTCTCATTGTCGATACCAAGCTTATAGCGGCAATAAAGCACCTGTGCTGCGAAGGCCTCGTTCAGCTCCCACAGATCGATATCATCGACCGTCAGGCCATGCTGCTTTAGCAGCTTTGGCACGGCATAAACCGGACCAATGCCCATCTCGTCGGGCTCGCATCCCGCAACGGCCATCCCGCGACAAATACCGAGCGGAGACAGGCCACGCTTTTCCGCTTCCTTCGCTTCCATCAGCACGGACGCGGAAGCACCGTCCGACAGCTGCGAGGCGTTACCTGCGGTAATAAAGCCACCCTGCGATATTGTTTGCCCCCCGGAAAAGACCGGCTTCAACCCGCGCAAGCCTTCCAGTGTGGTTTCGGGGCGATTACCTTCGTCCATGGCCAGCTCAACGGTTTTCGCGGAGACCTCGCCCGTAGCCTTGTCCTTGACAAGCATCGTGGATTGGATCGGGACAATCTCGGCGTTCAGGCGGCCTGCGGCCTGTGCAGCCGCAGTGCGCTGCTGCGATTGCAGCGCATATTCATCCTGCGCCTCGCGCGATATACCATACCGCGCCGAAACGATCTCCGCCGTCTCGATCATGCTCATATAGGTGGCGGGCAGATGCTCCGTCAGCCAGGGATCACGCCAGCGATAGACGTTCATATGCTCGTTCTGCACGAGCGAGATCTGCTCCACGCCTCCGCCAATGGCAATCGTCATACCATCGCCGGTGATCTGCTTGGCGGCTGTTGCGATAGCCATCAGCCCCGACGCGCATTGACGATCCATCGACTGGCCAGGAACTGAAACCGGAAGGCCAGCCCGCAACAAGGACGTGCGGGCGATATTCATGTGGGTCGTGCCTTGCTGAAGCGCAGCACCGAGAACCACATCCTCTACTTCCGCGCCATCAATGCCCGCGCGCTTGACGGCAGCGGCAATCGCATGGCCAGCCAGCGCTGGCGCAGTCGTGTCGTTGAAGGCTCCACGATAGGCTTTGCCAATCGGTGTGCGCGCAGTTGATACGATTACAGCTTCTCTCATCAGAACTCCTCCACTGACGCTGGAACGTAAAGCCTTTCAGCTAATTCTCTCAGTTCCGGGGTCAGCGGAACAGGCCGTCGCGTGTCTCGGTCTACATAGACATGCACATATTCACTTACAGCAGCGGTCAGCTCTTCGCTATCCTTGAAGATGCCAAATCCCCACAGCAGACTGGTATTGCCGATATGCTCGACACGAACCCCGACAACGACATTGTCAGGATAGGAAATCTCGGAGAAATAATTCGTTGAATTGCGTGCAACGATACCAATGGGGCTGGAGCCATTCAGCTCCAGAGCACCAGACGCAATAAGCGACCGGTTCAATGCTGCATCGCAATATTGCATATAGACCACATTGTTGACGTGGCCATAAATGTCCATATCGCTCCAGCGCGTCTGCATCTTGTAGAACTCCCGGTAGCCTGACCGGGGTTCAGCCTTCGGGCGCGCTTTGGAGGCCGTCATTCGATAACCTCATTAGCACGCGACGTCGCGATGATGCGATCCACATGCGCCAAACCAGCGTCAGTCTCGATGAAATTGGTCATGTCGTCAATCTTTGTGAACGCAGCAGCAACGGCTTCCGGTGTCCGCTCGCTTTTCGGCAGATAAACGCCTTCACTTTCCACAATCGCCATACGGGCCACAGTTCCGGCCCCTGCCAGAAGCACTGTGCGGCTTGGCGCCTGTTCGCTGACAAGGAAGAGAGCAGCGGGAACGACATTTTCAGGTGCGAGACGCACCAGCATTTCTTCATCCAGCACGTCACCGGTCATGCGCGTTGCAGCCGTGGGCGCAATTGCATTGACATGGATGTCGTATTTGTCGCCTTCAAAATGCAACACATTCATCAGGCCGACGAGTCCCGCCTTGGCC
>Ga0182738_1002124_pt1 | contig 23834 bp, 23 predicted proteins | sample eDN5th30CBELigMG_FD_128876 | JGI IMG/M metagenome (GOLD analysis project Ga0182738, IMG submission 128876) | Enriched Miracle-Growth compost microbial communities from Emeryville, California, USA - eDNA 5th pass 30_C BE-Lig MG (version 2)... ...
GATCCCGACCGTGGTCAGCGTCTCGGTAAGCGAGAACGAGATCAATGCCAAGGCGGCGATCGGCCAGGGTGTCGGCGAGCCCGGTGCCCGCCAGCCTTACCTCAACCAGAACCGGGACGCGCCGCAGAACCAGGCTGACCGCAGAGCTCCGGCGGTGGTCAATTTCGCGATCGCCAACTTGACGAGGCGGGCCACCATTCTCCGCATGCAGGGCCCGGTCCACCGGGTCGTCGCCCTTACGCCGGGCGGATCTGGCTCCTTCGATATGGCTCTACCGACCGGGATCTACCTCTTCAGTTCGCCGGCGAGCAGCGGCACCGCCCGCCTCAATGTCGGCCTGAGCCGCGATTCATCGAGCGGCGACGTCCTGCTTCCTTAGCTGTGTGACATCCGGTCTGCCCGTATGACCCGGAATCCCGTCCCCTCCCGTTCGCAGAGGAAATGACTGGGAGAGGCCGCTGGATGGCGAACTCGAAGTCCGGTTCGGGTGAAGATCATTTACGATGCGCGGAGTTTCCGGTGCCAGGCCGGAGATCCCCGATACGAACCTGAGAGGAGCGATGTGTCTGTAGACCTCGCTGAAGTGAGCAAGCTTGACGTGGAGCCGGGAGAGCTCCCCGAGAAGATGGCCGCCTGGGTCATCCGTCCCGAGACCGAAGGAAACGAACCGCTCAAGGCTTTCCAGCTCGAGGACATCGAGACCCCCGAACCCGGGGCTTTCGAGGTGATCGTCCGGGTGATGGCTGCCGGCGTCAACTTCAACAATGTCTGGGCAGGGCTCGCCACTCCCGTTTCCGTGTTCGGTTACGGCGATCATCCCGAATACGGCCACCACATCGGTGGCTCCGACGCCTCCGGCATCGTCTGGAAGGTCGGCGAGGGCGTGACCCGCTGGAAGGTCGGCGACGAGGTGGTCGTCCACTGCAACCAGGCCTCGTACGAGGATGTCGAAGTGCATGGACTCGATCCGATGGCCGCTCCGAGCCAGAAGATCTGGGGTTACGAGACCACCTGGGGATCGTTTGCCCAGTTCACCAAGGTTCAGGCCCAGCAGCTGCTGCCGCGTCCGAAGAACCTTTCGTGGGCCGAAGCCAGCTCCTACGGCCTGACCTACTTCACCGCGTACAGGATGCTGATGGACCAGGCCAAGATCCAGGCCGGCCACAACGTCCTGATCTGGGGCGCCGCGGGCGGACTCGGCGTCTTCGCCGTACAGCTCTGCAAAGCGGCCGGCGCCAACGCGGTCGGCGTTGTCTCCTCCGACGAGAAGGGCGAGCTGGTCAAGCAGCTCGGCGCGGTCGATTACATCAACCGCAACGAGTTCTCGGGCATGATGCGGACCGGCAACGAGACCAAGGAAGAGGAAAAGGAGCGCTTCAAGGTGTCGCGCGCCTTCGCCAAACGCTGCAAGGAAATCCTCGGGGATGCCCCCGACGTGGTCTTCGAGCATGTCGGCCAGGCCACCTTCCCGACCTCGGTTTTCGTCGTCAAGCCGTTTGGCAAGGTCGTGATCTGCGGCGCGACCTCCGGTTACAACCTCGATTTCGACGTGCGCTATCTCTGGATGCGCCAAAAGCAGATCATCGGTTCGCACTTCGCCAATGCCTACGAGTGCATGAAGGCGAACCAGCTGATGGCCGAAGGCAAGGTCCAGCCGGTGCTTTGGAAGACCATGGACTTCGAGGGCGTGCCCGAGGCGCACCAGATGCTCCACGAGAACCGCCACCTCGGCAAGATCGCCATCCTGGTCGGAGCCGAGACCGAAGACGAAGGCCGCGAAGAGGAAGGCCCGGGCGCGATCCGAGCCGAGGTCGGGGCCTAGACCCAACACCCAGAAGAAGGAACAGCGATGACTTACATCTCCGAGCTCAGCTGGCATGTGACCCCTTTCCGGTCACAGCGCTGGATCGACAACTGGGAGCCGGCTGCCCAGCTGGCGACCGAATACGGCGCCGTCGAGTGGGAGATCTACCGCTCGGACGAGGACCCGCTCCTCTTCCGGCATGTCACCCGCTGGGAGAAGAAGGCCGATTTCGAGGCTTGGTGGTACTCACCCGAAGTCTCGGAAATCCGCGCCTCAGTCGTCGATCTCTACGACAAGCCCCTGCTTCCTGTCTGGTGCTCCCAGGTCGTGGCGTCGAGCTGACGGCCAGCGCAAAGCAATCAAAGGGCCCCGGAAACCCCGGGGCCCTTTTCTTTGCATGAATGACGGCCACCCCCGCTCGATCCGCTGACTTCAGCGGGTCGTGCCCCGGGCCTCCAGCGCGCGTGTGGTGGCTCCTGTCCGTGTTGCCCGACCGTCGGCCGAGCCCGCCCGGACCCCTAGTAGGGGTCGGGCATCGCGACGCTTATGTTGATGAAGGAGCCGATCGCTCCACGGGCGCCGGTCTTGGCTCCGATCGAGAAACTGGTGTCGCGGCCGATCAGGGAGTTGCCCTGTTCGTCACGGGCGGCGACGACCTTGTTGCCGTTGGCGAAGCCGACCAGCTGGGTGTTGCCCTTCGGTCCCGTGAAGGCTCGCAGGGTGATCCGGTTCGCTTTGCCCGGCCCGTTCACCTTGCGACCGGCCTTGCGACTGCCGAAGTTGACGACCTGGCCATTTGGCTGGACCTTGCGCAGGCCGTAACGGCGGGTGTAGGGCCAGACCACGAACTGGTAGCGGCTGCCATCGGAGCTCTGACGGAGGCTGACGCCGGCGTAGGCCCGCTTGAGCACCTTGGGCGGTGAGGACTTGAAGATCCGAGCCGTCCCGCTGACCTGGAGGTTGGTCCCGACCAGCGGAACTCGGTAGAAGCATTCCTTGGCCTTTGGGCCGAGCTTGAAGCGGAATGCCTTGGGTGACCCGCCGCGCTCACAGTTCGCCCGCGGCGCCATCTGATGGATCTGGGCCCGCGCATCGACCGTGGTCAGGGTGTTGCGGTAAATCGTGATGGTGCCGGCGGATGCACTGGCCGCGAAAGCCATGGCACCGAGCGACACTGCGGCCAGGGCGGCGCACAGGAGGGGGTTCTTGATGAGGGAGCGCATGTGAAGAGCCTAAACACAGTAAGTGCGTAAATGGTGCGCCCTGGGAGTCCTGTTCCAAATGCTGCGTGACCGATTCACACTGGAGGCCTGGGCTGGATCAGAGGTGGGTACGAGGGCGTTCCGGGTGGCGCTGCGGCGGTAGAATCCGCCCCATGAGCGACCACCGTCTGCCCGAACGCGATCGCCCCTGGGTGATGCGCACCTATGCGGGCCACTCCGATGCCCGCCGTTCGAACGAGCTTTACCGGAGCAACCTGGCCAAGGGCCAGACCGGCCTCTCGATCGCCTTCGATCTGCCCACCCAGACCGGCTACGACCCCGATCACGCGCTTTCCCGGGGTGAGGTCGGCAAGGTCGGCGTTTCGGTGGCCAACCTCGGGGACATGGAAACCCTGCTGGATCAGATCCCGCTGGACAACATGAACACCTCGATGACGATCAACGCGGTCGCTGCCTGGATGCTCGGACTCTACGTCGCCGCCGCGGAGAAGACCGGCGTCGATCGGGCCCAGCTCAAGGGCACCACCCAGAACGACATCATCAAGGAATACCTCTCTCGCGGCACCTACGCCTTCCCGCCGGAGCCCTCGATGCGGCTGATCGCCGACATGGTCGCCTTCACGGTCAACGAGATCCCCAGCTGGAACCCGATCAACATCTGCAGCTACCACCTGCAGGAGGCCGGGGCCACCCCGGTCCAGGAGATCGCCTACGCGATGTCGACCGCGATCGCAGTGCTCGACGAAGTCAAGGCCCGCGGCCAGGTTTCCGACGAAGACTTCCCGAAGGTTTTCGGGCGCATCTCGTATTTCGTCAACGCCGGTGTCCGCTTCATCGAGGAGATCGCCAAGCTGAAGGCGATGGGCAGGCTCTGGACCGAGATCGGCCGCGAGCGTTACGGGGTGACCGACGAGAAGATGCTGCGCTTCCGCTATGGCGTCCAGGTCAATTCGCTCGGCCTGACCGAGGCCCAGCCGGAGAACAACATCCAGCGGATCGTGGTCGAGGCGCTGGCGGTGACCTTGGCCAAGGACGCTCGCGCCCGGGCCTTGCAGCTGCCCGCCTGGAATGAAGCGATGGGTCTCCCCCGTCCTTGGGATCAGCAGTGGAGCCTTCGCATCCAGCAGGTGCTCGCTTTCGAAACCGACATGCTCGAGTACCCGGACATCTTCGAGGGCTCGGTCGTGATGGAAGGCCTGGTCGACGAGTTCATGGCTGGCGCCAAGGACGAGATGGCCGTGGTCGCAGAGAAGGGTGGCGCGGTCGAGGCGGTGCCTTACATGAAGGCCCGGCTGGTCGAGTCGCACCGCGAACGGTTCGCCCGGATCGAGAACGGTGAGCAGACGGTGGTCGGCCTCAACAAGTACACCGAGACCGAGGATTCGCCGTTGACCGCGAGCGCCGACGGCGGCATCATGAAGCCCGACCCTCAGGTCGAGAAGGAACGCATCGACGCGCTCGAGGAATGGCGCTCCGAACGAGACCAGGCCGCGGTCGACGCAGCATTGGCCGAGGTTGCCCGCGTCGCCGGGACCGACGACGAGAACATCATGCCGGCGACGATCGCCGCGGCCAAGGCCGGCGCGACCACCGGGGAGTGGGCCGCCACCCTGCGCGAGGTCTTCGGCGCCTACCGCGGCCCGACCGGCGTCGGTGGCGCCTCCCCGGCTGGTGACCGGGACGCCTTGACCGACGCCCGCAACCGCGTCAACGAGGTCTCCGAACAAATCGGGCATCGGGTCCGTCTGCTGGTCGGCAAGCCCGGCCTCGACGGCCACTCGAACGGCTCCGAACAGATCGCGCTGCGGGCCCGTGACGTCGGCATGGAGGTCGTTTACCAGGGGATCCGCCTCACTCCCGAGCAGATCGTGGAATCGGCGGTCCAGGAAGACGTGGACCTGATCGGCCTCTCGATCCTCTCGGGCTCGCACCTCGAACTCATTCCCGAGGTCGTGCGATTGCTGAAGGAAGAGGGCGTGGACGTGCCGGTTGTTGCCGGGGGCATCATCCCGCCCGAAGATGCGGCCCGCCTCAAGGAGGCCGGCGTCGCCGGGGTTTTCACCCCGAAGGACTTCGACATGAACGAGATCATGGGCGAGTTCGTCGACCTTGTCGCCGAGAACCACAAGCAGTCGGAACCCGCCACCGCCTGAACACCGGGGGCAGACCCTTGATGACCGGAAGCCGTGGGTGATCAGCTCCATCTGCTGACCCACGGCATTCCGGGCGTCATCGCCGGGATCATGCTCGTCCTGACCGTGGTCGGGGCCGCCGGCTCGATCTGGGGCATCAAGCGCGGACTCGACGGCGGCGAACGGATCCTGAGGATCACCGCGGCGATTCTCAGCCTGGTCGGGATCGGGATCGCCGGTTATGTGGTGGTGACGGTCGAGATCATGAACCAGATCCCGCAGTGCGTCGGCGGCGGCGGTGGATGCGCGGCGGTCGAGCACAGCACGTATTCGAGGATCGCCGGGGTGCACGTCTCGATCTTCGGGCTGATCGGCTACGCGCTGCTGCTTATCACCTCGCTTATGAACGGAGACCGGGCACGCGTCTCGGCCTTCTTCCTCGCCCTCTTCGGTTTCGGCTTCAGTCTCTACCTCACCTATCTGGAGCTTTGGGAGATCCTCGCGATCTGCCAATGGTGCGTTTCCTCGGCGATCACCATGACGATGATCTTCGTCGTCAACGCCAGTCGCCTGATCGTCTTTTTCGGGACCGACGACCCGGAAGGTCACGGCGACCCGGACCAGGAACCCGCTCCCACAGGCGACTCTGGCGCCCCGGCTGTGTAGGCTCGCTGCCCCATGCTCGAAGACCAGCGCTTCATCATCAGCAAGGACATCCCGATCCAGATCGGGGCGCTCTTCATCGTCGTTGCCCTGATCGCCGCCGGCTTCGCGATCTGGGGATACCGCACCGGCGGTGCACGTGGAGAACGGATCCTTCGGATCACCGCCGGCGTCCTCTGCGGCCTCGGTCTCTTCGTCGCCGGCTACATCGCCTACAAGACGCAGATCGTCAACGGGACTTTCCAGTGTGCCGGCGGAGGCGGCGGCTGCGAACTGGTGGAGAAGAGCAAGTACGCGAACTTCCTCGGTGTCCACATGTCGATCTGGGGACTGATCGGCTACCTGACCATCCTCGGAGCCACGATCTGGAAGGGCGACAACGCCCGTCTCGCCGCCTTCGGCCTCTCACTTTTCGGGTTCGCCGTCAGCCTCGTGCTGCGTTACCTGGAGCTTTGGCAGATCCACGCGGCATGCCAGTGGTGCTGGGCCAGCGCGGTGCTCATGACCATGCTGCTGGTGGTCAACGGCTGTCGCCTGATCGGCTACTACGGAATCGATGATTCCGACGACGGTTCGGTACTCGCCGACGAAGCAGAACCAAAACCCGCCGCTTAGTAGGATCCACGGCCCATGGCCACCAAATCGCAGCAGAAGAGAAAAGAACTCCGCGAGAAGCGCCTTCAGGCTGAAGCCAAGGCACAGAGCTCGGACAAGCGTCAGAACCTCACCAAGATCCTCGGCATCGCGGCCTTCCTGGTCGTGGTCGGCCTGGTCGTGGCGATCGTCGCGATCAGCTCCGGTGGTGGCAACGGTGACGATAACCCGGGTTCAGGTGACATCGACAAGATGCTGGCCGGCCTCCCCCAGAACGGGACCGTGCTCGGTGACCCGGACAACAAGGTCACCCTCTACGAGTTCGGTGATCTTCAGTGCCCGATCTGCGAGCAGTACTCCGAATCGGCGACCCCGAGCATCATCAGCGACATCGTCCGCAAGGGCAAGGCCAAGTGGAACTTCAAGCAGTGGGCGATCCTCGGCGAGGATTCCTCTTTCGCCGCCAAGGCTGCCCTGGCTGCCGCCGAGCAGAACCGCTACTGGCAGTTCATCGAGAATTTCTACGCCAATCAGGGCATCGAGAATTCGGGCTACGTGACCGACGATTTCCTGACCGACATCGCCAAGGATGCGGGCGTTCCCGACATCGACAAGTGGAACACCGACCGCGAGTCCGAGAAGATCGCCAACCAGGTCGTCGAAACCGACAACCAGGCCAGCGACCTCGGGTTCTCCGGTACCCCCTCCTTCGGGGTTCAGGTCGGCAATGGCGATATCGAGCCGGTCCAGACGACCACGCCCGAGAACGCCACCGACGAGCTCTTGAAGGCGATCAACAAGGCGCAGTCCGGCAGCTGACCCGCATCAGGAGCGAGATACGGCGCCGAGTCCCGCGAGGCGCAAAGATATGAGCATGGAGTCACGCATTTCCTCATGGCTCAGGTGCTATCGCTGCTGGTCCCGGAACCTGGAGGTCCAGGTCCATTACGACGCGATCCGGCCGATCGATCCGGAGACCGGGATCCCGACCGAGGGCGACGACGAGATCCAGGAGTCGGTGGTCCAGTGCCTCGACTGCATGCATGACCAGCCGCACCTGACCTTCGACCGGGACCGGGTCGTACCGGTCGAGGACCGCTGGGAGCGGATGGTCGCCGGCACCCCCTGGGTCGCCTCATGCACGGTGACCGTGGACGCAGACCAGGTCGAGGCTTGCGCCGGACCGGAAGCGGTCGAATCGCTCACTTACGGCGCCTTCGGCGACGCCGGCACCCGCGAGTTCTTCACCCACGTCCGCTTCCACAAGCACCACGACGACGAGATCTCGGTTCACCTCCTGGTCGAGCTCTACGCCCGCAACCCGGAAGAGGCCAGCGAAGTCCTCAACAACGCCGCCCGCGGCGCAATCGAGATCACCTCCCTGGCCGAGGAATCCCGCCCCCCGGCCCACGCTTCCGGCGACACGCATTAGCGCGTAGTCGGAGCCAAACGGTCGATAGGTTCGATTTACGGGCGCAATATCCCCCTAAATCGAACCGACCCGCTACTGCCCGGTGTCTTGCTGATCCCCGGCGCCCGGCTTGTCGCGGTCGATCACCTCTTCTTTGGCCTGTTTGGCCTTTTCGGCGAGCGAGCCGTCGCCGGCCAGGATCTCCCGTAATTCCTTGGCATCGCGCTTGAGGTTCTCGGGCTCGGCCCGGTCCCCGAGCTTGTCCTCGGCCTGCTTCTTGAGCTGCCCAACCTGCTGACCAAGCTTCTTGAAGTCCATGAAAAAAGACTACCCACCGGTCAGGGCGGGTAGTCAAGAGACTTCAGCGGGTGGATGCCCGGCCTCAGTCGACGTCGTGGGTCTCGTTGACCGCCTGCGCGCTCTTCTTGGGGATAAGGGCGGTGCGCTTGAAGTCGGCGACCAGCAGGCCGTCCTGGTTGTAGACGCGGGTGTGGACCTTGACGATGCCGCGGTCGGGCTTCGACTTCGACTCGCGGACCTCCAGCACCTCGGACTCGCAGAACAGCGTGTCGCCGTGGAAGACCGGGTTCGGGTGGTTGAGCTCATCGGTGGCGAGGTTGGCGATCGCCTTGCCGGTGAAGTCGGAGACGGTCATGCCGACGGCCAGCGAGTAGACCAGCGGGCCGACGACGACGTTCTTGCCCTGCTGCGACGCCTTGGCGTGGACGTCGTTGATGTGCAGCGGGTGATGGTTCATGGTCAGCAGGCAGAAGAGGTGGTCGTCCGCCTCGGTGACCGTCTTGGCCGGCATGTGCTTGTAGACCGCGCCGACCTCGAACTCCTCGAGGTAGCGGCCGTACTGGTGCGAACCCGACGCTTCGCGTTCGGCGGCGTCGGTGGTGAAATCGCTGTTTTCTTCGCTCATGTTGGTTGGGGTTTCCTTTGGTTTGGGACTTCGGTAGACCAGCTCTGGGAGCCGGTTAGTGGACTTTCTTCAGCTTGGCGCGCTGTTCGTGCGCCTCGATGACGCGGATGACCAGCTTCGCCACATTCGAATCTCCCTCGAACCGGATGTGGCCGGTTTCGGCGGCACGGCGGTAGGAACCGATCGTGCTCTTCTCGTCCGCCAGCTGATTGAACTGCGCCCGGTCGATCTCGACCCGGCAGCGTTCGTCCTCTCCTCTTCCCTTGCTCACCTTCGGCCCGGGCAGCTCGACCCGGTAGGTCTGCATGTCACCCTTGGCGCGGAGGTCGAGGCCGAAGACAAGCTTCAACTTTTTCAGCGCCGGCACCTCCTCCTGGAGGCGAGTGACGGCTGACTCGATCATCTGCGCTGTGGATGCCATGGTGAGTAATTATCAGGGAAATTGCCGAGAGACCCCGGTCGGGGCCTCGGCTAGGTTCGAATAACGCTCAAGCGGGGTCGCCCGGCCAATGCGGCCGGTCAGATCAGATCTTGTGGCGCTGGAGCAGCTTCTTGCCGATCACCATGCGCTGGATCTCCGAGGTGCCCTCGCCGATCAGCAGCAGCGGCGCGTCACGGTAGAGGCGCTCGATCTCGTATTCCTTCGAGTAGCCGTAGCCGCCGTGGATGCGGAAGCATTCCTCGACGCATTCCTTGCCGGTCTCGGAGGCGATCAGCTTGGCCATGCCGGCTTCGAGGTCGGAGCGGATGCCGGCGTCCTTCATGTTGGCCGCCTTGCGGGTAACCAGACGGGCGGCTTCCAGCTTGGTCGCCATGTCGGCCAGCTTGAACTGGATCGCCTGGTGCCCCGCGATCGGCTTGCCGAAGGTCTTGCGCTCCTGGCTGTACTGGAGGGCGAGCTCGAGGGCACGCTGGGCGATGCCGACGCCGCGGGCGGCGACGTTGACGCGACCGACCTCGAGGGCGTCCATCATCTGCGGGAAACCCTTGTTGAGGCCCGCTTCCTCACCACCGAGGATGTTCTCGGCCGGGCAGCGGTAGCCGTTGTAGACGAGCTCGGTGGACTCGACGCCCTTGTAGCCCATCTTCTTGATCTTGGGCGGCACGTTGAGACCCTCGTACTCACCGGTGTTCTCCTCGACCCACGGCTCCTTCTCGGTGATGAAGCAAGTCATGCCCTTGTGGGCCTTCTCGGCCTGGGGGTCGGTCTTGGCGAGCAGGAAGACGAGGCTCGAGCCGAGGCCGTTGGTGACCCACATCTTCTGGCCGTCGATCACGTACGCGTCGCCGTCCTTCTTGGCGCCGGTCTTGATGCCCTGGACGTCGGACCCGACTTCCGGCTCGGACAGCGAGAAGGCGGCACGCATCTCACCGGTCGCCATCTTCGGCAGGTACTTCGCCTTCTGCTCTTCGCTACCGAACTGCTGGAGCAGGTAGACGCCGATGAAGTGGGTGTTGACCACGCCGGAAATGGAGATCCAGCCGCGCGAAAGCTCCTCGACGATCAGCTCGTAGGTAGAGAGATCGAGACCCATCCCGCCGTATTCCTCGGCGATGGTGACTCCGAAGAGTCCCAGCTCCTTCATCTGTTCGACGATCGGCTCCGGGAAGGAATCCTCGTGGTCGTAGTGCTCGGCGTTGGGGATGATCTGCTCATCGACGAACTGATGGACCATCTCGATGATGGCCTTCTGGTCCTCGGTGATCTCCTGATAGCTGGACATGGCTCCTCTTGGGGTTTGGTGGCGCAGACTGAGTTGAAGCGCGCTCTGGCGCGGAAAAAGACCCGCAGAGAGTGCGGGCAAAGGGGTACTTAGGTTATCGGGGATGGCCTTCTGGCGCCGTTTACGGCGTCTCTTTCGAGGTCCCGGCGAAAGGCGGCCAAGGCGTGCGAGCCGGGGTCGATTTTCGATCCTGGCGACAAGGGTCCGCGGGTCGCTGGTTAGCAGGTCCGCCGTCCTCCCTCGAAACGCTCGATCCCTATACGCTTTCCGGTGGCGCTGATACCGCTTTTCGCGCCGGATTCACTTCTCTCAACAACCCTCAAGGAGCATCTTGCGCAACCCCAGGAACTTCTTCAAACCCAAGGCGATTGGCGCCCCTGATCCGATCACCGAGGTGCCGTTCGGCCCCTCCCGGATGATCCACTTCTTCGATCCGTCGAACGAGAAGATGGCAGCCAAGGTGCCCGATATGGCCCAGCAGGCCGACATCGTGCTCGGCAACCTCGAAGACGCTGTCCCGGTCGACGCCAAGCTGGCCGCCCGTGAAGGACTGCTCAAGGTCGCCAAAGAGGCCGATCTAGGCGACACTCCCCTCTGGACCCGGGTCAACTCACTCGAAAGCCCCTGGGTTCTCGATGACTTGACCTCTCTGGTCACCGAAGTCGGGAACAAGATCGACGTGGTCATGATCCCGAAGGTCGAAGGCCCATGGGATATCCACTACGTCGACCAGCTGCTCGCGCAGCTCGAGGCGAAGGGGAACGTCAGCCGCCCGATCTTGATCCACGCGATCCTCGAGACCGCTCAGGGTGTGACCAACGTCGAAGACATCGCTGCCGCCAGCCCGCGCATGCAGGGCATGAGCTTCGGCCCCGCCGACCTCGCCGCTTCGCGCCGCATGAAGACCACCCGCGTCGGTGGCGGCCACCCCGGCTACCGTTCGCTGGAGGATCCGGATGCCGATAACCCCGAGGCTCCCCGAGTCAGCGCCCAGCAGGATCCGTGGCACTACTCGATCGCCCGCATGGTCGACGCCTGCACCGCTAATGACATCCTGCCCTTCTACGGCCCGTTCGGTGACATCAAGGACCTGGAGGGCTGCGAGGCGCAGTTCCGCTCGACCTTCCTGCTCGGCTGCGTCGGCGCCTGGTCCCTCCACCCGGCCCAGATCGCGGTCGCCAAGAAGGTCTTCTCGCCACCGGTCGACGAGGTCATCTTCGCCAAGAAGGTGATCGAGGCGATCCCGGACGGCCGTGGCGTCCACATGATCGACGGCAAGATGCAGGACGACGCGACCTGGAAGCAGTGCAAGGTGATGGTCGGCCTGGCCGAGATGCTGGCCGAGAAGGATCCTGAGCTGAAAGAGGCGTACGGCTTCTAAGCCCGGGACCAGCGGGCGACGATGCGGAAGCTCACCTTCCGCACCTCGCCCGGCCGGCCGCTCGGGTAGAGCGACCTGACCCGGAAGGTGTGTTTGCCCAGCCCCAGGCGGTACGTCCTGGGGCTGCGGCATTTCTGGAAGCGCTTCCGGTCGATGCGGCACTGGAAGCCGTCGGCCCGGCCGGTTCCCTTGAAGGCGAAGCGGACCTTGGCCCGGGCGTGGCGCAGCGCGCGCTTGCGGGCAGCGCGGGTACGGCCCTTCGCCTTCACCTTGACGAATACTTTCTTGGCTGGCCGCCTGGTGATCTTCACCCCGGCCGCCGGAGCGGCTCCGATCAGCTCGCTGGTGAACTGGCTGACCCGCGTGGTCTCGGCCGAGCCGTCATCGGCAGCGCCGAGCTGTTTGTTGATGCCCTCGTGGTCGTAAGGCACACCGAGGACCGAATCCTGCGGGTCCTGACCGAGCCGCGTGGCCATCTCGCCGTTCGACGCGATCCGGGCCGGCCGGGCGCTCTGGGTGACGAAGAGGAACGGTGGGTCCGATGGATCTGCCGCAAGCAGCGGTGACTGCGAATCCCAGACCGGGTCGGATGCCTCCTCCTCCGGGGTGCCGAAAACCTGCCATAAGGCGATCCGCCGTGAGAGGCTGGCGGTCGAGGTCGCCGGGTCGGCTTCCGACCTGACGTCGAACGTGTCGGAATCGAGTGAGATCACACCCAACACTTGTTTCGGCGAGACCCCGCGTCCCTTTATCCAGGCCGGGGCGGTCCCGGCCAGGTTGACCATCTGACCGCCGGAAGAGTGGCCGATCAGGATCAGCTTGTCCGGGTCGCCTCCGTGCGATCCGACGTGATCGGAGATCCACCCGATCGCCTCGGCCACGTCGGCGATGTGGTCCGGCGCCCGGACTCTGTCGGATGCGAACGCGCCTTCGAGGTCACCGTCGCTTATGTCCGGCGAAAGGCGGTAGTTGAGGCTGACGAAGATGCAGCCGAGACCGTTGAAAAGCCGGACCTTCTCGGGCATCCGGTTCGCTTTGTCACCGGTCATCAGACCACCACCGTGGACGTAGATGACCACCGGCTTCAACACCTGGCCCTGCTGCCCGGATTCGGCCGGCAGGTAGAGGTCGAGACTGTTCGAACTGGTCTCGCCCGGCCCGATCTCGTCCTGGTTGTAGTTCACGTTCAGGATCGAACGGGCGGGGTTCGTCACAGCGGCTGACCTTGCGCCGGTAAATGGATTCTGAAGCCGCGCGTCGAGCCAGTTGGTCAACCGAACCGCGAACGTGGCGCTCAAGTGGCCGCGGTCGCGGTACTTGAGCACGTTTCCCTGGACGGCACGGCAAACGCGGTGCGGACACACCTTGCGCAGCGGGTCGATGATCTGAACCGCGTGCAGTCGCCTCGCAGCGGCGAAGTCGTACGCCTCGGCGATCGGACGGTGGACGGGAAACGAGCAGCGCCCCGGATGCCTGACGTTTTCCGAAACGCAGACCGGCGGCACGAAGTTCCGGGACATCGGCAGGTCGCGCATCACGGTCACCTGCGCCCCCGCCCGCCGCAGTCGCAGCAGGGTCCGGTACATGCCCCGCCGGAAGACCGGTTCGCTGGCCGCGCGGCCGAGCCGCTTGCCGCCCCGCCGCACGTATGTGTTGGAGGCGGTGTTGCTGGCGACGAACACCAGGCCCGGGCGCTCTGCCTCGATCCGCTTGAGCGCGTTCTGCCGCCAGCGATCGCAGACCGGATCCGTATCGACGATCGCTGCCGTGCAGTTCTTGCGCAGGAGCATGGTCGATTCCCAGCCACGTCGCTCGGCGATCTTGATCAGCGCCGGACTCCACTGAAGCGCATGAGAATCGCCGAAAACCGTCACCTTTTTCTTCGAACCGACCACCCCGTAGCGGCAGGGTGGAGAAGTGACGGCATCGGTGTAGATCAGGCATCCGTCGCGGAAGACGGGACCCCGGTCCGTCTTGACCGCATCGAATGGCGGGACATAGGTCCGAGCCGTGGAAACCTGGGCGAATCCGGCGGCGAGAAGCGCAAACGCGATCGCCGCACTCGCCAGCGCCCCTGGCCGGGCACAGCTCAAGCGGTCACCCGGATGTTGACCAGGCTGGTACCGGTGGCCCGGCCGGTGTTCCCGTAGGCATTGACGCGCAGCTTGTGACGGCCCGGCTTGAGCTTCCAGCCGCGCGGGCAGAGCGTCTCCCGGCGGCCGTCGAGCCGGCAGGTCACCTGGCGGGCGCGCGGATGGGTGTTGAACCGAAGACGGACGGTGCCGAGTCTTGCTTTGCCCGCCGCTCGGACGGTTCGCTTGCCCCGGACCACGACCCGGTAACGGACCGGATTGATCGCCGCTCGCGCGAAACGCATCAGCGGCTTGGTGACCCCCATGTCCCCATTCGGGTTGCCGAGCAGCGGGACGACGCCGGCGTGTTCGGTGTTGACCCGGTGGTTGACCAGGCCGAGCCGCTGACCGAGCAGCCTCGACATCTTCTGTGCGTCAACCCAGCGATCCGGCGCGGTGGTCGGGACGACGAAGAAGATCGGGGGATCGCTGCGATCGGCGAAGTTGATCGGCGAAGCCGCATTCCAATGTGGGCTCCTGCGCTCCTCGGCCCGGGTTCCGAACGCGTTGAACATCATCTTCTGGAAACCCGCGTTGATCCGCCGGTAAGCCCTGGTCATCATGCGCGGAACGTCGAACCCAACCGCATCGAGCGAGAAGATCCCCTTGATCTGCCTGGTCGACATGCCACGGGCCCTGAGGTAGGCGGGCCGGGTGGCCAGCAGGCTCGAAATCTGGCCGCCGGCCGAATCGCCACCGATCAACATGCGGTTCGGGTTGCCACCGAACTTGGCGATGTGCTTGTCCACCCAGCCGAGGGCACGGGCGGCGTCGAGATAGTGGGTAGGGAAGCGAAGCCGTTTTTTCGAGAGAGCCAGCGGGCCCGCCAGATCCGGTGAGAGTCGGTAGTTGACGGAGACGAATACGAACCCGGCGTGGGTCAACGTCTTCGCCTTGTAGGGCATGGTCGAGCTCACCTTGTCGCCGGTGAACCAGCCGCCGCCGTGGATCCAGACGAACACGGGGCGAGGCTTGGCCGATTCCGCTTTCGGCACATACACGTCCAGCAGGTTCGAGCCCTTCTGCTCGTTGGCTGGGCCGTAGGCGATGTCGGAAGTCACCGTGTATGGCTCGGCCGCCTTTCCTGGCGGGGTGTTCACCGACCAGAGCAGTGCCATCCCGATCAAAACGAGCAGCACCAGACCGCCGAAATTCAGTTCCCGCGCGAAAGTCATCTGAGACATATAACAGCCTTCTGGCTCCCGCGATGCGCTCGGCCAAACCAGCTAGGCGATCGCCGGCGCCTCCGGCAGCCGCTCGATCGCCGCGTCCAGTTCTGACTGGTCGAGCTCGAGGTCGGTGAGTTCACCAGCCAGGTAAGCCTGATAGGCGGACATATCGAAGTGCCCGTGACCAGAGAGTCCGAGCAGGATGGTCCGCTCCTCCCCGGCCTGCTTCGCCGCCTCGGCCTCTTCGATCACCGCCCGGATCGCGTGGGCCGGTTCGGGGCCGGGGATGATCCCCTCGGTCCGGGCGAAGAGCAGGGCCGCCTCGAAGGCCGCACCCTGCGGCACCGCGGTCGCCTCGACCAGGCCTTCGTGAACAAAGGCGCAGAGGCTCGGAGCATCGCCGTGATAGCGCAGGCCGCCGGCGTGGACCGGAGCGGGAACGAAATCGTGACCCAACGTGTACATCGGCATCATCGGGGTCATGCCGACCGTGTCACCGAAATCGTAGGCGTACTTGCCGCGGGTCAGGGTCGGACAGGCGGTCGGCTCGGCCCCGAGCAGCCGGGTACCGCGGCCGGTCCTGATGTTCTCACGCAGGAACGGGTTGATCAGGCCGGCGAAATTAGAGCCGCCCCCGACGCAGCCGACCACGACGTCCGGATACTCGCCGGCCATCTCCATCGCCGCGATCGCCTCCTGGCCGATCACGGTCTGATGCAGACAGACGTGGTTCAGCACCGATCCGAGCGCATAATTGGCATCGGATGAGCCGGCGGCGACCTCGACCGCCTCGGAGATCGCGATTCCCAGACTGCCGCTCTCGTGTGCCGCCTGTGAGCGCCCGGCCTCGGTCAGGTCGGAGGGGCTGCGGTGCACCGAGGCCCCCCAGGTTTCGATCATCGCCCTGCGATACGGCTTCTGGTCGTAAGACACGCCGACCATGAAAACCTCGCACTCGATCCCGAACCATTGGCAGGCCAGTGAAAGGGCCGAGCCCCACTGCCCCGCCCCGGTCTCGGTGACCAGCTTGCGGGTGCCGGCTTCACGGTTGTAATAGGCCTGCGGCACCGCCGAGTTGAGCTTGTGGGAGCCGGCCGGTGAGACCCCTTCGTACTTGTAGTAGATGTGGGCCGGGGTGTCGAGCGCCTTCTCGAGGCGGGTCGCCCGGATCAGCGGGGTCGGCCGCCAAAGCTTGTAGGCCTCGCGGACCTCTTCGGGGATCTCGATCGTCTCCTCGGGAGACATTTCCTGCTCGATCAGGCTCATCGGGAAAATTGCCGAGAGATCTTCCGGCCCGGCCGGCTCGCCGGTCGCCGGGCTGAGCGGCGGCAAGGGCTCACCTGGGGCATCGGCCATGATGTTCACCCAGGCGGTGGGGATCTCCGATTCGGGCAGCAGGAACTTCTTGGTCTCCTCACTCATAGGGACATCTTAAGTCGGGCGGGGTCCGACGCGCCTTCCCTTTGGACACCTCCGCACCACGTCTCACCACCAGCCGGTCGATCGAAGGTGACGCAGGTCTTGCGTCGATCCGACTCAAAACCTGCGCCACCTTGGTCGAACTCGGCGGTTGAAGTAGCCGTGGGGACGGCTGATCCTCCCAAAGTGGCTTCCGATTGCTGCTCCGATCAGCGAGCGACTGGAGACAAGCGCGGCGGGTGGGCCATCCTTGGGAGGGCCACCCGCCCCCACGGCGTAACCACCAACGCCCGGTCAGGCGAGGGTGGTGATCAGGGCAGTGACGTGTTCCATTTCCGGGCCGACGGCCGCGATCACGTCGCCCATCTTGAGTTCTTCCGGGGAGATCCCGGCAGCAAGATTTCCGACCAGGCAGATTGCCGCGTAGTCGAGCCCGGCCTCGCGGGCGAGGATCGCCTCGGGCATGCCGGTCATGCCGACCACATGGCAGCCGTCGGCGGCGAGGCGACGGATCTCGGCCGCGGTCTCGAAGCGAGGTCCCTGGACGGCCGCGTAGGTGCCGCCATCGATGAACTCGATCCCTTGGCCGGCGAGCGCCGACGTGACCTGACTCCTCCACTCCGGGGAGTAAGGGTTGGTGAAATCGAAATGGACCACCGGGTCGTCCGGCCCCTGGAAGGTCGCCTCCCGGCCCCAGGTGTAGTCGACCAGCTGGTCGGGAACCACCAGGGCGCCCGGCCGACAGTCCGGCGCGATGCCGCCGACGCTGCATACCGCGAGGATCCGATCGCATCCGGCCTCGCGCAGAGCGTGGATGTTCGCCCGGTAGTTGACCTGGTGCGGGGCGATCGCGTGACTCACCCCGTGACGGGCGATGAAGGCGACCCCCTCACCGGAACCGACCTCGTAAATGACCATGGGGCCCGATGAAGGGCCCCATGGGGACGAGACAAACTGTGTTTCCGCCTCCGGGCCGGCCCCAGCCGGTCCCTCGGCGTCTGCTGAATTTGCGGCCGGGCTCAGCCCGTAAAGACCGCTGCCGCCGATGACCCCAAGCAGGCCCATCGCGGCAGGATCGTCAGGCGCCCAGCCGGCCCTTGAGGGCCTCGAGTTGGTTCCGGATCTCCGCCGGCAGCGAATCGCCGAACTTGGCGAGATGCTCTTCGAGTTGGGGCAACTGGGCCGCGACTGCCTCGTCGTCGACGCTCAGCAGAGCTTCCATCTGCTCCGGCGTCACGTCAACGCCGTCGAGGTCGAGGTCATCGACTTTCGGCAGCAGACCGATCGAGGTTTCGACCGTGCCACCGTTACCGTCGCAGCGGTTGAAGATCCACTTGAGCACTCGGCTGTTGTCGCCGAAGCCAGGCCACATGAACTTGCCGTCGTCATCCTTGCGGAACCAGTTGACGTAGAAGATCTTCGGTAGCTGGGCCCCTTCGGTCTCACCGATGTTCAGCCAGTGCTGGAAGTAATCGGCCATGTTGTAGCCGCAGAAGGGCAGCATGGCCATCGGGTCGAAGCGGAGCTGGCCGACCGCGCCGGCGGCCGCCGCGGTCGTCTCGGAGGACATGGTCGCACCGAGGAAGACACCGTGGCTCCAGTCGAAAGCCTCCGAGACCAGTGGCACGACGCTGGCCCGGCGGCCACCGAAGAGGAAAGCATCGATCGGTACTCCGACCGGGTCTTCCCATTCGGAGGCGATGGTCGGCGCCTGGGCGGCCGGGACCGCGAAGCGCGCGTTCGGGTGGGCGGCCGGCGTCTCAGAGTCAGGGGTCCAATCGTTGCCGTGCCAATCGATCAGATGATCGGGGGCCGGACCGATGCCCTCCCACCAGATGTCGCCGTCGTCGGTCTTGGCGCAGTTGGTGAAGATTGTGTTCTTGGTGATCGAGGCCATCGCGTTCGGGTTCGACTCGGCCCCGGTACCGGGGGCGACACCGAAGAAGCCGGCTTCCGGGTTGACCGCACGCAAGCGGCCTTCTTCGTCGAACTTCATCCAGGCGATGTCGTCGCCGACCGTTTCCACGGTCCAGCCCTCCATCGTCGGGATCAGCATCGCCAGGTTGGTCTTGCCGCAGGCCGAGGGGAAGGCGCCGGTCACGTACTTGACCTCGCCCTCCGGGCTGGTCAGCTTGAGGATCAGCATGTGTTCGGCCATCCAGCCTTCGTCGCGGGCCATGACCGAGGCGATCCGCAGTGCGAAGCACTTCTTGCCGAGCAGGGCGTTGCCGCCGTAGCCGGAGCCGTATGACCAGATCTCGCGGGTCTCGGGGTAGTGGACGATGTACTTGTTTTCCGCGTTGCAGGGCCAGGGCACGTCTTCCTCACCCTCCGCTAGCGGAGCACCGACCGAATGGACGCAGGGTACGAACTCTCCGTCGTCACCGAGCACGTCGAGAGCACCCTGGCCCATGCGGGTCATGATCCGCATGGAGGCGGCGACGTAGGCGGAATCGGTCAGCTCGACGCCGATGTGGGCGATGTTCGAGCCCAGCGGGCCCATCGAGAAGGGCACCACGTACATGGTGCGGCCCTTCATGCAGCCCTCGAAGAACGGCTTCAGCGTGGCCCGCATCTCCTCGGGGTCGCACCAGTTGTTGGTCGGGCCCGCGTCTTCCTCCTTCTCGGAGCAGATGAAGGTGCGGTCCTCGACCCGGGCGACGTCGCCGGGGTCGGAAAGGGCGAGGTAGGAGTTCGGGCGCTTGGCGTCGGAGAGCTTCTCGAAGGTGCCGGCCTCTACGAGGCTCTCGGCGAGGGCGTTGTATTCCTCGGCGGAACCGTCGCACCAGTGGATCGAATCGGGCTGGGTAAGCTCAGCGATTTCGTCAACCCAGGCGAGCAGCCTGGCGTTCTTGGTCGGGGCGGTCACCTGGGTCGTCTCACTCACGGGCGCTTGTCAACTCCTTGGTATACGCGCCGACAAGGGTGATCGGCGCGGGTGTAAGCCGGTCAAAGGATTGTGACGCAGATCGGGTATCGCTTGCGGTCTGCCTGCGGATTTTCTGCGGCTAAATACGGACTGCCAAAAGGTTTAGCCGGATATCTGCGCGCCGGCGGATCGATTCTCGTCGATCGCCTTTTCGGTGAACGCCAGGGCAGCCTCGCCGACGCTGATCCGCCAAGTCACGATGATCGGCACCTCGTCGCCGTAATTGCGTGCCTCGGCCCGCAGGCCGCGGAGGATGTCTTCGATCTTCAGGCGCTGCGCCTCGAGCAGCGGGAGGACGGGCAGCCCGCGTCGCTTGAGCAGGACCAGCTTCAGGATGAAGGCGGAGCGGAGATTGCGCAGCCGCCGCTCCGGACGGTAGAGCCATCCGTCGACCATCTCCCGGCCGGCCGGCGTCGCGGTCATCTCGGTCCGGGTCGGTCCGCCTTGGCCAGGGGTCGAAGCTGCGACCTCGATCAGGCCGCGTTCCCGCAGGACGTCAAGGGTCCGGTACACGAGGGGCTGGCCGACGGTCCAGACTCGGCCCACTTCTCCGTCCCGTGCGGTCAGGGTGGCGATCCCGTAACCGTGCCGCGGCTGCTCGCAAAGCAAGGCCAGCACCGACCATTCGCCGAGCAGGAGTTCTTTCTTCACCCGCATTTCAGGTCAGCATACGCGGCGTATCGCGGCCCAGTGGAACCAGGTCGATCACGGCCCGTTCCAGCACGGCCCATGCCTGCCCGCCCACTTCCAGGCCCAGTTCGTGGGCCTCGGCGACTCCGCATTCGACCTGCACCGGGCCGATCCGGACCTCGACTCGATCGCGAACGGCGGTGAGCGACGAGACCCGCCCGAAGAAGGCGTTCGGGGGCACCTCCCCACGCGGCAGCTCGCCACCGAGTACCTCGATGTCCCAGGGGGCAACCACGACGCCGACCGGACCGGAAAGGGCACGGTCGGCCCCGATCGTCTGCCCATCATCGAAACGCACCACCACCCCGCCCTCCCGATCGGGTTCGGCCACAGCAGGAAGCAAATTGTTGCCGGTCAGCGTGGCGACGAAGGCGTCCGCCGGATGCCGTGCAAGCTCGCCCACGGGAGCGAGTTGTCGGACCTCGCCCGCGACGATCACTCCCGCACGAGCCGCCAAGGCCGAGGCGTCGGCGAAGTCATGGGTGATCAGGATGGTCGGCAGGTCAAGCTCGGCCAGCAGCTCCCGCAGCTCTTCCCTGATCATCTCCTTGGTGTGCGCATCGAGAGCTGAAAGGGGCTCGTCCAGCAGCAGCACGCGAGGATCTCGAACCAGCGCCCGCGCCAGCGCCACTCGTTGGCGCTCTCCGCCGGAAAGGCTGTCCGGCTTGGCCTCGGCGAGTCCGGAAATTCGAAACCGCTCGATCAACTCGTCGGTCCGCCTCGCACCTTTGCGTTCACCGAAGGCGATGTTCTGACGCACGGTCATGTGGGGAAACAGCGCGTATTCCTGGAAGACCATCCCGACCGAGCGTTCCTCGGGCGGCCTCATCACCCCGCCAGTTGAATCGAACCAGACCTCGTCATCGAGGACGATCCGCCCGGCGTCGGGGGCGATCAGACCGCCGATCGCCTTCAAGACGGTCGACTTGCCGGCCCCGGAGGGACCGACCAGGGCCAGCGTCTCCCGGTCGACCCCGAGCGAGACCGACAGGTCGAAGGTGCGCAGGCGAACGTTTAGATCGAAGTCGAGGATCGCCATGAGGAAAACAGTTTGTACGTGAGCAGGACAGCCCCGCTCAGGATGACGAGCAGCACCCCGATCGCCAGCGCTAGATCGAAATCACCGTTGAGCTGCTGGTAGATGCCGAGGGTGAGAGTCTGGGTCACCCCCTGGACGTTTCCGGCAAACATGATCGTGGCACCGAACTCACCGATGCCCCGGGCGAAGCTGAGCACCCAACCAGCCATCAGCCCGCTCGCCGAAAGCGGCAGCAGCACTCGCAGGAAAGTTCGGACCGGGCCGGCGCCAAGGGTTCGGGAGGCCGCCGGCAGAAGCGGGTCGACGCTCTGGAAGGCGGTGATCGCCTGCCTCACGTAGAAGGGCGAGGCGACGAAAGTGACCGCCATCACCACCGCCCACTCGGTGAAGGGAATCATGATCCCCGCGTCTTTGAGCAGGCCGCCGAGGAGGCCGTTGGCACCGAATGCCGCCAGCAAGCCGATGCCTGCCACGGCTGGAGGCAGGACCACGGGCAACTCGACCAGGGTGACGGCCAGCGTCCGCCCGCGAAAGTCGCGGGTCGCCAGCAGGTATGCGGTCGGTGTACCGAACCCGATGATCAGCAGGTTGGCGATCAGGTTCGTCTTCGCGGTCACCGTGAGGATGTCCAGGACCACCGGATCACCGAAAAGCGACGGAATCTCTCCCAGGGGGGCCTCCCAGAAGAGAGCGACGATCGGGACCGCGAGAAATGTCAATGCGACGCCGGCACAAAGGGCGAGAAAGGCCGTGAATCCGGCCTCCCCGCTCCGGTGCCGTTGGTTTCTCATCCTGCGCCTACCGCCTGCCGTCAGGGGACGGGTGCGGCGGCAGGCCGAAACCGGCTTCACTCAGTACTCGCCGACCCTGGTAGCCCGTGACTTTCTTGATGTATGCCTCCGCGCCCACGGTGTCGGCGCCACCTCGGGTGACCGCGCAGATCTGGTACCGGACCTTAGGTTGGGAGCCCGCCGGCAGGGGGACGATCCGCACGCCCTGGTCGGCGACGATCTTGCCGTCCGTGACGTAGGCGAAACCGGCGTCGACCTCGCCGAGCGCCACCTTGGAGGTAATGCCCGTCACGTCTTGCTCCTCGGTCACCGTGTTCGTTTCGAGGATGCCGAGCAGCCCCATCCCGCTCAGCACTTCGCGGGTGTAGCTCCCGATCGGGACGTCTGCCACGCCGATCGCAAGCTTGCGGTTGCCGGTTTCGAGGTCGTAAACCGTCTGGATCCGGCTTGGATTGCCCGCCGGCACCAGCATCGCCACCTCATTGGTCGCGAAGGTAACGGGTCGCTCGCAGTCGCCGTTGGCGAAGAGCTCTTGTGGCTCGTCGGGGCTGGCCGAGGCGAAGATGTCGGCCGGCGCCCCGGCCTCGATCTGGTCCCGCAGCGCCCCGGAACCGGCGAAGTTGTAGGCGATCTCGTCGCTGCCGTCGATCTTCTGGAAAGCGTCGCGCAGCGATGCTGCCGCGTAAACGTTGGTTGCCTCAGTGGACCTGGTGCCCGCGAGGAGCAGGGCGACCGACCCCAGGATGATCAAGATGACTCCGGAAGCGGCGAGGCGGTGCGCCCGGGTCAACCTGAACTGTTTCGGCACGTCGTTCACCTACCTTGGGCGCGATCACCCGTTCGAGTAGTCAAACCTTGAGTAGCCTACACACCCTTTTCGGGAGTGCCAGCTTGAACACCGCCCGGAAAATGACCGCTCGACGAGGACCGCTACTCAAAGTGTGAGCACACGGGCGCCCCGGTCAGGGAGCTTTGAGACTCAGCATCCGCAGATTGCCCGTGTCCGAGGTGATCTCCAACTCGGCCACTGCGTCTTCGCCGGATCTGGCGACCACATGACAGGTGAAGCGGGTGCCGGTGGAAGCCGGTACATCCTCTGGACAGGTGACCGACTCGACCTTGGTCCCGGTGGCCTCCTCGACGTCGAACCGAACCGCGATCTCGGTCTTCTGGTCGTCGATTACATCGCCGGCGCCGCAGCCGGACAACAGCGCCCCCGCCAGCAGCGGGGCGGCCAGCAGTGGGAGGAGGCGGGCGACCACGGTTCGCACCATATATCTAGAGCGTGATTCCTAGCGGTCCAATCGGAATAACCGGTGCCCCGCATCTGGAATAGATTTTCCGCGCAATGATCTTCTACGAATACGAGGCAAGAAAGATCGTCGAGCTGGCCGGAATCCCGGTCACCAAGTACGGCTTCTGCCAGACCCCCGAAGAGGCACGGAAGATCGCCGAGGAGATCGGCGGTCCGACCGTGATCAAGTCCCAGGTACTGACCGGCGGCCGCATGAAGGCGGGCGGCGTCAAGTTCGCCGACACGCCGGATGAGGCCGCCCAGCACGCCGAGGAGATTCTCAAGCTCGAGATCAACGGCCACATGCCGGTCGGCGTCCTGGTCGACCCCAAAGCTGAGGTCAAGCAGGAGTACTACGCCTCGGTCGTCTGGGACGGCACCGCCAAGCGTCCGCTGATGCTGTTCAGCGACATGGGCGGCATCGATATCGAGCAGGTCGCCGAGGAGCACCCCGACCACGTCGGGCGCGGCCACATCTCGAACCTCCTCCCGGTCGGTGACTACGAGGCCAAGC
>Ga0182738_1002125_pt1 | contig 23812 bp, 19 predicted proteins | sample eDN5th30CBELigMG_FD_128876 | JGI IMG/M metagenome (GOLD analysis project Ga0182738, IMG submission 128876) | Enriched Miracle-Growth compost microbial communities from Emeryville, California, USA - eDNA 5th pass 30_C BE-Lig MG (version 2)... ...
ATTGCCGGGCCCGTCGAAGATGGCATCGACCGTGGCGTAGGCGACCTCCTCGGTGGCGCCGTGGCCGTAGACCTCGGGCATGCTGCCGATCGGCCCGGTTCCCCAGCAGATCCGCGAAACCGTGAGGCCGGTCCGGCCGAGATTGGTCTTTTCGATGGTCGTCACGCCCTTTGTCCTCCCATGCGTCGGGTGCGCAGATTGGCGAAGCGACCCGCCGCATGCAAGGGCGGTGCTACGCCTCAGCGTCCGAAGGTCGCGGCATAGACCTCGGGCTTGAAGCCGACGAGGATGCCGGCGCCGGTCTCGAGCACGGGCCGCTTGATCATGGCGGGCTGGGCGAGCATGAGCGCGATCGCCTTCCCGGCGTCGACGCCTTCCTTCTCCTCCGGCGGCAGCTTGCGGAACGTGGTGCCGGCCCGGTTGAGAAGGACCTCCCAGCCGACCGCCTTCGCCCAGCCCTCGAGGCGCTGGCGCGCGATTCCTTCCGCCTTGTAGTCGTGGAAGTCGTAGGCGACGCCGTGCTCATCGAGCCACGCCCGCGCCTTCCGCATCGTGTCGCAGTTCCTGATGCCGTAGATGGTGGCGCTCCCCGCCATGCCGCGTTCCCTCCCTGCTTCCGCTCCAAGGGAAGGGGTATGCGAGGCGTCTTGCGCCGGCAAGCGCTATGCGAAACCCTGCCGAGGGGGAATCAGGGCGTTGGGGGCGCCCCGACGGGAAGGACCGTGCATGGCCGGCAACCTCCGGTTCGCACTCGTGGCCGCGGCCCTCGCCGCCTTCGCCCCGCCGGCACCGGCGCGCGCGGACCCGGTGCGGATCGTCGCCCTCGGCGACAGCAACACCTACGGCTACCGGGTGGCCCGGGACGGGACCTATCCGGCCCAGCTCGAGGCCGCGCTCCGCGCCAGGGGCTACGACGTGACCATCGTCAATGCCGGGCGGAACGGCGACATGACCGCCGAGGGCATGGTCCGCCTCGACGGCGCCTTCGCCGACGGGGCCGAGGCCGCGATCGTCTTCCTCGGTCGGAACGACTGGCGGAAGGGCGTTCCCGCCGTCGCCATCGCCCGGAACCTCGACACGATCGTCGCGACGCTCCGCGCCAGTGGGCTCGAGGTGCTGCTCGTCGGCTTCGCCCCGAACGACTTCTCCGCTGTCGCCGAGAAGAACGGCGCCCTCTACTACCCCGACTTCTTCGAGGGCGTGACGACCCTCGGCCGGAAGCGCGGCCGCTACACCGTCAACGGCGACATCGGCCGCCATCTCAACGCCGAGGGCTACGCCGTCGTCGTCGGCCGGATGCTTCCGAGCGTCGAGCAGCTGATCGGGATGACCGGGCAGTAGCCTGCGGCGATGACGCCCCGGGGCGATCGCGCGGGAAGCGGATAGGCTCCCCGTCGTCCCGGCTCCCGCTTGCGTGCCGCGTCTCGGTCGCCCCTCGGCGACGGCCGCTAACCCTTCGCGCCGGAAAAAATGCCAGACTTCCGCTGATTCGCCCTCACGAGTATCCAGCCCGATGACCGCACGCCCGAAGCCGACCGACGACCTGTTCGAATCCCTCGATGCCCGCCCGTCCCGGAAGCCGGGGCGGACCGGGAAGCCGGCGCCGGCCGGCAAGGGCGCGATCGCGCCGGTCGCGGACAACGACTATTCCGCCGCCGACATCGAGGTGCTCGAGGGCCTCGAGCCGGTCCGGCGGCGCCCGGGCATGTATATCGGCGGCACCGACGAGAAGGGCCTCCATCATCTCTTCGCCGAGGTGATCGACAATTCCATGGACGAGGCCGTCGCCGGCCATGCGAGCTGGATCGAGGTGGAGCTCGGTGCCGACGGCTTCGTCACGGTCACCGACAACGGCCGCGGCATTCCGGTCGACCCGCACCCGAAGTTCCGCGACAAGTCGGCGCTGGAGGTGATCATGACCACGCTCCATGCCGGCGGGAAGTTCGACTACAAGCTCTACGATACCTCCGGCGGCCTGCACGGCGTCGGCGTCTCGGTGGTGAACGCGCTCTCCGAATCCCTCGAGGTCGAGGTCGCCCGCGGCCGGAAGCTCTATCGCCAGCGTTTCGCCCGCGGCGTGCCGCTCGGCCCGCTCGAGGCGCTCGGCGACGTCCAGAACCGCCGCGGCACCCGAACGCGATTCCGCGCCGACCCGGAGATCTTCGGCAAGGACGCGCGGATGCGGCCGGCGCGCCTCTTCGCGATGGCCCGGTCCAAGGCCTATCTCTTCGGCGGCGTCGAGATCCGGTGGAACTGCGACGCCGCGCTGGTCGAGGGCACGGACGTTCCGGCGAAGGCGACGTTCCACTTCCCCGGCGGGCTCAAGGACTACCTCGGCGCCGAGCTCGGCGAGGAACGGACGGTGGTGCCGATCTTCTCCGGCCGCACCGACAAGGCGAGCGGCCACGGCGCCGTCGAATGGGCGGTGGCCTGGTTCCCCGGCGACGGCTACGTCCGCTCCTACTGCAACACCATCCCGACCGGCGACGGCGGAACCCACGAGGCGGGGCTGCGCTCGGCGCTCGTCCGCGGCCTCAAGGACCACGCCGAGCGCGCCGGCAACAAGCGCGCCGGCGTGATCACCGCCGACGACGTGATGGTCTCGGCCGCCGCGATGCTCTCCGTCTTCGTCCGCGAGCCCGAGTTCGTGGGGCAGACCAAGGACCGGCTCGCGACGGCCGCCGCGACGCGGATCGTCGAGAGCGCGATCCGCGATCCCTTCGACCACTGGCTCGCCGGGGCTCCCAACGAAGCGGCCAAGCTCCTCGACTGGGTGATCGAGCGGGCCGACGAACGGCTCCGCCGGCGCCAGGAGAAGGAGGTCGGCCGCCAGAACGCCTCGCGGAAGCTCCGCCTGCCCGGCAAGCTCGCCGACTGCTCGAACCGGGACCGGCGCGACACCGAGATCTTCATCGTCGAGGGCGACTCGGCCGGCGGCTCCGCCAAGCAGGCGCGCAACCGCGCCACCCAGGCCGTGCTGCCGCTCCGCGGCAAGATCCTCAACGTGGCCAGCGCCGGACGCGAGAAGCTGACGCAGAACCAGCAGCTCGCCGACCTCGTCCAGGCGCTCGGCGTCGGCACCGGCAACCGCTACCGCGACGAAGACCTCCGCTACGAGCGCGTCATCGTCATGACTGACGCCGACGTCGACGGCGCCCACATCGCCTCGCTCCTCATCACCTTCTTCTTCCGGGAGACGCCGGAGCTGGTGCGCAACGGCCACCTCTTCCTCGCCGTGCCGCCGCTGTTCCGAATGACCCAGGGGCCGCGCAGCGTCTATGCGCGCGACGAGCGCCACCGCGACGAGATCCTGAAGAAGGAGTTCAAGAGCAACGCCAAGGTCGAAGTGAGCCGATTCAAGGGCTTGGGCGAGATGCTTCCGGCACAGCTCAAGGAGACCACGATGGACCCGGCCAAGCGCATCCTGCTCCGGGTGGAGATCGTCGAGGACGAGGCGACGGGCGAGCGGGTCGACAGCCTGATGGGCAACAAGCCCGAGGAGCGCTTCCGCTTCATCCAGGAGAATGCGGTCTTCGCCCACGACCTCGACATCTGAGGCGCCCGTCGGCAGCCGACCCGGCCTCGAGCCGGGGAAGACCCGGGACCCGAGAGGAACGAGACTCGGGGGAAGCCCGGCGGCGGCGGCCCGCAAGGCCCTTCCGGCCACGGGCGCTTTGGGGGCGGCGCCCGCGGCCGAAACCGCGCCGGGTAGACGTCGGCGCGATTTCCACTATTTTCCGGCGCGAGAACCGTTCCGGAGAAACCTCGTCATGTACCGCAAGTATGCCCTCGTCACCGGCTTCAGCGTCGGGCTCGGCCTCGGCGGCTCCGCCTTCGCCGACGACGTGCCGGACCAGGTGCGCGCGATCCCGGGCAATGTCGAGGACGTGAGCATCGGGGGCAACTGGCAGGACGGCGACCGCAACGGAGCCTACCGGATCGTCGTGACCCGCGACGGCGTCGACCGGATCACGGCGCGACTCTTTGTCCAGTGGATCGCCTACGGCGAGGCCGGACAGGCGACCGTGGCCGATTCCATAGAGATTACCGAGCTCGGCGATCTCGGGGTCGACATCGTGAACCTCTCGTCGGAGACCGACGACCAGGGTCTTTCTGTGTTCGTCGACACGATGAACGGCGGCGCGGAGATCGGTGAAACCTACGAGGTACATGTCTTCTCGCCGAACGACTACATGTTCGGTCCGGCGAGCAACTAGCCGCCGGACAGTATCGTCCCGGCTGCGCCGTCTAAGTCGCGGCTCCAGTTGCTTCGGGCAATAGATCCGGCGATCTTCGCCAATCGGCTCATTAATTTCCCGTAATCGTTGACAGCGGCGGGACAATCCCTATTTTGCAGGCAGACTCAGTCATGCGGCGGCCCTCAGGCCAGACCGCCCAGTTTGTCCCGGTCTGTAACCGGGCTGCTCTACGAGATGCTATTTTCAGAGCTTGGATTGAGCCCGAAGGTGCTCGCCTCGGTCGAGGCGGCGGGCTACACCGCACCAACCCCCATCCAGGAGCAGGCGATCCCCCACGTGCTCGCCCGCCGGGACGTGCTGGGCATTGCCCAGACCGGCACGGGCAAGACCGCCTCCTTCGTCCTGCCGATGCTCAATCTGCTCGAACGCGGACGGGCGCGGGCCCGGATGCCGCGGACGCTGATCCTCGAGCCGACGCGCGAACTCGCCGCGCAGGTCGAGGAGCAGTTCAACAAGTACGGCCGGAACCACAAGCTGACGGTGGCGCTGCTGATCGGCGGCGTGTCGTTCGACGAGCAGGAGAAGAAGCTCGACCGCGGCGCGGACGTCCTGATCGCCACGCCGGGCCGGCTGCTCGACCATATCGGCCGCGGCAAGGTGCTGCTCTCGGGCGTCGAGATCCTCGTCATCGACGAGGCCGACCGCATGCTCGACATGGGGTTCATCCCCGACATCGAGCGCATCTGCAAGACCCTGCCGTTCACGCGCCAGACACTGTTCTTCTCGGCCACCATGCCGCCGGAGATCCAGCGCCTCGCCGACCAGTTCCTGTCGAACCCGACCAGGGTCGAGGTGTCCCGGCCGGCGACCACCGCCGCCACGGTGTCCCAGTTCATCGCGCCCGCCGGCAAGGAAGCCGCCGACAAGCGCGCGGTGCTTCGCAAGCTCATCCGCGGCGCCACCGACCTCACCAATGCGATCGTCTTCTGCAACCGCAAGCGTGACGTCGCCGTCGTCCATCGCTCGCTGGAGCGCCACGGCTTCAACGCCGGCGCGCTCCATGGCGACATGGACCAGCGTGCCCGCACGCAGACGCTCGACGATTTCCGCAAGGACCGGCTGACGCTGCTCATCGCCAGCGACGTGGCGGCCCGCGGTCTCGACATCCCGGCGGTCAGCCACGTGTTCAATTTCGACGTGCCGACGCACGCCGAGGACTACGTGCACCGCATCGGCCGCACCGGCCGCGCCGGCCGCGCCGGCACCGCCATCACCATCGTCACCCCGCTCGACCGGAAGTATCTCGGCGGCATCGAGAAGCTGATCGGCCAGTCGATCCCCACCCTCGAGGTGGAGGCGGACGACGAGCGTGCGGCCTCCCGCTATGGCCGGCGGCCGGCGGCGGAGAAGGCCGAGGCCGCAGACGAGAGGACGACGCGCGGCGAGGACGACGGCGGCGATGGCCGCCGCGGACGGCGCCGTCGCGGGCGCCGGAGCAGCAGCGAGCGAGACCGCACCGAGACGACGACGCACGCCGCCGAGGCGCCGGAGGCGGAAGCCGCACAGCGCCCCGAGGACGACCAGGGACCGGTGACGCCGATCCCGCGCCGCGAGCCGAGGCGGCCGCAACAGGCCGAACCGACCGAACCCGCGGGGGCCGACGACGATCCGAGCGCCGCCCTGCCCTTCGGCCGGCACGGGCACGTGCCCGACTTCCTGCTGCGGCCGGTGCGGACCTCTTAAGGCTCTCGACAGGCCCCTCGACGCGGGAGATCGCATCCCGCGTCGGCACACGACGCCGCCCGCGAACGTCTGCGGTCGGCGACGCGCGGCGCGCATTCCACATCGACATCGGATGATCCGGCCGCGATCGTGGCCGGCGGGCATCAGCCCACCGGGGCCTCCGCCGGCTTCAGCATGACCGATTCGCCGCAGCCGCAGGCCGACACTTCGTTGGGGTTGCGGAAGACGAAGCCGGATCGGAACTTGGTGGTCTCGAAGTCCATCTCCGAGCCGAGCAGGAACATCACGGCCATGGGATCGACGTAGACCGTGGCGCCGTGGGCGCTCACCGGCTCGTCGCGCGGGTTCGCCGCCTCGACCGGCTCGAGCGTATATTCCATGCCCGCGCAGCCGCCCTTCTTCACCCCGACGCGCACGCCCGCAAGCGGCGGATCGGCATTGTCGACCAGATCGCGGACGCGGGCGGCCGCGGCCTCGGTCAACCGCATGACGGACGGGCGGGGACGTGGGGTTGCCATGACGATCTCTTTCTCTCGCGCCGGTTCAAGGCCGGCGGATCAAGCAAAGGAGAAGATGGTCCCGCGAGCCGGCGATGGCAAGTCGCGCGCCGCGCCTCAGTACCAGTTGAGCGCCACCCGCGCCTCGTCGGACATGCGGTCCGGGGTCCAGGGCGGGTTGAAGACCATGTTCACGTTGACGTTGCCGACCCCGGGGACGAGGCTCACCGCGTTCTCCACCCAGCCCGGCATCTCGCCCGCCACCGGGCATCCCGGCGCGGTCAGCGTCATGTCGATGTCGATGTTGCGGTCGTCGTTGATGTCGACGCGGTAGATCAGCCCGAGCTCGTAGATGTCGGCCGGGATCTCCGGATCGTAGATGGTCTTGAGCGCCGCGACGATGTCGGCGGTCAGGCGCTCGAGTTCCTCCGCGGGGATCGCCGAGCCGGTGGCATGCGGCATCACGGATGCGCCCAACTCCCCGGAGGGGTCGGAACTGGCGGCGGTTGCAGGTTCGTCCATGGCCATCATTCCCAGCATATAGGACGCGAAGCGGCCCGCGGCCCGTCCCCGGTCACGCCCGGCATGACGGAGGCGACCGGAACCGGAGGGCGGAAGCCGCTATCGACATGCCCCCTCACGCGAAGAAGCCGCGCGCCTTCTCGAGCGCGGCGGCGAGACGATCGACCTCCTCGAGCGTGTTGTACATGCCGAAGGAGGCACGGCAGGTCGCCGTCGTGCCGAAGCGGGCGAGAAGCGGCTGGGCGCAGTGGGTGCCGGCGCGCACCGCGACGCCCTCCCGGTCGATGATGGTCGACACGTCGTGCGGATGGGCGCCCTCGAGGTTGAAGGAGACGATGGCCCCCTTCCCTTTCGCCGTGCCGTAGATGCGGAGGCTGTTGATCGCCGCGAGCCGCTCCTGCGCATAGTCGGCGAGCCGGGCCTCGTGGGCGGCGATCGCCGCGCGGCCGACGCCTTCCATGTAGGCCAGCGCCGCGCCGAGGCCGATGGCCTCGACGATGGGCGGCGTGCCGGCCTCGAAGCGGTGCGGCGGCTCGGCGTAGGTCACGTAGTCCTCGGTGACGTCGCGGATCATCTCGCCACCGCCGAGGAACGGCGGCATCGCGGCGAGCAGGTCCCGACGCCCGTAGAGCACCCCGATGCCGGTGGGCCCGTAGGTCTTGTGACCGGTGAAGCAGTAGAAGTCGCAGCCGAGGTCGCGGACGTCGACCGGCAGGTGGACCGCGCCCTGGCTGCCGTCGACCAGCACCGGGATGCCGCGCCCATGGGCGAGCCCGACGACCTCCTTCACCGGCACCGTGGTGCCGAGCACGTTCGACATCTGGGTGATGGCGACGATGCGCGTCCGGTCCGTCAGCAGCTTCTCGAAGTCGTCGAGGAGGAACGTGCCGTCGTCGGCCACCGGCGCCCAGCGGATGACGCAGCCCTTCCGCTCCCGCAGGTAGTTCCAGGGAACGATGTTGGAATGATGCTCCATGATCGAGAGGACGATCTCGTCGCCCTCGCGGAAGTCCATGCCGAGACTGGCCGCGACGAGGTTGATCGCCTCGGTCGCGTTCTTGGTGAAGATCACCTCGTCGGTGCTCGCCGCGTTCAGGAACCGGCGGACGGTCTCGCGCGCCTCCTCGTACTTCTCCGTCGCCGCATTGGACAGGAAGTGGAGGCCCCTGTGGACGTTCGCGTACTCGTCGAGATAGGCGTGGGAAACCGCCTCGATCACCGCCGTCGGCTTCTGGGCCGAGGCGCCGTTGTCGAGATAGGTCAGCGGTTTGCCGTAGACTTCCCGCGCGAGAATGGGGAAGTCGCGACGGATCGCCTCGACGTCATAGGGCGCGGGAACGGGGGCGTTCATCAGAGCGCCCCTATCGCCGCTGCGCCAGCCAGGCCGAGACGACGCCCTTGAGCGCAATGCCGATCGCCTCGTCCTCGGCGACGTCGATGGCGTCGTCGAGGAAGGCCTCGATGAGGAGCCGCTCCGCCTCCGCCCGCGGGATGCCCCGCGACATCAGGTAGAACAGCTCGGTGTCGCTGATCTCGCCGGCGGTGGCGCCGTGGCCGCACTGCACGTCGTCGGCAAAGATCTCAAGCTCGGGCTTGGAGGCGAACTCGGCGTCGTCGGAGAGCAGGAGGGCCTTCGCCATCATCCGGGCATCGGTCTTCTGCGCGCCTTGCGCGACGACGATCTTGCCCTGGAACGCCCCGGTCGCGCGGCCGTCGACGGCGGCCTTGTAGAGCTCGCGGCTCGACTGCCCCGGCTCGGCATGGTTCATCACCAGCGTCGTGTCGCCGTGCTCGGTGCCCGACAGCATCGTCGCGCCGGAGAATCCGATGTGGGCGCCCTTGCCGGCGAGGTCGAGCATGCCCTGCCAGCGCGACAGCGCGGCGCCCGAGTTGACCGCGACATGGTGGAGCTCGACGCGCGCGCCGATCCGGGCGAGGAACGTGGTGACGTGCTGGGCGGCCTCGCTCTCCGCCTGGAGCCGCGCCCAGGTCACGCGGGCCCCCTCCCCGATGCTGAGCTCGAACAGCGCATTGACCTGGTAGGCGAGGTCCGCGGTGCCGCGGTGGCTCTCGAGGAAGCGGACCGCGGCGTCCTCGCCGACGGTGACGACGCTGCGCGCATAGGCCGAGACCGGCGCCGCGCCGGCGGTCAGGTGGACGATCTCGATCGGGCGCGCCACCCGGGCGCCGGCAGCGACCGTGACGACCACGCCGCCCTGCATCAGCGCCGTGTTGAGCGCGACCATCGTGTCGCTGGCATCGTCGACCAGGCGCCCCACGCGCTCGGGCGCGGTGGCGAGGACGTGGGCAAGCGATTCGACGCTGACGCCCTCGATCCCGGCGAGATCGGAGAGCTCGGCTTCATACACGCCGTTGGCGATCACGATCTGGGCCCGGTCGAGCCCCGCGATCGGGTCGGCCTCGGCGACGGCGGCGAGCAGCGCGGCAGGCGCCGGGCCGGCGAGCGGCGGCGCCGCGCGCATCAGGGTGCGGAGGTCGGTGTACTTCCAGGCCTCGACCCGCCGGTGCGGCAGGCCGAACTGCTCGAAGAAGGAGAAGGCGGCATTCCGGCGCGCGCGGACGGCTTCGCCGCCCGGCAGCGCGGCGCGCGATTGGGCGAAGACGGCAGCCAGCGCCTCTTCGGCCTTGGTGCGGAGGGTGCGCGGCTCGGCGGTCATGGTCATGTCCTCGGTCCTCAGGCCGCCGCCGTGAACTCGGCGTAGCCCTTCTCCTCGAGCTCGAGCGCCAGTTCCTTGCCGCCCGAGCGAACGATCCGCCCGGCGGAGAGCACGTGCACGAAGTCGGGCACGATGTATTCGAGAAGGCGCTGGTAATGGGTGATGACCAGCATGCCGCGCTCCTTCGAGCGGAGGCCGTTGACGCCGTCCGCCACCACGCGGAGCGCATCGATGTCGAGGCCGGAATCGGTCTCGTCGAGCACGCAGAGATAGGGCTCGAGCAGCGCCATCTGGAGGATCTCGTTGCGCTTCTTCTCGCCGCCGGAGAAACCCGCATTGAGCGGACGGCGGAGCATCTCCTGCGTCACGTTCAGCTTGTCGGCGGCGGCGCGGACGGCGCGGATGAAGTCCGGCGTCGACAGCTCTTCCTGCCCGCGCGCCTTGCGCTGCGCGTTCATCGCGGTCTTGAGGAACGTCATCGTCGCGACGCCCGGGATCTCGACCGGATACTGGAACGCGAGGAAGACGCCCGCCGTGGCCCGCTCGTCGGGGGCCATGGCCAGAAGGTCCTGCCCGCGGAAGGTGACGGAGCCTTCCGTCACGTCGTACCCGTCGCGGCCGGCGAGCACGTAGGACAGCGTCGACTTGCCGGAGCCGTTCGGCCCCATGATCGCGTGCACCTCGCCCTCGCCGATGGTGAGGTCGATGCCCTTGAGGATCTCGCGCTCCTCGACCCGGACATGAAGGTTCCTGACTTCAAGCAGTGCCATTTCGAACGTCTCACTCTGGCGGGCCGCGGCCGGCCCGGTGAATCCTGAACTGCGGCGCGCGGGCGGCTAGCCCACGCTGCCCTCGAGGCTGACGCCGATCAGCTTCTGCGCCTCGACGGCGAACTCCATCGGCAGGTGCTGGATCACGTCCTTGACGAAGCCGCTGACGATCAGCGCCACCGCCTCCTCATCGGAGAGCCCGCGGGTCTTGGCGTAGAAGAGCTGGTCGTCGGAGATCTTCGACGTCGTCGCCTCGTGCTCGAACACCACCGAGGGGTTCTTCGCCTCGATATACGGGATCGTGTGCGCCCCGCATTTGTCGCCGATCAACAAGGAATCGCAGTTGGTGTAGTTTCGCGCGCCCTCGGCCCGGCGATGGCTGGTGACGAGGCCGCGATAGGTGTTCTGCGAGAAGCCGGCGGCGATGCCCTTGGAGATGATCCGGCTCTTCGTGCGCTTGCCGAGATGGGTCATCTTGGTGCCCGAGTCGACCTGCTGGTAGCCGTTCGACACCGCGATCGAATAAAACTCGCCCACCGAATCGTCGCCGCGAAGGATGACGCTCGGGTACTTCCAGGTGATGGCGGATCCGGTCTCGACCTGCGTCCACGAGATCTTCGCGCGCTGGCCGCGGCAGTCGCCGCGCTTGGTGACGAAGTTGTAGACGCCGCCCTTGCCCTCGGCATTGCCGGGATACCAGTTCTGGACGGTCGAATACTTGATCTCGGCATCGTCGAGCGCGACCAGCTCGACCACGGCGGCGTGGAGCTGGTTCTCGTCCCGCGTCGGCGCGGTGCAGCCCTCGAGATAGGACACGTAGGCGCCCTTCTCGGCGATGATCAGCGTGCGCTCGAACTGGCCGGTATTCCGCTCGTTGATGCGGAAATAGGTCGACAGCTCCATCGGGCAGCGGACGCCCTCGGGAATGTAGACGAACGAGCCGTCGGAGAAGACCGCCGAGTTGAGCGTGGCGTAGAAGTTGTCAGTGACCGGGACGACGGAGCCGAGATACTTCCGCACGAGGTCCGGATATTCGCGGATCGCCTCCGACATCGAGCAGAAGAGAACGCCGGCCTTCTTCAATTCTTCCCGGAAGGTCGTGACCACCGAGACCGAATCGAAGACCGCGTCGACGGCGACGCGCGCGCCCTCGACGCCGGCCAGCACCTCTCGCTCGCGGAGCGGGATGCCGAGCTTCTCGTAGGTCGCGAGCAGCTCCGGATCGACCTCGTCGAGGCTCTTCGGCCCCGGCGACTTCGTCGGCGCCGCGTAGTAGTAGATGTCCTGGAAGTCGATCTTCGGATAGTGGACCTTGGCCCAGGTCGGCTCGGTGAGCGTCAGCCAGCGCCGATAGGCGGCAAGACGCCACTCGAGCATCCACTCCGGCTCGTTCTTCTTGGCGGAGATGAAACGGACCGTATCCTCCGACAGGCCCTTGGGGGCCTTCTCGGTCTCGATATCGGTGACGAATCCATACTTGTATTGATCGACGTCGATGCGGCGAACCGTATCGACCGTCTCCTGAACGGCAGGCATTTCTTACTCCATCCACAGCGGTTTCAAGGACCGCGGGTCGAGTTCCGGGAGCCTCAGGCCGCCCGGATGTGTCCCGGCGCCACGAGCTTTAGCACGCTACGCCACCTATTTGCGAACAAATCTAAGCTACGATCCTCAGTTTGCCAGCCCAGACTTAGCCGGATGGCGGTCTTGGCGATTTCCCCGGGCACGCCCATGGCCTCGAGCACATGGCTCGGCGCCACCTTCCCCGAGGAGCAGGCGGACCCGGAAGACACCGCGACGCCGGCAAGGTCAAGCGCAATCACCAGCGTCTCGGCCGGAACGCCCTCGATTCCGATGCAAAGCGTCTGCGGCACGCGCGCCGCCTCGTCGCCGAACACCGTCGCCGGCACTCCGCTGTTGGATATGGTGTGCGCAAGGGCATCCCGCCAGCCCTGCCACACGGGCCAGTTCGCCGCGTCCCCTGCCGCCGCCGCGGCGGCGGCCCCGAAGCCGGCGATGGCGGCGACGTTCTCCGTTCCCGCCCGGCGCCGCGTCTCCTGCCCGCCGCCGACCAGCATCGGCGCGAAGGCGAGGTCGTCGCCGGCGAGCACGATCGCCCCGATCCCCTGCGGCCCGCCGATCTTGTGGGCAGACAGCGTGAGGACGTCGACGCCGAGTGCCGCGACGTCGACCGGGATGCGGCCGGCCGCCTGGACCGCATCGGTATGGACGATGGCGCCGGCCTCGCGGGCGATCGCGGCGATCTCGGCCACGGGCTGGATGACGCCGGTCTCGTTGTTGGCCAGCATGACCGAGACCAGCGGGCGCAGGCCCGCCTCCGAGAGACCCGCGAGGACCCGGCGCAGCGCGTCGAGGCGGAGAATCCCGTTGCCGTCGACCGGCACGCGCCGGACGGCATCGGCAGGGAACCGCCCGCCCGACAGCACCGAGGCATGCTCGACCGCGGAGGTGACGAGGACGTCGGCGCGATGCGGCCGGCCGGCGAAGGTCCAGTCGGCAACGAGCACGGTGTCGTTGGCCTCGGTCCCGCCCGAGGTGAAGACCACCCGCCGCGGATCGGCGCCGACCAGCGCCGCGACCGCGCGCCGCCCCGCCTCGATGCGCTTCCGCGCCGCCCGCCCCTCGGCATGGACCGAGGAGGCGTTGCCGGTCTCCGAGAGGGCCGCGGCCATGGCGTCCCGCGCCGCGGGGCGCAGCGGCGCCGTGGCGTTGTAGTCGAAGTAAAGGCGCGGCTCCGCCATGGCGTCGATCCGGATGATCCCCTGCCCTCGCGCGAGGCCTGCCCACGCGCCGCGGTACGGGCCCTATACGCGCCCCGCCGCGGCGCGCGCAACGTCCTCGCCGGGATTGTGCCGTGGCGGGCCGCTTTCCGCCCCGGCGCCGGGGGACATGAGCGCCGCCACCTCCCCCGCCGGGCGTGGGCGCGAGAAATGGTATCCCTGGCCCTCGACGCAGCCATAGGCGAGGAGGAGACGGCTCTGCTCTTCGGTCTCGACGCCCTCGGCGACGGTGCTGATCCCGAGGCTCCGGGCCAGCGCGATCACGGCGCCGACGACGATCCGCGACTGCTCGTCCGCGTCGATCTCGCGCACGAAGGACCGGTCGATCTTGATCTTGTCGGGCCGGAAGGCGCGGACGGACCGCAGCGAGGAATAGCCGGTGCCGAAATCGTCGAGGGCGATGCCGATCCCCATCTCGCGCAGCGTCGCCAGCGAGCGCGCGATCGTCGCGCTGTCGGCGAGGAGGACCGCCTCGGTGATCTCGATCTGCAGGCGCCCGGGCGCGAGCCCGGTGCGCTCGAGTATCCGTGCGATCTCGGCGCAGAATTCCACGTCGCGAAGCTGGATCGCGGAGAGATTGACCGCGACATAGGTGTCGCCCGGCCAGCCCGCCGCCTCCCGGCAGGCCTGCTCCAGAACCCAGGCGCCAATCGGAGAAATGAGGCCGAACTCCTCCGCGATGCCGATGAACTCCGCCGGCATCCGCAGCCCGCGCGCCGGCTGGCGCCAGCGGACGAGGGCCTCGCATCCGGCGACGTCTCCCGTGCCGAGGCCGACGATCGGCTGGTAGAGGACCAGGAACTCCTCGCGCTCCAGGGCCTTGCGGAGGTCCCCCTCGAGCTCGCGCCGCCGCCGTGCCGCCGCGGCCATGTCCGGGGTGAAGACGCGGAAGCGCGCCCCGCCCTCGGCCTTGGCCCGGTAGAGCGCGAGATCGGCGTTCTTCATGGTATCGGTGAAATCGATGTCGTCCGCCGTGCCGAAGGCGATCCCGGCGCTGGCGGTCACGGTGGCGCGATGGCCCTCGATGAGGAACGGCGCGTCGAACGCGGCAAGGACCGCGCCGGCCAGTTCCTCGATCTCGCCGGCATCGCAATCGCCCCGGATCAGCGCGAATTCGTCGCCGCCGAGACGCGCCACCATGCCGCTCTCGCCCTCGAACGCCCGCAGGCGGCTGCCGGCTGCGCCGAGCACCTGGTCGCCCGCCCAGTGGCCGAAGCTGTCGTTGATTTCCTTGAAGCCGTCGAGATCGATGTAGATGACCGCGACGGAGCGCTCCGGCCCCGCCTTCGCCGCCAGCTCGCGGCCGCGCTCGAAGAACGCGGTCCGGTTGGCGAGCTGGGTCAGGGAGTCGCGGTAGGCCAGCCGCCGGGCATTGGCATGGGCCGTCTCCTGCTCGATCGCGATGGCGCAGAGCGGGACGCAGGCATCGACGATCGTCCGCTCGAGGTCGCGTGCGCCGTTCCGGTCGCGGTAGTAGAAGGCGAACGTGCCGATCGCGGACCCGTCGCGGGCAAGGATCGGGCTGGACCAGCAGCCGACGAGGCCGATCCTGAGGACATGCTCGCGGGCGATCTCCCAGCGGGGATCGGCGCCGACGTCCTCGACGTCGACCTCGGTGCGGAAGAACGCGGCGGCGCCGCAGGAGCCTACGTCCGGCCCGATCCGGAGGCCGTCGAGCATGTCGCAATAGGCACGCGGAAGCGAAGGTCCGCCGAGAGGCCGGAGCTTTCCGTCCTCCACCGCAAGGACCGAGCACACGACGGTCGGGACCAGTTCCTCGACGCGACGGCAGAGCAGATCCATGGCGTCCTCCAGCGAATGCCCGGTGGCAAGCGCCTTGAGCACATCGTGCTCCAGACCCAGCAGGTCATTCGTGAGCAACACCTTGGGCAAGGAAGCAAAGCCTTGTCGCAGAGGAATTATTCATTCTTTTGCGCCGGTCCGCCGCCAAACTCAAGCGTGCAATGCGGCATGGCACGCGGCGGCGCGCGGGCCGCGGCGCCGGCGCGGCCTCGAAATCCTTGAAAACGGTGCTGGCGGTTGTGATATGAAGGCGCCGTTCCGCGCGCGCGGCCTGCTGCGGCAGCCACTTCGGGCGCCGCACGCCGCCACGGCAGCAAGAAAGAAGACCAAGCAAATGCCAGAAGTCATCTTCGCCGGACCCGCCGGCCGCCTCGAAGGACGTTTCCAGCCGGCAAAGCAGAAAAACGGGCCGATCGCGATCATCCTGCACCCGCACCCGCAGTTCGGCGGGACGATGAACAACCAGGTCGCCTACCAGCTCTTCTACATGTTCGCCAAGCGCGGCTTCGCGGTCCTGCGGTTCAACTTCCGCGGCGTCGGCCGCAGCCAGGGCGCCTTCGACCATGGCGCGGGCGAGCTGTCGGATGCCGCCGCGGCGCTCGACTGGGTCCAGTCGATGCACGCCGACGCCCGGAGCTGCTGGGTCGCCGGCTTCTCCTTCGGCGCCTGGATCGGCATGCAGCTCCTGATGCGCCGCCCCGAGATCGAGGGCTTCATCTCGATCGCGCCGCCGGCCAACCTCCATGACTTCACCTTCCTCGCCCCCTGCCCGTCGTCGGGCCTGATCGTCCATGGCGATTCCGACCGCGTGGTGCCGGCCAAGGACGTGCAGGCGCTGGTCGACAAGCTGAAGACACAGCGCGGGATCAAGATCGACCAGCAGATCATCCCCGGCGCCAACCACTTCTTCGAGAACAACGTCGACGAGTTGCTCGGCGTCTGCGCCGACTATCTCGACCGCCGCCTGGCGATGGTCGACGCGGCGTAGCGCCGGGCGGCGGGTTCACCCCGCCGATCCGCGAGCTCGGCTCCGACGATACGATCCTGGTGCCGATCAACCCGATCGAGCGCCCCGGCACCCCCAGCGCGGCGCGCGACATCCTCAGGCGCCTGAAATTCATGCGCCTGAACGAGGTCTCGTTCGGCCAACGCTCGTCGGTCGACCTCGAGACGCCCTCGACAGGGTCCGAGAACCCCTCCGAACCGCCGGGTCCCGGAGCGACCGTCAGCGCTCCCCGGCCTCGGCCGGCTCCGGCGGGGACGACGCCGCGGTCTCCACGGCCGGGACGGCCGCCTCCCCCGCCGGTACCGGCTCATCCGCCGCGGCCGCGGATCGAGCCGGCCGCTCGAGGCGCCCCCGCCAGGAGCGGACGATCCCGACGATCTCGCGCGGGGTCTGGAACAGCGGGATCTGCGGCGGGCGCTGCGAATGCTCGAGGGCGAGCCCGACGTCCGCGATCTGGTGATCCTCGTCGACGTTGCGCACGATGAGCTCGATCGGCCCGTAGGGGACCCGGTCGCCCTGTTCGATGTCGCCGGCGAGCTCGCGGCGCAGGAGCTCGGCGATGGTGAGCTGCTCGTCGCCCCGCTGCACCGGGGTCTCGTAGAGCTTTGCGAGGTCCATCACGCTGCTCTGCGGGTCGATGGAGAACTCGCCGTAGAGCTGCGGGTCCGAGGCCCCCGCGACGGGGCCGGCGAACATCCCGTCGAGGAGCCCGATGTAGCGCGGCGGGGTCAGGACGTAGATCTGGTCGCCGGGCCGCGGCCGGCCGGCGCGGTCGGGACGGAGCGAGCGTCCGTCGCGGACCAGCAGCGCCGGCCGCGCCCAGCGCGGGATCCGCTGGCCCTTGGCCACCGGGCTCTCGGGGTGGACCACGTAGACCGCCACCTCGTAGCCGCCGCGGCCCGGGAGCTCGAGCTCGATGCGGTCGACCGGGCCGATCCGGGGCGGCACCACGAGCTTCAGCCAGCGCGCCACGGGGCCGATCGTCCACCCCTGCGCCAGCAGCGAGAAGAGGACGATGATGAAGGCCATGTTGAAGATCTCCTGCCCGTAGGGCAGGCCGCCGAGGACCGGCACGATCGCCAGGAGGATGGTGGTGGCGCCGCGCAGCCCGACCCAGGAAAGGAAGGCGAGCTCGCGGCGGGAGAAGCTGAACGGCAGCAGGCAGAGCCAGACGGCGATCGGCCGGGCGAAGAACGTGAGGAAGACGGCGATCCCGAGCGCGGTCAGCATGACGCCGGGGAACTCGGAGGGCGTCGCCAGCAGCCCCAGCGTCAGGAACATGGCGATCTGGCTCAGCCAGGTGAGCCCCTCCTGGAAGCGCTTCAGCGTCACCCCATGCCGCACCTTGGCGTTGCCGGCGACGATCCCGGCGATGAACACGGCGAGGAAGCCGCTGCCCTCGAGCATGCCCGAAGCGGCGAACGTGCCGAGGGCGAGGCCGAGCACCATGATGGGGTAGAGCGCGGCCTCGAAGTTGGTCCGGTTCATCACCTCGGCGATGACGAAGCCGCCGGCGAGCCCGATCAATCCGCCGACGCCGGCCTGGAGCGCGAACGTGCTGAGGAGGTCGAAGACCGGCGCCTCGCTCGGCGACGTCGCGAGCCCGACCAGCGAGATCGCGAGGAAGATGGCGGCCGGGTCGTTCGAGCCGGATTCGACCTCGAGCGTCGAGCGCACGCGGTCGCGGACGTTGATGCCGCCGACCCGGAGGAGGAAGAACACCGCGGCGGCGTCTGTCGGGGCGACGACGGCCCCGAGGATGAAGCCGTAGAGCCAGGGCAGGCCGAAGATAAAGTGCGCGGCGGTCGCGACCAGCGTCGCCGTGACGGCCACGCCGAAGGTTGCGAGGACCCCGGCCGGCCAGGCCGCGACCCGAAGCGTCGAGGCGCGCGTCGCGAAGCCGGAATCGAAGAGGATGATGGCGAGCGCCACGCTGCCGACGAAGAAGGCAGCGGGCCGGTTGTCGAAGGTGATGCCGAGCGGCCCGTCGACGCCCGCCAGCAGGCCGACGGTGAGGAAGATGAGGAGCAGCGGCGCCCCGAAGCGGAAGCTGATGAGGCTCGTGAAGATGGACGCGATGACCAGCGCGGAGCCGATGAATACCGCAAGATTCATCGCCTCGAACATGCTCGGCCCGCCCCTTTCAGTTCATGCGCATGGCCCGGTCAGCCTCACGATGCCTCATTTGCGCGCGCGATCCGTGGCGGATCAATGGCTTGGGAGCGAAGATCGTCAAAAAAATTCGGTGAGGGGCATTCAGAGGATGCATTCCGCGCCGCCACCGGGGGTGGGAGATCATCGGAAGGAGGACCTGACCGACACCTTGCCCCCACGACACGCCGGAATCCCCCTTGCCCCGGCCGAGACCGCGCGGCCACCGCGCGCCTTCGACGTGATCGCGGCCGGCTGCCGCCTCGTGACCGATCACGTCGAGGGCATGGGGACGCTCCTGCCCGAGGGCTCCTGCGACCGCTCCTTCGCGGCCCGCGCGGAGGAGATCCTCGGCCTGATCGACCGGCGTTTCCAAGGACGCTCCGGCAGCGGCGGCTACGAGAGCTTCGCCAGGAGCTCCTTGGTCGGGTAGGAATCCGCCGGAAGGCCGAGCTTGATCTGGACGTCGCGGACGGCCTCGCGGGTCTTCTCGCCGATGATGCCGTCGATCTTGCCGACGTCGTAGCCCTTCCGCGCCAGGATGGTCTGGAGCTGCTTGATCTGGTCGAAGCTGAGCGTCTCGATCGGCTGGCCGCGGGACACCTTCGGCGCGCCGGCGAGGCGGGTCGCGAAGTAGGCGGCGCTGGTCGAGTAGACCAGGGACGAGTTCCATTCGAGGAAGACGTAGAAGTTCGGATAGGCGAGGAATGCCGGGCCCTTGCGCCCCATGGGCAGGAGCAGCGACGCCTCGAGGCCGTCGTTCGGCAGGGCGTTGCCGGTTCCCTTGACCCCCGCGGCCACCCATTCCGAGCGCGGCAGGCGGATGCGAAGGTCCGCCATCTCCCACGGGAAATCGGCCGGCACCTTGACCTCCTGGAGCCAGGGCTCGCCGCGGCGCCAGCCGTGCCGGGCGAGCAGATTGGCGGCCGAGGCCAGCGCGTCCGGCGTGCTCTTGCGCAGCTTGACCTTGCCGTCGCCGTCGAAATCGACGCCGTAGTCGAGATAGTGCGAGGCGAGGAACTGGAACTGCCCCATCTCGCCCGCCCAGGGCCCGCGCATCTCCTCGACCGTGAGGTCGCCGCGGTCGATGATCTTCAGCGCCGCGATGAGCTGCGGCCGGAACAGGTCGGGCCGCCGGCAGTCGTATCCGAGCGTCGCCAGCGAGACCAGCGTCGGGTCGTCGCCCATCACCTGGCCGAAATCCGTCTCGAGCGCCCAGAACGCGGTGATCACCTCGGCGGGGACGCCGTAGGTCTGCTCGATCCGCTTGAAGGTGTCGGCATATTTCTTGATGTAGCCCGGCCCCTGCTTGACCCGGTACTGCTCGACCATCCGGTCGGAGAACTGGAGGAAGGTCTGCGAGAACACCCCTTGCGACCGGTCCTTCTTGACGATGGAGGGGTCGAAGCGGACCGCCGCGAGCCCCTTCTGGATGGCCGCCTGCGATACGCCCTGTGCCGCGGCGTCCCGGGCGACCGCCTTCAGCCAGCCGTCGAAGTCCGCCTTCTGGCAGCTTTCGGCGGCAAGCGCCGGGCCGGCGGCGAGGAAGGCCGCGAACGCGAAGGCGGCGGCGAGGCTGCTCGAGCGGTTCATGTCCCGGTTCGTCTCCATCAAACGGCGCCCGTCGAATGGCCCGACTATATGGCGGAGCGATGGCCTTCCGGAAACCCCCCTCCCCTTGCGCGCGGCGCCCGGATCGCGAAGAGCGCCCGGCCTGTGCTATGGGGGCGCCATGCGCCCGCCCCTCCTCAACCCGCTGTTCCGGCCGGTCACCAGCCTCGACGGGATCGGCGACAAGCTCGCCCAGGCGCTCCGCCGGCTGCTCGGCGGCGGCGACCTGGACGGGGCGCCGCGGGTCGGCGACCTCCTCTTCCATCTTCCCTCCGCCATCATCGACCGGCGGAACCAGCCGGAGATCGCGCTCGCCCCGGCCGGGATGGTCGTCACGCTGAAGGTCCGGGTCGACCGGCACCAGCGACCGCCTCCCGGCAACCGCCGGGCGCCGTACAAGGTGTTCGCGCACGACGTCTCGGGCGAGATCGCCCTCACCTTCTTCCACGCCAACGAGCCGTGGCTGGCCCGCACCTTCCCCATTGGCGAGACGGTCTATGTCAGCGGGACGATGGAGTGGTTCGGCGGCCGTCCCTCGATGGTCCACCCCGATCACGTCGTCCGCGAGGCCGATCTTGCGACCCTGCCCCTGGTCGAGCCGGTCTATCCGCTCACCGCCGGGCTCACCGGCAAGGTTCTCGCCCGCACCATCGGCGAGGCGCTGGACAGCGTGCCGCCGCTGCCCGAGTGGCTCGATCCGCTCGTCGTCGCGCGCGAGGCATGGCCGTCCTTCGCCGAGGCGCTCCACGCCGCGCACCATCCGCAGGGGGCGGCCGACCTCGAGCCCTCCAGCCGCCATCTCGCCCGCCTCGCCTATGACGAGCTGCTCGCCTCGCAGCTCGCGCTCGCCATCATCCGCCACCGCCAGCGGAAGAGCGTCGGCGCGGCCCGGCTCGGTACCGGGCAGCTCACGGCCAGGATCGTCGCCGCCCTGCCCTTCACGCTCACCGGCAGCCAGCGGAACGCCCTCGCCGAGATCGAGGCCGACCTCGCGAAGCCGGAGCGCATGCTGCGCCTGCTTCAGGGCGACGTCGGCTCCGGCAAGACGATCGTCGCGCTTCTGGCGTCGGCGTCGGTCATCGAATCCGGCGCGCAGGCCGCGCTCATGGCGCCGACCGAGCTCCTCGCCCGCCAGCACGCCCGCACCATCGCCCCCCTCGCCGATGCGGCGGGCATCCGGATGGCGATCCTCACCGGGCGGGAGAAGGGGCGCGACCGCGAGGAGACGCTCGCCGGCCTCGCCTCGGGCGCGATCGACCTCGTCGTCGGCACCCACGCCATCTTCCAGGCCGGGGTCGCGTTCGACGACCTCGGGCTGGTCGCGGTCGACGAGCAGCACCGCTTCGGCGTCCACCAGCGGCTGGCGCTGACCGCCAAGGGCAAGGCCACCGACGTCCTGGTGATGACGGCGACGCCCATTCCCCGCACCCTCGTCCTCACCTATTACGGCGACATGGACGTCTCGCGGCTCACGGAAAAGCCGGCGGGGCGGAAGCCGATCGAGACCCGGGTGCTGCCGCTGACCCGCCTCGAGGAGATCGTCGCCCGCATCCGCGAGGCCGTCTCGCGCGACGCCAAGGCGTACTGGATATGCCCGCTCGTCGCCGAATCCGAGGAGCTCGACGTCGCCGCCGCGGAGGATCGCTACACGGCGCTGGTGAAGGCCCTCGGCCCGATCGTCGGCCTCGCCCACGGCCAGATGAAGCCCGCCGAGCGCGACAAGCAGATGGCCGCCTTCCAGGCCGGCATGTTCCGGGTCCTGGTCGCGACCACCGTGGTCGAGGTCGGCGTCGACGTGCCGGACGCGACGATCATCGTCATCGAGCATGCCGAACGCTTCGGCCTCGCGCAGCTCCACCAGCTCCGCGGACGGGTGGGGCGGAGCGACAGGCCCTCCGTCTGCCTCCTCCTCTACAAGGCGCCGCTCGGCGCGGTGGCGCGGGACCGTCTCGCCATCATGCGCGAGACGGAGGACGGCTTCGTCATCGCCGAGGAGGACTTGCGGCTCCGCGGCGGCGGCGAGATCCTCGGCACCCGGCAGTCGGGGATGCCCGGGTTCCGCATCGCCAGCACCGAGATCCACGCGACGCTGATGGAGATGGCGCGGGACGATGCGCAGCGCGTCGTCGAGCACGATCCGGAGCTGGCCGGCCCGCGCGGCGAGGCGCTGCGGCTGCTCCTCTACGTCTTCGGCCGCGACGAGGCGGTGCGCCTCCTCCGTGCCGGCTGACGCGACGCTCGCCGCCCGCGCGGTTCTGTGGCAGAAGGGGGCGGACGATCCTGGTGGGGTGGGCAATCGTGACCATGTCTCTGGCGACGCGCGGCACCGGGCGACGGCTCCGGCCCGACGTCCGCCCCTACCGGCCGTAGCCGATGCCGGCGGCGGCCCCGACCGTTTCCGATCGCCGCTACCTGGTGACCGGCGGCGCCGGATTCCTCGGCTCGCACCTCTGCGACCGCCTGCTCGCCGCGGGGTCCGAGGTGCTCTGCGTCGACAACTTCTTCACCGGCGACAAGCGCAACATCCGCCACCTGATCGGCAACCCGGCCTTCGAGCTGCTGCGCCACGACGTGACCATCCCGCTCTATGTCGAGGTCGACCGCATCTACAATCTCGCCTGCCCGGCCTCACCGGTCCACTACCAGCACGATCCCGTGCAGACGACCAAGACCAACGTCCACGGCGCCATCAACATGCTGGGGCTCGCCAAGCGGCTGCGGGCCCGCATCCTCCAGGCATCGACCTCGGAGGTCTACGGCGACCCCGAGGTGCACCCGCAGCCGGAGACGTACTGGGGGCGCGTCAACCCGATCGGAATCCGCTCCTGCTACGACGAGGGCAAGCGGTGCGCGGAGACGCTCTTCTTCGACTATCACCGCCAGCATGCCCTCGACATCAAGGTCATGCGGATCTTCAACACCTACGGTCCCCGGATGCATCCCGGCGACGGCCGCGTGGTGTCGAACTTCATCGTCCAGGCGCTCCGCGGCGAGCCCATCACCATCTACGGCGACGGCTCCCAGACGCGGAGCTTCTGCTACGTCGACGACCTGATCGACGGCATGATCGCGCTGATGGACAGCCCCGCGACGCTGACCGGCCCGGTCAATGTCGGCAACCCGGAGGAGTTCACCATCCTCGCGCTCGCCGAGAAGGTGCTGGGCCTCGTCGGCGGCCGATCGCGCCTCGCGTTCCGGCCGCTGCCGGACGACGATCCCAGGCAGCGCCGGCCCGACGTCGCGCTCGCCGCGCGCGCCCTCGGCTGGCACCCCCGGGTGTCGCTCGACGACGGGCTCCGCGAGACCGTCGCCTATTTCCGGCGGTTGCTCGAGGCCTGAGGCGCGCCGTGGAGCTGGTCGTCGTCACCCCGATCTACGAAGACGGCGAGGCCGCGTCGCGCCTCTTCCTCGAGCTGGCGAAGGCGCTCGGCCCCGGTGTCCGGGTGGTGGCGGTGGACGACGGCTCGGTGAAGGCGCCGGTGGAGCCGCGGATCATCGCCGATGCCGGCCTCCGCGGCGAGGTGCTGCGGCTCCGGCGCAATGTAGGGCACCAGCGGGCGATCGCCATCGGCCTCTGCCACGTCGCGCGGACCGCGCCGGGGGCGCTGTGCATCGTCATGGATTCCGACGGCGAGGACGTGCCGGCGACGATTCCGCAGCTCATCGCCGCGCTCGAGCGCGACGGCGCCGATGCCGCGGTGGCGCGCCGGGCGAGCCGGGTCGAGACGCTCCGCTTCAAGGCCTCGTACCAGGCCTATCGCTTCTTCTTCCGGCTCGCCGCCGGACGCGAGATCGGCTTCGGCAACTTCATGGTCCTCCGCCCCGGCGCGGTGAAGCGGCTCGCGGCGATGCAGGAGCTCTGGACCCACGTCGCGGCCTGCCTCATCGCCTCCCGGCTGCGGATCGCCAGCGAGCCGATCCACCGCGGCCCGCGCTACGCCGGCCACAGCCGCATGAACTTCTCCGGGCTGGTGCTCCACGGCTTCCGCGCGCTCATGGTGTTCGCCGAGGACGTCCTCGTCCGCGTCGGG
>Ga0182738_1002126_pt1 | contig 23812 bp, 24 predicted proteins | sample eDN5th30CBELigMG_FD_128876 | JGI IMG/M metagenome (GOLD analysis project Ga0182738, IMG submission 128876) | Enriched Miracle-Growth compost microbial communities from Emeryville, California, USA - eDNA 5th pass 30_C BE-Lig MG (version 2)... ...
CACGTCGGCGCCGTCCTCGTCCACCGCCTGCTCGCACAGCTCGCGCAGGCGCGCCTGGTGGTCGGCCTGGACGGAGTCGATGCGCGCCAGCGGCCGGTCCAGCGCCCGTATGCTGGCCAGCCGTCCGACCAGCCCGTTGGCCTCGACGACCTCGCGGTACCAGGCGCGGATGCGCTGCGAAATCGCGACGATGGAAAAGCGCTGGCCGAGCAGGCAGGCGCTGGCCAGCGCCGATTCGGTCATGCCCAGCACGGGCACCGGCATGACTTCGCGCAGCGCCGCCAGCCCCGGGTCGCCGAAGGCGGCGACGATGACCGCGTCGTGGCCGGGCTGGTGCTCGGCGGCCAGTTGCGCGGTGGCGTAGGCGCCCACCATGGCCTCGAAGCGCGTCTCGATATAGGCCACGCCGAAGGCGGCGGTCTTCATGGTCAGCGCGGTGCCGGGCGAGGCGCTGCGCCGCGCCTCGGCCTCGATCAGGGCGGTGACGCTATCCGAGATGTTGGGGTTGATGACGAGCAGCCTCATGCCTGCCGCCCCCCTTGCGGGCTGGCCATCAGCGTCGGCCTGCCGCAGGCCAGGAAGAGGCCGCGGCCGGGCCGGCTCAACGGCCGCTCGCCGTCCCAGACGATCTCGCCGCGCGACAGCGTCATGCCCGGCCAGGCCGACAGGCGCATGGCCTCGTAGGGCGTGTAGTCCACCGCGTGGTGCAGCATGGCGTTGGACAGCACCACCTCGCGCTCGTCCCAGATCACCAGGTCGGCGTCCGCGCCCACGGCCAGCGCACCCTTGCGCGGATGCAGGCCGTAGGCCTTGGCGGGGTTGGCGGCGGTCAGCTCGACGAATTTCTGCGGCGTGATGCGCCCGGCCAGCACGCCTTCGGACCAGAGCAGCGGCATGCGCGTCTCCAGCCCCGGGATGCCGTTGGGGATGTGGCGGAAGGCCACCTCCTGCCCGCCCGGCTTCTTGCCTTCGGGGTCGTCGTAGCGGTAGGGCGCGTGGTCCGACGAGAACACGGTGAACAGGCCGTCGCGCAGGCCGTGCCAGATCACTTCCTGGTTGGCCTTGTCGCGCGGCGGCGGGCTGCATACGCACTTGGCGCCGTGGTAGCCGTCGTCCAGGCCCAGGTCCTGGGCAGTCAGGAAAAGGTATTGCGGGCAGGTCTCGGCGAAGACGTTCAGGCCGTGGCCGCGCGCCCAGCGGATCTGCTCCACGGCCTCGCGGCCCGAGACGTGCACGATCAGTATGGGCACGTCCACCAGCTCGGACAGCGCGATGGCGCGGTGCGTGGCCTCGCGCTCGACCAGCATGGGGCGCGATTGCGCGTGGTAGCGCGGGGCGATGCGGCCGGCCGCCTCCAGGCGGCGGGTCAGCCATTCGATGCAGTCGGCGTTCTCGGCGTGCACCATGCACATGGCGCCGTGCTCGCGGGCGACGGCCAGCACGTCCAGCATCTGGCCGTCGTCGAGCTTGAGGTCGTCGTAGGTCATGTAGACCTTGAACGAGGTGTAGCCCTCGCGGATCAGGCCGGGCAGCTCCTCGCCCAGGACCCGGCCGCCGGTGTCGCTGACGATCATGTGGAAGGCGTAGTCGATGTGCGCCTTGCCGGCCGCGCGCCGGTGGTAGTCGGCCACCGCCTCGCGCAGCGACTGGCCCTTCATCTGCGCGGCGAAGGGGATGACCGTGGTGGTGCCGCCGCAGGCGGCCGACAGCGTGCCGCTGTCGAAGTCGTCGGCCATGCGGATGGGCGCAGCGTGCGGCTGGTCCAGGTGGCAGTGGGCGTCCACCCCGCCGGGCGTGACCCAGCGGCCGGCCGCGTCGATCTCCTGGCTGGCCTCGCCCAGCGCCAGGCCGAGCTGGACGATGCGCCCGTCGCGCACGCCGATGTCGCAGTCGAAGATGTCGCCGGCCGTGACGGCCCGGGCGTTGCGGATGACAAGATCGTAGTCAGGCATGGAAGGATGGCTGTGGGTCTGCTGAAGGAAGAGTCCGGGCGGCGGGTCGTCAGGCGGCCATCCAGCCGCCGTCGACCATCAGGGTCGCGCCGGTGACGAAGCTGGCCTCGTCGCTGGCCAGGAAGTGCACGGCGCGCGCCACGTCGTCGGGCCGGCCCAGGCGCGGCCAGGGCGTGCGCCGCCGGGCGCGGTCCATCACTTCCGGGTCCAGCGCGCGGCCGCCCTGGCCGGTCTGGATCTTGCCGGGCGCCACGGCGTTGCACGCCACCTGCTGCGCCGCATAGTCGGCGGCGACCTGGCGCGTCAGGTAGTCGATGCCGGCCTTGCTCACGCCGTAGGCCAGGTCGCCGGGCGCGGCGATCAGGCCATGCTGCGACGACAGGTTGACGATGCGCCCGCGCACTTCGGCGTGCGGCGCCTGGCGCACCATCTGCCGCAGGGCGGCGCGCGCGCAGCGGTAGGCGCCCGACAGGTTCACGTCCAGCACGCGCAGCCAGTCGGCCTCGTCCAGCTCCAGCAGGGGCCGGGCGTGGCGGACGCAGGCGTTGTTGACCAGCACGTCGAGCCGGCCGTGGCGGCGCACGACCTCGTCCACCAGGGCATCGACCTGGGCGGCGTCGCGCACGTCGGCGCGGTGGAAGCGCGCGCGTCCGCCCTCGGCGGCGATGATCCGGGCGGTCGGCTCGCCGCCCTCGATGACGTCTTCGGTGATGTCGGCGATCACCACCTCGGCCCCATGGGCGGCCAGGCGCCGCGCGATCGCGCGGCCGATGCCCGAGGCCGCGCCGGTGACGATGCAGACCTTGCCGGCCATGTCCATGGCGGGGCGGGAAACAGGTGCGGCGGCGTCAGGCATCGGCGTCCTCCGCCGGCAGGAAGCCGGCGCCGTGCCGCGCGGCCCAGTCCAGGAAATCGGCCAGCGACTCGGCCAGGCCGTAGCGCGGCGCGAAATCCGTGTCGGCCCGCAGCCGGGCGATGTCCAGGGACGCGCGGTCGTAATCGGCGTAGTAATCGACGTTGGCCGCCTCGCCCGGCGCGGCCATCCGCCAGGAGAATGCCGGGTAGCGCGCCGCGAGCGCCTCGCACCACTGCGCCACGGTCCATTCGTGGCCGGCGGCCAGGTTGTACACGGGGTGGCTCCAGCGCCCGGCGTCGAGCAGGGCGGCGATGGCCGCGGCCGCGTCGCGCACGTACAGCCAGTCGCGCAGCCCGGCGCGCGGCAGCACGGCCTCGCGCCCCCGGCGCGCCAGGCGCAGGGCCTGCAGCGGCGCGCTGGGCGTGTCGCGCACGCCGCTGTCGGCCTCCCAGGGGCCGAAGCAGGTGCCCAGGCGGCCGATGGCCAACGGCAGGCCGGCCAGCCCGCAGAAGCGCCGCGCGGCCTGCTCGGCGGCGCACTTGGACATGCCGTACAGCCCTTCGGGCAGCAGCGGCGCGTCGGCCTCGCGCAGCGGCTGCGCGGCGCGCCCGCCGGCCCCGTAGGCCGAGCCGGAGCTGACGTGCACCGCGCGCTCCACGCCGACGTCGGCGGCGGCCGACAGCGCGGCCAGCACGCCGCCCACGTTGACGTCGAAGATGGCCTGGGGCGCGGCGCGCTCGCGCCGCGCGTCGGCGGTAATGGCCGCCATGGCCACCAGCCGGCGCGGCCGGTGGCGGCGCATCGCTTCGGCCAGCGCGGCGCCGTCGCGCACGTCGGCGGCCACGGCGGCAAAGCGCCCGGGCAGGCCGGCGAAGGCCTCCAGCGCGGCGGGCGGCGGCGGCGCCAGGTCGTAGCCGACCACGTCGCGGCCGGCGGCCAGCAGGTGCTCGGCCAGCGCCAGCCCGACGAAGCCGCTGCTGCCGGTGATGAAGGTGCTCACCGGGCGGCCCTCCCGGCTTGCGCGATGCCTTCGGCAAAGAGGCGCATCTCAGTGCCCATGGCGCCGCTCGCCATCCGCGCCGCATGAAGCGGGTTCCGGCCGCAGCAGCGACAGGATATGCCGCTTGTAGTCGTTGAAGGCCGCGCTGGTCGGGTCGCGCGGGCGCTCCAGCTCGATCGGGATCAGTTCGCGGATGCGGCCCGGCCGGGCCGACATCACGGCCACGTGCGTGCCCAGCGCCAGCGACTCGTCGATGCCGTGGGTGACGAACACGATGGTGCTCTGGCTCTCGCGCCAGATGCGCACCAGCTCGGCGTGCATATCCATCCTGGTCTGCTCGTCCAGCGCGCCGAAGGGCTCGTCCATCAGAATGACTTCCGGGTTCATGAGCAGGGCGCGGGCGATGCCCACGCGCTGGTTCATGCCGCCCGACAGCTCGCTGGGATAGTGGTTCTCGAAGCCGCGCAGGCCCACCATGTCGATGAAGCGCTGCGCGCGCTCGCGGCGGATGGCCTTGCCCGCGCCGGTCATCAGCAGGTGGAAGGCGACGTTCTCCCACACCGGCAGCCACGGCATCAGCGTGGGCTGCTGGAACACCACGCCGCGGTCGGCTCCGGGCGCGCCCACCGCCTGGCCGCCGACCGAGACGGTGCCGCGCGAGGGGTGGTCGAAGCCGGCGATCATGTTCAGCAGGGTGGACTTGCCGCAGCCGCTGGGGCCCAGCAGGCACAGGAATTCGTTGCGGCCGACGCTCAGGCTGACGTCGTCCAGGGCGGTGACCTCGGTCTTGCGCGCCGGGTCGTCGAACACGCGCGAGACGCGGTCTATGGCGATCAGTGTCATGGCTGTGTCCCGTCTCGCTAGCGGGCCTGCAGGATGGAGCCGCGCTGCCAGCGCAGGATGCGGGCGGCGATGCGCTTGATGATGAAATCGCTCAGGAAGCCGAGCAGGCCGATGCTGATCATCGAGGCGATGACGATGTCGTAGCGCAGGAAGTAGTAGGCGTCCCACAGCACGTAGCCCACGCCGCTCTTGACCGCCACCATCTCGGCCGTGACGGTCAGCATCCAGGCCGAGCCGATGGCGATGCGCAGGCCCGAGAAGATGCTGGGCAGCGCCGCCGGGAAGACGATGTGGCGCAGCAGCCGGCCGGGCGTGCCGCCGGTCATGGCGCCGGCGCGCAGCAGGTTGCGGTCGCAGCTCTTGACGCCGTGGATGGTGCTGAGCAGGACGGGGAAGAAGGACCCCAGGAAGACCAGGAAGATGGCCGGCCGGTCGGCGATGCCGAACCAGATGATGGCCAGCGGGATCCACGACACCGGCGGGATGGGCCGCAGCACCTGCAGCACCGGCTCGATCAGCTTTTCCACCGGCCTCGACCAGCCTATGGCCATGCCCAGGCCGGTGCCCAGCAGCCCGGCCAGCAGGAAGCCGGCCATCACCCGCGAGAAGCTGGCGGCGGTGTCGAAGATCCAGCGCCCGGAGTAGGTCTGGGTGTTGCCGTCGGTGGCGAACACCCAGTCGGCCCAGGCGACCAGTACCTGCGAGGGCGCCGGCAGCAGCGCCGGCGGCAGGATGCCCGAGCGCGAGAAGGCCTCCCAGCAGGCGATCAGCAGCACGGGCACGATGGCCCGCTCGATGCGCGCGTATGCGCGGGCGGCAAGCGTCGGAGCGCGCATGGCCGGGTCAGTAGCCAAGGTCGGCCTTGGTCTTGCCGGTGGCCGCCTCCAGGAAGCTGTAGTCCAGGTTGCGCTCGACGGCTTCGGTCACGTCGCTGTTGATGTACTTCAGGTCGCGCATCATCTGCGCGATGGCCACGGCCGAGGCGCGGTGCATGGCGTAGTCGGGGTAGAGGTTCTCCACCGCGCCCTGGGCGATGGCGCGGTCCAGCCCGGTGACCTTCTGGATGGTGTCGACGAACAGCGGCTTGTCGCCGGCCATCAGCTCGTTGACCTTGACGATGGACGCCACGGTGGCGGCCACGCCCTTGGGGTTGGCCTTGATCACGTCCGAGCGCGTGACGATCAGGTTGGTGAGCTTGCCGGCGGCCTGGTCGTAGGGATAGGCGAACAGCTTGGCCGCCTTGACCTCGCGGATCTGCGTGGCGAAGGGGTCGACGGAGGTGATCAGCTCCACCTCGCCGCGGCGCAGGGCCTGCACGTGGTCCGAGGGATTGGGGATGTTGACGAACTGCACGTCCTTGTTGATGTCGATGCCCTGCTTGGCGAAGGCGCCGCGCATGTGGATGTCCTGCGCGTTGCCGCGCGAGGCCGCCACGCGGAAGGGCTTGCCTTCCTGCCTGTACTGCGCGATCAGCTTCTTCAGGCCGTCCCAGTCGTTCTCGGCCACGGGCAGGTCATTGCCCACCAGGATCTGCGAGCCGCCGTTGATCTGGCCGGATATCGCCACCACGTCGAAGCCCTTGTCCAGGGCCGTGGCGTAGTGCAGGTAGGTGACTTGCGCGACGTCCACGCTCTTGGACACCAGCGCGGTGAGCACGTCGTTGCCGGTGTTGAAGCCGATGGCTTCGAGCTTGACCTCGCCGGCGTACTGGGGGGTGAGCGACAGGGGCGTGCAGTGCGCGCACTTGGCGTAGCCGAGCTTGACCGGCGCGGCGTCCTGGGCCTGGGCCTGCAGCGGCAGCGCGCCGGCCGCGAGCGCCAGGACGGCGATCAGTTTCTGGATGTGCTTGGACATGGGATCTTCCTCGGTAAGGGAGAAGGGGGACTGCTGCCTTGCCCTTCCAAGCAAATCCCGTGCCAACTTTGTATCCAATCTATCGCTGGCGGACCATGGCCAATCGATTAGCCAATTTATTGATTTATTTCGATGATTTTTCTTTTCTCCAAGACATATCGAACGGACAAATTGGATACAAAGTGATTTTCCCCTGCCCGAGCATGCCTCGATCCCGGGCACGCATGCGTGCCTGCGCACCGGCATGGTGCGGGCATCGCGGCGCACGCGGCCCGCAGCAGCCGGACCATGCTGCCGGCCGCGCCAGCGCAAGACGCCGCGCGGCCTAGTCCAGCTTCAGGGAATGCTCGATGTGGGCGAGGTGGTGCAGCATCAGCCCGGCCGCCTCGTCGGCACGGCCGGCCTCGATGGCGTCGGTCAGGCGCTGGTGCTCGTCGTTGGGGCAGGCGGCCCGGGTGGGCGCCTCGAAGGCCAGGATGGCCAGGCAGGTCAGCGGCGTCAGCTCGCGCACCATGCGCGCCATGATGCCGCTGCCCGACAGGCGCGCCAGCTCGCCGTGGAACTCGCCCGACAGGCGCACGGCGGCGCGCCGGTCGCCGCGCGCGCTGGCCTTCTGCTCGCGCGCGACGATGGCGCGCAGCGACTTGACTGCGCCGGGCGCCTTGCCCGCCGCGATGCGGGCGACCAGCCGGCGCACGATGGCCGGCTCGATGGTGCGGCGCGCCTCCAGGACCTCGCGCGCCTCGTCGGCGGTGGGCGTGGTCACGAAGGCGCCGCGGTTGGGCACCAGGGTGACCAGTTGCTCGACCGCCAGCCGCTGCAGCACGCCGCGCACCTGGGTGCGGCTGACCGAGAACAGCTCGGCGACCTTCTCCTCGGGCAGCTTGGTGCCCGGCATCATCCGGTGCTCGATGATCGCTTCGTAGATCCAGGCGTAGATGTCGCCCTTGGAGGCGGGCTTGACGACGCCTAGCAGCGGGTTCGGGGCGGTGGACGAAGCCATGGATCGCAATCTTGGGAAACGCGGCGCGCCGCGACGGCGGCGGCCCGGATGTCGGAGCTTAACCGCCGCGCGCGCCGGCCGTCACGCGCCCGCCCCGGCGCCCACCTCGAACAGGCTGCCCCAGCCGGTCACGCGGCGGGTGTCGACGCCGCACAGCTGCAGCGACTTCCACACCGCCGCGCTGACGGTGTCGAACACGGGGATGCCCAGCTCGGCCTCCAGCTCCTGCGCGAGCTGCGCGGCGCGCAGGTTGGTGCAGAAGATCAGGATGGCCTGCGGCCCGGCGGCGGCCACTTCGCGCGCCATGGCGCGAATGCGCTCGGGCTCGACCTCGGAAAAGGCGAAGTTCACGCTCTCGCCCAGGTGGCGCTCGGCCACGCATTCGAAGCCGCTGCGCGCGTAGTTGTCCTGGATGCGGCGCTGCACGTCGGCCAGGTAGGGGCTGACCAGGCCGAAGCGGGTGCGGCCGGTGCGGCGCATCAGCTCGTTGCAGGCCAGCACCGACGTGCAGGCCGGGATGCCGGTCGTCTCGGCGATCCGGCGGCACAGGGCCTCGTCGGTCTCGAAGCCCAGCCAGCCCGAGGACGTGCCGTTCCAGGCGATCGCGCCCACCCGCGCGTCGGCCAGCAGCGAGGCGGCCTGCAGGATGGGCGTTTCGTCGAACTGGCCGAGCGCCTGCGGCGCGAGCGAGATTTCGGTGACGCGAAAGCGCGCGAAGTGCGCCGAGACTTCCGGCAGCTGGCTGACCATGGCCGAGGTCAGCGGCTCCAGCGCGGTATTGGAGGAGGGCGTCAGCATGCCCAGCAGCACGCGGCGGGTCGGGGTGTCGGGCATGGCGGGTCCTTGTGCGGCGGGGATGTTATCACGCAGCCCCGCAGGAGCCCGCATGCCCGGCCGCCATCGCCGCCGGCCGCCAGGCCGGTTTCATCGGCGCGGCGAATCCTGGCTCGGGCGGCCGCCCGGCCCTTCCCGCTAGCGCCGGTGATGGACGATGGGCGTGCCCACCGAGCTGCCCCACTCCGTCCACGAGCCGTCGTACAGGCGCACGTCGGCGTAGCCCAGCCGTTCCTGCAGCACGAAGGCGACCAGGCTGGCCCGGTGCGACAGGCGGCAGTAGGCGATCACCGGCCGGTCGGGACGCAGGCCGGCCCGGCCGGCGGCCGCGCGCAGCGCATCGTCGGGACGCAGCCGGCCGGCCTCGTCCAGGAAGTCCTGGTAATGCAGGTGGATGGCGCCCGGCACGTGGCCGGCGCGCTCGGCGCCGTGGTCGAAGCCGCCCGCCGGGCTGACGCGGTAGCCGTCGTATTCCTCGCGCGAGCGGGCGTCGACGATCTGCACCGACGGATCGGCCAGGGCGTCCAGCACGTCCTGCTTGAATGCGCGGCGCGGCTGCGGCAGCGCGGGCAGGCTGCCGGCGGCCAGGCGTGCGGCGGCGCCGGCAGGCGGGTGCGCCAGCGCCTGCGGGTCTTCCAGCACCACCACGCCGGGCAGGCCCGCGTGGCGCATCGCCCAGCGCGCATAGAAGCCGTACTGCCGGTGCTCGCCGTAGACGGCGATCAGCCCGTCGGGGTCGATGCCCAGGTCGGCCAGCCGCCCGCGCAGCAGGGCCGCGTCGGCGAAGTCGCGCGTGGCGTCCTGCCAGAGCAGGTCCTTCCAGTAGGCCGGGCGGGCGCCTGCCGCTTCGGCGGCAGCGTGCGCGTCCGCCTGGGGCGGCTGCGCGCGTATCTCGATCACGCCGGCGGCGCGGCCGGCATCCTGCAGCGCCCGCGCACCGACGGTGCCGCGCCGCAGCCAGGCGGCGGCGGGATCGGCCGCCGCGCCTGCCGCAATGCCGGCCGCGGAATCGCCCGCTTCGGCCGCCACGCCAGCCACACCGGCCGTCATGCCGCGTCGGCCGTGGCTGCGGCCGACCGGTAGGGGCGCGGCGCGCTGCCGCGTATGACCACCCGGCGCAGCAGGCGCGGGGCGTCGCCGAAGGATTCGCGCTTGTGCAGCACGCTGCGGTTGTCCCACATCGCGATGTCGCCCTGCTCCCATTCGTGCGCCCACTGGAAGCGGGGCTCGGTGGCGTAGGCCCACAGGCGGTCGAGCAGGGCGTCGGACTCCTGCAGCGACAGCCCCGGCACGTAGGCATGGCGGCGGCGGCCCAGGAACAGCACGGGCCGCCCGGTTTCCGGATGCTCGACGATCATGGGCTGGACGCGGCCGGGCGAGCGGCTGGGGTCGAGCGACAGGTCGTAGCCGCGGCGCGGCAGCCCGGCCGCGTCGAAGACCTCGTCGTGCTTGATCGACAGCGCGCTCAAGAACTCGAACTCGTCGGCGGGCAGGGCGCCCGCCGCATGCGCGACGCTGGCGAACAGCGTATTGCCCTTGCCGCGCGGGATCTCCACGCCGTAGGCGATGGTGGCGCTGGGCGGCTCGGCGAACTGCGACATGTCGCTGTGCCAGACCAGCTCGCCGTCGCCCAGGCCGCCCAGGGCCTGGCCGTCGCGCACCACGTTGGACACCACGGTGATCTCCGGGTAGCGCTCGTCGCGCGGCGCCTGGCGCAGGCCCGCGCGGGCGGTGCCCAGGTCTTCGCGGGTCAACGGATTGGGCAGCGGGTTGGTGATCTGGAAGTCGCCGAACCAGCGCCCGAAGGCGATCTGCTGCGCCTCGTCCAGCTGCTGGCCGGGGATGCGCACGACACCGTACTTCAGCCAGGCGCGGCGCAGCTCGCGGGCCTGCGCGGCGTCCAGCGCCTTGACGTCGGGGATGTGCACGGTGGCGCCGATGGCCGCGCCGGTCGGCACGACGTCGAACAGCGTGAATCCGGCGTCCCTGCCGGGGCGGCGCACGGACGATGATGCGGTCATGTCGTTTCTCCTTGCCGTGGCGGCGGCTCTCACTGCGGCTGCAGGCCGATGCGCTGCACCACCTGGCGCCACTTGCGCACGTCGCTGCCGACCGTCTCGCGGAAGTCTTCCGGCTTGCCGCCCAGCGGCGTCAGGTAGACGCTTTCCAGGAAGGCGCGGAACTGCGGCTCGGCCAGGATGCGGTTGACCTCGGCGTTGATGCGCGCGACGACCTCCGGCGGCGTGCCCCTGGGCGCGAAGATGCCCGACCAGCCGTTGACGTCGATGTCGGCGACGCCCAGCTCGGCCAGCGTGGGCACCTGCGTCAGGTCCTTCTTCCAGCGCTGGGCGGTGGTGACGGCAAGAGGCCGCAGGCGGCCGTCGAGCACCAGCGGCAGGCCGAAGGAGGCGGGCACCAGCATCACGTCGACCTGGCCGGCCATCAGCGCGTTGGAGGCGGGCCCGCCGCCGTTGAAGGGGATGTGCGTGCCCGGTATGCCGGCCTGGTCGAGCAGCGAGGCGATGTTCAGGTGCATGTCGCCGCCGGTGCCGGACGAGGCGTAGTCGACGCCGCCCGGCTTGGTCCTGGCATAGGCGGCCAGCTCCTTCAGGTCGGTGGCGGGCACGGACGGGTGCACGGCCAGTATCGAGGTCGACGCGCTGACCGGCACGATGGGCACGAAGTCGCGCTCGACGTCGTAGGGCAGCCTGGCGTACACGCTGGGCCCGGTGGCGAAGGCGGCCAGCGTCAGCAGCAGGGTGTAGCCGTCGGCCGGCGCGCGCGCGACGATGCCGGTGCCCAGCGTGGTGCCCGCCCCCGGCTTGGTGTCGACGATCACCGGCTGGCCCAGCGCCTCGGACAGCTTCTGCGCCAGCGGCCGGCCCAGCACCGTGAGCCCGCCGCCGGGCGCGTAGGGAATGACCAGCCGTATGGGGTGCTCGGGATACTGGCCGGCGCGGGCGCCTGCGGCGGGAAGCAGCGCGGCGGCGGACAGCAGGACGGCGGACAGCAGGCGGGCGTAGCGTGAAGCGGACATCGGGTGCGGCATGGACATCGGTGCGGCGGCGCGCAGGGCGGCGCAGCGGGTGGATACGGACGGCCATCCTATCGGCCGTCCGGCTCGGCGCGAACGACCGGTTTCGTCTTTGCAAATCCCTCTTTGCTTATGCGCGGCCGCGACATGCCGGCGCACGCCCCGGCGCTCCCGTCCAAATAATCCGGAGGAATATGCGCATGCCCCATCGGTCGTTCGCGCCCCTGCCGCCGCTGCCTAGAATCGATGGCTTGTCCGCTTTGCGCGCACCGCGCCAGCCTTCGAGGGCCCGACCCATGCCGACCGCGACGCTTTCCCCCGATTCCCGCCCCGCGCCCGCCGGCCTGCGCGCCGAGCCGCCCGTCATCCGCAAGCTGGAAGCCCCGCTGGGCGCCGAGGTGATCGGCCTGGACCTGTCCCGCCCGCTGCCGGCGGATACGTTCGCCGCCATCCACCGCGCCCACCTGGACCACCACGTGCTGGTCTTCCGCGACCTGGACATCACGCCGCAGCAGCAGATCGACTTCAGCCGCCGCTTCGGCCCGCTGCAGATCCACGTGCTGCACCAGTTCCTGCTGCCCGGCCACCCGGAGATCCTGATCGTTTCCAACATCAAGGAGAACGGCCAGCCCATCGGCCTGGGCGACGCCGGCCACTTCTGGCATTCCGACCTGTCCTACAAGGAAGTGCCCAGCCTGGGCTCCATGCTGTACGCGCAGGAACTGCCCGAAGAGGGCGGCGACACGGTGTTCGCCGACATGCACCTGGCCTGGGACACGCTGGCGCAGCCGCTGCGCCGCGCGGTGGAGGGCCTGAAGGCCGAGCACTCCTACCTGGCCAAGTACGACGAGCTGCGCGCGCGCAGCCCCTGGCGGCCCAAGCTCAGCGACGAGCAGCTCGCCCAGGTGGTGCCGGCCGTGCACCCGGTGGTGCGCACCCACCCCGAGACCGGGCGCAAGGCGCTGTTCGTCAGCGAGCACTTCACCACCCGCATCGTCGGCGTCCCGGAAGACGAAAGCCGGCAGCTGCTGGACGAGCTCTTCGCGCACAGCGTGCGCCCGGAGCATCTCTACCGCCACCGCTGGCAGCCGGGCGACATGGTGTTCTGGGACAACCGCTCGGTCATGCACCTGGCCACGGGCTGCCCGGACCCCATGCGTCGCCGGCTGTTCCGCACGACCATAGAAGGCGACGCGCCGTTCTGACGGCGCCCGCCATACATGCGCCCACCACATTCCCCATGACCGCCGCACCGCCCCATCCCCCGCAGCCCGCGCCGCTGCTGGCCGTCGACCGCGTCAGCATCGACTACCGCACGGCCGACCGCGTGGTGCGCGCCACCCACCGCGTCAGCTTCGACGTGCACGCGGCCGAGCGCTACATCCTGCTGGGCGCATCGGGCTGCGGCAAGTCCACCCTGCTGAAATCCATCGCCGGCTTCATCGCCCCCAGCGAGGGCGAGATCCGGCTCGACGGCCGCGCCGTGGCGCGGCCCGGGCCCGACCGCATCGTCGTCTTCCAGGAATTCGACCAGCTGCCGCCGTGGAAGACGGTGGCCGAGAACGTCATGTTCCCGCTGCTGGCTTCGCGCCGCGCCGGCCGGGCCGAGGCGCGCGAGCGCGCGCACGACGTGCTGGCCCGGGTGGGCCTGGCCAGGTTCGCCGACGCCTACCCGCACACCCTGTCCGGCGGCATGAAGCAGCGCGTGGCGATCGCCCGCGCGCTGGCCATGCAGCCGCGCGTGCTGCTGATGGACGAGCCTTTCGCCGCGCTGGACGCGCTGACGCGCCGGCGCATGCAGGAAGAGCTGCTGGCGCTGTGGGAAGACACCCGCTTCACGCTGCTGTTCGTCACGCACTCCATCGAGGAAGCGCTGGTGGTGGGCAGCCGCATCGGCCTGCTGTCGCCGCACCCCGGGCGCATGCGCGCCGAGATCAACAGCCACGGCTGGGACCTGTCCAGCATGGGCAGCGCCGGCTTCCAGGGCGCCGCGCAGCGCATCCACCGCCTGCTGTTCGACGAGCCGGCCGGCGGCGCGGCGGACGATGCCGCGCAGGACGGCGGCATCGCCGGCGGGGAAGCGGCAGGGGAAGCGACGGCAGCCGGCCGCAGCAACGCCGGCCTGCGGAGGATCGCATGAACCTGGCCCAGGCCGCCGCGCCGCGCCCGCTTCCGCCCGTGCGCCCCGAATACGAACGCCCCCTGGAGCCGCTGGCCGACGCGCCGCTCGCCCGGCCGCTGCCCTGGCCTGCGCGCCTGTGGCGCGCAGGCTGGCTGCGCAAGGGCCTGATCCTGGCCGTGCTGGCCGCGCTGTGGGAACTGCTGGCGCGCTGGCAGGACAACGACCTGCTCTTTCCCACCTTCTCGGCCACGGCGCGCGCGCTCGCCGAAGGCCTGTACAGCGGCGAGCTGCCGGGCAAGGCCGCCCTGTCGCTGGCCGTGCTGCTGCAGGGCTACGCGGCCGGCATCGCCGCGGCCTTCGTGCTGACCTCGCTGGCGGTGTCCACGCGGCTGGGGCGCGACCTGCTCGGCACCCTGACGGCCATGTTCAACCCGCTGCCGGCCATCGCCCTGCTGCCGCTGGCGCTGCTGTGGTTCGGGCTGGGCCGCGGCAGCCTGGTCTTCGTGCTGATCCATTCCGTGCTCTGGCCCATGGCGCTGAACACTTTCGCGGGCTTCCAGGGCGTGCCGGAGACCCTGCGCATGGCCGGGCGCAACTACGGCCTGTCGGGCCTGCGCTACGTGCTGCAGATCCTGGTGCCGGCCGCGCTGCCGTCCATCCTGGCCGGGCTCAAGATAGGCTGGGCCTTCGCCTGGCGCACGCTGATCGCCGCCGAGCTGGTGTTCGGCGCCACCTCCGGCCAGGGCGGCCTGGGCTGGTACATCTTCCAGAACCGCAACGAGCTCTACACCGACCGCGTGTTCGCCGGCCTGGCCATGGTGATCCTGATCGGCCTGCTGGTCGAGGGCGTGGTCTTCAACGCGCTGGAGCGCGCCACCGTGCGCCGCTGGGGCATGCAGCGGTGACGGCGGGGCTGCCCGGCGCGCGCCGGGACGAGGATGCCTACGGCCCCTACGCGCAGGCCGTCGAGGCCACCGCGCGCGCCCTGGCCGCCACCGCCGCCGGGCGCGACCGCGCCGGCGGCAGCGCCACGGCCGAGCGCCAGCTGCTGCGCGACAGCGGCCTGCTCACGCTGGCCGTGCCGCGCGCCCACGGCGGCCAGGAAGCGCCCTGGCCGCTGATCCTGCGCATCGTGCGCCGCTTCGCCCAGGCCGATAGCTCGCTGGCGCACCTGTTCGGCTTCCAGCACCTGCAGGTGGCCAGCATCGTCCTGTACGGCTCGCCCGGGCAGCAGGCACGCTACCTGGGCGCGACGGTCGAACAGGGCTGGTTCTGGGGCAACGCGGTCAATTCGCGCGACACCCGCCTGCGGGCGGCCGACGATGGCCGAGGCGGCTACGTGCTCGACGGCGCCAAGGGCTTCTGCTCCGGCGCGCGCGGCTCGGACGCGCTGATCGTCTCCGCCTCCGTGGGCCAGGACGGACGCCTCTTCGCCGTCGTGCCCACCTCCCGCCAGGGCGTCACGGTGCACGACGACTGGGACAACATGGGCCAGCGCCAGACCGACAGCGGCACGGTCTCGTTCGAGCGCGTCGCACTGGCGGCCGGCGAAGTGCTGGGCCCGCCCGGGCCCGACTCGTCGCCGCGCGCCACGCTGCGCAACCTGATCGGCCAGCTGGTGCTGACCGAAATCTACCTGGGCAACGCCCTGGGCGCGCTGCGCGCCGCGGTGGACTACGTGCGCGAGCGCGCGCGCCCCTGGCCCATGGCCGGCGTGGCGCAGGCGCGCGACGACGGCCTGCTGCAAATGCGCGCGGGCGAGCTCTGGGTGCAGTGGCAGGGCGCCGCCGCCCTGGCCGACGCGGCCCTGCAGTCCTACCAGCGGGCCTGGGACGCCGGCGCGGCGCTCACGGCCGACGCGCGCGGCGCGCTGTCCCTGGAGATTGCCGCGGCGCGCGTGCACGCCGGGCGCAGCGCGCTGCACATCACCGCGCAGGTCTTCGAATTGATGGGCGCCAGCGCCACGGCGCGCCGCCACGGCTTCGACCGCTACTGGCGCAACGTCCGCGTGCACACGCTGCACGATCCGCTGGACTACCGCCAGCAGGCCATCGGCCGCTGGCTGTTCACCGGGGAGTTGCCCGATCCCAGGGGCTACGGCTAGCTTCCTGCCGGAGCGCGCCATGCCCCCCGGTCCGGCAGCAAGGCAGCGGCCGGCCGCCGGGCTTCAGCTACCCTGCGCCGTCGCCGCGTCGTCGAAGAAGTAGTCGCGCCAGGAAGCCGGCAGGTTCTTGATCGCGCCCACCTCGTGCATGAACTTCGCCAGCGTGTAGGTGTTCTCCGGCGCGAGCTTGAACTGGATCTCGGGGTTCTTGATGATCTTGACCAGCAGCTCGCGGTCGATCTTGGCGCCGGTGCTGCGGATGTAGATGTCGGCGGCCTGCTCGGGCTGCGCGGCGGCCAGCTTGGCGGCCTCGGCCAGCGCGTCCTGGAAGGCCTTGTAGGTCTTGGGATTGTCCCGGCGGAACTTCTCGGTGGCGAACAGCACGGTCGACGAGCCGGGCCCGCCCAGCACCTCGTAGGAATTGAGCACGATGCGCGCGTTGGGGTTGCCGGCCAGCTCCTGCTCCTGGAAGGGCGGGTTGCCGAAGTGGCCGGTGATCTCGGTGCCGCCGGAGATGATGGCGGCGGCCGCGTCCGGGTGCGGCACCGCCACGGTGATCGGGTCGAGCCTGGCGTACTGCTCCTTGCCCCAGAGCTTGGCCGAGGCCAGCTGCAGGATGCGCGACTGCACCGACACGCCCACCGCCGGCACGGCGATGCGGTCCTTGTCGGTGAAATCGGCGATGGTCTTGACCGCCGGGTTGTTGCTCACCAGGTAGTAGGGGAAGTTGCCCAGCGAGGCCACGCCCTTGACGTTCTGCTTGCCGTGCGTGCGGTCCCAGATGGTCAGCAGCGGCCCGACGCCGGCGCCCGCCACGTCGATCGAGCCCGACAGCAGCGCGTCGTTGACCGCGGCCCCGCCCGACAGGCGGCGCCATTCGACGGCGATGTCCACGCCGGCGGCCTTGCCGTGCTTCTCGATCAATTGCTGATCGCGGGCGATGTTCAGCAGCAGGTAGACGATGCCGAACTGCTCGGCGATGCGCAGCTGGCCTTCGGCCTGCGCATTGGCGGCCGGGCCCAGGGCCAGCGCGGCGGCGACGACGGTGGCGCCCGCGGATGCGGCAAGGCGGCGCAGGCGGGAAGAAGCGGGAAGGGGAAGTTTCATGGCGGTCTCGGCCTCGGGATAGCGACCCGCCATTATGGAAAGCCGCCGAGGCGGCGCCAAAGACTGTCTGGGCGTTTGGTCAGAACGCCGGTTCATAAGGGGCGCGGCGCACGCGGGGAGCGCGCGGCCGGCGCGGGACGCCCTGCGGCCCCGTTCGCGCCAGGCCCCCGGCCGCTCAGTCGCCCTGCGTTTCCCGCCGCAGCCCGATCCGGGACTGGAAGCGCAGCTGGTAGCGGTCGGCCAGGAAGGTCACGATGCCGTACATGACGGGCGTGTCCTTGCCGACGAAATACGTGGTCTCGCGCACCAGCACCTGGCTGTGCAGCGGCACGTCCAGCAGCCGCGCGCCCGCCTCGTCCAGCATGGAGGCGTGCACGATGTTCAGCGACGACACCTCGCCCGCGTCGGTGCACAGCCGCAGGATGGCGAACACGTGGTCGCGCTTGAGCACGTCCTCGCTCAGGAAGGGCGCGAAGCGGACCGGGAAGAAGCGCTCCTCCAGGCCCAGCACGCGGCCCGACACCAGCCGCAGGCGCAGCACCCGGTAGACCTGGTCCGTGCCGGCGCCGAAGACTTCCTTGAGCTTGTCGCCGGCGGGCGCCGGGCCGTGCTCCAGCAGGCGGTACTCGGCCTGGCGCCGGGCCGCGCGCACGTCCTCCTCGAAGATGTGCGAGATGTCGTGCTCCAGCCGGTTGTCGCAGATGAAGGTGCCGCGGCCGCGTTCCTTCCTTACCAGGCCGCGCGAGATCAGCTCCGACACCGCCTGGCGAACGGTGGGACGGCTGACGTTGAACAGCCGGATGCATTCGTTCTCGGACGCCAGCTGGCGTCCGATGCCTTCGTCGCCCAGGTTTTCGATGTAGGCGGCCATCCGGGCCGCCACCTGGGCGTAGAGGGGGACGGGGCTGCTGGGGTCGACCGGCCCCAGCGCGGCCATGCCGGGGTCGAAACCGCCTTCCCCGGCACGGTCCTGCCCGTCCTGCTGTCTCGCTCGTCGCTCTGGTGTGATGGCTTCCATTTTTCCGCTCGTTGCCTGCAGTGTGTCAGGGTATCAGCCCGCGCCGGCCGGCCCGCCCAGCAATCCCTCGGCCCATTCGGCCATCTGCTGCGCGGTCAGCACGCCCACGCGCTTGCCCAGCACCTGGCCGTCCCGGACCAGCAGCAGCGTGGGCAGGCTGCGCACGCCGTGGGCCTTGGCCACGCCGGTGTTGGCGTCGACGTCCACCTTGGCCACCGCGATGCGGCCGGCGTGGCGCCGGGCGAATTCCTCCAGCGCCGGCGCCATGCCCGCGCAGGGCTTGCACCACGGCGCCCAGCAATCGACCAGCACCGGCAGGGCCGAGGCCATGACGGCGGCGTCGAATTCGGCGTCGCCGACTTCCACTAATTCGGCCATGGCTCAGCCCCTTCCCGCCGGCGCGCCGGCACGGCTGGGCGACATTTTAGGGCGGCCGGCGGCCGATGGCGCATCGATGCGTCGGATCGTCGTCATCGTCTTTTCCCTCACTGCAGCAGTTCGGCATAGCGGCCGGCGAACGCCTCCCTCGGCTCGGGCGCCGGCGGCGAGACGACGCCGTTGACGATCAGCAGGTCCATGTTCTTGGCCAGCATGTCGTCGTGCAGCGCCGGGCGGAAGGAGGCCTGCTGCTTCTGGATGCTGGCCTTGAGCGCGCCCGGGTCGGAGTTGGAGAACACCTTCAGGGCCACCTGGACCAGGTCGTCGATGTTGCCGGGCTCGCGGATGTAGGCCTCGGCCTTGACCAGGGCGCGCACCACTTTCCCGGTCAGCTCGGGCTGGCCGTCGGACACGGCGTGGGTGGTCTGCAGGGTCACGTAGCCCATGTCCTGGAACACGTCGGGGCCCTGGCCGCGCGTCATCTCGACCACGTAGACCCACTTGCCCGTGCCCTCGACGGCCAGCGTCTGCCAGGGCTCGACCATCAGCGACGCATCCAGCGAGCCTTCCTCGGCCGCGGCCATCACCTTGTCGTAGCCGCGCACCGGGATCAGCGACACGTCGCGGTCGGGGTCGAGGCCGGCCTTGGCGAACAGGTAGCGCGCGGCCATGTCCGCGTAGCCGCCGCGCGCCAGCGTGCCCACGCGCAGGCCCTTGACGTCGGCCACCGTGGGCGCGCGGCCCAGCTTGTCGGCGATTTCCTTCTTGATCACCAGTGCGCCGCTGAAGTCGCTCTGCATGGTCATCACGCTCTGCACGGTCTCGCCGCGCTTGTTGACCTTGATCTGGTTCTCCAGCGACGCCGAGATGAACTGCACCGAGCCGCCCAGCAGCGCGGCGGTGGCGGGCGGGCCGCCGTTGAAGAAGATGACCTCGGCGTCCAGCCCCTCGTCCTTGAAATAGCCTTTCTGGTCGGCCACGTACAGCGGCAGGGAAAAGATGGAACGTACCGAACTGCCTATCTTCACCGGCTGCCCGGCGGCGCCGGCGCCGGCCGCGGCGAACAGCAGGCCGGCGGCGAGCAGGCGGCCGACGACTCTGGAAAGCGCAATCATGTTTCTCTCCTGTTGGGAAGGGCGGCCGCCGAGGCGGCCCGTTTGCCGGCGCGCACCGGGCGGTGCGCGCCGGGGCACTAATTCAGTTGCAGCGTGCGCCAGCGCAGCAGTCGCCTGCTGGCGGCGACGATGGCGCAGTCCAGCGCATAGCCCAGCGCCATCAGCACCAGCAGCGGCACCATGATCCCGGTGGTGTCGAAGGAGCCGCTGGCCTCGTCGATCAGGAAGCCGATGCCGGCTTGCGCGGAAATGAACTCGCCCACGATGGCCCCGACGATGGCGAACGACACCGCCCCGCGCATGGCCGACAGGATCCACGGCACCGCGTTGGGCAGCAGCAGCTTGAAGAAGAGCTGCGCGCGCGTGGCCTGCAGGGTGCGCATGACGTTGACCAGCGTCTGGTCGACGCTGCGTATGCCCTCGTAGGTGTTGAGCATCACCGGCACCACCACCAGCGAGAAAGCCAGCAGGAACTTGGACGCGAAGCCGATGCCCACGTAGAGCACCAGCAGCGGGCCCAGCGCCACGCGCGGCAGGCTGTTCAGGGCGATGACGAAGGGCTCCAGGATCGGCCCCGCGGTGCGGCTCACGCCCACCAGCAGGCCCAGCGCGATGCCCACCGTGCCGCCGGCGACCAGGCCCGAGAAGGCTTCGGACAGCGTCACGTAGACGTGGAACCAGAACTCCCCCTGCCCGGCCAGCTCCGCGAAGCGCGCCGCGATCAGCGACGGGCTGCTGATCCAGAACGTCCTGACCAGGCCCAGGCGCGACAGCGCCTCCCAGGCCAGCACGACGGCCACCAGGATGGCCAGGCGGCCGAGGACGATGGTTTGCCGCCGGCTAGGCATGGGCCACCCCCTGCATGGAGCTGCGCGCCTCGTCCTCCAGGTCCAGCCATATCCTTTCCCACAGGTCGCTGAAGGCCTGGTCGGTGCGGATGGCGGCCAGCCGCCGCGGCCGCGCGAAGGGCACGGCGTACTGCGCCTTGACGCGGCCCGGGCGGGCGCTCATCACGACGATGCGGTCGGCCAGGAAGATCGCCTCGGCCAGGTCGTGGGTGACGAACACCACGGTCTTGCGGTAGGTCTCCCAGAAGGCCACGAAGCCGTCCTGCACGAGCAGCTTGGTCTGCGCGTCCAGCGCGCCGAAGGGCTCGTCCATCAGCAGCAGCGCCGGGTCGGTGGCCAGGGTGCGCGCCAGCGATACGCGCTGGCGCATGCCGCCGGACAGCTCGGCCGGGTAGTGGCGCTCGAAGCCGGCCAGGCCCAGTTCCCGCAGCAGCCGCGCGGACGCGGCGGCACGCTCGGCGGGCGGCGTGCCTTTCAGCTCCAGCCCCAGCTCCACGTTCTGCGCGATGGTGCGCCAGGGCAGCAGGCCGTGCGTCTGGAACATGTAGCCGATGCCGGGCGAAATGCCCTGCACCGGCCGGCCCAGCGCGCGCACGCTGCCCGACTGGTGGCCCGCGGCCAGGCCGGCGATGAAGTTCAGCGCCGTGCTCTTGCCGCAGCCGCTGGGCCCGACGATGGCCAGGAATTCGCCTTCGGCCACAGTCAGGCTCAGGTCTTCCAGTATCCGCACGTCGCGGCCGTGCCGGTCGCGTGCGGAATAGTGCAGGCGGTCGATCTCTATGGCCGGCCGGCCTTTTCCCCCGCCGGGGTGCGCGGATGCCGCGCCGCCGATCAGGTATTCCCCTTGCATGATCATTTTGTCTTCAGCCTGGTCGTGACGCCCTTTTCACGGGCCTTGGGTAGTGGTCATGGTGTCGGCGGCGCCATGCATTCGCGCCTGGGGCGGCCCGGCGCGCTCATCGCAGGTAGTCGCGCGGGTCCGCCACGCAGCCCGCGACCGCGCTGGCCGCGGCGGTGGCGGGGCTACAGAGCAGGATCTCCGCATTCTTGTTGCCCATGCGCCCGGGCATGTTGCGGTTGGACGTGGACAGGCAGCGCTCGCCGTCGGCCAGCACGCCCTGGTGGCCGCCGGCGCAGACCGCGCAGCCGCTGGGCAGCAGCGTGGCGCCGGCTTCCAGCAGCGTGGCCAGGTCGCCGTTGCGCGTGCTCTGCAGCGCCACGCTGCGCGAGGCCGGCACGACCAGCAGGCGCACGCCGGGGTGGACCTGCCGGCCCTGCAGGATGCGCGCCGCGATCGCCAGGTCGTCGGCGCGCGCATTGGTGCACGAGCCGATGAAGACCTGGTCGATATGCTGGCCGCTCGCTTCCCGCACCGGCACGCCGCGGTCTTCCATGCCGGGCAGCGCGACCATGGGCGGGACCTCGCCCAGGTCCACCGACAGGCGCCGCGCGTAGTCCGCGCCGGGGTCGGCCAGCAAGGGCTCCCAGGGGTAGCGGGCACGCGGCGCGACGAATTCCCGCGCACGCTCGTCGGCCTGGAACACCGCGCCCTTGGCGCCGACCTCGGCCGACATATTGCACAGCGTGAAGCGCTCGGACACCGACATGCGCGCGGCCGCCGGGCCGTGGAATTCGATGAACTGGTACAGCGCGCCGAGCACGCCCAGCTGGTGCACCAGGTGCAGCATCAGGTCCTTGGCGTAGACGCCCGGGCCGAACTCGCCGTCCAGGTCGATGCGCAGCGTGGCCGGCACCTTGAACCACAGCCTGCCGGTGGCCCACAGGAAGCCCATTTCGGTCTCGCCGGTGGCCAGCGCCAGCGCGCCCACCGCGCCGCCCGAACAGGCGTGCGAATCGTTGGCCACGCACAGCGCGCCGGGCAGTATCCAGCCCTCTTCCATCATGACCTGGTGGGCGATGCCCCGGCCCGCGTCCAGGAACTGCGCCAGCCGCTGCGCCTGCGCGAAGTCGCGCACGCGCTTGTGGTTGTTGGCGTCGCGCGCGGTGTTGGCCGGCACGCCGTGGTCCAGGCAGACGGCCACGCGGTCGGGCCGGGCCACCTTGGGCGCACCCATCTGCTCGAAGGCGTCGATGGCGAAGGCGGCGTAGTCGTGCGAATAGGAGAAGTCCGGCGTCGCCTCGACGATGCCGCCCGGCTCGGCGCGGCCGCCGCTGGCGCGCGCCAGGGCCTTTTCCACGAAGGTCCGCGGCCGGGTCATGGTGCGCCTCCGGCGAGCAATGCCTTGCCGTAGGGAATCAGCCCGCCGGCGGCGACGATGGCCAGCACCGACGGCGCCACCGGCTGGCAGGCGTAGTCGCGCCCGCCGTGCGAGATGCGGGCCTCGTTCACCCGTATCGTCACCGTGTCGCCATCGCGCACGCCGGCCTCGGCGAGCTCCGGGCATTCCAGCGCCAGGATGCCGTTGTTCAGGCAGTTGCGGAAGAACATGCGGGCGAAGGCCTTGCCGACGATGGCCTTGACGCCCGCCGCGCGCAGCGCGCGGGCCGGCGATTCGCGGCCGGTGCCGTAGCCGAAGGCCGTGCCCACCACCAGGATGGCGTGGCTGCGCACGCGGGCGTTGGTTTGCTCGCCCAGGTCGCCCAGCACGTTGGCGGCCATCTCCGCCGGCGGCAGGAAGGAATGGCGCGCCGGCAGGATGGCGTCGGCCGAGACGAAATCGCCCAGCACGGCCGCACTTGCCTCGATGACGGTATCCATGGCGGGCTGTCGCGTCAGCGGTTGACGTTTTCGCCGTAGAAGGCCGACGGCAGGTTGTTGCGCGGCCAGGAATCGCCGTCCTCGAACGGGGCCACGCCCACGGCGTGGCGCGCCATGCCGGATTCCAGCATGGACATGGAGACGATCTCGGCCACGCCGCGGTCGGTCACGCCATGCGCGCGCAGCGCGGCGAAGTCGGCGTCGGTCGTGCCTTCGTTGAAGGCGACCTTGCGGGCGAAGCGCAGGATGGCCTTGGTCTTCTCGTCCACCTTGTCGGAGTTCTCGAAATCCAGGATCTCGGCCACGTCGTCCGGGCTCATGCCGAAGTGCTCGATCAGGTGGGTCTGGTGGTTGTTGATGCAGCGCGGGCAGTCGACCTCGGCCGCACACACCAGGGAAATCGCGTTCAGCGTGGGCTCGGGCAGGTCGCCGCGCACCATCTGCAGGCGCTTGGTCAGGCCCCACCAGTGGCGCAGCAGGTCGATGTCCAGGGCGAAGAAGCCCCAGGTGGGCGTCAGGAACTTCGGGCCCTTGGTCTTGCGGATGTCCTCGAAGATCTCGGCGACTTCGGCGCTCGCCTCGTCGGGCTTGACCAGCTTCACTTTGTCCATCGTTTCTCTCCTTGGGGGCGGGGTCGCGCAACGCTTTCATGACGGGCGGATGACCGCTTGCGCAGGCGATGGACCGACTGTACGCTTGCCGATATCAGGATGTCAACATGTCATTACTATCTAACCAATTGACCCAAAGATATAAGGACGTCATAATAAGCTTATGCCCAGCCGGCAGTTGCCGGACGGGCGACGAAAAAAGCGTCCACACCAGAGAAGGACCCACGACATGCCGATCCAGCGCGGCAATCCGCCAAGCCTGAAGAACGTCCGTTCCACCGTCTACAGCCACTACGTGCGGGTGGACGAGCCCCGCAGCATGATCTTCGTGTCCGGCCAGCTCTCGCGCGACGAGCACGGCCGCCAGGTGGGCATGGGCAGCATGCTCGAGCAGACCCGCCAGTGCCTGCGCAA
>Ga0182738_1002127_pt1 | contig 23804 bp, 15 predicted proteins | sample eDN5th30CBELigMG_FD_128876 | JGI IMG/M metagenome (GOLD analysis project Ga0182738, IMG submission 128876) | Enriched Miracle-Growth compost microbial communities from Emeryville, California, USA - eDNA 5th pass 30_C BE-Lig MG (version 2)... ...
GACGTTCTGCCGGGATGCGGTCTGGTCTGGAATCAGAACGGCCGCTGACCCACCGCAAGCGGACGCTTCACTTCCGGGCTGATTCACCTTCAGGGGGGCGCTCCCCTCCCGGTGGGTCTGCGGTCGGGCTCCTCTTTGGCGGGGCAATTCCCTGACAAACGACGCTGGCTTCCAATTCGCCGACCTTGACCACACCCTGACAATCTGGTCAGGGCGTTTGTTGCCGTAGATCATGCACTCCCAGGCCTGTTCCCGCTCATCAGTCCTGTCCTTTCTCTGCCGTTCTTCTCAGCGTCCTTAGCGATCTCCGCGTTTGAATCTGTTTACTCCCGGAAGACTTTGTACAAAAGTGTCGAGACTGCCGACGGTCCATATTGACAGGCGCTGATGCTTAATATAAGATGATATCAAGCTGCTTTTGAGATGTCCGACAATTTGTGATCATTTCTAAGACCGCACCACAATGCGATCTGGGCCACGTTCCGACACCGTCGGAATCATTCATCAAATCAACGCGTGCTACGCGGGCCCAGTTGAGAGTCACTGGCTTTCATTGATTCCGGATCTCCGTTTTTGGAGAAAGAGAGTTACAGGCATCTCAATCTCATTGCGTCAACATCAGGCTCTCTTCAGAGCTGATTCGTGATTCATTTCTGATAGAACGGAACGCATATGTCATTCTTTTCTTCCCAGGATACCCATGTTTCGGTAAGGGGACGGCAACATTTCTCGCGTCATTCGGGATTTACGCTGATCGAACTTCTGGTGGTCATCGCCATTATTGCGGTGCTGATTGCCCTGCTGTTGCCCGCTGTTCAGCAGGCCCGCGAAGCGGCTCGTCGCAGCCAATGCAAAAATAATCTGAAGCAGATTGCTCTGGCACTGCACAATTACCATGACACATATAATCTGTTCCCCTACGGAGGGCGGGGAGAGGGATCGACAATCATTCATAGCCGCGACAGCTGGTTCCAGAGAGTGCTCCCCTATGTGGACCAGGCGGCCATGTATCATCAGCTTGAGGCTGATGCAACGATCTACTTCTGGCAGGCTGCTGCTGGATCCTCGTTGAGAACTGTTGCTGAAGCAGTGGTTCCAACATTTGTTTGTCCCTCTGACCCCGATCAGACCAATAATCGTGGAGGAGCCAGCACTTCATGGGCATTTCAGGGAAATTATGCCGGAAATGGAGGTGTGGGGACCTTTACGATCACCAGTGCCGGGTTGATCGATGTCTCGGTCCCTTCCGTGATTACTCCGCTCTATGCCACGAGCGGAATTTTTGGAATTTCGTCCAGCACGAAAATGAACAAAGTTATTGATGGCACCAGCAACACGCTCCTCGTCGGAGAAGGAATTGTCCGTCCCGGTTCGGGAACCTGGGGAAATCTGGGAGGCTACTGGGGTGGTTCTACCCATGGTGGGGTGACGTTTTCGGCAGCGGAGGCCCCCAATACATCCGTTCCGGACAGCATGTACTCCTGTAAGACAGCCACAACGCCCTCCGCTCCCAATGGAGCGCCCTGTTCCGGTTCCACAAGTAATGGCGCGACTCTCCGTTACAATTTTCTTCGCAGCTATCATACGGGTGGGGTGCAGGTGGCCCTGTGTGACGGTTCTGTCCGATTTGCCTCCAACAATATCAGCCTTCAGACATGGAGAAAAATCGGCACTGCGGCCGATGGTCAGGTTGTTGGCGAATTTTGAAATCCGGAAGTCTTACGATCACTCTTTTTTGCCTGGCCGCAGAGCTTTCTCCGGGACATCCGTTTTCGGATGATCCGCGGCCTCTTTTTCATTTCCCCCTTCAGCACCGAATGCCGTCTCGTGAAACGCCTCCAGGAATCTTTCCCGTTCATCCTGCTGACAGCCTCTTGTCTCGCCGCGATGGTTCTTCCCGGTTGCCATCGACAACCGTCCGGCCCTCCCACGGTCTCCGTGACGGGTGACGTCACTTTGGACCAGGAACCTGTGAAGGAAGGCAATATTATCTTCCGACAGCTGGACCATGATTTAAAAGGGTTTGGCGGAATCATTCAAAACGGGAAGTACCAGATCACCGTGGAGCCTGCCAGAATGAAGGTTGAGATTGTTGCCAGCCGCCCCGTTCCCGGAAAATTCACGATGGAAAATGGCATTCAGGAGCCGGTCACGGAATCCTACATTCCGGCGAAATACAACACGAAGTCAGAACTGGAAGTGGATGTGGCAGCGGACCAGGACCAGCAGATTCCGTTTCAGTTGATGACGAAGTAATGCAAGAACGGAACGTACATCTGTCAAAAAGTTCTCGATTGAAAGGCCCGTGCTGCCCCGCATCGATTTTGATCTTGAGCAGGCCACTGCAAACAGGATGTTCAGGAAGTTGTTATCGCTGCATGATCAGCCAAACTGTTTCGGACATTCACAGACATCTTTGGACGCGACCCTGTCACCGTTGAAGCGGTCTGTTGAACAGGAAGTTTTCGAGACTCTTGAGCTTTCGCTGCCGGAAATAGCAAAATTCCGCACGCCGGCATTAACGGTTCTCCTGTTTCCGGCAGTTTCTGCTGTTTCCGGATTCAGTCAGCCCGTTCCGGAGATGGCAGCGGGCCGGCGCAAGCCTGAATGAAGCGTGGTGTGGATCAGAACAGAAGGTGTCCCTGGTGCGTGGAGATCATTGCCGCACCTTGATTCTCTCCAGCGCGTGCGCTACGCTCCTCTCTTTCCATTCCTTTTTGATTCTTTCGTGATGACGCATGACTGATTTTGCTGCCGTCGCTGACCGTCTGCAATTTGCCCTGGAAGCCTCTGCCCGGGCGGAAGAACTGGTGTTGCGATACTTCCTCAAGGACGACTTGCAGGTCGAATTGAAAGCCGACCAGTCGCCCGTTACTGCTGCCGACCGGGGGGCGGAAGAATTGTTGCGCCGGGAACTTCTGGCAGTATTTCCCGATGATGCCGTGATGGGAGAAGAATTGGGGGAGACGCCAGGGACAAGCGGGTATCGCTGGATCCTCGATCCGGTCGACGGCACCAAGTCCTTCGTCCATGGAACGCCATTGTTCGGGATGCTGATTGGCCTTCAACATGGAGGAAACCACGTTGCCGGCATCTGCCGGTTGCCGGCGGTACGGGAAGTGATCTATGCCCAGCGGGGAGGAGGAACCTGGTGGCAGCGGGGAAATCAACCCGCAATCCGCGCCCGGATTTCACGCACAACGGAGCTCTCCCAGGCACTGTTCTGTTATACGGCTGTCGAAGGGTTTCAAGAGATTGATCGCGTTGATGTTCTGAACACACTGGCTCGCCAGACGCGAATTTCCCGGGGCTGGGGAGACTGCTACGGCCACATGCTCGTGGCGACCGGACGGGCGGACATCATGGTCGATCCGCTTCTGGCGGAATGGGATGCCAGCGCATTGATTCCGATTGTGGAAGAAGCGGGAGCCGTCTTTATGGACTGGCAGGGAAGCAGTACCGCTGTGGGAGGAAATGGAATTTCTGTGGTCCCGGCATTGAAAGATGACCTGCTCAGGGTCATAACAGGGGAAAAAAGCCAGAGGGCAGGAGAGCGGAGTTAGAGCGGAGTTGCAATGGCGTATCACGTGGATCCCGGTGAAATACGGGGAATCCAAGGCCGAGCGTGATCGAACAAAGACTAAACTATCGTTTCTTCATCTTGTGTTGCTCTTTTTCCTCGTTCTCTTTTCCCGATCGTCGACTTCCTCATCTGGATATGTGCTGTGAATGAAGAGCAAGAGAGTGCCTCGTCCTTGAACGATCTGGCCTGGGATCTGGTGCATCAACTGCTTTCTCAGCTGGACGAACTTCGTATTGATCTTGTTCAGGACGCTGGTCCCGGCATTATTCTGGATTTCGGAGTTGAAACCGCGGGCAGTCTGGCAGCGGGGCTGGCGCTGGCGGAAGTCTGCACTGCGGGGCTGGCGGAGTTTTCCATCGTTCCGGGAACGCTGGCGGGATGCGGCTGGCCAATGCTTTCCATGCAGACGGACAATGCGATTGAAGCATGTCTGTTCAGCCAGTACGCCGGATGGAAACTTTCTCTCCGAGACTATTTTGCGATGGCATCGGGGCCAATGCGGGCCTCCGCGGGACAGGAAGATCTGTTTCAGCAGCTCGATTACAACGAAGCTGGTTTTGGCGTGGTGGGCGTGCTGGAATCGAATCAACTTCCGAGCGCGGCCGTTGTCCGCCATATTGCGCAAACCTGTGGTGTTTCTCCGGAGCATGTCGCTTTGCTGGTGGCCCCCACGGCGAGTCTCGCGGGGAATCTGCAAGTGGTCGGACGGTGCGTGGAAACGGCCATGCACAAGTTGCTGCAACTGGGATTCGATGTCACGCGGGTGGAATCGGCATGTGGATGGGCTCCGATTTCGCCGGTCGCAGCCGACGACCTGACGGGGATCGGGCGTTCCAACGATGCGATCCTCTATGGGGGACGAGTCACGCTTTGGGTGCATGGAGATGATGAATCGCTCCGTGAACTGGGCCCGAAGGTTCCCAGTTGTGCCTCCGCGAGTTATGGTCAGACATTTTTACAGTTGTTCGAAGCCGCCCATCGCGATTTCTACCAGATGGATCCGTCCTTGTTCAGTCCGGCGGAAATCGTGTTTCAAAATCTGGAGACCGGCCGTGTCCACCGTTTCGGCAGCATTCACGAAGAGATGTTGAAAACATCCTTCGAGTTTTAGAGCGGAGTTGCAAATGATGTCTCACGTAGTTCTTAATGAATTACGGGGAATTCAAGGCCGAGCGTGATCGAACAATGACCAAACTGGTCTAGTCCCGTGACCAGCCCCCATGGAATCATCGAACAGTCTCCTCTCCTCGAATGGAACGTGACAGGCTTTACCAGAAAGTTTTCGACAAGAGAAGAGGCAGAAGACATTTCCCTCATATTTGCCTCTGACAGGGAGGATGGCGACGATGACAACGTTGTCACAGACTGAACCACAGCGATCACGCAAAATCTGGGCAGCAGCCTGGCTGGCGTTGGGACTCTGGCTGCTTTATCGGGCCCTCTTTGTCGGAGCCGGGGCCAGCTTTGTCACTGAGATCAATGGCCAGACCGCCGGAGCGACTTACAATGATTTCCTGGCCGGAGAGGCGGAATACAGCTGGACACGAAGTCTGGGGATCTGGGTGGCGGCATTTTTGACACTCTGTGTCTTCTCGTTTCTGTATCGGGACAATCCTTTCTGCAAATTTTCTGAAGCGGTGTTTGTAGGGGTCTCGGCTGCATATTCCATGGTGGTCGGTTTCTGGATGGTGATGGTCCCCAGCCTTCTGGCAAAGATCTGGCCCGGATGGATCAAGTCGTGGGCCGTGCCGGGAATGTCCAGCGTTCGCGATGAAACGTGGTGGCTGTACTTGGTTCCCCTGATTCTGGGAGTCATGCTCTTGTGGCGGTTGTCTCCGAAAGGGGCATGGATTGCCCGGTGGCCGCTGGCCTTTATTATTGGATCGACCGCTGGTATTCGTCTGGTCGGTTTTCTGCAGGCAGACTTTCTCAGTCAGATCCGCAATACCATCGAACCGGTGATTGTGATGGATGCGGCAACGCATCAATTGCAGTTCTGGACCAGCGTGCAGCACTTGCTGTTGATTCTCTGCGTACTCTCTTCGCTGGTTTATTTTTTCTTTTCCGTGGAACAGACTGGAGCGGTCGGCAAAGTGTCCCAGCTGGGGATCTGGGTCCTGATGGTGACGTTTGGAGCAGCGTTTGGTTACACCGTCATGGGGCGAATCGCGCTCCTGGCGATTCGCTTCGAGTTTCTGTTCGACGACTGGTTATGGCTGATCGACCCCGCTGGACATCGGACCGGCATTGGCATGTAAGTGGATGCCGGTCAGGAATTGTCTGGACTGTTCAGCTTGTTTTAAAATTCCGGGAAAAATAGGGTTGGCGGTATTGTCGGGCTTTGCTTCACTGCTGTCGTTCGTGACTCGGGGAGCCCAACGCAACGGAGGCAGGGATGCTCAAGACCATCGAGAGAACCACCTGCAAGTCGTGACTGAAGTTGTTGCTCGGATTCTTTCGATGCCGTCAAGACAAATGGAAACACAAATACCCGCAGGCCAAAGCGGGTCTGATTTGCAGCAACGCTCTTCTTCCGACCTCGACCACACCCTACGAACCGATCTGACTTACGTCACTCAGTCTTTCTTCTCAGCGTCCTCGGCGCACTCGGCGTTTCAAAAATCCCCTCGCCCTGGGCGCGACAAAAACGGAATAGAAACACAACCACCAACTGAACAGCCCAGGAATTGTCTCCAGCGCGAAGGAAGGCGTTTTCTTCTCGCGCCGAGGACTGTTGCCTGGACGGTGATTCCACTGACCGCAACGTTTTACAGCAATGTTCCCCGCAGAACGACGCAGGCAATGGAGAAATAGATCAGCAGTCCGGTGACATCCACCAGCGTGGCGACAAACGGCGCCGAGGATGTTGCTGGATCGAGCCCCAGCCGTTTGAGAATGAACGGCAACATGGCTCCCGCGATGGTTCCCCAGAGAACAATCCCCACAAGCGCGGCCGCCACGGTAATGCCAATCAACACCCAGTGCGGTCCATAGATGCTGGAAAACATGCTCCACAGGGCAATTCTCGCAAAGCCGATGGCTCCCAGGATCACTCCCAGGGCCAGTCCGGAAAAAATTTCCCGACGCAGGACCCACAACCAGTCCCCCAGGCTCACTTCCCGGACCGCCAGAGCGCGAATCAACAGCGTTGCCGCCTGCGAGCCGGTATTTCCGCCGCTGGAAATAATCAGTGGAATAAACAGGGCCAGCACGACAACTTTGTCGATTTCCGCTTCGAAATATCCCATGGCTGTTGCGGTGAGCAGTTCCCCGACAAACAGGATCACAAGCCATGTGGCCCGTTTGCGAATCAGGACAAGAATGGGAGTGGCGCGATAGGGTTCATCCAGTGCTTCCACACCTCCAAACCGCTGAACGTCGCGGGTGGCTTCTTCTTCCGCGATATCAATGACGTCGTCATGAGTCACGATTCCCACGAGAATCCCACGGCCATCCACGACAGGCAGGGCGGTACGGTCGTATTTTCGAAAGACTTCCACGGCATCGCGGCGATTGTCCGTGACCGAAAGGCAGACATATTTCCGGTCCATGATATCGGAGACGTGAGCATGAACCGGGGCCAGGAGGATTTCCCGGATACGAAGGTCGTCGAGGAGTTTTCCTTCCGCATCGGTCACATACAGATGGTTGAGTGTTTCCGAATCGCGGCCATGGGTCCGGACATGTTCCAGGACTCGCTTGGTCGTCCATTCCTGTTTGATTTCCAGAAATTCCGGCGTCATCAGCCGTCCGACGCTCTCCGGCCCGTAATGCAGCAACGCCACTGCCACTTCCCGTTCCCCGGGAGTGAGAAGTTGCAGCATCCGGTCTTTGTCCTCAGCGGGCAACTCCTCCAGAAGCGCCGTGCGATCGTCGGGAGACATCGCATTCAAAATGCTGGACGATTCTTCATTCGTGAACTGGGCGAGCAGTTGAAGCTGGAGATCCATGCTCAAATGCTCGAAGACATTCACTTGCCGGATTGGCAACAGCACTTGCATGACCGGCAGGCGTTCTTCCGGAAGCAGGTCTTCAATCAGCGCCGCAATGTCTGCCGGAGGCCATTCATTCAGAAATTCTGAAAGCGTGGCGAAATCCCGTTCGCGAATCCGTTCCTGCAAGTCGGGCAGGAGCAGTTTCTCGAGCATCGCATTGGGAGAGACCAGCCGAGGCATGGGGAAGAAAGGGTTCGGTCAAAGGACGGGATCCAGGGAACAGGAAAATCAAGGGCGGTTTGCCGGTTCGGCATGGCCGGTTGTGGAAGCGGTCTCCACAACTTCAATCTGAACCGGTATCGGTCGTTTTTCCGGGATGGTGATCTGAAAAGATTGCCGCCCCACGGGCAGGTCCATCACTGCCATGTTCTGGAAAATCGGGACAGGCTGGCCTTGATGGGTCACTTGCAGCCCGCCAGGCTCTTTCAATTTCAATGCAATTTTTCCGGGTGTCGAGACGTCAATTTCGAATCCCAACGTTTTTCCCGCAGCCTCTTCCGAATGAAGCGAGCCATCCACCCGGCTGAACAGTTCCGATCCGTCCGTATTGGTCCAGCGTCGAACAAAACGATTTTGAGGAACCTGCCAGGCCCCTTCTTTTCCTAATGAAGACAGAAAGACTACCAAGTCTAGAAGCTGGTTGTGATTCAGTTTGGCCGTCAGATCGGCGGGCATCAAGGATGTGGGGCTGACAGCCCGCTCATCGATTTCCGATTTGGGAATGATGATCTGCCTGTTCTGCGCATCCCGGAGGACCAGTTCCGTATTTCCTTCCCGGACGAGAATTCCGGAGAGGACTTTGCCGTCCTCCAGGGCGATCGTGTTGGTATGGTAGCCTTCCTTGATTTTGGCGGAGGGATGGAGCAGGGAATCGAGGATATAATCCACGGGCGAACTCGCTCCCAGGGAACGGAGATCCGGCCCCGCTTCGCCCCCGGCTCCTCCAATGGAATGGCAACTCAGGCAGGCCAGGTCTTTGCGGCGGAACAGATTTTCGCCGCGCAATGGACTCCCGTGCGTCTTCACCTGGGCCAGCAGTTCAGCAATCTCCGCGGGAGAAAGTTGCTTCGGCGGGGTGGACATTCCCGCATGAAGTGCCTGAAGTAATCGGGTGCCTCGATTTCCTAATGATCCTGCTTTCCGTCCCAGCAGATCTTTCACCGGGGCGGGCAATTCCGCATTTCCAAGAGCCGCTGCCAGTTGGTTGGGGCCTTCTTTTTCCGCGAACAGCACATTGAGGAAAGCATCCAGTTCGACTTCATCCGCCGGTTGTGCCTGGGTCAGCAGGATGATGGCGGCGGCGATGGCTCCCCTGGGATCGGCAGCGTACAGCCCGGTGACGGCCCGGCGGCGAACGGCAAAAGGCTCCTGTGAATCACGGGCAAGTTGGTGGAGAACCTCTTGGGCTTTCAATGCGGAAAGCCCTTGAATGGCTCCCGCGCGTTCGGGAAGCGAAGAGGATTTAGACAGGGCAATTGCGGTCAGTTGCGGCTGATATTGAGTCAGCTTCCAGAGACCCGCGAGATGCAGGGCCTGAAAATCAGGAAACAGATTCGCCAGCGGGGAAAGATCTCCCTGCGGGATGATCTGACGCTTCTGAGCCATTGTCGCCAGAGTAGCCAAGAGCGGCCTTCGTTGTTCGGAATGAGACAAAGCCCGGTCAAACAGGATCCGCGCTTCGGAAGCCCCGGCGAATTTCCCGATCAAGGACAGCACTTCGGGCAGGTCTTTTTCGGAGACCTTTCCTGCGGTCAGAACTTCCATCAATGGCAGCAGGACGGAAGGCTTGTCACTTGCTTTCAGAACGAACAGCAATCGGGAAGTTTGATCGAAGAACGAGGCTTTTCCCGAGGCCACTTCTGGTCCCCAGAAGGGTTCGAGTTTTCGCGCCGTCAACCACAGGGCATAGTCCAGCCAGGTATCCATGGGTTGATCCATGACGTGGAGTGCGAGTTCCATGGACCGGGCTTGGGAAACGTCCCGCAGCGCATTCACTGCTTCCAGACGAACCTGTGGATGCGAATCCTTGACGGCGGCTTCCAGTAAAGGAACAGCATCAAAACCGGAAGGCAGGCCATAATTTTCATGTGTGGCCTGGGAAAGAACCCGAACCGCGGCGGCCCGGGCTCTGTGATCGGATGACTTCAATACTCCCTGAAGCAGTTCCGGAGGAACCGAGCCAATGGCCTGGCAGGTCCAGAGAATCTCCAGTCGCAACTGTTCATAATCTGGATCGGCCGGATTCCGTTTTGCCAGCCATTGCTGGGCCGCTTTCAAAACCTCCGCGGGCTTGTGCTGTCGCAGATGAACCCGGGCCATTTGCCGGGTCCAGGTTTGATGGCTGGTGAGCAGGTTCAACAACGGATCGATTTCCATTCCCGCAATCTCCGGTCGGGAAGGAACGGGCTGACCGGTCTGGGTGATTCTCCAGATACGGCCATGTTTATGGTCGCGGCGCGGATCGCGGAAATCGACTTCGCCATGATTAATGATCGGATTGTGCCAGTCGGCAATATACAACGTGCCGTCCGGAGCAAGTTTCAAATCGACCGGTCGAAAAGCCCGGTCGTTGCAGGCCAGGACATCTTCGAGTTGAGTGGAAACATATCCCGAACCTTCAGGCGTGATCCGAAACCGGCAAATACGATTGCCACGGAAGTCGGCGGTCACAAGTGTCTGCTGGTAGTCTTTGTTGAAATGGTCGCCGGTGAGAATTTCCAGTCCGCAGAATTTGGGTTGTCCCGGATTCATTCCGGCCAGCACCCGGTCATATCCGACCGCAGTGGGATAGGCTGCTCCGGGAAAAATATAATTGATCCCTTCCCCGCCCGCGCCATCCGTGGCAAAACTCTGGCCCCAGCGGTCGAAGATGTATCCCCAGGGATTGATGAGTCCAAAAGCCACGGTATTGGCCCGAGCTGTCTCCGGACGATACCGCCAGATCCCCGAGCCAAGCATTTCCTGCACGCCGTAGGGAGTCTCGATCTGGCTGTGAATATAAATGGACTGATTGAAAGAGAGCAGGGCATCAGGAGTCCAGCGGAACGTATGCAGAATATGATGCGTGTCTTCCGTTCCGAATCCGGAGAGAACGACCGTCCGTTCATCCGCCCGTCCATCTCCGTCACGATCCGCCAGATGCACCAGTTCCGTGGAATTGGCGACATAGGCCCCTCCCTGTTCGTCCGGCAGGACAGCGGTGGGAATCAGCAGTCCGCTGGCGAAGACGGTTCTTCGGTCCGCCCGGTTATCGCCATCGGTATCCTCGAGAATGATAATTTCGTCTTCCGGAACTGCTCCCGGACGAATCTGCGGATAGATCGGACTGGTCGCGACCCAGAGCCGTCCGCGGCCGTCAAAATTCATATGAATCGGATTGCCGATGAACGGTTCGGCGGCAAAGGGAGCAATCTCCAGCCCTTCCGCCAGTTTGAACTGTTTCACTTGTTCTTCAGGTGTCAGCGCCTGATAGTCCGATTCGGGAAACGGCTGAACGGGGAGGATCTCCGGTAACGGTTTCCCCTGCACAAAGGCGGCAATCCGTTCTTCGGCCCGCTGGATCAACGGATCGAACTGGGGAATTTCTTTTGCATTCTGTCCCTGTTCATGTTTACGAAAACCGCGGAGATAGGTTTCGTTCTGCGGACGGTACTGATGAAAATAGAGATCATTTTTCGCGCGGATCAGTTCCCGCAATTCCGCCTGGAACTCCATCCCCTGAAATCCCGGAACACCCAGGGAATTTAAATACGCCCTGGCAGCGGCGGCATATCCCCGCGCGTTGTAACGAATCGTATCGGTCGTTAAAGGGGGATGATCTGGCCGAGTGCATTCCGCGAGAAGTGGAGTCAGCAAATCAACATATCGGAGATGTTCCGCTTCCGCGAAGGCTTTCAGTTCCGCGCTGATGATCTGCCGGCCGGCGTTCACATCGGCCGGATCGGGCAGGGGAGGAGCGAGTTTTTCGGCAGCGGGGGGCGAGACCAGTATCAGTCGTGATGTTATTGGACGAAGATCACGAATCAGCCGTTTGAATTCAGCCAGAAATGACGAAACGCCTTCTGGTCCGGCATAGGCCGCATTTTCTCCATATTCGATGAAAATCACCGTGGGATGCAGGCGATTCAATTCTTCCAGCAACCGGCGATAGCCTTCTTCCGCGCCTCCAAAATATCCCCGGGCAATGGCATTGGGCCTGTCACCGGCCCAGCCCAGGTTGCGAAAAGTGATGTGCCGGTCCGGCCAGCGGGCAGTGAGGGCCGCCTCCACAAAATTATGCTTTGTGGCCTGCTCGGTAAACTCCGATCCCAGCCAGATCACCCGGTCACCCTCTTGGAGTTCAAACGGCTGATCAGCAGCACAGGCTTCCTGAATCCGAAGGCAGAAACAAAGAACCAGACTGAAGTTCAGCAGAAAAGACCGGGCTGTCGCTGGCAGTCTGTTCCAGGGGGACGACAAGGACGGGAAAGAGGTCGGTCGGAAGTCGGTCATCGAATCAGTCTCTTCCTCTACACTTAGCAATAGTCAAAATCCTCTCAGCGGACGAGGATTTCTGGAAAACGTGAATTTCTCTGGTTGCGTGCGGAACAAACCCGCCATTCCGGATCTTGAAAAACGCTCTCCCCTCCAGATTGCAGCCCCCAATTCCGGAATCTTGCAGACCGTTTTTTCGGAACGGTTTTCAATTGTCTGATGCCGACTGTAGGGAGCCAATGGACAAGGCGTCAACGATTCCCAAGACTCGATCAATTTTCTATCGCGAAATCTCCGCCCCTTGGCCTCACTCATTCCCGGTCTGGATTCGCATCCCGGAATTTCTCCCGACAGATGCGGGCGCACTATCTGCCGGTCCGATGTTCACATTAGTCAAGAAATACCTGCGCCGACAGGGATGCCTGTTCCGGATTTACCGACAAGCCTCATTTTACTGGATGCAAAGGCGCAGCTGGTTCGATCTCCTTGAAGACATGCCCCAGGAGCAGCCAGTTTGTTCCAACGGCCCTCAAGGTAGTTCGTGCTGCACAAAATTTTCGCTTGTTTGAAGCGGATTTTGATGATTTGCACTCCAGATGGTTCGCCCCCCCTCTCCCAGACGCGAGGCTTGCAGGTGTACGAAGACTTTTTTGGCCTTCAACAGCGTCCCTTTGTCCTGGTTCCTCATGCTGAGGATTTCGTGGAGATTTCCTCGCTGCAAGAGGCTCTCGATTCGCTGGTGCATTGCGTGACCCAGTCTCGCGGTATCGCGATCATGACCTCCGATCCGGGACTGGGCAAAACGATGCTCTGTCGCCGGTTGATCAAACTGCTTGAACAGAATTACCGCTCGATCTATTTGAGTGCCGCGGGAATGGAAACCCGGCTCAGCCTGCTGCAAGCCATTCTCTTCGAGTTGAACATGGGCTATGTGGGACTGACGGATCACGAGGCCCGACTGAAATTGCTGGACGCAGCCCGATCGATCCGGCCGGAACGCTCGGGATTTTTGCTGATTGTGGACGAAGCCCAGAACCTGTCACCGCGGCTCTTCGAAGAAATTCGCACTTTGACGGAATATGCTCCCGAAGGGGTCCCCTTGATTCAGGCTGTCCTGGCCGGTTCCTTCGAGTTGGAAGAAAAGCTGATCGATCCCGCGCTCAGTTCGTTTTCCCAGAGGATCGGCCTCCAGTTGTGCCTGAATCCCCTCACGCTCAGCGAATCCGCCTGTTATCTCAGCGAGCGTTTTCAGACATGCGGAGCCAAAGATCTCCTGGAGATCATTGACGAAGAAGCACTGGATCTGATCTGTCGCGCCAGCGACGGAAATTTTCAATGTTTGAATCAGTTGGCTGACCATGCCTGCATGTTGGCCTATGCCGATGGAACACGCCCCATTCATCGGGCCATTATCCGGCAGGCGCTGGAAGACCTGAAAGAATTGCCGCTCCGATGGAGTGACGTTCCCGGAGAACTTGCCTTTCAGGAACAGCCGCCAGCTTCCTCGGCAGTTTCTCCTCCCGGATATGAAAATCCCCGGGACCTGGCAACGATTGTGAATCCGCCGTCAAAAGGGTTGATGGATCTCGAAACCGATGAATTTCTCATCCCCGATTTTTTGCGGGCTCGCAACGACAACGAAAAAATCGTTTCTGTTCCGGAAATGTCTTCCCCGGAACCCGATCCGCGCCCCATTCCGGCAGCAACCGGGCCGTCCGCTGAATCTTCGGAATTCCCCGAATCGCCGGAGTTTGCTGTCTTTGAAGTCGGGGGCGATCTTGATCTTTCCGGACAGCTCAAACAATCCGGACAGTTGGAACACTCCGAGTGGACCAAGAATGATCATTTATTCGGCGACTCTTCGATTGCGAATACGATTCCGCTGTTCGATTTTGGAAAGACTCCAGCCGATTCCGTCAGCGAGGAAAAAGAGCATTCCAGAATGACGGAAATCCCGGTGATCGACCGTTATGCCTTCCTGGATCACCTGTTCGAACTTCCCGAAGAACGCCGCACCCCGGAAATACTGGAACGGCTCAAGACGATTCCAATTTCCACAGCGGGGAAACCGGCATCTGTTTCCACAGAAGACATTCCGGAAAAAGAATTATTGAATCTTGTTCAGGAAATTCGCCAGGATCTGCGGCACCACATGCCTGCCGATCAGCCATCCATGGTTCCGGTTTCCTTGCCGCACCGCTTTCCAACTCCGGTTGGTTCGGAGTCTGCTGCGCCATCTCAGGGACCTGACTCCGTCATTCCCCCCCCTCAAAAAACCGCACCGACACGGCGGTTCGAACAACTTTTTACGCGGCTGCGGTTGCGGCGAAAACGCATTGAGGCCGAACAGCGGCCCTCCGGCCAGAATTGACCGCGCCCAGCACATGCGACACACCGGGGCAGGAACGGACGGAACGCAATGATCCCCAAGAGTGCCGAAATCGAAGGGGAAGGTCGGAAGATATGGGGATCGTCTCCATCCGGACCGCCGGCGTCCCCCGCACGCTCTCGCATGTGTTCTCTGCCGCACAGGGCAAACGAACAGGGCCCGTCTTACTAAAAATAATTCTGAAAACGGACCCAGAACAGGTCACTGCTGGTGTTGGTCTTGCCGGGAGCGTATTGCACTGGGTCGCCATAAGAGCAGTGTTGCCAGTCGAAATCGATTTTAATATATCGGTTCAGATACCAGTTCAGGCCGACGTCCACGGTGTTGACGGAATTCGTCCAGACGGTGGAGTCAGCAAGTCCTCCGGTGAACACATTGCTGCTGAGTTGAAAGTGATCATAACGAGCCTGTAATTCCCAGGCTCCCGGCCCTCGTTTTCCGGCCCGCAAGTCAAACGGGCGAAGCACGTCAACAAACGTTCGGCGCCGGATTTCTTCACCGGTCAGAAAATAGCCAAATTGCGCGTGCCAGGCTTTCGCATGAACAGGAACGCTTCCCGGAGCATTCGAAAACCCATAAGTATTCAAGCCACGATCCAGTGCTGCCATGACAGTGAGCTGCTTGTAGTAATAAGCCAGATGAACTTCCCATTGCTCGCGTTGTCCCATTTCCCGGACATTGTCGTTTAACTCCAGAAAAGAGGGGGCCGCGTCAAAATTTCCGGCACTGCCCGAAGCACTGGTGCTGGTGCGGAAGGCGACCGGATTTGCATTCTGATTCTGATGGCCAAAGCCTACCGAGGCGCCGACATTCAGATTTCGGAAGATCTGCAAATTGGGATTATTATGAAACGGGCGGATATTCACATAACCCAGCACGTCCTTCGCGGAATTCGAATCATAATAAGAATTTCGTGGTCCATTCACGACAGCAACGGCATAATCCACGCGTTCTTCCAGAAGTTCCCCGTGCAGCATCGCCCCGACATTTCGATTGTAGCCCAGGTTTAAAGCGAAGACGGACCGTTCCGGAGTCGACAGGAACTGGTTGCTCAATGCGTACCAGTCATAAGTAAAGGGCACGCGATAGCGGCCAAACTGGACTTGAAAACGGGGGTCATAATTCAGGTTCAGATAGGCATCCAGCAGATCGAGGCTTCCCAGGCCTTTGTTGATTGAAATGTTATATTCAATGGGCTTCGTCAGCCGGCCGTTGAAGATCATCCGCATTCGAGGAATATAAAAACCGACCTGATTGACTGGAGAAGAATGATGCTGGGCATAGGTCCGGATGTCGAGTTGTGTTTCATTGTGAAAATTTAACGTCCATTCCCCGTCGTCGCTGCCCCAGACCAGGGCTTCCTCAAATGGATTGATGTTTGAGCCTGGATCAGTCGAGCCGTCATAGGGTTCGTCGGTGCGGATATCCGGCGGTTGTTCCAGGCTCAACTCCTGCCGGGAAAGCGTTCGATGCTGTGGTTTGGAGAAATTCAGCTCAAACTCTTTCAGCTGGGATGTCAGCGAGTCATTCTCTGTTTGCAGTGCTTCGAGTTGCTGGGAGAATTTTTGATTTGTCTCTTCCAGCAGGTTCAATCGCTGCTGGATGGAGGTCTCCAGCGGAGCAGGGGGGACCTGGACCGGTTCCTGCGCCTGGCTTCGAAATGGACAGACGGCAATCAGGATTACCAGCCCCATGCTGCGAATCACTCCGGACAGTCGTGACACGTTCAGCAACGTTCCTGCTCGTGTGACTGGACGGGAGGAAATCTTAAAAAATTCAAAGATGAGTGTCTGAAACAGGTTCACGAAAGCAGAAAGAGGGCAATGCCGGATTGAGTCATGTAATGATGGGCAGACCGGCAAGTTTTCATTGAACGTGAAAATCCTGCCGGAACAGGTCATCTGGCCGTAATGGTAATCAGAATTCTGCTTCCCCCATGCAAACTCTTCGCCAGAGTTTATTTTCGGCCAGATCTCCAGCAAAATCTGCCGCCCTGCAAAGATCGGCAGTGTGCCTTCAGGCCGGGTCCAAACGGAATTGACAGGGGGTCATCAGCAGGCAGAATCGGCAACAGGAACGGATTTCCGGCCGCCGGTGGCCAGTTCCATGATTCGCTGCTCGGAAAACGCTTCTCGGAAAAGTTCGCCGGTCAGCCGTCCTTCGCACAAAACGAGAATCCGATCCGAAAGCGTAATCAGTTCGGGGAGTTCGCTGGAAGTAACGATGATCGAGAGTCCCTGCCGGCACAATTCGTCAATCAGCTCGTAAATTTCCGCTTTTGCGCCGACATCAATTCCTCGCGTGGGATCGTCCAGCAGCAACACTTGAGGGTTCGTTTTCAGCCAGCGGGCGATAATGCACTTTTGCTGATTCCCTCCCGACAGACTGGTCATGGCGGCTTCCAGGCCGGCGGTTTTCACATGAAGTTGTTCGGTGGCGGCCTGGGCCGATTCCAGTTCTCTCCGGTGATTGATCAGCAGTCCGGTGACAGATTGTTCCAGCGTGCACAGCGTGATATTTTCGCGAACCGTGAACTGGGAAAAGAGCCCCAGACGTTTCCGATCTTCCGTCACCATGGCCAGTCCAGCCCGGACAGCATCTTCCGGATGCCGCAGTTTGAGCGGATTTCCATGCAGAAGAATTTCCCCTTCCAGCGGATCTTCATTGGCTCCAAAAAGGCATTCCAGAAGTTCGGTTCGTCCGGCCCCCATCAGCCCGGCAATCCCTAAAACTTCTCCGTGATGCAGCTGGAAGGAGATATTTTCCAGCCGCCATTGACGGGCATGTCCCGGCCAGGCAAGCGACAGATCCTTCACTTCCAGAATTGTTTCGGAAGAACGGTGTGTTTCCCGCTGGCAGGCTTCGATGTCCCGTCCGACCATGAGATGAGTGATCTCTCTGGGCGTCGTTTCCGTTCGATTCAGCGTACGAACGTGGCGTCCGTCGCGAAGAATGGTGATGCGGTCGGAGGACCTGAACACTTCATCCATCTTGTGCGAGATATAGAGAATCGTGACGCCGCCGGCACGCAGCGCGGCAATCACTCCAAAGAGCCGTTCAACTTCTGATTCCGTCAGGGCGCTGGTCGGTTCATCCATGATCAGGATGCGTGATTTCAGGGAGAGCGCCTTGGCAATTTCCACGAGTTGCTGGTCGCCCACGCGCAGCTCTTTGACTTTCCGGGCGGGATCAATCGGACAATCGAGCTGTTCAAAGAGACTGGCGGCGGCAGCCTGCATGGCCCGTTCATTTAAAAATGGTCCCCGGGTGAGTTCACGGCCGAGAAAAAGATTGGCCGCCACGCTCAGTTCGTCCACCAGATTCAATTCCTGATGAATGATGCTGATGCTGGCGGCCTCGGCATCGCGGGTTCCCTGGAAGCGGACCGGCCGGCCTTCAATCAGGATCTCTCCTTCATAGTCCGTGAGGACCCCGGAGAGGATTTTCATCAGGGTGCTTTTTCCGGCACCATTTTCTCCGCAGATCGAATGAAATTCCCCCGGGAGCACATCGAAGGACACATCATCAATGGCGACCACACCGGGAAACCGCTTGGCAACATGACGCATGTCGATCGCGGGTGTTGTCACGGCTGTCCTCTTCTGTGCATTCAAATGTCGGTTTGCCCAACACGTTCATCATTCCCATTCAATCGTGCTGGGAGGCTTGGAACTGATGTCATACACCACGCGATTGACGCCCCGAACCGTGTTGATGATTTTTGTGGAAACCCGTTGCAGCAGGTCATAGGGAAGTTTCGACCAGTCCGCTGTCATGAAATTATCGGTGTCGACCGACCGCAAGGCAATCACGTCTTCATAGGTTCGGGCATCCCCCATCACGCCAACTGTCTGTAATGGCAGCAATACGGCAAACGCCTGCTGAACTTTCCGATAGGTGCCGGTTTCATACAGTTCTTCGGTGAAGACCGCGTCCGCTTCCCGCAGCGTTTCCAGCCGGGCTTTCGTGATTTCTCCCAGGCATCGCACCGCCAGTCCCGGACCCGGAAACGGATGTCGCCAGACGAGTGTGTCCGGCAGGCCCAGTTCCTGCCCCATCCGGCGGACTTCGTCCTTGAACAGCATTCGCAGGGGTTCGATCAATTCGAATCCCAATTCCGCGGGGAGACCGCCAACATTGTGATGGTATTTGATGGTCGCGGCCGGACCGTCCGGATTTGCTCCGGATTCGATGACATCAGGATACAGCGTCCCTTGGGCCAGGAAATGTGCATTCTCGATGGAACGGGCTTCCTGTTTGAAAACGTCGATAAACGTTTTCCCGATGATCTTGCGTTTGCTTTGCGGTTCGGTCACGCCCGCGAGGGCATTGAGAAACAACTCTTCCGCATCGACGACCCGCAGATCGGTTTTGAAATGCTCGCGGAATTCGTATTCCACCTGCTCGCGCTCCCCTTTGCGAAGCAGGCCATTGTCCACGAAAATGCAGGTCAACTTCGGGCCGATGGCTTTATAGAGCAGGGCTGCGGTGACGGAGGAATCGACTCCCCCGGAGAGTCCGCAGATCACGCGGGCATTCCCAACCCGTTCCCGGATGGCTTCTGTTTCCTGCTCAATGAACGAGGAGATTTTCCAGGTCCCTTCGCAGCCACAGATATTCCGCACAAAATTGCCAAGCAGATGCTCGCCATGCTGAGTATGCGAGACTTCCGGGTGAAACTGGAGTCCATAAACCGGCTTCTCCCGGTGGCGAATGGCTGCATTGGGGCAGTCTTTGGTCCGGGCAATGACGGTAAACTGTTCATCAAGATCTTCCACGCGGTCACCATGGCTCATCCAGGTGGTGAACGATTTCGGCAATCCGCGGAAGAGGGCATTTTCCGTTTCCCACTGCATTTCCGTATGGCCGAACTCCCGCGATTTTCCCGGTTTCACTTCGCACCCCAGCGCGCGGCATGTCACCTGCATTCCATAGCAAATGCCCAGGATTGGGATCCCCAGTTCAAAAATCCCGGGATCGAGTTGCGGTGCGCCGTCAGCGTAACAGCTGGCGGGACCGCCGGAGAGAATTAACCCTTTGGGACCGATTTCCCGGATCCGTTCCGCGCTCAGATCGTGCCGGACGAGTTGGCAGAAAACCTGCAAGTCACGGACCCGTCGAGCAATCAACTGGGCAGTCTGCGATCCAAAATCGAGGACGAGAATTGTTTCCTGCTGGACGTCGGTCGTTGAAGAATTGGCCATGGGTATCATGGATCCCGGAAGAGGAGTACCGGTGCAAAAAAGGGAATCCCGCATTGTAGCTGGGTTCAGAGGGCACGCAACGCCAGCCATGGGACTTCACCGGGCATTCGCATTTTTTGATCTGCGGACGATTCCAGGCAATGAGCCCAGAGCTGAAAAAGCCGTCAGGTCCGTTCCTGCGAAGCCATCTGCCGGAAGACGCATCAGCAGAAATGCCGATGCCGCTCACGGACTCTCATTCGGGAATGGGATCAGAACGGCGAATCGTTTTCCCTTCCCAGACCGCTTCATCACGGGCAGGATCATATGTCAGAACACGATGAGCACTGCCCGGAACAGGGGAACGGTCAATTTGGGGCAACCAGCGCTGATGTTCCCGGAGAACGGTCTGATACTGCGGATCCGCAGCAAGATTTTGTCCTTCCTGCGGGTCTTTCTGGAGATCGTAGAGTTCTGCGCTGCCGTCGGCATAGCGAATGTAACGCCACTGGCGGCTGCGGACAGCATGATTGCCCTGATTGTGTGAGGTCATCGCGGGCCGCGAACGAGGCGTTCCAGCATCCTGCAGTTGGGGCCGCAGGCTGATCCCTTCCAGGTCGGCCGGCGGCGTGACCCCGCATAAATCCGTCAGGGTGGGAAAAAGGTCGAGCAACTCCACAGGTTCCAGACAGCGTCCCCCCGCTGCAATTTCCGGTCCCGCAATCATCAGCGGGACCCGGGTTCCCGGATCCCAGAGCGTGTTTTTCCCGGTGATTCCCTTTTCTCCCAGATGCCAGCCGTGATCTCCCCAGACAACAATAATGGTGTTCTCCATCAGCCCGGCATCATCCAGATCTGTCAGAATTCGACCGATCTGCGCATCGACGAAACTTGTGCAGGCCAGATAGGACCGCGCCAGATTACGCCATTGATGGTTCTCCTGGACCCACTTCAGCCGTGGTTCGGGCAGACTCCAGTGCAGATACCATGAGAACCGGGGAGTATCGTCGCGATCATTCTTGATAACGGCCGGCAGGACGGAGTCATCATCCGGAAAAAGGTCGTACCACTTTTGTGTCGTGTAGCAGGGAACATGGGGCAGGAAGAATCCGGCTGCCAGGAAAAAAGGCCGATCCCGGGGCATTGTCCGGATCTGTTCGACGGTCCAGGTGGCGACCTGATAATCTCCCTTGTCTTCATCCCGATGAGGAAAAACTCCCCAGTCCATCAAAGGGTGATTTCCGCCAGGCGTGGGGGGGATCAATTTGTGCGGGGGTTTCGCGCCAATACCTCCTGCCGCCCCCACTTCCTCAAACTCCTGGAGGAGGTCTTTTCGGTGGCCCCCATGAAAAATTTTTCCGGTCGCGAGCGTATGGTATCCCTGTTGATGAAAGCATTGCGGCAATGTGACTCGTTCTTTGAGTGCGGGAACGGACCGAAACCAGGGAGCCAGCCCATAAACTCCGGTTGTGGAGGGCCGCAGTCCCAGCAGCACGCTGGTCCGTGATGGATTGCACAATGGGGCCTGGCAATGCGCATTCAAAAAGGCCGTTCCCCGCTCCGCCAGATGATCCAGGTTCGGCGTTTTCGCCAGGGGATGTCCTCCAAAAGCCCCAATCCAGTCATTCTGATCATCAATCACGAGAAACAACACATTGGGACGCGAGGTTTCCGCAGCGAAGGCGGCAATTCCCAACACAAACCGTCCCAAGACAATCCATCCGAGAACGCCGGACAGAAGTCGCTGAGAGAATGTCATCGGCGGTCTCCAGTGTGTGCGAATGCATCCGGTTTGTTCCGGCTGCTGCCAGGGAAGCTCTGATGGGCACGAATTCACTTCGTCCGTATCATCCCCGTTCCGCTGCACAGAGACAAGCCAGCCCTCGCGTAAAGCCTCCGCTATCCCAGCCGGCCCCGGACAAGCTCTGGGTTGTTCAGTTTGTGGTTGTGTTTCTATTCCGTTTTTGTTGCGCCCGGGGCGAGGGGATTTTTGAAACGCAGAGAGCGCCGAGGACGCTGAGAAGAAAGACTGAGTGATGTAGGTCAGGTCGGTTTTGTAGGGTGTGGTCGAGGCCGGATGAAGAGGGTTGCTGCAAATCAGACGCTCTGCCGGAAGGCGGTTTCGCCTGGAATCGGAACGGCCGCTGACCCACCTTCACGGGACGTTTCACTCCCGGGCTGACTCACCTTCAAGGGACGCTCCCCTCCCGGTGGGTCTGCGGACGGGATCTTCTCTGGGGGGGCGATTCCCTGACAAACGACGCGGGTTTCCAATTCGCCGACTTCGACCGCACCCTACGGACATGAAGAACGCCCGCTTTGGCCTGCGGGCATTTGTGTTTCCACTGGTCTCGACGGCATCGAAAGAATTCGAGCAACAACTTCAGTCGCGACTTGCAGGTGGTTCCCTCGGTGGTTTTGAGCATTCCTGCCTCCGTTGCGTTGGGTTTTCCAGGTTACGAAAGGCAACAATGAAGCAAAACCCGACACCACCAACCCCATTTTCCCTGGAATTTTGAAACAAGCTGAACAGGTCAGGACAAGCTCTCAAAATCTCGTCCTTTTCGGGGAATGGAGTTCGGAGAATCGCGAAGAAGGGCAACAGCACATTCTTCGCTTCGCCATCAGGGGGCTTCAGATTCACGTTGACGCTTCTTTCGCTTCACCGGTATCTTTCCCCGCACTGCGCTGCCAATTGTAGTTTCGCGGCTGATGAGAATTTTGTGCAGCGTGAATGACTTCGGTTGCGGTCGGAACAAATCGGCCGGGCCGGGCTTCAAAATCCGGACAGGGAGGTTCGGCCATGTTGCTTCGATTTGGATTTCTTTACAGCTGTTTCATGATCGTGGCAGGGTCGTCCCTGCTGGCGGAGCTTCCCGGGGAACCAATTCCCGCCGTTGTGGAACTGCCGGTGCCCATGGAGGTTCGAACTCCCGCCCCCGCGGAGCCAGCGGCGCTGGAGCCGGAACCGACTCCCGCCTATTCCCTTCAAAAACCGATCCCGGCTCTGCTCAAGACAGCACAGGCGGAATCATCATCTTCTTCATGGGACGAGTTGAAAGCATTCCGTGAGAAACGACAACGGCTGCGTACTCTGGAAAAGGAAGTCAACGAGCTGCGGAAGACGCTTGGCATTGCGTCGCAGTACCATCTGGAATGCATTCTGGAAGAAGTCTCCATGAAGATTCTGCGGCAACTGGATCCGGAGATTCATTCGAACCAGGAATCCCTGTCGGTGGTCTCGCTGTTAAATGATTCCACTCATCCAGCGATGTTGCCGACTCCTCAGTTCCGTGCATTGCAAAAGTGCCTGGAAAGTACGGGAACGCTGAAAACACTGGCCCGGCCTTCTCTGATTCTGACAGAAAATGCTCCCGCCACTTATGTGTCCGGAGGGGAAATTCCCCTGCCGATGGGACAAGATTCCATCCAGCGGGTTTCCTATCGGGCCATCGGGACATTTCTTCAAGCAGAGATTCGAATTACGGAACCACGGAAACTACAATTGCAATTTCGGGTCGAGCAGACTTCCCGCGATGACCGTCATGTGGTGAAAGCGGGCGGGTTCGATGTTCCTGGATTGACGTCGCAGGCTCTTGGATCAACGGTGAATCTTTCCCCGTCCCAAACGGTTCTGGTCAGCGGCATCAGCCGGAACTCAGCCGGCGAGGAGGTCTGCCTGCTGGCCGCACTGACGGTTTCCCCCATCCCGCAGCCGGAAACCGCTCTGAAGTCCCCACAACAGGTTCTTGTAAAATAACAGAAATTTTACGAGAGAACCTGCTCCCGGCTGAAATCTCGCGAGAATGATATGTCGTGATAGCATTTCCTCGAAAACGTGGCTAAACTTTAGGGGGCAAGAAAGAAGTCATTCGTCGAAAAGTATCTTTACCCAGTGGAGAAAGCGATGGATTCATTTTCTGTTCTTCAGAAGAATTCTTTCCATGATAGGCATCGACAGACACTCCCGGGGAAAACAATCCAAGGCTTTACTCTGATTGAACTGCTCGTCGTCATTGCCATTATCGCTGTTTTAATTGCCCTGCTGTTACCCGCTGTCGTAACCGTTCACACCCCGTTGAGTATTGAGGGGGCGGGTTTTCTGGCGAAGTGGGCGGTGAGGACCTCTGTGATGTAGCTCAGCACGTTCTGGCCCTGCTGGCGGCAGGTTTCGATCACGC
>Ga0182738_1002128_pt1 | contig 23802 bp, 10 predicted proteins | sample eDN5th30CBELigMG_FD_128876 | JGI IMG/M metagenome (GOLD analysis project Ga0182738, IMG submission 128876) | Enriched Miracle-Growth compost microbial communities from Emeryville, California, USA - eDNA 5th pass 30_C BE-Lig MG (version 2)... ...
ACAGTGTGAACATCAAATTACAAGAGAGAATTTTGGCATATTCAATCAGTCTCAACTACAAGCCAAACGCTATTGAGATGATTTATATGCTTTGGATTTTCATGTTCCATTCAAACGGAGAAATTGTCAAGCTCGGAATGAAACTCTTTAGACGTCAAACAGTTCAGCTCGAACCTACTCTCAAGAACGAAATCTTCCACAATGTTTCAACTTACACCATCCAATTTGTCAACCAAAGATTCTCCTATCTTCGTGATCATGCTAAAGACCTCGAAGAAAACAAAGCCATCAAATTTGGCAACCACGAAATCCAATTCACCAATAAAGACAGCTACGTTGATCTTCTTCTCAAGGGCGCTCTCTACAACCTCGAATACTTGCTCTCCTACCTCACTAGCCACTTAGAAGACCTCTTCCAATTCATCCAAATTCTCTTGGACGTTCCCAAAGCCGACGATGCCTCTTTCCTTTTACGTTTCTCACGTCTTATCAACGGTATTGACCTCACTCCCTTCGCATTTGCTGACAGTGAAGAAACCACTGAGACTGAGAAACCCAATCTTATTCTTCGTAGCAATGAGTTTTATCAACAATATGAACAAAAGCTTTCACAGAAAACTGTTACGAAGGCCAAGTTTTATGATAGTGAGAAATTGAAATCTCATGTTGAAGCCCAAATGAAGAAAGTTCTTTTCGCTTTGGATCATGCTGATTCTCATTGGAAATACCAAGTTGTCGCTGCCTTTACTGGAGCTCTTTTGAGCAAGTTCTTGCCTGCTAAATCTGAGCTTCTTTCTCAATTTGTTGTCAGCATTTCAAATCAATTGACTAGTGGACATTATTACTTGAGACTTTTCGCTACTTCTGCCTTTGGATCCTTGATTAAACTTCACACTGAAACCTTTAGAAAGAAGGCTGAAATCAAGAGAACACCTCAAGATTTCCAAGGACGCCAAGTCTCTTTAGATGATGCTTTCAAATATCACTTTATCCTCAAAGAAGACTTCGAGAATAATTATCTTAAAGATGCCTATGTTGGTATCCTCGAGACTTATGATCAAATCCAAGTAGCCTTATAGAGAAATTCCTTTATTTACCCACTTTAATAGCTTGATAATGTTAAGGAAACACCAAGAGTTGATTTACCCAAGAACCTGGTTGAAAACCTTCAAAGCAAAGAATTCTTGCATAAATTAATCACTAATTTGGTTGCTGATGTTCCCAGTCTTGAAGAAGCTAGTGCACAAAAAGGATCTGGTGGCCTTGCTGGCCTCCTCGGAAAACTCAATTTCAGCTTCAAAAGCTTCATTGGCGAATTCTTTAGACAAGGATCTCATAGACCAAATAAGAATAAAGTTAGATCTTCAAAGATCTTGGCTGGTCAATTCTCTCTTGCTGAAGCTTCTTTACTCAGAAGTCTCTTGAAATACTTTGATGGCCCCAAAGTCTTTGCTAATTCTATTGAGACAATCGAAGAACTTGCTGGTGATTACAACTCCCGTGAAAAACAAGTTGTGGTTGCTCACTATTTCTATGCTGTTATGAGAACCTTCAAATTCTGGGATCAAGCCTCTGCTGAACAAGCCACTAAAAGACTTGCTGATATCTACACTAATGCTCTTGATAACCTATCTGCTGAGACTCATATGATCTGGGAAGTCGCCTTTGCTAATTCTACTGCCAATCTTGACTACAGAATCTTGCAAGTTTTCCTTAGCAAGATCTTACAAAATCCTTTTGATAAGAAATTGGCTAACATTCAAGGAAGATATTTGAGCGCTTATAATACTGCTCTTGATCGCAGTGGTGTCTTTAGCTCTGAAATTGCTGAAAGATTCTTGGATATTCTTGCTAACTTCAGACCTACCGAAACCAGACAAGTAAAAATCCTTTTATTTTGAAAGATCTCTTATTCATTTCCAGGTTGAACATATTGCTAGTGTTATTGTGGGCTTACTAAAGAACTACTCTTTGAACCCAGTCAACTACCGTAAACTTAAACAAGAAAATATCGTTGCAGATTTGGATAAGACTATCCAAGCTCATCCTGGCGACTACGTCTTGGAAAATGACTACTTCTTGTACAAATTCAACAAGAAATTCGACCAAATCCTCACCAATTATGCTCAATGGGCTCGTGAAACTACCAACCCTGAAGAAAATAAAATCTACTTCGAACTCCTCTTCATCCTTACCAGAGCTTTCCATTCCAAGAAACTTCCTTACTCCCTCTACCTTTACTACGAAAAAACCATCGTCTTCCTCCTCGAATTAAACGTAATAATGAGAGATTCCTTTTCAAAATAATAATCTTTTACAATAGAGCGATGAAAGTCTTTCTCTCAGCCTTAATGCTATCCAAGCTCATAAAGAATCTATTACTGCCCTTTCCAAGCTTCTTTATCCTCGTGAAGCTATCCCCAGAATCCTGAGAACCCTCGAAGGTTGTCTTAAGGCTAAGAATCCTAAGGTCAGAGAAAGTGCCTTGAAATTCTATCACGTAAAAAACCTCTTTCTTTTCAATAGATTAACCTTTTCTTGTAGTATTTCTATTTGAATCATGTGTTCTATTTGGAGAACAAGACAGTCGATTTCGTTATCAATAGCGTCTTAGATGAGAATCCTGATGTCAAGAATGAGGCATTTGAAATTCTGGTTGATAAGTTCAGAGTTTACACTGAACAAGAAATTAAGGATACTATTGAAAAATCCAGAAAATTGGTTGATGATAACAAGCCCAAAAAGAGCGTTGATAATGTTACCAAGGGCCTTTATATCTTGATGGCTGCTATTTTGAGCAGACCTTTCGAAATTGAAGAATGGACTGATTCAACAATTGAATATTTGTTGGCAAATAAGAAGCACTCCAAATCTGCTAATGAAAAGTTCAATAAAGACTTTGCTGTGAAGTTCTGGGATAATCATAAAGGAAGAGCTAATGTAAATGGAAGGGAATTGTCATATGAAGTGTATTCTGATTTGAGAGAAATTGGCAATCCTTCTTCATATTTCGCTTAGTTATTTGTAAATAATTAAATTGAAGAGAGTATTTAGAAATAATTACTTGTTATGAATAATAATAATTCTTTGAGTTTTATCTATCACTCTATATAAAAATAAATTGTCTATAATATTGAGAAAAGTTTGAAAAAAAAATCTGAAAAAATATTTTCAATAAATTTTTTATGAAAAAAATTGAACGCTGATATGAGAAATCTACGACGATCTTCTTTATCTAAAATTCTTCCTTGATTTTTTTTTTCACTTTTTTTCTTCATCATCACTTCAAGAATAAAATACTTTATTCACTATCACGTCAATAAATCCATACGAAGTGAATCAATAAATAAATCTTAGAAATAAAAAATATACTCCTTTTTTATTCACTCATAAAAAAATAATCCCATAATCCCCCATGATCTCCCCTACTCCTCTAACCAATAAATGATTCTTGCTTCTCACTGAGAGCACTTTTATTGAGAGATAACGAAAGCGTACTGTTGTTGTTCTTCGGACTACTTTCCAACAAATGTGCCATTTGTCGTTTTCTCTTGAAATATCCGAAATCAAGCATATGTACCAATTGCCAAGCCAAGTACAAGATCACCACAAAGTTCACAAACACCATTAAACCCACACTTTCTGGCTTCAAAATATTATATGAATCATTCAGCATATAATACGAAACCAAAATATCCAACAGCAACACATTCAAAGTTGCCGTCTCCAGATGGTTCAAAAGTTTATAAGGCTCATACCATCTAATAACCGTCTCATAGACCCAAATCAACCCTAATTCCACAAACACTCTTGTTCTATAATCTAAAGCAAACTTGTTAGCACATAAAGCCAATGCAGCCTGTGTGAAGAAAACGATCACTGACCAATAATAAAACTTGTCTTTCAACGGTCTAAAAAGACCTTCCATAGCTATTCCCATTCCTTGTCTGACCTTCTTCTTTCCATATTTAAACACAAGCGTCACAAAAGTCACAGGAACTATCAATCCCCAGAATCCCAATGCAGGATACACGAAATAATACGTAAACTTGAGGTAATCAGGGTCATCACACGTCCAATTTGGATGATGAATGACTCTTTGAGCTGGGGCGTTCGTATAAGGCAATTCGCAAGTCAAATACGAAGACAAGCTTCCAATAATCTTGGACTGATGCAAGATACCACAATAAATCAGTCCAGACATTAAAAAGATCCTTGCACTGAAATTTGAGTGCAATTTCCTCAAAATAGGAATCATAATAATGAACCCAAACACCTGAATGAAGGGCTCCAGCGCATCGATCATCACATTCACGTACAAGAACTGGCTGGGATCTATACTGAGAGCCATATATGTACATTGTGGAGTTGAGTATGAGAATCTATAAGAGGTGTTTCCATGAGTAATAGTCTCATAGATTTGTCTAAAGCCCACGCTGTACGCAAAGATTGACAAGAAGTTCTGCATAAATCTTGATATTAACCTCAAATAGAACGCATTCTTCACCTTCGTGGCTTCCGCCATCGTGTTCTCTTCTTCAGTAAATGATACGTTATTCTTATAGCTTTGGTATGTCAGGAACAAAGTGAACAAGAAATATCCCACGTTTGTTGCAGCGCTAATTGCCAAACTGAGCTTTGGATTATCACATTTTACGCACCCAAAAAGATCATCTTCCACATATCCTTTGTCAAAATCACATGCTCCACATAATGGTCCTGTATAACCCACTTCACATCCTTGACAATCTCCAAGACATCTCTTTGTAGAATCTGTTCTACATTGATAAATCTGGGTAAAATTACCCTCAGCTCTCCAATAGCCTTCCAGTGGACACATTGCAGCACCACCTGCACAAGTAGCTAAATCTGTTGGGCAATATTGGCAAGGGACATTTGGAGCGAGAGAATAAGTATTTACAGGACATCTTTGACAGGAATTCGTCACGTTGTTTCGGTATTCTCCTGGGATGCAGTCTCTTATTTGAATTCCAATAAGAGCAGCAGGGATGTTAAACTCTGAGTTATATTGGACTTTAAGAGGGATTATATCACCAGCATTACCAGGAAGACTGATGGTTTTATTTTGGATGACACATTCGGTAACATCACATTTGGTGATATTCAGAGTTTGATTGCCGAATTTAAGCACAGCAAAGCGATTTGTGGAGAAGTCATAGGCTGGCTTTTTATCTTTATCGACGACGATGACCGAGATATTACTCGATAATAAGGCAGAAGAGCTCATATTTGTGATAATGTATTGGTAAGTTTTCTTTGTGTCTGCGATCTCTTGTGTGTAGAAACTTCCAGGGGTGCTGATATTCACAATGATACTATTTGGAGAAGAGGCGATATCATAGTAATAAACAGCATAATTATCCACAAATGTGTTGGAAGTATTCAAGCCGGCTGTAACTTCATTATTCAAAATATAAATAGCCCCTCCTGTCATGCTTGCAGAGTTCTTTATGAACTCACAATTTGTGATGGTGTAATTCATTTCGCTCACCACAATTGCCCCTCCAAAAGCATCAGCATGATTATTCTCAAAATGTGTATTGCTGATCACGAGCGTTGAGGCCTTTTGAATTCCATCCAAACAAGCAATAGCAGCGCCAGTTTCATAACGGAGATCGTTAAACTTGCTTTGGTTGATGTTTATTTCATAAATATAAGGCGCTTGGAATCGGATTCCTGAAGCATAAGTGATTCTCTCAAAGGCGCAATTTTCAATATCAACTTTTCCGTACACAGTTGCCACTGTTAAGTCAGCATTATCAACGATAGTAAGAGGGCCAAAATCACGAGTATATCGGTCCTTTTGGACAAAGGTGATATCTGTGAGTTTCACATTGTTCATTTTTAATGAGAAGGATTGTTGAACGTAGATTTGCTCGATCAGGTTCACTCCAATAAGCCTGAGATTGGTGAAGTTGGAATTGATAATCTCCACAGAGCCAGAATTGTACGAGATAAGTCCCAAGTAAACTCCATTTGAATTCTCATGTAAAGCAATTCCATCTAAAATTACAGTGCCTTCTTTACTTTCCAGCATCGTCACAATCTCTCCAGAACTCTGCACTGACTCTATATCTAAGCTTGTTGTCTGAGGATAATTCATATTCAAATGCTGGATCAACGACTTTCCTTCCAACTTCACAAACGAAAACAGAAAAGCCCCACTATAGCCCGTTTCAGCTGTCGTCTTAAACGACACATTGGTGAAGTTACAAAAAGGCTTGCAAGTAGAGCTTGCCATCACGATAGTTCCGGCTGTTGGGAAGCTGTCCACAATCGAATTGGAGTCAAAGACCATGTCTAAGATTCCGCTGGCGGTCAAAACGCTTCCAGAAAGCGCAGTGATCTTCTCAAAGGTGTTGTTGGTTATCACGACTTTACAAAGGTATTTCAAATAAGCAGGAGTAGCGATATCAATGGCTCCTTTTCCGTGAGTGTCATTGAGATCTCCAAAGTAGCTGTCGGTAATACTGATATTGCTAGAATACAAGAAAATAAAGCCTTCAGTGCTATTCTTTGTGTTGTTGGTAAAGTTACAAGCGGAAATTGACACGGTATCTCCAATGAAAAATAATGCTTTGAGGTTGTTATCTGTCAAAGAATTGTCTTTAAATGTGACATTGTGGAAAGCAATGGAGGAATTGGCAATTTGGAAAGATAAAAAGCCGTAAGAGTAGCCGTATTGGGTGGCTCCTGGAGTCGAAATCACAGAGTTATTCGAGAATACGCTGCTGTCAAATAAAGTGTTCTGGCTTCCTGTGGCAAGTTTAGCAGAGATTGACAGTAAATTGTAGTTATGATAAAGGGTTTCATTGGTTAGCTTCAGGATATTATCGCTGAATGTATTGTTGAAATAGGTGATCTTGCCGTTGTTAAGCACCACAGAGATGTCAATACCGTTATTCAAAAACACATTTGAAGTAAACATATTGTTCTCTATGACTAGGGTATTGATCGAATCTCCTTCTGCACTAATTATTCCCGTTCCGCTTAATTGCGTGACGGTATTGCTTCGTACTGAACAGTACCACATCTGATCCAATTTTCTCAGGTTTAATATGGATCCGTAGCCTGTAATATTGGCGATATAATTGTTTCTATATTCAAAGGCGTTGCATTTAATGACTTGGATCATGGAAGTCTGTGTGCCCATAACGAAATTCAAGAACCTGTTGGCCCTCAAGTATATGACACTTTGCTTGAAATTATATCCATTTAAGGTGATAAAGGTCTCTGCTTGACAATTGATATCATCAAAGGTATTATTCGCCACAAGGTAATAATAAATCACATTTATACTCACAAAGTCTGTGGCATCTTGAATACGATCAAAGGTTGTATTAAACAACCCCCAAAGGTTCAAATCCACATAAAAAGTCGCTCTTTCAACCTCTATGTCTCGGTCATATCTGCTCATCATATTCAATGCAATCGGCGTAAATGCTCCTCCTTGTAAAAATGGCTTATTATCTTGTGTTATATTCGTAAAATGGTTCCCGAATATTATCAAATAGCCATTATTCGTCATGAAGAAAGTCTGATTACTAATCTTCAGATCCAAGAATTTACATCCTCTGATTATTGTAAATCTATAGATCGCCTTCACAGCATCATTGGTAGCATCCATAAACTTTCCTCCAAGGACAGGAAGCTCTTGATAATCTGTCACGATAAATTGACTGTTTGTAAGCGTGTTATTTTGAACTAAAGAGTTCAAGAAAAACACTGAAGTCAACTGTTGATCCAGCAGGATAAAATTATAATAATTGAATGTATTATTCGCAATTGTCGAGGCGTTGGTAAACACCTGAACGCCTATACAATTTATTATGCTCACAGTGTACATCCAATTCACATTCACACCACGATTGAACGTGTTATTCGCAATTGTCAGATTATTCATCGCCACAGTGTAAAATTCAAAAGAAGGCTCCTCATCTTGTGGTATATTAGGGCTATTCTCAGTATAAACCTCCATAAAAGTTGTGTCCACGATATCATTCTCCACAATAGCGACATCTTTAAAGTACATTATCGTGGGATTTGACACTCTTGGCTCTCCCACTAAATCGATTTCAATGATTCTTCCTGTGAGATTATTCTTGGTATACAGGAAATCTGTAAAGTTAAACGTCTTTACGATTGTAGGATCAGCCTTGATATAGTTGAAATAAGTTGCATTGGACTCTGAGCCCCCAAGGTCATTATATCTTAGCGAAATATTTGACACTTCGTAAGACGTTAGCCCATTAATCGTTGAACCATCACTCAGATCATAATTATAATCGTATGTGTGGTTCAAAAAGACGAAATATCCAGGCATGCTATTCTCAGAGATCCAGTGATCCTTGTAAACTGTCGTATTCACGTCCAAAGTGTGAACAAACTGATATCCTCCTTGGTTTGTTGCTTGGACAAGGTTCTTTTCAAATGCCAAATCAGACATCTCGAATTTATTCGAATTTAAAATCTTCAAGGTCGTCGAAGCGTCCACATCTACAGCAAAAGTGTTGTTTGTCAGGTTCATTCCTTTCAAAGAGACAAGATCTACATTTTTAGTGTAAATCAATTGTGCAAAGGTTGTTATTGGGGTGAATTTTTGCTGAGACATTTGAAGTCCACTCACAGTCAAGTTCTGGAATCCAATGACCCTGATCGCTGGAGAGCATATTCTCAGCACTCCGGCCTTGATATCATTCGGGTTTTTATCCCCAAAAGTAACATTTGTGATGCTGACAACAGTATTTGCTGTATTAGGCTTTCTAGAATAAAGATATATCATGCTAGATGGGGATGCAGGGCAGTCTGAATTCCACATATATGTCAACACGATATCCTTCATATAGAGCCTCTGGGCCTGATTATCAGTTTTATAATTCTCAAAGTCGATTATTGGAGTGCCAGAATCTGACATTATGACAACAGTATTCATCATCAGGTTCGGAGTATTGGAAATGTTGAAAAAGCTTTTGCTTGTAGCTCCATCTCCGCTCAGAATACAAGAATTAATAAGCTGGAAAGCTGCACGAGTCTGTGAAACATTAACAGCGTTTCCTGATGAAGAAAGCAGCAGCCCGTTTATCGTCACCAAAGAAAAGTCGGAAAATGACCAGCCTCCATCGTCAAAGTCCAGTTCAGGAAGATTATCACAGGCCGCAGGATATCTAGGTGCGGTAAACGTGTCCCAATTTGTTATATTTATGGCGATTACAGTAGAAGAGGACGAGCCAGTAAAGATAGAAGTAGGGACATTGTAAGGATTTACGTTGAATTTGACGAAAATTGTAATGTCAATAACGGCGCTTCCGCTGCTGAGAACAGAAGAAATTGTTGAATAGGCACTTGCGAAATTACTGTAAGGATTGGATTGAGTTCCGTCTTTGTAGCGGTTTTTGTTGCTGGCGTCAATGTAGATGGTGGTTTGACAAAGGGTGACAGTGATGAGGGTGAAAAGAAGGAATAAAGAAAGGAGGTGGAGCCGGGAGGCTGTAAAATAGGACATGCTGGTGGGATATAGAGTAAACTTTTTTGTTGGGAGTTTATACTCAATTAATTAAAGGAGTGATAATAAAATGGAAATAATGAAATATAGTAAAAGATCTTTTGTCATTTTGGATTTATCTGGATAATGACAAAATATGTTACATTTCCATTAATTAATTCTTTAATTAAAGTTTGTAAGAGATGTGTGTGTGTTTTGATTTTGAATGACAGAAATGAGGAATGATAAATAATGAGAAAATTAATAAAAGAGCTCCATTGAGTTGGAAACGCATTTTTGAAGGGCCTTGACCCTTTGAAAATCTTGGTCAATGCTTTGCCATCAAAATTACATAAAATGTTAGAAATAAAGCAAAGGAGGAGGCTTGAAAAACTCAAAGAAAATATTTAGAGGAGTATTCGCCTAAAATTAGTTGTCGCAAAAATATTTTCAAAAAAGATTTTGGCAAATTAAATTTTTCTGATGATACTGAAACCCTTAAATTTTTTCCGAGGAGTTTTCTCCAAAAGGGATTATGAAGTTTTCCAGAATCACTCAAGAGATTCCTCATCAACTTTTAAAAAAAAAAAAAAAATAGAATGAAACAAATTTTGAGGGTTCTTTGGATTCTGTATGCAAGAGAGCTGGAGAGCACCTTTTTTCTCAAAAATTCTTCTCACATTTTTTTTGAAGATGAAAAAAATTTTTTTTTTAATTTTCATGCAGTTTCCATGAAGAAAATGCCCCTAAAACACCTAAATGTTCCAAAGACTGTCATGACCTTTCAAAGTAGAAATTCTTGTGATTTTGCTACAAAAATGATTCAAATTTTTTTTCGCGATTCTTTGGCAAAAACAATCTGGCAAGAGATAAATTTTCCTTTCAGAAAAAATTTCTCCCTCATTTTTTTTGAGCGAAAAGGATCTCAAAATTTTTCATTCATCTTTTTTAAAGAAATTCTTCAACACTAAACTTTTTATTTTGAGAATTTACAATTTTTTTTCTGGGCCAATCTCTCATTTGTCCTATTTTAAATTCTACCATATACAGTACTACAATGCTTTAGGATCACAAGAAAGAGACACCTGAGTTTTTTTCGGGCTCAGTTTCATTGAGAAGAATTTTTTTAAATCTTAATTTGAGCAATTTCTGGGTATAAATCTCAAAGCCAATTTTCAGCGAGGAAGCAGATATTTTGATGTTACCAGGCTTTTTCCCGTTGTCAAAGGGAAAAAAGCGAATAAACTGATAAGAACTTTTATGAATTTTTTCGCTCCGAAAAATGAAGAAGGAAATCAGGCTCAATCATTTCAAGGCAAAAAAATGATTAATTCAGCAACTAAATAGCCTCTATTCAAGACTTTTACTCTCTTTATGGTTTTTAAGCCTTTTAAGCCTCAACCATTTTTGACTCGTCTCAGAAAGGATAATATTCTGAAAACTTGTTCTCTCATCTTTCGAACAAAATTTCAAAATATTGTACAAATCATCGAATAAAAAATTGATTCCAGAACAATTATCTTTTAAAAAGAAATTGAATACAAACATTTTGAGACTGACGTTAAGCATGAGCTTTGAAACCTTCTTCCTGTTTCCTTCTTGATTTCCGATTTCTTCATCTGAAGACTAACAATTCAATCAAATTTGACTCTAAAACCCCTTTTAAAAAGCAAAAGAGAATATTTTCAATATAATAGTTCGTCTTCTTTCCTGGCTCAGTAAATCTGCAGGCTTAGAGCACAAAACTCTTCTTTGATTATCTTCTACATGTGTAGAACAACTATAATGAAAGTTCTCATCCTTTTAGCCAATTTTAGCGGATTTTTTTTCAATCTCTCCAAAGAAAATTATCAAATAAAGTTAGCGATCTTGGCTATCTTTAGCATGAATATCTGAAAATATAATCGAAAAGAAAATGGAAAGTAGAAGAGCTAAAGTCAGAAAATATCCTCCGAAAATATTCTTGAAGCATAAAAATTCAAATTATTCATATTTGATTAGTTTATCAATTGAGAATTCCTCTGAAGATTTCTGATCACAATAAGACTCCCATATTTGGCCCAAATCTCTCTTCCTATGGTCTAAAGCATCTTTAAAAGCTTCAATAAAGAACAAAGAAAGACCTTTGAATACTTTTGATAAAAAGTCGTTGGAATAAATTTTCTGCTTCGTGGCGGAAAAAGAATAGATAAATTCAGCAATTTAAATCGCTTGATTTCCTTAGAAGTTCATGAGAAAATGGAAAGATATTCTCACAAGAAGAGAGTCAAAATCTACATGATAGAGAAAGCCTTAAGTCAAATGTCAAAGACATTTCGAAATTTGTGAGGAATTTTCTCGAATTAATCAGAGATAAAATTAAATGAATCAACCATCTATTACTTCTCTTCACTTAGTTTTAATAAAATTTGCCTTTTCTTTCAAAAGTTTTCAGACTCTCATTCAAATCTCTCACAACTATCCTCAATCACCTTAAAACTATGAGATCGCATAAATTCCGTTATTTTTCAATCGAAAGAATGCCAAAGATATTTTTAAATGATAAATTAAAGACACAGATCAAACAATAAATTTATCCTTGAGGCTATGCTGATGGAATCGATTCTGTTTCTTCATCAAAACTCGTTCAAGAAACTTGAGAAACTGTTGCTTATCTGACTCTTTATTAATCAAATTAATAAACTCCCAATTTTTAGAGTTCATTAAAAGACATTCGACAAAATATTTTTTTGGTAAAGAAGCAGAAAACTTTCAAAAAACCTGGGTCTTTCTGATGAAACTCAACCAAAATAGCACGATAAAATACCTTTTCTACAACTTTACATTCAAAGATTTGACCCTTTTGTGTGGGTTTTGAGTTTACAAAGAAACTTTCTCAAGATGGTCATTCATTTATATGAGGAGAAAAGGTTCTCTTTCTCAGAGGGCATTAAGCATACAAGCCCCATATAGTTGAAATCCAACATTTAAAGCTGTTTCTTCAACAAAACTTTCAAAATCCCTTCTTAGCGAGATAATAGTGAAAATGAGCTTCCACCTAATTCGAAAATTTTTATTAAAACATTCGGTTCGCCTGTAAATTTACTCTATTCTTCTCAAGATCGCTTTCCCGCCTAAAAAGCTCATTCAATGCACCCTTGATAAGTTTTGAAGAAAAACTAACCACCCTTAACCATTATTAGCCAAATACCTCCTCAGTTCCTCCACCCATCAAGTCCAACCGTTTCATGCAGAAACAAATATGTAAAACTGTCTGCGTTTATGTTTAATAAAAAAATCTCTTTGACTGTTAAAAATGACCAAAATAGAAGAACCCAAATGTACAAGCACCAGCCTTCACAAATCCCCTTTCCTTAGTTCTGAGCACCACGTAATCAATTTCAATATCACAAAGGACCCATATTTCTTTTTTCCCAATATTTTAAACATCAAAGTCTCATATATTATATTCAGGGCTTGAGAACAACTTTCCTTCAGAAAAGCCCATAAAATCAATAGATATTTGTCGGTTCACCTTCTTCAAGACCTTTTCTTTCTTCTCTGTCTTCGAACTTCTTTATATAATAAAATCTTTCAGTTTGATTTTATTTTTCAAGTTCTTTCAATTATATTTTCTTTCCACTTCCAATTTTCATAACCTAAAGTTTCCTCCCTTCTCCACCTCTTATTTATCTCAAGTCGCCCTCTCAAAGTTCATGGGTACACGATAACATCTCTCTTAAAAACAAAGGAACAAAGGATAAAACTAATTCTTTCGAGAAAAAATTCGTAAATTAAATACCGTTTGTATCGAGACAGGGCTTCATGTTACCTCCAGGTGATCCCTTAATCTATTAAAGCGCTTCTAACTGCAAATTTTGAGACAGAATTCATAACCCCTCAGTAAGGAATGAAGATCACTTTATAAAGAGCATATTTCGATTCTTTTCCCTCAGAGAGACTAATAATAGGATTTGAGCCTGAATAATCAATCTTTCGAGGATAGAACTAGGAGAAGTATGGCTTGATACTTCATTTTGAGAATCAAAACACTGGCAATTGTAAACATAATTTAATACATAAGATTGATTGAAAAATTTAGTTGAAAAAAACCCGTGTTGAAGCTTTTTATTATTAAAAATCGAAATTAGATGTATCAAAAGATAAAATTTTAGTGACAAAATTAAAGGACCAAGTTGATGACACCTCTGTGTGACAGTGGCCTAGGTTAACCAAAAAGAAAGCCATGAAAAATAAATGTTTTTTATTATTTGTGTCCTCTCATGAATCCAAGGAAAAACTCTTTTTAAATTAACCAATCAGTGAAAATATTTTTTTAATCGACTGGATTAATGTGTGCGCTTCCATGTTTAATTACCATAATATTTCTATTTGTTATTTTAAAATTTTCCTTTGTATAATACAACACATATCAAAAACACCACTCTTCTTAATGAGATTTCTCAAAAACAAAATCGCTCAATCCCGTAAGACTGAGAAGCCTGCTGACCCTGAACCTTCTCCTCCAGATGCTCGCGCCAAACTTTCTCCTGTGAAGCCTCAAGAAAATAGTACCAGAACGCTCAGAACGCGTCCTCAAAACCTCAACTTTTCCGAAAGCCAGACCTCCAGCCGCGGAGCGACCTCTTCTTTGAATATAATCAAGAACTACAGTCGAGCTATGACCAACTTTGCCGTCTCTGATGTTGCCAGGCCGTACTTAATCAAGATTATGGATAGTAAAGGGGTAAAGGTAGAGGACTTTCTCAACTTTATTGAAGAGAGGAAACAGTCGGTAAATTGCATAAAAAAGTTGCGAGAAATGTTGCCCAGTGATGAAGAAGGAGATGCCTTGGAAGATATGAAAACGGTCTTTCAGGATATTTGTATACTATTTTTAAAAATGTTTAGTGTGAATTGGATTTTTAGTAGTAAGGTTACTGACAAACTCGCTCACTTAAATTGTAGGTTTAAGATTCTCCGAAGAATCAAAAATCCACAACATTTCACGTATTTAAGGAGCTTCCATGACGCCTTCTAAATAAACATCCAAAAACGTACTGTAAAAATAGCTTTTTGTACAATTGCCTCGCATCATAAAATTTTTACTTTATACCTATTTTATAACTTATTTACATAAATTATTCTCCTTAAGAGCTATGTGCTTATGGTTCTTTTTGGACTACATACCCCAAAAAAACCTCGCATTCATTAACTGTCGTTAATTAATCAATCCAAGTGTTTATATGTTGCCTAAATATTCTAAATATAACCTCACAATCAAAATAGAAAAATTCTTTCTGTACACTCACGAGACGTCACTAATTTATTTAAGCTTCTGTCAATATGCTAAAGTCTAATAAAGGTCTTAATAAAACACGGGACTCGAATTTTGTTTGTACTCTATTCAAAACTGATTTCTTTGAAGTTCAATTCTATATTTTTAAATTCAACCTAAAAATAAAAAGCAGGCGACCAACTCTAGAAACAGGCAACCAGAAGGAGAAAAATCCTTTCACCTGAAAAACCTCTCCACAATTTTCCAATCTGCCTTGTATTGTTTATGAAAATAACGTTGTAAAACTATCCCATTCAAGAGGAATTTGATATTTTAAGGGGTTGTCTTACGTAATTCGGAAAAAGAAAGCAGAAAGAGGAGATTGATTTAATTTATAGAATTTTTTCATAAAGCATGAGGCGAGAATGAAGCCAAACTTTTGAAAAAAATTAAAACCAGATTTTCCAGTAAATTTAAATTTTGCAAAAATGAATTTTCACTGGTTTACCTCTTTTATATTGTCTCTAAGTTCATCCTTTTGCAATTATATAATCGATTTCGAATGGCAAGAAATGACAGTTGAACGTTTTGTTTCTTAATTTCTCTTTTTTATTAATTTTGCTTTTCATAATTCAAACAACTTGCCAACAAAATTAAACAAAATTACTCATCCAGAATTAACCCTTCAATTAATTATTCATTATATACGAATTACACTCGTTTTTTTCCCCGCTCATTGCAGTTTCGCTTCCCTTCTTTATATTTTCCTTGGATTGCAAACAAAAGAGCAATCCGAATAAAGCTCTCAAAGCAAAATCTTTCAAGAAAATATGCAAAAGAAATCTGTTGAATGATTTAAAGAACCAAAATTAAAATTTTTTCTCTTAATTTTATGTCTCTTCAATATATAGCGCTCATTTTCTGGGATAAAATTTTAATTACAACAAAATCTAACGGCCTTCTCTTTCTTTCCTCAATAACTCGTTTGCAACCTCTCTTATGTCTTCTCTTGTCCCTGCTAAATCTTTTCCTGAATCTCCTCAAATATTTCAAATAAATTATTCCATGACAATTCTTGCCTATTGAACTGATAGCTAGAAAAATGGCCTTCTTTTGACTATCTTCCACTTTTCTTGGAGATTAGAGGGGCGTGAGCCCCTTAGAAGCCTTTTATTCGTTTTGAGAAAGGGTTTTTTTTCAGATGAGAGGAAAAATTTGTAATTTTAGTTTTCTAAAAATATTCAAAGAAAGATTATTTGGTTATATCTCTTTATAATTTAGGAAAAGATCTTCCAATCCAAGTTTCTCTTCAAATTGAGGTCTGAGAAAGTTCTCTCGAAGAAAAATCCGGATTTTCTTCTTTGGAAATCAGAAAAATAACCTGTCAAATCGTCGTCATATACAGTCAATTTTAGATCAATTAATTTCGTGTTTTTTGTTGATAATTTCATGAGCATGGGAATCAAAGATTTTTCTTTCTTTCTTGCTTTCTCCAATAACTCCATAGCTTTCAAAGAAACAATTTTTTTTTGGAAAAGAAATTTCGATTTCCCTCTTCTATTTTTTTTTTTCAATTTTGTTTTCAATTAATGAGGTATCATTTTCTTTTTTATATTTCTCCAAACAACTGCATCAACTTTTTTTTCCTTATTACCCTCGTTACAAGGTAAAACTAACAAAGACTCCAACAAGAGACCCAATCTAAAAATATTCCTTTTTTATTTGCAAAATAGTTTTTTTTCCCTTTGCATTGCTCAAAATTTTCATTAAAAAACGCCCTAAATTCCCCAAAAAGAATTTTTTTCACCTAAACATCTTCCTTTTTCTCCAAACCACCCTTCGAAACTTCGTCAATCTCTCATTTTCTCAAGAAAACTTCCGGCAGTTTGTCGAATTCCCCACTAATAAGGCTAACTGTCATTTGACCCTTTCTCTTTCGTATGAATGTGTTTAAGTATTTAATCATAAGACGAGAATTAATTTTCTAAAATCTCAAAGTGTCCTCTCCATGACGGCATTTTTTAAACTCGTTCTCAAAAACTCCCATCTACTACATGATGTTGGCTCTTCTCATTGATCAAACCCTCCTAATTTTCATTTCAGAATCAAGAAACCAGAGACAAATCAACAAAAAAATGGGTTTTTGTAATTAGCCAGATTTTGCATTTAGAAGCTTCTTTCCGACAAAAAAACCCAATTTACGTTGAACACGCACATATTTGCTTCTTAATATTCGTTTTTCAACGTAAATTCACCTTACCATATGTTAATATCAATAGCTCTTAATTCCCTCTTTTACATTCATTCGCCCTTTTCTGAACAACTTCTTTTCCTTCAACCAAACTGAGGCCTTGAGAGACAGATTTTTTCACTATCTTTCACCCTTGTAAACGTGGGCTTCTTCTTTCTTTTCGGGAAGCATTTTATGATCTATTTTTAAATGCTTGAAAACTGATGAAGATTTGTCTTTTTTGTTGAATTGCACTCTTTTAGGGTTTTTTTTGTTAAAACCAGGCAAAAAGCTAAACGAAAAATTTCTGTGATCAATCTCTTTTTTAGATTGCTACTATGGTTTGAAATTTTCCTTAAAATGTCTTGTTTGAGAAAGGTCGTTTTGAGGGGGCCAGATATTTAAAAAAAAAATGCGTTCTACATGTTTAGAACTCGAATCTCTAGCTGCTGGCTTCTTCTCTTGTTCGCCATGAAAAACCGGTTTTTTCTCAAGGCAAGATTGTGCGGTGAGAAACTGCTAAAATAAGCCAATATATATTTTCTAGAATTAAACTCTAAGATTCCAAAAAGAATTGTTCCATAATTAATTAAAACCTTGAGACTCCAGATTCTTTCCATTCAATTATCATCGCACATTTCTTACCAATCCATTTGTCGAAAACGTCCTCAAATCACCACAAGCCTGAATCTTATTTAATTTTTCCCCAGACTCCTTGCCTGAACATTATCGGCTCATCATTCAAAACATCGAAAAAACAAAGAATTAACTTTTATTATCTTGTCTCCTTTTTACGTCGCAATCAAGGTTTTTTCTATCGAATTCCGATGTTTAAATGGCATTCTCTGAATTGTCCTTTGATTACTAGTCTTTCTGAGTTTGGATAGCTTCTTTCATCAAGGAGTGAGTTTTTTCTACTTCATGATGATATTCTTTTCATATTCTTTCAAAAATCATCGAATTTTTCGATTTCTATTCAAGCTAAATCTCTTTACACATAAGGCTGTTTATACGAAGCAAACTTCCTAACTGAAAATTTCTATCAAATAAAAAAACGTTTGGTTTTTTTCCTTCAAAAAAAAACCTTTTCCCCGAAAAACCCTGCTAAGAAACATCACCTTCTGACTTCTGAGATCGCTACAGGACACTTCTATCTAGCGAGTGTTGTCCAACTAGTCTTATTTTGCTTCTTTTCTTCAAATAAAACTCATTTCTAAAGTCAGAAGAAAACTCAATGTCGGTATTTTTTACAACTGAAACAAAAGTTCCCTCAGAGTCTCTCAACTCTCACCAAAACGATGTTGCTCTTAGTCTAATCTAGCTCTTATGAATAGTGGAGGATTTACAGACTTCTCGCCTGTTTCGGTCTTTGTTATAAACTATTCTTTTTATTCAAAAGTTTATCTCATGATTTTTCGATTGTTCAACATGTTTTTCTCGTCAAAAAAACTCAAAATTTCCATCGAATATAAGTGGCTATTTGTTTATATTCTCCTAATGCTCGATTTTGAGAAATAGAACGTTCTTTCAGCTCAAATTCTCGACATCAGTTATGGTTTATCAATTCATATTTTAATGTTAAAAAATCATCCAATACTTGTTCAGCAATTTTTTATTTTGCCTCAATCAACCCAACATCTATTTTTGAAAATTTATGGAAGAGTTTAGTCATCACTCCTTCCGAGTTTTCATGGAACAATGTGATAAACAACTTTTTCCCTTCTTCATCTACTGGAATTCTAGATAAATCTCTTCAAATATCTGTAATGTAAAATGATGAAATAATCTTATGGCAAATTTGATCGCCTGCTACATTAAAGCCTCAAAACGAAACAGAATTTTTTTCATACGAAGAATCGGTAGATTAATCCCTCTTATCTCATCTCTGTTTTAGTCTCTTCTATTCCAACTCTCTTCGTTTTTCCTTCACAGGGGGCTTATATTTCTATAATAAAAACCATGTTATTTCAACTTAACGCGACTAAACTAAAAAATCATCAATCAGATTTGATTTTTTAGTTTATTTAACATTTAAATTCTCTTGCTTACCGGTTTCTTTTTTCCAGTTTTCTTTGGGGAAACTTCCTTTAAACAACAAGCTATTCTAACTTCTCATAACCTTCCTCACAAAACCACTCTATTCACGACCTTTATTCCAGAAAAATACCTTCAGGAAAACGAAAACATGAAATCAACACTTCGATTGGTTCTCTAGAATTTTGTGAGGCTGGTTTTTTAATGCACCCAAAATAAATCGAAACCTTTAACTTTCTTGAAAATTTACACTCTAAATGATCTTCTCTCTTCTCACCTACCACCTCTATCAATCCTTCCTTCTCTAGACTACATGGGATTACCCAAAACCATGACTTTCTGTTTCTAATATCTTTCTTGTAATATTTCAAAGCATCTTGATGATAAATTTAATTTAATTAATGACTTGCAGTTAGCCTGGCTGGCTAAAACCACGTTTGAACATCACCGATATAACCTTCTAGAAACACTTAATCCCTGATCTAAATCTCCCTTTTTAAACCCTAAATTCCAAGTTTTCTTGAGCTCTTTTTCGTTAAAACAAAAATCTCCTGAATTCCTTTCTAAATCCTCTAACCTTAGAATTCACCCTTTCCCCTCCTTACAAATCACAAAACCCAGCCAGCCTGGGGGTTTTCTCAAAGAAAAGCCCACTTTTTCTCGTCAGATACGAGCTAAACTCGTAAAAATTTGGGTTTTGTGGAAACCCCAAGTTTTCTTTTAAACTCAAGAGATTTCTCTAGCAAAACGGTTCAAGAAGAGCTTGTTTTGTCAAACAAAGAGATTTGGGACCATAGGAAGGCGATAAGCCCTCCCAAAGGCAGAAAACTCGTTTCTAACTGACGGATTGTGCATATAAACTCTTATGTGATTAAATTTTACTGGAGAGATTTGTGAGCCGATGAAATTAATTGATGAGTTAAGTTTGTTTTGAGTTTTTACCTTTGAAAAACAATTGAAAGCGAAAAGCTCAATTAGACAATAAATGATGCACTAATAGACTAAAATTAGGCTTGGCACAAATTAATTCAATTTTTTAAGAAAGTCGAAAAAACCGCAATTATTGAGGGATTTTTGCTCGATATACAAATCACAACAAACACTCCAGAGACACAGAATCCTCTCAAAAATACCCCCTCACCGCCGATTCCGAACCTGGCATTCGTCTTTTCCGAAGACTTACCTCTCCACTGATATAAGGATGAAAGCTATTTAATTTCATTTGCCTTATAAATAACAAAAACTTGGTTCTCACTTCTTTTAATTTTTTTTTAATAAACATATAATCCCAAACAATAAAACATAATCTTAATGCGTCATTTCTTTCAATCAATTTCAATATTCACGAGTCACTGCTCAATTCAATTCCTCAACTTAACTTTTCCAGAATCACGGTTCGAAACTCCTGAAACCTTCCTATCTATTCCAAACCTTTCTATCAAGCCTTCCTATCAAAAATTCAAACTTCTAATCTTCCGTCAATTCTTTTTTGTCATTTGATTAAATAGAACATTCTCTTTGCCCTCGATAAAAATTCTAATTTCGTGACAAATTAATATTCCTTTACCTTTTTTCAAGACTTTCTCATTTACCCCAAGGGCTTCTTATCACGTTTTCAATACCTGAACCCGAAAAATGAGAATGGGAGATTTGTGAGGACGAGAAAAGGAACAAGATCATATATTTGAGACAAACATGAAAAGTTTATAAAATTTTGATTTTGAGCTTTGAGATTTTACCAATACACAAAGATAGTATTTGAAGACTGACTTCAGTATCTCAAGTTCAAATGTGATCTCATGAAATATATAAATTAACAGTCAATCCGCTTATAGAATTACAAAATAAAAACAGTTGATACCATAAAAAGCTTTATCTTTTATCTTTTAACGAACAAATTGAGACAGGCGCGTGTACTATCAAAAAGCTTCATTGAAGCTCCTCAGATAAGTAAATTGGTCGGGATTTTTAATCCGTCTCAGTATCTTGAACCTGCAGTTCAAGTGAGCGATTTTATCGTTCACCTTACTGCCAAAGATCCAATTTACACTGAAAATTTTCAAGAAAATAATGCAAATCTCTTGAAATATTATCTTGTTTACATAGTTGGGACTCTTATCATTTATCCCCAAAGGTAACATCCCTCGCAGCTTCTTTATACAGTTCACAGAGTCCTTTCTCTTGTCCACAAAGTCCAAAAACCCTTGGAGATTGTTTCCCATTTCTGGAATTATTTTCAATAGGTATGGCTTCGCCAAGTCTGATAACGCGAAATTTGTCATTGCTCTGCTGTAATTCTTCACTATATTCAAAGAAGAGGTTGTTCCCTTCTTAGTAGGTGCCTTGGGCGGAGTACTCTCTTTCTCAGGGCGAATTCGAAGTTTTCTTGACCATTGGTCCTTCCTTTCGTCGCTCAGATCGGGTTGAGATTCTTCGTCCTCGGTGTGGCGGTGAGGGTGAAGAGATTTATCCAACTCGTGGGCACGAGCAATTTTGTTTTTCAAGAATCTCATGATGTAATCCTTAATTTTATTAAATGTTTAAAATTTTTTACAGATAACCCAGCATTGAGTGCTTTTATAGATAGAAATATGCAATAAAATCAAAGATCCAACCAATAAAAGAGACTGGAAAATTAAAATTTTAAAGAAATCGTCTTTATTCCTTGTTTTACCAATTAACTTGTTTTCATCTATGACCAGTTACTATCAAACATCAAATTTCCCTCTCATTAGTCTTTTAATACAATTGGTTATTAAATCATTTTCTTACTAATTAATTTGAGATTTTAGACATAAATTGTTTGGCTCTCCTTCAATTAACCGTCAGCCTCGTTCGCCTCAAAAATCACTAAATCTAATGCTACTCTATCATCTTTTTTGATAATTTGTGGTCAATTAAACCTTCGACCCTTTCTTTTCTTTTCACATTCACCGTGAGAATTCTCTTACCATTGCCTTGATCTGCACCTCTCCCGGCTTACTTCTGTGAAGGAGAGCTCAAACCTCGGGAAAATGAGTCTCTAAACAATGTTGACGAGCAATTTCTATTGGTAAAAAGGATTGTATAGGAGTCACTTTAGCTACAAATTGATTTTGATCATTATGAAAACAAAAGAGTTGGACTAAACTAATTTTGCTTTTTTTTTTATTTAATCGATGAATTTATTTTTAAAGTTTCAAAATTCCCTTGATAACACGCCGACATGATTCGAGACTCATCTCAAATAAAAATTTAATTCTTCCAACCTCTCATCTTGACACTATCCTCCTTGAATTTCTCATCTCATCTCAAACTCTATTTCTCATTCTCTTAAACTCTTCTAGAAAAATTTTCTCTCTTTGAAAAATTTCAATGTAAATTTGCTGTAATTCCTGAATCAGATCTGTTTAAATAAGATGAAACGCCGCCTTAAAAGACAAAAATTTTCCCGAGTCATACTGGAAGCTTCGCATCTTTATAAGCGACCCCCAGCCTTCCCAAAGCTCTTGGTTTCACCCTTAAAATCCCCTTACTCTTGTTGGTTTTAGACTCTTTTGCAAATAAAACGGACGGCGCTCAATTTAAACATTCTTAATTTCAATTTTCAAAACGGCAAGAAATCAAACTGTTGTTTAGCTTGCAAACAATATTTTTCAAAGAGGATTTAAATTAGTTTGAGCTACTTCTGTTTTTCAAACAATCACAACGTTCCGAGATTGAATCGGGATATTTTAAATCAAAAGTAATTTTTCAAATTTCTAATGGAAGATATAGACTGTCATCTTAACGGAAACAGTCACGGGACAAATTTAAACCTTGATATAGCGATATTTTCTTATCCTCTCTCTTTTTAAATTCTAATTTACTCTCCTCTCATCTCACAGATGAGATTTGCTTGACCTCTTTCGGAACTTTATTGTATCAAATTTTGAAAATGATTTATTGTGGAAAATTAATGCTCACAGTCGCATATTAAGGAGTCAATACAACAATTTTTTTCTCCAACAAAATCATTTTATTGGCATGAGTTCACAAAGGACTTGTCGTTTACATAAACATCTCAGGTTTTATATATCACCAAACATACAAAAATTGATTAAAAAGGATTATTTTTGAGTTGGAGGGAGCCAAGTCTCGTGTTTCAAACAAAGTTTTCATGGGGAAATATTTTTGCTATATTTGTATGACCTTTAAACTTTACATGAAAATGAAGCTAGAAAGAGCCTCTAAACCCAAGCTCGAGGGACTAGACGTCCAGGAAGCCGGTGAGCTTGAATTTGTCAAAAATTTCAAAACGAAAATGGTTAAAATTTTAGATTTAGAAAAAAAGAAAAATTCTTATTTTATAGCAGGTTTTAATTTTTTCTTCCACAATGTTTTTCTATTTCGATTCATATATACGTCACAAAATAGCTTTTCTCCAAAATCCAATAATTCAAATCTTGTCACTTCTCGGCTCTCCTATGTGTAGCCTAACTGATTTCTTGTTATCCTGACCTCGAACCCAGACAGCGAAACCAAAAAAGATTCATTTTTATTTCCTCAGGACTAAAAAAAGAGTATTTTCAATTTAGCTCAATTTTCTTGCAAATTCTGAAGCATTTGTTTTTCCCTACCCTTCTCCTACCATATCAACCCTCTAAACACCCCTTTCTTCCCTTCTATCCAGCCGCTTTATCCCAGTTTTTGAGAATACCTTGCAAAAACTATAAAGCATTTCTCATTTACCTCAATTTCCATGCCATCTTTTTCTCTTGTCTTTTAACTCTTATCCCCATTCATTCAGACACTTCTTCC
>Ga0182738_1002132_pt1 | contig 23795 bp, 20 predicted proteins | sample eDN5th30CBELigMG_FD_128876 | JGI IMG/M metagenome (GOLD analysis project Ga0182738, IMG submission 128876) | Enriched Miracle-Growth compost microbial communities from Emeryville, California, USA - eDNA 5th pass 30_C BE-Lig MG (version 2)... ...
CTCGTAGCCGGGCACGCCGGCCTCGGCGATCGTCGGCACGTCGGGAATCGCCGGCACGCGCCTGGCCGTGGTGACGCCCAGCAACCGTACCTTGCCGGCGCGCCACTGCGGCAGCGCGGTCTGCACCTGGTTGAAGATGCAGCAGGTGTCACCGGCGAGCACGCCCTGGATCGCCTCCGGCCCGCCCTTGTAGGGCACATGCACCATGTCGAGGCCGGCCTTGTACACGAACTCGGCGAAGGCGAGATGGGTGCCCGTGCCGTTGCCGGTCGAGGCGTAGTTGTATCTGCCCGGTGCGGCCTTCACCTTGGCGATGAAGTCTTTCACCGATCCGGCGTCGATCACGTTGGGATTGATCATCAGCACGTTCGAGACGTCGTTCAGCGTGGAGATCGGCGTGAAATCCGCCTCGACGTCGAAAGACAATCTCTTGTAGAGCGCGGCATTGACGCCGTGCGTCGCGGCGGTCCCGAGCAGGAAGGTGTAACCGTCGGCGGGCGCGCGAGCCACCACCTCGGAAGCGACATTGCCGCCGGCGCCGGGCTTGTAGTCGATCACCAGCCGCTGGCCGAGCGACTTTTCGAGCGAGGATTGCAGCATGCGGGCCACGACATCGACCCCCGAGCCCGCCGGAAAGCCCATGTAGAGCGTGATCGGCTTGCCTGGCCATTCCTGCGCCTGCACGGCGGCAGGCAGGAGCAGAACCGCAAGAGCGAGCACGGCGCGGCGCAGCAGGCGAGGCATGGCGGTCTCCAGAAGAGGGTCAGATCGATTGCCCGGCCTTCTCGATCCGGTCCAGCCAGTCGCCGACCAGCGCGGCGAGCAAGCCCGGCGATTCGACCGGCCAGACATGGTCCGCCCGGTCGATCACCGCAAGTGTCGCCCGCGGGTAGCTCTCGAGGATTCCCCAGGCGTCGCGATAGCCGACGGTGGTGTCCTGTCGGCCGGCGACGATCAGCGTCGGCCTGGTGAAGGACTTCTCCGCCCCGGCGAGATCCCACGAGAAGGCATACCGCGCCGGATCGGCCCGCATCGCCGGAACGAACGGAGCGCAGGCCTCGATTGCCGGCTGGATCAGCGCGCGGCTCTTGCGGCGCAGCGCATCGAGATAGCCCGACGCCTGGACCAGTACGTCGCCGAGCACCGCCCTCTCCTGCTCATCGAGTGCTTCGATCAGGGCATCGTCGCGCACCAGCGGCTCGAACGGCGGCAATGTGCGCCTGGCCGTGTCGGGGACGACGGCTGGCACCCGCAGCATCAGGCCGTCGACGCGCGGCCGCAGGCGCACCGCGATGCCGCGCGCGAGGTAGGAGCCGAGCGACGTACCGGCGAGCACGAAGCGCTCGCCGGGCAGCACGCGCTCGATGAAGGCGAGCAGCGCGGCCAGCATGTCGTCCTGGTTCGCGATCCGCTTCGCGACGGAGAGGCCCATCCCCGGCAGATCGGGATAGATCCGCCGCCAGCCGGCCCGTGCGGAAAAGATCGGCTCGTAGTCGGCGACCTCGAGTCGGCGGTTCATCGTCCAGCCGTGCAGGAAGACGATCGCGCGCCCCTCGCCGTGCTCTTCGTAGTCGACGGTCGCGATGTCCAGTTCGCACTTCATGGCTACTATGCTGCGGTAATCAGGAAGGAATGACCATGGGCTACATGACCGACGAGCGCCGGATGATCCAGGAGACGGCGCGCGCCTTTGCCATGAAGGAGGTATTGCCGCTCGCCAACAAGCTCGACCCCGAGAAGGGCGACATCCCGCAAGAGCTGATCCGGAAGCTCGCCGACATGGGTTATTTCGGCATCGTCATCCCCGAGCAGTATGGCGGCATGGGGCTCGGCGTCTTCGAATACTGCCTGATCACCGAGGAGCTGGCGCGCGCCTGGATGAGCGTGGCGTCGATCATCGCGCGCGGCAACGGCCTCAGCGCCGGCCGCGGCATGACCGAGGCGCAGCGCGCCGTGTTCCTGCCGCGCGCCGCGCGCGGCGAGTTCCTCGGCGCTGCCGCCATGTCGGAGCCCGACGTGGGCTCCGACCTCGGCAACATCGCCTGCCGCGCACGCAAGGACGGCGATTCCTGGGTGATCAACGGCAACAAGTACTGGTGCACCTTCGCCGACGGCGCCGACTACATCATGCTGGTCGCGCGCACGTCGGACGCGCCCGACCCGAAGCGCAAGCATGTCGGCCTGTCGTCGTTCCTGATCGAGAAGCCGCGCGGCAGCTTGCCTCCGGGCGTGAAGGGCGCGCCGATTCCCAAGATCGGCTATTTCGGCTGGAAGACCTGGGAACTTGCTTTCGACGATTGCCGCCTGCCGGCCGAAGCGCTGATCGGCGAGGAAGGTCGCGCGTTCTACTACATCTCCGCCGGGCTGGAGCGCGCGCGAGCGCACACCGCCGCGCGGGCGATCGGGCTCGCGCGCGGTGCGCTGGAGGACGCGACCGCCTATGCGCAGGAGAGGCGCCAGTTCGGCCAGGCGATCGGCGAATTCCAGAACACGCGCTTCCGGCTCGCGCGCATGGCGACGGAGATCGAGGCGTCGCGCCAGCTCATGTACTTCGTCTGCGACGAGATCGACCAGAAGCGGCGCTGCGACAAGGAAGCGGCGATGGTGAAGTTCTTCGCCTCGGAGATGGCCGAGAAAGTCACGTCGGAGGCGCTGCAGATCTTCGGCGGCGCGGGCTACACGACGCTCCATGCCGTCGAGCGCTACTGGCGCGACGCCCGCCTCACCAAGATCTTCGAGGGCACGTCGGAGATCCAGCAGCGCATCATCTCGGATCATCTGCTGGGCAAACCGAAAGCCGCCTGATTCTGCACCCTTGGCGGAATCCGCCAAGGGGAGGAAAGTGTGGAGATGACGGACGACATCGATCGCTTCATTTCCACAGCCCCGCAACTGCGCTTCGCCTTCGCCATCAAGGCCCGGGTCGGGCCGATCCAGGATCTCGGCCAGACCGCGCGCGGGCATCGCCGGATCATCGACATCCTGGGCGGCGAGGTGCACGGGCCGAAGCTGGTCGGGGAAATCCTGCCGGGTGGCGCCGACTGGCAGATCGTGCGGCCGGACGGCACGATCGAGGTGGTGGCGCGCTATACGATCCGCGCCCGGTCCGGAGCGTCGATCTACGTGCAGAACGAAGGCCTGCGGGTCGCCACTCCGGAAATCCTCGCGCGCATGTCGCGCGGCGAACGCGTGCCGTTCGACAGCTACCGCTTCCGCACCGCGCCACGTTTCGAGACGGCCGAGCCGTCGCTCGTCTGGCTGCAGCGCGCGACCTTCGTCGGCATCGCGGCGCGGACGCCCGACCGCGTCGCGATCGGCTTTCACGAGGTGCTGTAGGAACCGCCGAGGCTATCCGCGCCGCTTGCGGATGTTGGCTGCCACCGTCGACCAGAAGCCCGGCGACCGGGGATGCGCACGGCTGGCCACCGACATGCGGTGATAGACCTCGCGCAGCGAGCGCTGCCGGCTACCTTCCGGAGCGCGGAGCCTGGCGCCCTGCTCGCCCGGCACAAGCGCGAGCTCGCGGGTATGGAAGACCTCGAGCCCCGGACGATGACCGATGCTGATGATCGAGGTTTCCGGCAGCTCCCCGATCAGCAGCTTCATGACGTTCTCCTGCCCTGCCTCGTCCAGCGCCGAGGTCGCCTCGTCCATGAAGATCCAGTCGGGCTTGTGGATCAGGGTGCGGGCAAAGGCGACCCGTTGCTGCTCGCCGCCGGACAGGATGTGATCCCACCGCTCGGTCTCGTCGAGGCGGTCGCGCAGATGGTCGAGCCCGACCTTGTGCAGCGCGTCCTTCAGCCCCTCGTCGGAGATGCCGTCGGGCACCTTGGGATAGTGCAGGGTATCGCGCAGGCTGCCGAGCGGGAAGTAGGGCTTCTGCGGCATGAAGACGATCTTGCCCCTGGGCAGCCGGATCTCGCCCCGGCCCCACGGCCAGACACCGGCGACGGCGCGCATGATCGTGCTCTTGCCCGAGCCTGACTGGCCGCGGATCAGCACGCGTTCGGGCCGGCGGATCTCGACCTCGGCGTCGGCGACCAGCATCTCGCCGTTGGGACGGGTCAGGCCGAGCTCGCGCATGATCAGCAGGTCCTGATCCGACGGCTCATGCAGCGTGATGCGCTCGCCTTCGGGCGCCTCGACGCTTTCCTCGAGGTCCGTCAGCGCCATGTGGAGATGCACGACGCGATTGGTCGAGGCGCGCCATTCCGCGAACTTGGGGAAGTTGTCGATCAGCCAGCTCAGGGCCCACTGGACGCTGGAGAAGGCCTGCGCCGTCTGCATCAGCCCGCCGAGCTGGATCTCTCCCGCAAGGTAACGCGGCAAAGCGACGATCAGCGGCACGACCGGCGCGAGATAGGCGAGCGAGCTGGTCAGCAGGGAGAGATTGCCCTGGCCGCGGGTCTGGCGATTCCACGCCGTGCGCAGGTCGAACAGCGAGCCGCGCATGCGCTCGCGCTCGTCGTCCTCGCCGCGCATCAGGGCGATGCCCTCGGCATGGTCGCGCGCGCGGGTCAGGACCGAACGGAAGTCGGCCTCCCGGCCCTGGCGCACGTTGCCGGCGTCGATCAGGCCGCGACCGAGCGCATAGGTCAGCGTCGAGCCGATCAGGGCATAGGCGATCGCACACCACACCATGTAGCCGGGGATGTTGTATTCGGCGCCGAACAGACGGACCGGCAGGTTGCCCGACAGGGTCCACAGCACGCCGAGGAACGTGACGAGCTGCAGGATGCACTGGATGATGGTGGTGGCGAATTCGACGGCGAACTCGGTCGAGACGCGGATATCCTCGGCGATACGGCCGTCCGGATTGTCGATGTCGTCGGCCAGCAGGCCGAGCTGGTACTGGCGGCCGGAATGCAGCCAGCGATGGACCGTCGTGTGCGACAGCCAGGTCCGCCAGTTCATCTGCAGGCGGCGCTTGATGTGCAGCTGGACCGCGACACCGACCCCGGCCGAGATCACGATCGCGGCCAGCACCCAGAGCAGGTGGAACAGAAGATCGAGGTCGCGCTTCTCCAGGGCATTGAAGAAGTCGCGATTCCAGATGTTGAGCCAGAGCGCGATGCCGACGTTCGCGCTCACCAGCACCATCAGGCCGGCGGTCAGCGGCCAGGCGGCCGCCCGATAGCCCGGGCGCTGTCCAGTAGCCGCATGCAACGACGACGAAAGCCCGTACGGAGCTGTGCGGCGAATCCAAGTCAGTCGCGGAAGCCCGGGTCGATGCGATCGAGCTTCCTCAGCAACGCCGGCCAGTCGAGCAGGCCGAACGGCCGGCGCGTCTTTGGCTGGTAGTTCATGTAGGTCGCCTCGACCACGTCGGCCGGGACTTCGATCAGCTTGGTGTTGCAGGACATCGCCGCGATCTGCGTCTTGCACGACAGCTCGAGGCGATGCATGGCGTTGAACGCTTCGGGAATGGTCGCGCCCGTGGTAAGCAGGCCGTGGTTGCGCAGGATCAGGGCGTTGTTGTCGCCGAGGTCCTTCACCAGCGCCTCGCGCGCGTCGAGGTTGATCACCACGCCGTCGAAGTCGTGGTAGCTGATCTTCGCGAAGCGCATCGAGGTCTGGGTATTGGGCAGCAGGCCGCATTCCATGGTCGACACCGCCATGCCCGCCCAGGTGTGGGTATGGATCACGCAGGCGACCTCGGGCTTGGCCATGTGGATCGCGCTATGGATCACGAAACCGGCGCGATTGACGCCGTATTCCATGCCGCCGATGAACTCGGGCTTCGTCAGGATCTTGCCCTCGTGATCGATCTTGATCAGGCTCGAGGCCGTGATCTCCTCGTAGAGCAGCCCGTAGGCATTGATCAGGAAGGCGTCGTGCTCGCCGGGAACGCGGACCGACACGTGGTTGGCGATCAGGTCCGACATGCCGTAGAGGTCCATCAACCGGTAGCAAGCGGCAAGATCGACGCGGGCCTGCCACTCCTCGGGCGAGACCTCGGAACGAAGATTGGCGACCTTTCCGGTCTTCAGCGTGTGCACGGCCATTGGAACGCTCCTGGGTGGTATGGGTTGCCCGACCGTACCCCTGGCGTGTGCTACCGTCCATTCCGCCCGAGCGGGATCATTCTCCCCGGATCGCGATCCGCGCGTCAGCGTTTGCGGGGTGTCTTCGTTTCGGCCGGCAGAGGATAGGCGGTGGTCGACTTTATGCGCTCCATGGCGAAGCGCGACGTCACGTTCTTGAGCGGCATGGTGTCGATCAGCCGCTTGTAGAAGGCGTCGTAGGCCTGCATGTCGGGCACCGCCACACGCAGCATGTAGTCGATGTCGCCGGCCATGCGATGGAACTCCATCACCTCGGGCATGGCGGTCAGGGTCTGGGCGAACTTGGCGAGCCAAGCGGTCGAATGATCGCCGGTCTCGATCGACACGAACACGGTCAACCCCATCCCGACCGCCTCGGGCGAGACCAGCGCGACCCGCTTGAGGATCACGCCGGCCTTCTCGAGCCGCTGGATGCGCTTCCAGCACGGGCTTTGCGACAGCCCGACCCGATGGGCGATCTGCGCCAGCGAAAGGCTCGCGTCGTCCTGCAGGAGCACCACGATCTTGCGATCGATGGCGTCCATATCCTGGCCGGTGCTCATGGCGTCACTTTCGGGCCGCGCGGGCCAAATCTCAACCGTCGTCGCTCAGCTCGGCAGCGACTGGAGCTGGACCGGAGCACCGAGCCGCCGGCCGAGCGCGTCAGCCAGGGCTTCGAGATCGCCCGTCACCGGGCCCGCATAGCCCACCAGCCGCGGATCTGCCCCGGCGAACCACGAAAGCCGCCAGCCATCGGCGTCCCGCACCAGCGACCCGACGAACCGGTCGCCCGCCGCAATGGTCCAGAGCGCCGGCTCTTCGGCGCCGATCATGAATCGGGCGGCACGGGCGACGACGTCGGCGAGCGCGAACATGCTTCACTCTACGGCGGGGGCCGTGCCGGCCTCAATGAAAGGGCTTGTCGAATATGGGGCGCCGGCCGGCAGGAAAATCCCTATCCGCCACGGCGGAGGGAATTTCTCACCTCACCAGCCCGATCTCGCGATAGTAGCGCAGGACACCGGGCTGAAGATCGTCGACCGACCTGATCGCCGCCAGCGTGTTGCGCGCCGTCGTCTGCGCGAGCTGCCTGGTAAGCACGGCGGCATGCTCGACCTTGTAGAGTGACGCCGCCATGCGATGGCCGACCGCATCCTCGAGGTCCGCGCGCGCCAGGATGAAGCTCCAGGTGCCCACGGTGGCGATCGGATCGTACTGGCCGGGATAGAGGCTGGCCGGCACCGTGAGCGGCGCGAGGAACGAATATTTGGCGCGGATACGGCCGATCTCGGCCGCATCGGGCGCGATGAAGCGCGCCCCGATCGGCCGGCTTGCCATCTCGACGAACCCTGGCCAGCGCCGTCCGCTGCCCCACAGGGCCGCCGCCCGGGCGCCGAGCACCAGATATGGCCCCTCGATGAAGCTATCCGGATAGATCGCCTCGAAATCGCGATCCATGTCGAGGCCCATGCCGTCCATCACGTAGTGCGCCTGCACGGCACTGCCGGTGCCGCGCGGGCTCCAGACGACCGGCCGGCCCTCGAGCTCGGAGATGCTGTGGTAGCGGCTGTCGGCCCGCACGCAGAACAGGCCCGGCGCCGAATAGATGACGCTGACGACCTTCAACGGCGGAGCGCCCGGATTTGCGGCCCTCCATTCGTACAGCACCTCGCCGGAGACGAGACCCATGTCGATGTCGCCAGCCTGCAGCAGGCGCGCATTCTCGTTCGAGCCTCTGGTCTGCAGCGGACTGATCTCGAGGATCGGGTCGACCGATTTCAGCGTGTCGACCAGAGCCGCGCTGTAGGGAAGGTAGCCGCCGCCTTCGATAGAAGTTCCCAGCCTGATGCTCAACGCCCGGGCGCGCGAGACAGCCGGGAAGATCATGACAGCAGGGAGAGCGGAAAGCAGTGTCCGGCGCCGGATCATCTTTCCGGGTCTTACGGACGGGGGCGAGGCCCGTCAATCGGAGCCGGCGTCGCGGGACCTACTCGACCAGGCCGGCCGCGCGGTAGTGGCTCATCACACCCGGCTGGAGCGTCTCGTGGGCCGACACGACGGCCAGCGTATTCCTGGCCGTGGTCTGCCGCAGATGCCTGGTCAGCTGGCCGGTCCGTTCGGCCTTCTGCAGGGACGCGGCCAGCCGGCGCCCGAGCGCATCGTTGAGATCGGCGCGCGCCAGCATCATGCTCCATGTACCGATGGTTTCGATCTCCCGATATTGACCGCGATAAAGTCCGGCAGGCACCGTCAGCGGCACGAGGAACGAATGCTTCTTGCGGATTGCGGCGATCTCGTCGGCGTCGGGCACGACGAAGCGTGCGCCGCGCGCACTGAGCGCGACCTTCACGAAGCCCGGCCAGCGCAACCCGGCGCCCCACAGGGCCGAGGCCCGCCCATCGATCACCATGGCCGCCCCTTCGGCGGGATTGTCGGAATAGATCGCCTCGAAGTCCCGATCGAGGTCGAGCCCGAGTCCTCCCATCACATAGCGCGCCTGGCGGGCGAGGTCGGAGTCCTCCGCGTTCCACACGACGCGATGTCCCTTGAGGTCGATGATTGCCCGGAAGCGACTGTCGGCCCGGATCGCGAACATGCCGGGCATGGCGTAGACGGCGGTGACGACTTTGAGGCCGCTGCGCGGCTGGCCGACGCCGCCCAGCACCTCCTGGGCGACCTCGCCCGTCACGAGGGCAAGGTCGAGATCGCCGTCTTCGAGCATCGCGACATTGTCGTCCGCCCCGCGTGTCTCCACGAGACGGAAATCCATGACGGGATCGACGGCCTTCATCATGGTGACGAAAGCCTCGCCATAGATCGGAAAGCCGCCGCTCTCGGCCGCCGTGCCGAGCGTGATGCGACCCGGCTGCGCCGCCCCGGACACCGACGTCGCGACGAGGGCTGGCGCAGACAGCAGAAATGTCCGGCGTCGCATCATCGGCCGATTTTCAGGGTCGTACGCCGGGCGCATCCAGGAGCATGCCGCGGGCACGATCCATCAAATAGGCCTCGAGTGCCAGATATTCCGCTGCGTCGTAATCCCACGGTTCGGCCCGCATGCCGACGATGCAATTGCGCAAGCGCCGCCTGAGCGAGCCCAGCGACTGCCATTCCAGCCGATAGATCGGATAGCCGGTGGGATGGGCCTGCGGGATGGTCGCGCCGGCGAGCTTGCGCCCGGCGTTGTCGTCATGGCAGTTGGCGCACGACAGGTTGAGCTGGCCCTGTCGGCGCTCGTAGAGAGCCGCACCCTGCGTACGCACGGCCGCGAGCCCCGGATCGTCGGGCGGCGCGATCGGCAGGCCGCGGGATTGCAGGGCGACGAAAGCGCCGAGAGCCAGGAGATCATCGCTTTCCGACGCCAGAGCCGGGGCCTGCTGGTGGGTTGTACGGCAGAGATTGATCCTGCCATCAAGGTCGACTGCCCGGTTCAGGGTCGGCGCGATAGCGGGGTAGCGCGCGGCCACGCCCGCCATGCTGACGGCAGCATCACCATGGCAATCCGCGCAGGACTTGCCGGCCGCACCGGCCTTCCCGGCCCAGGCCGCGGCGCCCGCCTGCACGAACAGCATCGCGGGATTGGCGGTATCGTCGTCCTGCATCTTCCGGAGCGCCGGGCCCATCTCCTGGTAGCCGGATCGGCGCGGGTCGCCGGCCTGCGCCAGGGCGAGCGAAGCACAGAACACTCCTGCCGCGGCGAGGCCGAGCCGCAGCCGCGTCATGTCACCGTGATGGCGAGCGGGTGCTCGGCGACGAAGCCCCCGTCGCCGCTCCAGCGCAGGACGACCGTGCCGCTCCCGGTCGCGACCGTGAAGAACGATACGAAGGGATTGGCCGCGATCGCGGGCGACATCTTCATGCGGAAGATCTCGCGGCCGTTCCAGGTCGCGCTGAAGTCCTCGACGATGTTGCGCGGAATGATGCGGCCGTTGGTGCCCGGCCGGAAACCGGTCTCCATCGGATGCATGATCAGCGCCTTGATCTCGATGATGTCGCCTTTCTTCGCCGTCTTGGGCGCATTGACCAGGATGTTGGCCATCAGGTCACATCCTCGATGCAGGCGGCGATGGTGACGATCACCTCGGCGCTGGCAGCCCAGAACTCACCCGTGCTGGTTTCCGCGACGGCCACGATCTTCTGGCTGTCGGCGAGCTTGATGCGCGTGCCCACCGTCGCCCTGCCGTTGTCCGGCGAAAGCCAGGCATTGAACACGTGCGGCTGCGGGTTCTTCTCGTTGAAGACATGGATGGCCCTGACGTAGTCGTGTGCCGTCATCGGGCTTTCGACGCTGACCGTCGTCGGCACGGTGTTGCCGTTCTCGACGATCGGAGGAATGTCCAGGGTCACCTTGCCGGCCCGCGGCTCGGCCCCGCCCGTCACCTCCCTGATCGCCGCGGCCAGCGCCTCGGGCATCGCTTCGGCCGCGAACGGCAGGAGCGTCACGGCGGCGGCACCAGCGAGGAAGGCGCGACGACGGGGTGCTGGCATGTCAGTCCCTCAGGGTCGCGAGGTAGGCCACGACGTCCTCGATCTGCTGGGCGGTGAGGATGGTCTTTCCCTGGAAATTCCGCGCAACGCGCGCCAGCCCGTCGACGCGATAATAGGGCGGCATGATCGTGTCGGGATTGAGACGCGCGGCATCGACCAGGCGCAGCCGCAGCTGGCCCGGCGTCGAGCGCGATCCCGCTCCCGTGAGGCCCGGCGCCAGGTTGCCCTGGAAGCGCTCCTCCGGAATCGGGCCGCTGTGGCAGAGCAGGCAAAGACCGACCGTGCGACTGGCGACGATCGCGCGACCGCGCGCGGCGTCGCCCGGCTGGCCGGTCAGCGGCTCGGGAATCGAGTCCTGTTGCGCCCACGTGGCCGCAGGCAGCAGCAGGAGAGCGGCGAGCATGCTCCGCATCATCCGAACGTCTCCGCGGTCAGGGCACGAAACCACGATTCGTCTTCGCTGGCCTCTTGCGCCCGGATCGAAGCGCTCGCGCGAACCGGGCTGGTGTTCAGCGCCCCCGGCACCGCCATCAGCTGGCCCTTCTCCGGGCGGTACCTGTTGATCTCCACGAAACCATAAGACGGACCGGCCAGGCTGTAGCAGACATTGCCGAGCGCCGGCTCGGCCGCCTCGCGGCCGGCCAGCCGGGCGACGACGGCAGCAGCGCAGATCCTGCCCTGCACGGCGGCAGCATGCGCCGCCTTGGGCATGGCGCCCATCAGCGCCGCATCGCCCAGAACATGAATCCCGGGCAGCAAAGTCGATTCGAAGCCGACCGGCTCGATCGGACACCAGCCGGTGCGGTCGGCCACGCCGGCCCGCGCGGCGATGGCGGCGGCCTTCTGCGGCGGCACGATGTTGGCAACGGCGGCCTTGTAGTCCTCGAAGTCGGTCCTGACCGTCATCGTCGCGGGATCGACCGCGCTGACGCTGCCGCCCTTGCTGAGCGGCACCCGTTCGATGAGGCCGGGATAGAGCAGGGCCCACGCCTCCTCGAACAGTTGCTGCTTGGAGAAGCCGTCCTTGGCATCGAGGATCAGCACCTTCGACTTCGGCTTGGCGATCTTGAGATAATGCGCGATCAGGCTGGCCCGCTCGTAGGGCGCGGGCGGGCAGCGATAGGGCGTGGCAGGTGCCGAGACCACGACCAGCCCGCCGTCCTCCATCGCTTCGAGCTGGCGGCGGAGCAGCAGCGCCTGCGGCCCGCCCGTCCAGGCGTGTGGCATCTTCCCGGCCGCCGCTTCGGTGTAGCCCTCGATCGCCTTCCAGTTCATGTCGACGCCCGGCGCGATCACCAGCCGGTCCCAGGCGAGCTTCTCGCCGCCGGCGAGCGTCACGGTCTTCGCGGCTCCATCGACGGCAGTCGCGCCGACGGCCGCCACCCTGATACCGAGCGCGGCGAGAGAGTCGTAGGAGAAGTCCTGCTGCGCCGGCTCGCGCAGGCCGGCGATCATGGAGCTGTTGAACGGACAGGCGCTGAAGGTCCTGCCCGACGCGACCAGCGTGACGTCGAGATTTGAATCGAGCTTGCGCAATGCCCGCGCGCAGGCCGCGCCGGCGAAGCCTCCGCCGACCACAACCACCTTCGCCGCGCCCTGCGCTGAAACTATCGCCGGCGCGAGGCCGGCAGTTGCCATCAGCGTGAGAAAGGATCGGCGCGTCGCCATGAGGGGCCCACAATACTTTCCTCCGCATTCTTCATGAGCGCCGAAGGGTTGCCTCCGACCCCTCCGCCCCCGCGAGGCACCTCCCCACGCTGACGCGCAGGGAGGAACGGATCATATCATGCGCCCTTCGACAGCTCCTGATGCATCAGGGGCAGCTCGCGAACGCGCTTGCCGGTGGCCTTGTAGATGGCATTCAGCGTCGCCGGAGCGGCCACGGCGATGGTCGGCTCGCCGACGCCGCCCCAGAAGCCGCCGGAGGGCACCAGGGCACACTCGACCCGGGGCATCTCGTCCATCCGCATCACGTTGTAGCTGTCGAAGTTGGTCTGTTCGACGACGCCGTCCTTCACGGTGATCTCGCCATAGAGCGCCGCCGACAGGCCGTAGACGAACGAGCCCGCGATCTGCCGCTCGATCTGCGCCGGATTGACCGTGTGGCCCGGATCGGTCGCGGCCGTGATCTTGTGGATCTTGAGGATGCCGTCCGAGCTGACGGAGACTTCCGACACCCCCGCGACATAGCTGCCGTAGCCCATGACCTGCGAGATGCCGTGGAAGTGGCCGGCCGGCAGCGGCTTGCCGTAGCCTGCCTTCTCGCAAGCGGCCTTCAGCACCGCGGCATACTTCGGCTTCAGGTGCTTCAGCCGGAACTCGAGCGGGTCGACGCCCGCCGCCTCCGCGAGTTCGTCCATGAAGCATTCCATGTAGACGGCATTCTGGTTGACGTTCACGCCGCGCCAGAAGCCGGCCGTCAGGTGCGGATTGCGCATGGCGTGATCGATCAGCAGGTTCGGCACGTTGTAGCCGTAGGCCGCCTCGGGACCACTCGGCATCAAGCCCTGGAAGGCGACGGGATCCTTGCCGTTCTGCAGGTTCTGTGGCGCCAGCGAGGCCAGGATCGACTGGCCCGAGAGCCGTACGCGCAGGCCGACGATGTTGCCCTGGGCATCGAGGCCCGCCGTCAGCTTGCACATCGTGGTCGGATGATAGAGGCCATGCAGCATGTCCTCCTCGCGCGACCACAGCGTCTTGACCGGCGTGCCGGGCATCTGCCTGGCGATCAGCACGGCCTGCCGCACGTAGTCGGCGCGGCCGCGCCGGCCGAAGCCGCCGCCGAGCATCAGCTTGTAGACCTCGCATTTTCCGACCGGCAGCTCCGCGGCTTCCGACGCCGCGGCAAGGGCGGCCTCGCCATTCTGCGTGCCGCACCATACCTCGCACTTCTCCGGCGTGTAGAGCGCGGTGGCGTTCAGCGGCTCCATCGTGACGTGATGCTGGTACGGGAAGGCATAGGTCGCTTCCACTTTCTTTGCCGCGCCGGCGATCGCGGCGTCGGCGTCACCCGCCTGGTTGCCGATGAAGGCTTCCCTGGCGGTAAGCCCCTCCTTCAGCATGGCGGTGATGTCGTCCTGCTGGATGTCGCCCAGCTTGCCGACATCCCACTCGACCGGCAGCTTCTCGAGCGCCGTCCTGGCATTCCACCAGGTGTCGGCGATGACCGCGACGGTCGTGCCGTCGACCGAGACCACCTTCTTCACGCCCGGCATCTTCTCGACTTTCGCGGCATCGAAGCTCTTGAGCTTGCCGCCGTTCACCGGGCAGGCCTTGACCGCCGCATTCAGCATGCCGGGCATCCTGAAATCGATGCCGTAGATCGTTGCGCCGGTCAGCTTGTCGCGCGTGTCGAGGCGCTTGAGCGGCTTGCCGGCGATCTTCCAGTCCCTGGGATCCTTGAGCTTCACTTCCGTGGGCGGCTCGATCCTGGCCGCGGCGGCGGCGAGGTGGCCGTAGGTCAGCGTCTTGCCCGAGCTGTGCCTGACGACGCTGTTTGCGGCCGCGCATTCCGACGCCGGCACCTTCCACTCCGCCGCCGCCGCGGCGATCAGCATTTCTCGGGCCATGGCGCCGCCTTCGCGGACATATTGCTGGCTCTCGCGGATGCCGCGGCTGCCGCCGGTCGAGAAGTTCTTCCAGACGCGCTTGCGGCGGATGTTCTCGCCCGGTGTGGGATATTCGGTCGTCACCTTCGACCAGTCGCACTCGAGCTCCTCGGCGACGAGCTGGGCAAGGCCCGTCAAGGTGCCCTGCCCCATCTCGGAGCGGGCGATGCGGATCACCACCGTGTCGTCGGGCTTGATCACCACCCAGGCGTTGACCTCCTGCACTTCGGCGGCCTGCGCCGAAGCATGGGGAAAGGAGAAGCCGAGCGAGAATCCGCCGGCGACGGTGGCGCTGGCGATGAAGCCGCGACGACCAAGGGTCATGGAGGCAAGCGAGGTCTGGATCGTCATGCTGCGTCCTCCTCTCACGCCTTGGCTGCGGCGTGGATGGCTTCGCGAACCTGCTGGTAGGTGCCGCAGCGGCAGATGTTGGTCATCGCCGCGTCGATGTCGGCGTCGGTCGGATTCGGCTTGGCCGCGAGCAGCGCGGTCGCCGCCATGATCATGCCGCTCTGGCAGTAGCCGCATTGCGGCGTGTCGTTGTCGAGCCACGCCTGCTGGATCCTGTTCAGCTTGCCGTTCTCGGCGAGGCCTTCGATGGTGACGATCTTCTTGCCGCTCGACACGGAACTCATCGGCACCTGGCAGGAGCGCGTCGCGACGCCGTCGATATGGACGGTGCAGGCGCCGCACTGGGCGATGCCGCAGCCGTACTTGGTTCCGGTGAGGCCGAGCGTCTCGCGCAGCACCCAGAGCAATGGCGTCCGCGGATCGGCGTTGGCCTGAAGCGATTTTCCGTTGACGTTGAGGACGGCCATGAAGGTCTCCCGCAGGAAATGCGTTGTTCCAAATGCGGAAGACCCTATCGCGGCGATGGGCTTGCGGCAAAGCAACACCCTCGTTACCGGCGTCACAGGGTCGTGAGGGTCCACTGGACATCACGCCGCTTCGATGGGAAACGCGTAGGCAATGAGTACCCCAGCGGGTGACGTGCGCGTCGGCGTGGATATCGGCGGCACCTTCACCGACATCGCCGTCCAGATCGGCTCCCGTTTCGTCACCACCAAGGTCCTGACGACGCCCCGTGCGCCCGAGCAGGCCGTCATGCAGGGCATCGCCGCCGCCCTTGCGGAAGCGGGGGGTCTCGCCCGGCGACGTCGACCTCGTGATCCATGGCACCACGCTCGCCACCAACGCGCTGATCGAGCGCAAGGGCGCGCGCACGGCGATGATCGGCACCGAAGGCCATCGCGATACGCTGGAGCTGGGCTACGAGGACCGCTTCTCCGAATACGACGTGTTCATCGAGAAGCCGTTGCCGCTCATCCCGCGCGACCTGCGCTTCACCGTACCCGAGCGCATGAGCGCCCGGGGCGAGGTGCTGCGTCCGCTCGACGAGACGGCCGTGGCCGGTCTGGTGCCGGAATTGCAGCAGCGCGAGATCCGGAGTCTCGCGATCGGCCTGCTGCATGCCTATGCGAACCCAACCCACGAACGACGGGTACGCGACATCCTCGCCAAACGGCTGCCGGGCGTTTCCATCAGCCTGTCGAGCGAAGTCTGCGCCGAGGTGCGCGAGTACGACCGCTTCTCGACCACCGCCTGCAATGCCTACGTCCAGCCGCTGATAGCGGGCTATCTCGACCGCCTGTCGCGCCAGCTCGCGGGGACCGGCCTCGCCTGTCCGCTCTATCTCATGCTCTCCGGCGGCGGGCTGGCGACCCTCGAGACCGCGATGCGCTTTCCGATCCGCCTGGTCGAATCGGGGCCGGCCGGCGGCGCCATCCTCGCCGCGGGCATCGCCGCCGAATCCGGCCTGCCGCGCGTGCTGTCGTTCGACATGGGCGGCACGACCGCGAAGATCTGCCTGATCGACGACTTCCGGCCGCAGGCCTCGCGCAGCTTCGAGATCGGCCGCATCTATCGCTTCCTCAAGGGCAGCGGCCTGCCGGTCCGAATTCCCGTGATCGAGATGGTCGAGATCGGTGCCGGCGGCGGTTCGGTCGCTTCGGTCGACGCGCTCAAGCGCCTCAAGGTCGGGCCGGAGAGCGCCGGCGCCGAACCGGGACCCGCGAGCTACGGCCGCGGCGGCACCGCGCCGACCGTCACCGATGCCGATCTCGTGCTGGGCCGCATCGATTCGCGCCGCTTCGCCGGCGGCAGCTTCCCGCTCGACATCGAGGCGGCGAAAAGCGCCCTCGAACGCGATGTCGGCGAACGGCTCGGGCTCGCCGCGATCCATTCCGCCTACGGCGTCAGCGAGATGGTCGACGAGAACATGGCCAACGCCGCGCGCGTCCACGCCATCGAACGCGGCAAGACCTTGGGCGACCGGACGCTGATCGCCTTCGGCGGCGCGGCGCCCCTGCATGCCGCGCGGCTCGCCGAGAAGCTCGGGATGGATCGCATCGTGATCCCGACCAGTGCGGGCGTCGGCTCGGCCGTCGGCTTCCTGCGCGCGCCGGTCGCCTACGAGGTGGTGCGCAGCCGCTTCTTCCGGCTGAGCGGATTGGACACGGCCACCGTCAACGCCATGTTGCGCGAGATGCAGGACGAGGCGCGCGGGATCGTGGCGACCGGTGCGCCCGGCGCGGCGATCGAGGAGCATCGTCATGTCGAGATGCGCTACATCGGCCAGGGCCACGAGATCGCCGTCGACCTGCCGCTGCGCGACCTCACGACCGACGATGCACCGTTCCTGCGCGAGCTGTTCGAGGAACGCTATGCCGAGATCTTCGGCCGCGCGGTGCCCGGCGTCGAAGTCGAGATCCTGGCGTGGTCGATCACCATGAGCGCCTCGGTCGACGGCACGGCAAGCGATCCGCCGACGCCGGCCGAATCGCGCCCTGGCACCAATGACCGGCGTCGCCTGTTCGATGGGCTGCTGGGCGAATACAAGGACGCGGCCGTGCATTGGCGCGACGCGCTGGCGCCGGGCAGCCGCATCGCCGGCCCGGCCATCATCGCCGAGGCGCAGACCGCGACGGTCGTAACGGCCGTGTTCGACGCCCGCATCGATCGCTTCGGCCATATCGTATTGGAGCGCCGCCCATGACACGTAACGATCCCACTGCCGCCATCCACATGCAGATCATGTGGAACCGCCTGATCGCCGTGGTCGAGGAGCAGGCGCAGACGCTGATCCACACCGCTTTCTCGACAGCGGTGCGCGAGGCGGGCGATCTCTCGGCCGGCGTGTTCGATCCGGCCGGCCGCATGATCGCGCAGGCCGTCACCGGCACGCCGGGCCATGTCAATTCGATGGCCCTGTCGGTCGGGCACTTTCTCCGGAAGTACCCGGCAGAGACGATGAAGCCGGGCGACGTCTATCTCACCAACGATCCCTGGCTCAGCACCGGCCATCTCTACGACTTCACCGTCGTGACGCCGGCGTTCAAGAAAGGGCGGCTGGTGGCGCTGTTCGCCTCGACCGCGCATGTCGTCGATATCGGCGGCATCGGCTTCGGCGCCGACGGCCGCTCGGTGTTCGAGGAAGGGCTGTGCATCCCGATCATGCCGCTGGCCGAGGCGGGCATCCTCAACAGGCACCTGTTCGCCATCGTCGAGGCGAACGTGCGCGAGCCGACGCAGGTCAAGGGCGACCTGCACTCGCTCGCCGCCTGCAACGAGACCGGCTGCCGCCGCCTGGTCGAGATGATGGACGAGTTCTCGCTCGAGACGCTCGGGGAGATCGCGCAGTTCGTCATCGGCAATTCGCGCGAGGCGATGCTGGTCGAGATCGGCAAGCTGCCGAAGGGCACCTGGCATCACAGCATGACGGTCGACGGCTACGAGGAGCCGATCGAGATCAAGGCGGCGCTGACGATTTCCGATGCCGGCATCCATGTCGACTATGCCGGCACCTCGGCGCACTCGGGCTACGGCATCAACGTGCCGTTCTGCTACACCGACGCCTATACGGCATTCGGCGTCCGCTGCATCGTCGGGCCCGCGATCCTGAACAATGCCGGCTCGCTTGCGACCGTGACGGTGAGTGCGCCGGAAGGCTCGATCCTGCATGCGCCACGGCCCAGCGCGGTAACGGCACGCCACGCGGTGGGCCAGATGCTGCCGGACGTGATGTTCGGCTGCCTGCACCAGGCGCTGGGCGGCGGCACGCCGGCCGAGGGCGCGGCCAGCCTGTGGGGCATGCCGCTGTTCGGCGGCCCCGGCATTGCGCCGGGCACGCAGCACCGCAAGGACATCACGCGCTTCACGGCGATGGGCATCATGGCCGGCGGTACCGGCGCGCGGCCGCGCCAGGACGGCCTGTCGGCGACGGCTTTCCCGAGCCGGGTGCGCTGCATCCCGATCGAGATCACCGAGACGATTTCGCCGGTCGTGGTCTGGCGCAAGGAGCTGCGCACCGATTCGGGCGGCGGCGGCCGCCAGCGCGGCGGGCTCGGCCAGACGATCGAGATCGGCCTCAGCGAGGACGCACCCTTCATCATGTCGGCCGGCACGATGGACCGCGTGCTCTTCCCCGCGCGCGGCCGCGACGGCGGAAGGCCGGGCGCGGCCGGAACCTTCGGCCTGTCGTCGGGCACCCTTTTCAAGGGCAAGCAGAAGCACACCGTGCCGGCCGGCGAGCGGCTGCTGCTCGAACTGCCCGGTGGTGGCGGCTACGGCGATCCGCAGCAGCGTGAGCCCTCCCGCGTGGCGGACGACGTGCGGCTCGGGCTGGTCTCCCCCGATGTCGCGCGGCACGAATACGGTGTCGTGATCGATACCGACGGTGCGGTCGACGAGACGGCGACGCAAGCGTTGCGCAGCAACGCCCTTTCCCCATCATCCTGAGCGCAGCGAAGGATCTCACCGAACGTCGTATAACGAGCGCGAGGTCCTTCGCCGCGCTCAGGACGACGGGTCCTCATTGGACCGCGCGCATCCTGCGCGCTCGTGCTCATGAGCGCGCAGGATGCGCGCGGTCCAATGAGCATGAGCTTGTGCTCGGCGCGGGAAAGTTGACACTCGATACCCACGAGAAATGACGAGGGGAGCGAGGATGTTCAAGCGCGTGCTGATCGCCAATCGCGGCGAGATCGCCATTCGCATCGCCCGGGCGGCGGCATCGCTCGGGATCGAATCGGTCGCCGTGTTCGCACCGGCGGATGCGCAGTCGTTGCACACGAAGCTCGCGGACAAGGCCCATGAGATCGGCAGAAACGTCGCCGATCCGCTGCGCGCCTATCTCGACATCGAAGCCGTCATCGCCGCCGCGAAGGAAAGCGGCGCGGACTGCGTCCATCCGGGCTACGGCTTCCTGTCGGAGAATGCCGGCTTCGCCGAGCGCTGCCGGGCCGAAGGCCTGCGCTTCGTCGGCCCCTCTCCCGCCGCCCTCGCGCTGTTCGGCGACAAGGTCGCGGCGCGCGCCTTCGCCGGGAAGCAAGGCATTCCCATCGTCCCTGGTGCGCCCGGCGCACTTGCCTCGAGCGCGGACGCGAAGGCAGTCGCGCAATCGATCGGCTATCCGGTGATGCTGAAGGCGTCGGCCGGCGGCGGCGGACGCGGCATGCGCATCGTGGCGGACGCCGCGGAGATGGATGAGGCGTTCGCGCGCTGCCAGGGCGAGGCCCAGGCCGCCTTCGGCGACAGCGCGGTCTTCCTCGAGAAGATCGTGCCACGGCCGCGCCACATCGAGGTCCAGGTGCTGGGCGACAGCCAGGGCAACGTCGTGCACCTGTTCGAGCGCGACTGCTCGGTCCAGCTCCGCCACCAGAAGGTGGTCGAGGTGGCGCCCGCGCCCGGCCTCGACGACGCGCTGCGCCAGCGCATCCTCGCCGATGCCGTGACCCTCGCGCGCGCGGCCGGCTACGAGAATGCCGGCACGGTGGAGTTCCTGGTCGATCCGGAAACCGGCCAACACTTCTTCATCGAGTGCAATCCGCGCATCCAGGTCGAGCACACGATCACCGAGCAGGTCATGGGGCTGGACCTCGTCGAGGCGCAGTTCCGGATCGCATCGGGCGACTCCCTCGCGGCGATCGGCATCGCCGACCAGAAGGCCGTCGGACAGCCGCGCGGCTTCGCGATCCAGGCGCGGGTCGTGGTGCAAGGCACGGGCACGCTGACCGCCTATCGCGAGCCGTCCGGACCGGGCGTGCGCGTCGATGCCTGCGGCTATCTCGGGCTGGCGCCGCCGCCGCAGTTCGATCCCCTGCTCGCCAAGCTGATCTGCAGGTCGGGCTCCGCAGGCACGTTCGACTCGGCGATCGACCGGACCGAGCGGGCGCTGGCCGAATTCCACATCGCCGGCGTGCCAACCAACGTCGCGCAACTGCGCGCCATCCTGGCCCATCCCGAGTTCCGGCGCGGCGATGCGCGCACGAGCCTGCTGTCGGAGGCGATCGCCCCCGCGAAGGGCGAGCAGGCGGCGCTGAAGTTCCTCGACCAGCAGGCCAGCGCGCTCGGGCAAAGGGCGCGGAGCACGCAGCCGCCTGCCCCGCCCCTGCCGGTGCCGCCCGGCCATCAGGCGGTCGAGAGCCCGCACGCCGGCTCGGTCGTCGACATCAAGGTGCGCGCCGGCGACATGGTGAAAGCGGGCCAGACGCTGTTCGTCGTGTCGGCGATGAAGATGGAAAGCTCGATCGGCGCGCCGTGCGCGGGCGTGGTCGAGAGCGTGGCGCCGATCGAAGCCGGCAGCTCCGTGGACGGCGGGCAGATCCTCGCCGTCATCAAGCCGTCCGGAGCGGCACAAGCCGCGCCCGCCCTGCCGGTGGACGAGAGCTGGGCGCCGATGCTCGAGAAGGTGGCTGCGCTGCAGGCGATCGCGCATGAACGCCTCGCGCCGGGCTCGCGCGAGCCGGGCGTGGTGCGCCAGCGCAACCGCAACAAGCTCACCTGCCGCGAACGCATCGACGCGCTGCTCGACCGCGGCAGCTTCCGCGAGGTCGGCAGCCTGGCGGGCTTCGCGAGCTTCGACGACGCCGGCGAGATCGCCGCCTTCACGCCGGCCAGCCACGTCGGCGGCCAGGGCCGAATCGAGGGCCGGCCCTGCATCGTCTGCGCCGACGACTTCACCTCGCGCGGCGGCCATGCCGACGGCGCGATCGGCCAGAAGTCGCGCTATCTCGACCGGCTGTCGATCGAGCTCCGGACGCCCTCGATCCGGCTACTCGACGGCTCGTCCGGCGGCGGCAGCGTGGCCACCATGGTGCCGAAGCAGGGCAGCGGCGCCGAGGCATCGGCCAAGGAAAGCACCGGCGCCATCAAGGTTGGCCAGCCGCGCGTCGTGGGCGGCGGCGGCTCGTTCCTGCCGGACCATCTCGGCAGCTCCTGTTACGCCGACCAGCTTGCGACGGTGCCGGTGGTCAACCTGCTGCTGGGCAGCGTCGTCGGCATCGGTGCGGCCAAGGCGGTGCTCGGGCACTTCTCGGTGATGGTGCGCGACATCTCGCAGCTCTTCGTCGCGGGGCCGCCCGTGGTCAGCCACGCCATGGGCTACGACGTGACCAAGGAGGACCTCGGCGGCTGGCACATCCACTGCCGCAACGGCTCGGTCGACAACCTTGCGGAGACCGAGGAGGAGGCGATGGCCCAGACCCGCCGCTTCCTGAGCTACCTGCCGTCCAGCGTCTACGAGGTGCCACCCGTGCTGGCGGCGACCGACAGGGCCGATCGCCGCGAGGAGGAACTGCTCACCCTGGTGCCGCGCAAGCGCATCGCGACCTTCGACGTGCGGCGCGCGATCCGGCTGATCGCCGATACCGACAGCTTCTTCGAGATCGGGCCGCTGTGGGGTACCGACCAGGTCACGGGCTTCATCCGCCTGGCCGGCCATCCGGTGGGCGTGATCGCGTCGGACAGCCGGCACGTGAACGGCGGCGCGCTGACGGCGGATGGCTGCGCCAAGCTCAAGCGCCATCTCGACCTCTGCGACCTGTTCCATATCCCGCTGCTCAACCTGGTCGACAATCCCGGCTTCGCGGTCGGCATCGAGCACGAGATCGCCGGCACGATCCGCAAGGGCGGCGAGTGGATGGTGGCCTTCGCCCAGATCAGGATCCCGATCTTCACGGTGCTGATGCGGCGGAGCTTCGGCGTCGCCGGCAACAACTACGCCACGCCCCGCTCGGCGGCCTCCGTGCGCGTGACCTGGCCCGCCGCCGACGTGGGCGGCATCCCGCCCGAGGGCGGCATCGAAGCGGCCTACAAGCGCCAGCTCGCCGAAGCCGCCGATCCCGCCGCCCTGCGCGCCGAGATCAACGCCCGCATCGAAAGTGCGCGGGGCCCCGTCGGCCCACTCAACCGTTTCGAGATCGAAGAGATGATCGACCCGCGCGACACCCGGCGGCTGGCCTGCGAATGGGTGGCGGATGCCTACCGGATCGTGAGCCAGCCCTCGGGCCTGCAGTCCCGGGCACTGGGCTTTCGACCGTAAATGGGACGCCCGCGCTGCGAGGGCAAAGTCGCCTTACGCCGCTTCGGGAGAGCCTGTCGGTCACGCGCGCCGAAAGAACACGGACGACGCGCGGCCGCGACACGCCATGGCTAACGGCTCGCGGCAGCCGGCTTCGCATCGACGACGAGCGGCACCAGCTGCCGCTTCGCGCACCGGGGATCGCCCTGGCATTCAGGGGATTGAACATACTGAGGCTGGTAGGTCAGCACGACACGCTGCCCAACCAGCGCCCCCTGTCGCCTACAGAACTCGAAGTCGGCCATTTCGGAAAAAGCGATTCCCGCATCGTCTTTCAGCGACAGGTAGCAGGCATTGTCGCCGTTCTGCATGCCCACGATCGTCGCGATTGCGGTCTTCGCCTGGCCGCCGATCTGCACCTTGCCGGCACCCTGCGCCGCGGCGGAAATCGGAAGGACCAGCAGCCCCGGCAATAGGGCAAGGGCCGCGAACGGCAGAGGGGAGAACGGCATTTGCAAGCTTCCTCGGACTGGCGTTCTTTCTCACGGCGGCGCCGGAAGGCCCGAGCCGCCTCGGCAAACGCTCCGCCAGTGCCGGAAGGTTGCAAAGTGACTGTGCAATGCCTGAAGCCGGCGCTGCGCCTGTCCTCAGTTGCCGACGTCCGGCGTCGTGCAGACGCCTCGAGCCTTCGCGGCCGCCGCTTTGGCCGGATCGAACTCCCAATGCCACGGCTCTCCGTTGACGGTGCGTACGAAGCCGAACGAGGTCGCGTTGGCGCAAAGCCACTTGTAGATGGCGGTGTCCTTGCTGCCGCCGACGTCGATGTCGAGGGCAATGCCGTTCTGATGATTGGAGAAGCCGGGTCTGGCCGCCAGATTGAAGCCGGGGAGGCCCTGCCGGAAGCCGTCGAAAAGCAACGACTGCTCCGGAAAGGACCGGAAGCCGCTCACGATCGCGACATGCACGCCGGCGGCCTTCGCGTTCGCCACCATGTCCAGATAAGGGGCGAGAGTAGAGAGCGTCATCCGCTCGACCTCGAGGCCATTGTCCATGATCTCGACCAGATCCACCAGGCCACGGAACTCACCATTCGACCAGGCTGCGTTTCTTCCGGTCTGGGCGGTATCGTTCGACGACGGCAGGAAGCCGATGGTTTCGTTGATGAATTTGCCGTCGAAATTGCGCGTCGATGTCCATCCCCACGCCTTGCCGCCCGGCGCGGAGACGTTCGCGAAGACCACCCGCGTCTTGCTACCGGTCGGCAGCGTCTTCACGTCGTTCACCGAGACCTGCGAC
>Ga0182738_1002133_pt1 | contig 23792 bp, 27 predicted proteins | sample eDN5th30CBELigMG_FD_128876 | JGI IMG/M metagenome (GOLD analysis project Ga0182738, IMG submission 128876) | Enriched Miracle-Growth compost microbial communities from Emeryville, California, USA - eDNA 5th pass 30_C BE-Lig MG (version 2)... ...
AGCACGAATGTGCGGACGAGAGGAGCGCAGCCGCAGTCCGGCGCGCAGGGCGCCGGACCGGCCACGAGGAGCAAGGCCCGGCCCCGCCACCCGGCACGCGTCAGAAGAACCAGGCAACGCCCCGAACACCCAACAATCGCCAGAAGAACAAAGCAACGCCCCGCATCACCCCGGCACGCGCCAAACAAACCAAGCAGCGCCGCAAACCACCCGGCACGCGTCAAAGAAGCCAAGCAGCGTCACATCACCCGACACGCGCCAGAAGAACCAAGCAACCCGATGGCCATAGCCCCCCCGATGCCGCTCACCGGCCAAAGAAAGGATAATTCGGATCGTTGAAGCCGGGCGTGGAAGCATGCCCCGGCGTCACCAATTGATCGACCAGAGCCTCTTCCTCGGCACTGATGTCCAAATCCACCGCAGGATAATAATCCTCGAGCTGCGCCAGCGTGCGCGGGCCCGCTATCACCGCGCTGACGTGCCTATTGGCTAGCACCCACGCCGTTGCGAAATGCCCCAGCGATATACCCCGCTCCCGGCAATGATCCTGTAAGCGCTGCGCGATGATCAGAGACTCCTCGCGGAACTCCGTTTCCATCATCCGCTTGTCGCCCCGGCCCGCCCGGCTGTCCGCCGCCGGCGTCTCGCCCGGCTGATACTTGCCCGTCAGCACACCGCGCGCGATAGGACTGTAAGGCACCACCCCCAGGCCATAATGCCCGCAAGCAGGCAGAATCTCCACCTCCGGCCCGCGATTGAGCAAATTGTAATAAGGCTGGCATACGACGGGCGCGGGCACGTTGGCCAGACCGCACAAACGCATGACCTCCGCTATCCGCCAGCCGCGGAAATTCGACAGCCCGAAAGCCCGTATTTTGCCGTTGCCGATCAAATCCCCCAACGTCCGCACCGCTTCATCCAGATTCTCCTCATGGAAGTCGCGATGCAAATACAGAATATCCAAGTGGCTGATGTTCAGGCGCCGCAGGCTGTTGTCGACCTCCTGGATGATCCAGTGGCGCGAATAGTGCGACTGGTTGGGCCCGGAGCCCATGCGATTGCCCAGCTTGGTGGCGAGTATCCAGTCATTCCGATGCTCGGCAATCAGACGGCCGACCATCTCTTCCGACGCGCCCTTGGTATAGACATCGGCCGTGTCGATGAAATTGATGCCGTGCTCGCGCGCGGACGCCACCATGTTTTGGGCTTCGGGCAATTCCGTCTGGTTGCCGAACATCATGGTGCCCAGGCAGAGGGCGGAAACTTTCAGATTGCTGGCGCCTAGGCGTCGGTATTGCATGGTGCGGTTCTCCTTTGGTTCAGTTTCGTGGCAGGGCCCAGGTGCTGATGGCCTGGGCGACGGGTTCGCCGCCGACCGCCGGCGTCAGCAGCACTTCGCCGGCGGCCATGCGGCCGGTTTTCAATATATTGGCCTTGGCCACCACCCCGCCCGGCGGCGTCTTGCGCAGGAAATTGATGCTCAGGCTGGCTGTGACCGCATGGCTATTGCCGGTGGCGCCCAATATGGCCGCATAAAGCGCCACATCGGCCAGCCCCATCAGCATGGGCCCCGCGATGATGCCGCCGTGGCGCTGATGCGCGGCGCGGTCCGGCAGCAATACCGCAGAGGTCCCCATGCCGATCTCCACCACCTGGATTCCCAGGATGGACGCGAAGGGATGCTGGCTTTGCAGCAGCTCGTTGCACTGCTGGACGGATAGACGCGGAACATGGTCCTGGGAGTCGGATGACATGGTGACAAAGATCAATGGTAGTCAAGGCAGTTGCCATAGTACACTTCGGAACCATGGACAGGGGTATGCACAACGGATTTTCCACGATAGGCTGGCGCCGGCTGGCCGCCGCCGTGTTGCTGGCCTTCCTGTTCAAGGCCGTGATCCCGGCCGGCTATATGCCGGTGGCGGGGGGCGCCTCGGGCCTGCCCGCCATGACGCTGTGCGTCAGCGGGCTGCCGGCCGGCGTCGTCAAGACGCTGGCGCTGGACCGCGCCGACGTATCGGCGGAACCGCAGGCGTTGCACTGCGCCTTTGCTTCCCTGGCGGGGCAATCCGCCTTGCTTCATACCGCGATGGCGACGCTGCAAGGCGTGTTGCACGCCATACATCCGCAGCCCTCGTGGCCGCTGCGCGCGGATTTCCCTTCCCTGGTAAGGGGCCCGCCCCTGGGGGCGCGAGCGCCGCCCGTATAGTCCGCAAGCCATCCATAGTTCAAAGCATTTGAAGGTTAACGGAAATACGACAGCATAAGCTGTGGGAGTCATCATGAAAAAATTGTTCATTGCAGGCATTTTGACCGCCGGCGCCGCGGCGCACATCAGCTGGGCGGCGCAGCCGCCCGCGGTCTCCGTCGGGGGCATGCTGCCTTTGTTGTTGGCCCAGGCCGGGCATGGGCATGCCGCCATGCAAGGGCATGCGGTGGATATGTCCAAGGCCAAGGTATCCGACAAGATCGTGGTATCCGCATGCTGGATACGGTCCATCCCCGCTCCGGCGCCATCCGCCGGCTACTTCGTGGTCAAGAACACCGGCGATAAAGACGTCAAGCTGCAGCGGGCGGCCTCGCCCGCCTACGGCATGGTGATGCTGCACCAGACGACGCATAGCGACGGCATGAGCCGGATGTCCGAAACGCACGATATCATCATCCCCGCGGGCGGCGAGCTGGAGTTCAAGCCCGGCGACTATCACGTCATGCTGGAAAAAGCCGTCTCGCCCGCTCCCAAGGTCGGGGACAAAGTCGCCATGGACTTCCTGTTCGACAATGGGGAAAAGGCGACCGCCCAGTGCGAGGTGAAGCCCGCCACGGCCAAGAGCCGCTAAGCGGAAAGGGCGTCTTTGAACGAGGCGCTCCCGCGGCGCCCCGACGGATCCGGCAGTTTGGCGGTTCCGCGACCCCGCGGGCAGGCGGCCGCGCCGCGCTTCTAGCGCCTGGACAAGGGCGCCAGGAATTCAGCCACCGCCGTGTTGAACGCCTTCGGGTTGGCCAGATTCATGCCATGCGAGGCCATGGGTATGGTCACCCGCGGGGCGGCGGGCCAAAGCGCTTGCAGCGCGTCCATGCGGCTTGCATAGCGCCGCGGGCTATGGGCGCCGCCTATCAGCAATACGGGGTGTTCCAGCCCGGCGATATGGGCCGGGTCCACCGCGAGTTCGATTTCGCGTATCTGCGACAGCAGGGTATAGGCATTGTCGCGCACCATGGCCTTGAACCACCCGACCATTTTCGCCCAGGTGCCTGCGCCGTTCACCGTATCGACAAATAGCGACAATGCCGCTTCGGCTTGCCCTTGCTGCAGCAGGGCGACGGCTTGGCTATGGACGGAGGGAGCAGGGGGTTCTCCCGCCAGCCTGAAGCCGGGGTCTGCCAATATCAGGCTGCCCACCAGTTCCGGCGCCAGCCGGGCCAATTCCACCGCGACCTGTGCTCCCCGGGAATGGCCCAGCACATGGACCGGCCGGTCGCCATGCAGCTCCCGTATCAAGCCGGCAAGATCGCGAGCATGCTGCGCCACGCTGTAGCTCGCATCGGGGCCGCGCAGTGCCGCTGGCCAGCAGCCGCGCAGGCTGGGCGCGACGACCTGGTGCAGATCGCTGAGTGCCGGGATTTGCCAGCGCCAATAGCGATAGTCGCACAAGGATCCATGGATCAGCAGCAGGGGTGCGCCGCGCCCCTGGCGGGTATAGTAAACAGGCTGGTCGAGGCTGGAAGTCGAGTACTGCGGTAAATCGGCAAGGGGCATGAACGGCTGATTTACTGAAGGAGTTTCAAGCGGCTCTTGGCGGTCTCGGCCGCGGATGTCTGCGGGTAGTCCTTGACGATTTTCTGCAGGCTGGCCTTGGCGCCGGCCATGTCATTGAGTTCGATCTGGCTGGCGGCGATCACCAGCAGCGCATCCGGCGCGCGCGGGTCGGTCGGGTTCTGCTTGATCATGGCCTGCAGGCCTTGTATGGCGCCCTTGAAGTCCTTGCTGGCGTAGCGGCTGCTGCCCTGATAGAAGCGGGCCTCCGGGGCGAGCTGGCTATTCGGGTAGGCTTCCAGGAAGGTGGCGAAACTGCTTGCGGCTTCTTTGTACTTGCCGCTGCGGAACAAGCCCATGGGGCCTTCGTAGGCCGCTTGCTCTTGCGGGTCTGCGACCTGCGGAGTATTGCCGCCGGATTGATCCTGGCTGGAGCGCTTTTCCAGGTCCACCTGCCATTTGAGCTGTTCGATCTGGCCGCGCATGCTGGCCATTTCGTGCTGGATGGTTTCCATTTGATCCGCCAGTTGCAGGCGGGCCTGGCGATTCTGTTCCGTCAGCTGCCGGATCTGTTCGCGCAATTCCAGGATGGCGCGGCGCGCTTCATCGTCGGAGAAAGCATGGGCCGGCGCCGACCAGGCGGCGGACAGCGACAGTATGGCGGCTGCGAGAGTGGCGCGGTAGGGCAAAGAGTAAAGGCTCATTGTGATTTCCGTTCGAATAAAAACGCCGCGGCGGATCACCCCCACGGCGTTTCCGTGACCACTTGCCAAGGCGCCGGGCCAACCATGCGCGGCGAGGTACTAGGCCTTGCCATTCGGCGCCGCAGGCGCCCCGATCCATGGCGGGAAGCTTCGGCCGCGAGGCCGAAGCCCTTCACAGATGTACAGATATTATCGTTGATATACGATGTCGGCGCGACGGTTTTCAGCGTAGTCGGCCTCGGTGTTGCCCAGCGCCTTCGGACGTTCCTTGCCGAAGCTGATGGCTTCGATCTGGTTGCTGTTCACGCCCAGCAAGGTCATCATGCGCGCCACGGCGTCGGAGCGGCGCTGCCCCAGGGCCAGGTTGTATTCAGAGCCGCCGCGGGCGTCGGCGTTGCCTTCGATGCGGACTTTCTGCTGGGCATGGCCCGCCAGATAGGACGCATGCATTTCGACCAGGCTACGATACTGCTCGGGGACCGTGTAGCTGTCGAACTCGAAGTAGACCGAACGCTGTTGGGCGAGCGGGCTTTGCGGGTTGAACGGGTCCATGACTTGCCCGGAGCTGGCCCCACCCGTGCCGGCGCCGGCCCCGCTACCGGACGATTGGTCCAGAGGCACGGAGCTGCATGCGGCCAGGCTGGCGGCAAAAACGGCTAAGGTAAGACTTCTTGCGATGCGCGAGCTCATTTAAGTTCCTTTGAAAAAGAGTCACACTGTGGAAATCAATTCGAGAATGGTCCCCAGGTCGGTTCACGTACCTTGCCATTCAGCGACGATAGCGTTTGGCGCACACGCCCGTCGACAGAAGTAACGGCCAGGACACTTTGCCCGCCCTGAACAGAACTATAAAGGATCTGCATCCCGTTGGGCGCGAAACTGGGCGACTGGTCATCGGGACCGGCCGTCAGCAGTTGTTCGGCGCCGGAAGCCATGTTCTGGACCGCGATACGGAAGGCACCATTTCTACGTGTAACGTACACCAGGTTGTTACCGTCCGGCGAGATGGCCGGTGAGATATTGTAACTTCCGTTAAAGGTAATGCGTTGCGCTTCGCCGCCGCTGACGGGGACCCGGTATATGTGGGGGCTGCCGCCGCGGTCGCTGGTGAATATCAGCGAGCCGCCGTCCGGCGTGTATTGGGGTTCGGTGTCGATCAGCGGCGAGCGCATCACGCGGCGCAGGCCGGAGCCGTCGGCATTGATGGTGTATATCTGCGAAATGCTGTCGCGCGAAAGCACGATGGCCAGTTGACTGCCATTGGGAGACCAGGCTGGCGCGCTGTTATTGCCCTTGAAATTGGCCAGGGGCACCCGCTGGCCCGTCGCCAGCGTCTGCACATAGACCACCGGTTTGCCCGATTCGAAGCTGACATAGGCCAGCCGTTTGCCGTCCGGCGACCAGGCGGGGGAAATAATGGACTGCTTGGAGCGCAGCATGACCTGGGGATTCTGGCCGTCCGCGTCTGCAATTTGTAACTCGTAATTGTTGCCCGTCTGCAACACATACGCAATGCGCGTAGAAAATACGCCGCGCACGCCGGTGATTTTTTCGTAGATGCGATCGGCGATCTGGTGGGAGATGCGGCGCAATTCTTTTTCCGTGCCGCTGAAGGCTACGCCGTCCAGCTGGGTCTTGCGCACGGAATCGACCAGGCGGTAGCTGACATTGTATTGTCCGCCGGATTGGGTGATGGAGCCGTAAGCCAGATAGTCGGCTCCGCGGTTGCGCCAGTCGTCGTAGGCGATGCTGCTTTCCGCGTTCAGGCTGGCGCCGGTGGCATTGATGAGCCGGAACTGGCCCGAGCGCGTCAGGTCGGCACGCACGACCTCGGCGACCGCCTGGCCTTGCCCGTCGCCCGCGAAGTCGGCAATCGCGATGGGGTATTGCGTAGCGCCCACGCCCGAAATATCCACGCGCAGTTGCGCATCGGCGGGGCGGGAGGCCAGCAGGCCGGCCGTCAATGCCACGATCCCGAAAGCCCAGGCGCGCCATGAGCGCGACCCGGCGAGTTTGGCTGGAGTGAGGGCTGTCATCATCTACTATCTCCTGTTAATCGTACATTCGGTAGTCGCCCTCGATCACGGAGGGGTACTTGCCCGATGGCGGTTTGGGGAAGGGCGAGCATGCCTGTATACCCTTCCTGACCGCTTCATCGAAGCGGGAATTTCCGGACGAGCGCCTGATGTTCACGTTCTCGACGGTTCCATTCGATTTGAGTTGAACTCTGTATTGTACTGTGGGGTTGGCCGATCCTTGCCGCGGGGGTACGTTATACACGACGCCCTGGCGGACGCAGGCGCGCACTTTGGCCGCATAGCCATCGTCGCCGCCGCTGCCGCCCGCCTGATTGCGGTCGGCCGTGCCGCCCGGGATGCCGGCGGCCCCCAGGGCGTCGCTGCGCATGGCCTGGCGTATGGCCTCCCGCTTGGCGGCGGCGGCTTTTTCGGCCGCCGCCTTCTTGGCTTCGGCTTCCTTGGCTTTCTTCTCGGCGGCGGCTTTCTCTTCCGCGGCCTTCTTCGCGGCTTCTTCCTTGGCCTTTTTCTCGGCGGCCGCCTTTTCGGCAGCCGCTTTCTTCTCGGCGGCGGCTTTCTCTTCCGCCGCTTTCTTCGCGGCTTCTTCTTTGGCCTTCTTCTCGGCGGCAGCCTTCTCGGCCGCAGCCTTTTCGGCGGCGGCTTTCTCAGCGGCAGCCTTCTCTTCCGCAGCCTTCTTCGCAGCTTCTTCCCTGGCCTTTTTCTCGGCGGCCGCCTTCTCGGCCGCAGCCCTTTCGGCGGCGGCTTTCTCTTCCGCAGCCTTTCTTGCGGCTTCTTCTTGGGCCTTCTTCTCAGCCGCAGCTTTTTCAGCCGCAGCCTTCTCAGCCGCGGCTTTTTCAGCAGCGGCTTTCTCGGCCGCAGCCTTTTCGGCGGCAGCTTTCTCTGCGGCGGCCTTTGCGGCTTGCTCCTGCCGCTCGCGTTCCTTGCGGGCTTTCTCCAACGCGATATCGGGTTCTTCTTCGATCTGGGCGGGCGGCGTGGGCTTGGCCGGCGGAGGAGGAGGCGGCGTGGCGGCTTCCGGCTCGGGTGGCGGCGCGGGAGGGGGTTCCGGAGCAGGGGTCGGCTCGGGTTCAGGCTCGGATGGCGTTTCGGGCGGCGACGTGGCCTCGTCGGCCTGCTCCGGCTCGGTATCCGGTTCGGCGGCGGTGGGCGACGTGCCGTCCGCCCATAGCTCCACCTGGACGGGATTGGGCGTGGTGGGCGAAGCCACCAGGCCGAACAGCATGAACAGCAGCAACGCAGCGTGTATCGCCACGGCATAGCCCAACGCGCGGCGCTCATCCTGCTGCTCGGGCGTTCGCTCGAGGTGTCTGACAGTGCGTTTTTGTTTCTGCTTCATTGAGGTGCTCAAGAGGCCTCGATCATGCTGACAGGCTGACCCTTTTTTGCGTCGACGGGCCCTAGTTCCCGGTTGCCGCCGGCGCCGATTTTTGATCCACCAGCAAGCCCAGGCGCTTTATGCCGCTGTTGCGCAACTGATCCATGACTTTCATGACGGTTTCGTAGGGTACGCGGCCATCCGCCGCGATGACGACCGGTGTATCGCCATTGATGCGCGACTGCACTTCGGCGACGAGATTCTGGCTGTTGATCTTTTCGAATTCGGCGCCGTTGTCGCGCACGCGCAGGGACACCGCCCCCCCTTCCTCGATCTGCACTTCCACCGGCTTGGCCTGTATTTCGGCCGCCTGCCCCACAGTGGGCAGCTCGATGAGTCCGGGAGTGATCATGGGGGCCGTCACCATGAAAATGACCAGCAGCACCAGCATGACGTCGATATAGGGCACGACGTTGATTTCATTGTTCAGTCGACGGCTGCGGCCCCTGCCGCCGCGTACGGATGGCATCAGCGCACCTGCCTTTGAAGGATGTTGAGGAATTCGTCGATGAAGCTATCGAAGCGGATGGAAAGCCGGTCGATTTCGTTGGTGTAGCGGTTGTAGGCCACCACCGCCGGAATGGCGGCGAACAGGCCGATGGCCGTGGCGATCAGCGCTTCCGCGATACCGGGCGCCACCGCCGCAAGCGTCGCCTGCTGCATCGACGACAAGCCCATGAAGGCGTGCATAATGCCCCAGACCGTGCCCAGCAGGCCGATATAGGGGCTGACCGAACCCGCCGAAGCCAGGAAGTTCAAGTGCGATTCGAGGCTGTCCATTTCCCTTTGATAGGTGGCCCGCATGGCCCGGCGCGGCCCGTCCAGCAAGGCATCGCCGCCGCCGTTCGCCCGGCGGGCCTTGACGAATTCGGTCATGCCGGCGTCGAAAATGCGCGCCAGGGCGCCGTGTTCGCTGCGGCGCGTGGCCACCGCCTGCTGCAGCACCGACAAGTCGCCGCCCGCCCAGAAATCGTCTTCGAAGCGTTTCGTCTGGTCGTTGGCCCGCTTGAGCGCCGCCCGCTTGCTGAAAATATAAGTCCAGGACAGCACGGATATGCCCAGAAGAATGAGCATCACCACCTGCACAGGAATGCTGGCATCGATCAATAAGGTAAGCAACGATAGGTCGCTAGTGGGTTGCATGGTTATTTCCTGGCCTTTTCCAGTAGAGTTTTGAGTTCATCGGTGAATGCGGCGGGGCGGAAGGTGTCGGCATCGATGCAAACTACTTGGATGTCGCTTTGGCACAGCAGTTCCCCGTCGCGCATCGCGGACTGCCGAAAGAAAATGGAGGCGTGGCCCAGGCGGGAGATCGAGCTGTGTATGGAGAGCAGGTCGTCCAGCCTGGCCGGTTTCCGATATTGTATTTCAACGTGCTTGACAACAAATAATCGGCGACCGTTCGTCGCGAGATCAGACTGGTTCACCCCGAGGCGCCTTAACCATTCCGTACGGCCGCGTTCGAAAAACTTCAGGTAATTAGCATAGTACATAACGCCGCCGGCGTCGGTGTCCTCGTAATATACGCGAATATCGTGCCGTGAAAATGGTTCCGGTGTTTCGTCGAGCATATCTTTAGTTAAGTGGTGTGACATCGCCGGCCCCACGGGCCCGGGCCGGCTCAGTCAGGCGTGCGCAAACCCGCCTTGTGCGCGCTACAGGGATTTTAGCCGTTCGTCGACCGCGTGAAGCGCTTCTTCCACGGCGACCTTGTCGGCGGCATCCTGGCGGCGCGACTGGACCTCGATGACGCCTTCTTTGAGGCCGCGTTCGCCTATGGTGATGCGCAATGGTACGCCGATCAGTTCCCAATCGGCGAACATGACGCCCGGGCGCGTATCGCGGTCGTCCAGGATGACGTCCACCTTGCGGGCGCGCAGCGCTTGGTAGAGCTCTTCGGCCTTGTTGCGGACGGTTTCACTTTTGTGATACCCCATGGGGCAGATCACCACTTCGAAGGGAGCGATAGCACGGGGCCATATGATGCCCTTGTCGTCGTGGTTCTGCTCGATCGCCGCCGCCGAAATGCGGCTTATCCCTATGCCGTAGCAGCCCATCTGCAGGACGGCGGGCTTGCCGTCGGTATCCAGGAAGGTGGCGTTCAGCGCCTTGGAATATTTGTCTCCCAGGAAGAAGACATGGCCGACTTCGATGCCGCGCTGTATGGCCAAGACGCCTCCTTGCGGATCGGGATCGCCGGCGACGACATTGCGCAGGTCGGCGACCTGGGGTTCTGGCAGGTCGCGCCCCCAGTTCACGCCCGTGTAGTGGTAGCCTTCTTCGTTGGCGCCGCAGATGAAATCGCTCATGTTCGCCGCGGTGGCGTCGGCGACCACGGTGACCGGCTTGGCGGTATGCAGGGGCCCCAGGTATCCCGGCACGCAGCCGAAGGTATCGAGGATCTCCGCTTCGGTGGCGAAACGGTAGCCCCCTTCGAAACCCGGCAGCTTGCTGACCTTGATTTCATTCAGGTCGTGGTCGCCGCGCAGCAACAGCAGCCAGATCCTTGCCGGGCCGGCTTTGTCGTCCGTGGCCAGAACAATGGATTTGATTGTCTCGGCAAGCGGCCGGCCCAATTGCCGCGCGACGAGTTCGCACTTGGGCGCGTCGGGCGTGGCCGCCTTGAAGAGCGCTGCGGTGGCCGGGCCGCGTTGGGGGATCAGGCAGGGCGCCTCGGCCAGTTCGATGTTGGCGGCATATTGCGTGGCGGGGTTGTAGACGATCAGGTCTTCGCCCGTGTCGGCGATGACCTGGAATTCATGGCTGCGCGACCCGCCTATGGACCCCGTATCGGCCGCGACCGCCCTGAACTCCAGCCCCAGGCGCTGGAAAATGCGCAGATAGGCATTGAACATGGCGTCGTAGCTTTGCAGGGCGGAGGCTTCGTCGCGGTCGAAGGAATAGGCGTCCTTCATGGTGAATTCGCGACCGCGCATCAAGCCGAAGCGGGGGCGGCGTTCGTCGCGGAACTTGGTCTGGATATGGTAGAAGTTCAGCGGCAGCTGGCGCCAGCTGTGGATTTCGTTGCGGGCGATGTCCGTAATGACCTCTTCCGATGTGGGCTGCAGCACGAAATCGCGCTGGTGGCGGTCCTTGATGCGCAGCAGTTCGGCCCCATATTGTTCCCAGCGGCCCGATTCCACCCACAATTCGGCCGGCTGCACCACCGGCATCAGCAATTCTATGGCGCCCGCCGCGTCCATCTCCTCGCGGACGATGTTTTCGATCTTGCGTAAAACTTTCAAGCCCAGCGGCATGTAGGTATAGATGCCGCCGGCGACCTTGCGTATCATCCCGGCCCTGGTCATGAGCTGATGGCTTTTTATTTCCGCTTCCGCGGGTGCTTCTTTGAGTGTATTAATGTGATACTTGCTTGCATGCATGGTGAGGATCCCGACAGATACGTATAATCAATGTAATTGTATTGAATTCGCTTTTGAGGTGGCCCATGTTAGACCGTGAAGGCTACCGTCCTAATGTCGGCATTATCCTCGTAAATCAGAAAAACGAGGTCTTTTGGGGCAAACGTATACGCGAGCATGCCTGGCAGTTTCCGCAAGGCGGCATCAAGTACGGCGAAAGCCCTGTACAGGCGATGTACCGCGAGCTGCACGAAGAAGTGGGCTTGCGCCCCGAGCATGTGCGTATATTAGGCCGGACGCGTGACTGGCTGCGCTATAACGTCCCGAGCAACTTCGTTCGGCGCGATTCGCGCGGCCACTATAAAGGGCAGAAACAGATCTGGTTTCTGCTGAGAATGATCGGGCGCGACACCGACGTCAGCCTGCGCGCGAGCCATAGCCCTGAATTCGACGCCTGGCGCTGGAGCCAATATTGGGTGCCGCTGGACGCCGTGATTGAATTCAAGCGCGAGGTCTACACCCAGGCCTTGAACGAACTGGCGATCATTCTATTCAAAAGGGGCCAGGAAACCCGCTATCTGCGCCAGCGCGTGCAGAACCAGCGGGCGCCGGCCGCGCCGGAAAGCAAGGGCCATGCGCATTCTGCTGGTTGAAGACGAGCGGGAAATGGCCGCCTGGCTGGAGCGCGCGCTTGCGCAAAGCGGCTTCGTTCCCGAACATGCCCCCGACGCCCAAACCGCCGAGCGCCTGCTGGCGGAGTCCAGCTACGATGCCGTGGTCATGGATTTGCGCCTGCCCGACAAGCACGGACTGGTGCTGCTGCGCGAAATGCGCAACCGGGGCGACATCACGCCGGTGCTCATCCTGACGGCCCAGGGCGCGCTGCAAGACAGGGTGCGCGGGCTGAACCTGGGCGCCGACGATTTTCTTACCAAGCCTTTCGCGCTGGAAGAGCTCGAAGCGCGGCTGGCGGCCCTGGTGCGGCGCAGCCGGGGCAGGCACGCGCCCGGCATGCAATGCGGTTCCCTGCTCTACGACAGCGAAAGCCGGGCTTTTTCCGTGGATGGCGCGATTTTGCACTTGACGCCGCGCGAACACGCCGCCTTGGCGGCATTGATCACGCGCAGCGGCATGCCTGTGGAAAAAGGCCATCTGTTCAGCCGTGTCTTCGATCACGACAGCGAAGCCAGCCTGGACGCCATCGAAGTGGTGCTGCACCGCCTGCGCAAGAAGCTCGCCGGCAGCGACGTGCATATCGTCACCGTGAGGGGCTTGGGCTATATGCTGGAAAGCATAGGCGAAAATGGCTGACTCATGAGCTGGTTCATACAGAAATCGCGCGGCGGCATACGCTTCTGGCTATTGGCCTTGCTGATTCCAGGCACGGTGACCCTGTTGCTGATCGATAGCTGGAACGACTACGAGGCCCTGCACGCCGTGACGCAGGAAGTCTACGACAGCGCTTTGCTGGAGCCGGCCAAAGTGCTTGAGACCAGCGTGGAATTCAATGCGGATGGCACGCTGCGCATCGATCCTCCTTTCTACGCCCAGGTCATGCTGGAATCGCGCGCGGGTAATCGCAAGTATTTCCGTGTGGAAGAAGTCACGCCCAGGGCCCTCACGCTGGCGGGCGCATCGGTGAAGAACCTAGCCGGCAACACTCTGCTGGGCATGCAGGGCCTGCCTCGCCCTGAAGTGCTGGCCGACAACGAAGGCATGCCGGTGTTCTACAACGGCATGTACCGCAACGATGAAGTGCGCATGGTGGCGCTCTGGCGCGACCTGCATTACAACGATGTGCACAGGCAGATCGTTGTGCTGGTGGGCGAAAGCATGGACATGCGCCTGCGCACGCAGCAGGAGGCCTGGCGCCAGGGGCTGTTCCGGGACGGGCGGATGTTGATACTGGCCGTGCTGCTGGTCTGGTTCAGCGTGGAATGGGCGCTGCGGCCCCTGGTCGAGCTGCGGCGCGAAATCCGCGCCCGGGACGTCGATAATCTGCGGCCCATGAACGTCGAGCAAGTGCCGCGCGAAGTCGCCCCGCTGGTCAAGGCCGTCAACCATCATATCGAGCTTTACCGGCGCGTGCTGAAGAAGCAGGCGCAATTCCTGGCCGACGCTTCGCATCAGTTGCGCACGCCGCTGGCCATCATGCGCACGCAGGCCCAGTACGCCAAACGGGAACCGGACATCGACAGGATGCGCGAAACGCTGGACGCGATCATCAACCAGTTGGGACGCACCTCGCGCCTGACGGAGCAGCTGCTGTCGCTCGCGCATGCGAGCCGCGACGATGCGACGCCCAAGTCCAAAGTGGACTTGAATGCGCTGGCCCGCGAAGTCGTCCTGCAATACCTGCCGCTGGCGCGCGAAAAACACCAGGATCTGGGCTGGGTCGAGGGCCGCAGCGGCGAAGGACAGATATGGGTATTGGGCAGCGACGCCGAGATCCACGAATCGATCGCCAATCTCGTCCATAACGCCATCAATCACGCCGGGCCGGGCTGCTCCATCACCGTGTCGGTCGGAACGGAGCAGGACAAGGCTTGGGTGAGCGTGCGCGACAATGGCGTGGGGCTGGATCCTTCCCTGAGGGAAAGCGTGTTCATACGCTTCGATCGCGGCGGGGCCGCGCGCAAAGGCTTGCGCGGCGGGGGCTCCGGGCTGGGGCTGGCGATCGCGCTCGCCTACGCCGAACGCAATCGCGGCACCATAGTCCTGAAAGACGGCGACCCCTCCATCCACGGCGGGGTCGGCCTTTGCGCCGTGCTTACCTTGCCGCGCTACGCGGCTTGAGTGATTTAACGCAGCCGCTTGATGAGGCTGGATGTATCCCAGCGATTGCCGCCCAGCTTCTGCACGTCGGCGTAGAACTGATCCACCAGCGCCGTCACGGGCACGCGCGCGCCGTTGCGCCTGGCTTCCGCAAACACCAGGCCCAGATCCTTGCGCATCCAGTCCACCGCGAAACCGAAGTCGAACTTGTCTTCGATCATGGTGCTGCCCCGGTTTTCCATTTGCCAGCTTTGCGCCGCGCCCTTGCTGATGACCTTCAGCACCTGCTGCATGTCCAGCTTGGCCGCCTGGCCGAAGGCGATGGCTTCCGCCAGCCCCTGCACCAGGCCCGCGATGCAGATTTGATTGACCATCTTGCACAGCTGGCCCGAGCCGGGCTCGCCCAGCAGCGTGACCGCCTGGGCGAAATGGCAGGCGAGCGGCTGTATGGCGTCGAAATGCGCTTGTTCGCCCCCGCACATGACGGTCAGCTTGCCATTGACCGCACCTGCCTGGCCGCCCGATACCGGCGCATCGATAAACCCTGTATTCTGCTCTTTGGCCAGCTTGTAAAGCTCGCGCGCCACTTCGGCGGAGGCGGTCGTGTGATCCACGAAGATGGTTCCCGGCCCCATGCCGGCCAGCGCACCGTCCTCGCCCAGAACCACGCTGCGCAGATCGTCGTCGTTGCCGACGCAGCAGAACACGACTTTGGCGCCTTGCGCCGCTGCACGCGGCGTGCGGGCCGCCTTGCCGCCGAATTCCTGTACCCAGGCCTCGGCCTTGGCGAACGTCCGGTTGTACACCGTTACCTTGTGTCCCGCCTTGGCCAGGTGGCCCGCCATTGGAAAGCCCATGACGCCCAGGCCCAGGAAAGCGACGTCGGTGGAAGGCTGGCTATCGTAAGGCCTGGCATTGATGGATGGCATGGCTGTTATCTCCGTTTATGTAAGCTTGTGATTGGTCGGTAAAAGAAGGCCGCCGCAGAGGGCTGTCGCGATGGTCGCGCGGCTGTCGGCTTATCTAGCCCCCCGGGCGGCATGCCGGCCGCAAAGCGGACGGGGCGAGACAGGGCAAGCCGGGTGTTTCGCAATCCATGCGGACCCCCTGAATGCTGCGACCATAAGATTACCTCATTAAGCTCTTCGGCACAGACTATCGGGGCAATCCGCCCGGCGAGCGGAACGCACAAGCGAAAGGGCCGAGCCCCTGTGCGACAGGACTCGGCCCTTGCGGTGCGTTGGATGGAAGATGCGTCAGACGTCTTCCACGAACGCTTCTTCGCGTTTCTTCTTGATGGACGGCAGCGCGACGATGACGACCAGTATGGCGGCCGCGACCAGCAAGGAAGCGGACAGCGGACGAGTAACGAAGGTCGAATAATCGCCGCGGGCCAGCAGCAGCGCCCGGCGGAAGTTTTCTTCCATCATGGGTCCCAGCACCAGGCCCAGCAGCAGCGGCGCGCCCTCGCACTTCAGCTTCGTCCAGATATAGCCCACCAGGCCGAAGGCGGCGGTCACCCAGATGTCGAAGACGTTGTAGTTCAACGAATACACGCCTATCGTGCAGAACACCAGAATCGCCGGGAACAGGATGCGGTAAGGCACTTTCAGCAGCTTGACCCACAAGCCCACCAGCGGCAGGTTCAGGATGACCAGCATCAGGTTGCCTATCCACATGGACACGATCAGGCCCCAGAAGAGATCGGGGTGGCTGGTCATGACTTGCGGGCCGGGCTGGATGTTGTGGATGGTCATGGCGCCTATCATCAGCGCCGTCACCGCGTTGCCGGGAATACCGAGAGTCAGCAGCGGAATGAATGAAGCCTGCGAACCCGCGTTGTTGGCCGATTCGGGGCCCGCCAGGCCGGCCGGGTGGCCCTTGCCGAAGCGTTCGGGGTTCTTGGAAAGCTTCTTCTCCATGGTGTAGGAGGCGAAGGACGACAACACCGCGCCGCCGCCCGGCAGGATGCCCAGCGCACAACCGATGGCGGTGCCGCGCACCACGGCGGGCCAGGACTCTTTGAATTCCTGCTTGTTCGGATACAGGGAGCCCACCTTGCTGGTGATGTCGACGCGCTGGTCCTTCAGTTCCAGGTTGGACAGGATTTCGGCGAAGCCGAACACGCCCATGGCGACCACGGCGAAGTCGATGCCGTCCTGCAGTTCTGGGATGCCGAAGTCGTAGCGCGCAACGCCCGAGTTCACGTCGGTGCCGACCATGCCCAGCAGCAGACCCAGCAGGATCATGCAAATGGCCTTGGGCAGCGAACCCGAAGCCAGCACCACCGCGCCGATCAGGCCCAGCACCATCAGGGAGAAGTATTCCGCGGGGCCGAACTTGAAGGCGACTTCAGCCAAGGGAGGCGCAAAGCCGGCAATGACCAGCGTGGCTACGCAGCCGGCGAAGAACGAACCCAGGGCCGCAATAGCCAGAGCCGCGCCGGCTCGCCCGTTGCGCGCCATCTGGTGACCATCGAGCACGGTCACCACCGCCGAGGTCTCGCCCGGAAGCGCTACCAGGATGGCGGTGGTCGAACCGCCATAAGCGGCGCCGTAGTAGATACCGGCAAGCATGATGAGGCCAGCCACGGGCGGCAGCACATAGGTAATGGGCAGCAGCATGGCGATGGTGGGGACCGGGCCGATGCCGGGCAGCACGCCGATCAGGGTGCCCAGCAAGCAACCCAGCAGACAGTACGCAATATTTTCAAGAGATAAGGCAACCGAGAAGCCCAGCATCAGGTGATCAATCAATTCCATTTTCAGGGTTCCTTTAATTGCCTAGAAAGCTGGGCCACAGCGGGAAGATCAGGCCCAGGCCCTTGATGAAAGCCAGCCAGACGAACAGCACGAGGAAGATGCCGACTATGGCAGCCACTTTCCAACTGAATTCATGGCTGGCCATACTGCTTATGAAGACCAGGAGAAAGACCGAGATATACACGCCCAGATAGTTGAAGACTACGCCGCACAGCACGACCGAACCGATCAGAATGCCCGTGATCTTCCAATCGAACTTTTCCATTTCGACTTCTTCCGCTTTGGGGCGTATGGCGCTGAGCGCCACCGCCGCGCCCAACAGCGCCATGAGCACCCCGAGCCAGAATGGAAAATAGCCGGGCCCCATGCGCGCGGCCGTCCCCATGGAATAATTGGTTGCGCCCAACGCAAATCCGACGCCCAGGGCGACGAACATAATGCCGGACCAGAAGTCCTGTTTATTTCTGAGCTGCATAGTGGTGAAATCTCCTGGCTGCAGATGTAACAAGGGGAGTATGGACACGCAATTTATTTTGGGCCGGGTGGCCGTAATGAGCGCGAATACTCCAAATACCCCGAAAAGGTGAGGAATGGTAATTGACGAAAGAGGGCCTGAAAACCCCGATTTCCCCTCAGTTGTCTAGGGTTTACCCTCAATTATTCGGTTTTTTACACTTTTTTGAGCGCGCAATGCGCTCGATTCCGTGAATTTGAAAGAATGTTGAAAGGGTTTGGAAAGAGCAGTGAAAGGTTATGATGGCTTTTAAATTTCCTCTATCCACTTCGTCGCGGGATGGTTTACGATAACGCCCATGTTGCAAGATCTCGATTCTCTCGCTGCCCGTATTGGGCAAATGGTGCAGCTCACTCGTCAACTGCAGAACGAGCGCGCGGCCTTGCAGTCCCGCCTCAAGAATATCGAGCAAGAACGCGATGCGCTGCGCGACCAGTTGCAGCGGCGCGAGGCCGAATATTCTTCAGTCACTGAAAGCGTTGCCGCTCACGAGGCGCAAGTCCAGTCCGTGCAGGCCGAAGCGCAATCCGTGCAGGCCGCGCTGCAACTGGAGCTTTCACAATGCAAGGCGGAATGCGAGTCCGCCAAACAGCGTTTTGCAGACAGCCAGGCCGACGCCGTCCGCTTGCGCCAGGTCGCCGACCAGGCCAGGGGCCGCATCGATTCAATATTAATGCGCCTGCCCGGCGCTCCACGGGAGTCCTGATCATGGAACGCGTCGATGTTTCCATACTCGGGCGTGATTATTCGCTGGCCTGCCTGCCGGCGGAAAAAGAAGCTTTGCTGGCCGCTGTGCGCCATGTCGATCAGCGCATGCTGGGGATAAAAGGCTCTGGCAAGGTCGCCAGCAACGAGCGCATCGCCGTCATGGCCGCCATCCAGATCGCGGGCGAGCTGCTGGCCATGCGCGCGCCGGACGGTCCGCTGGCCAATGTTGCGCTCGGCGATTTCAAGCGTAAAATTGACCACATGAACGACATGCTCGATCAAGTGGCTGGGCTGGCTCAAGTCCAGAAGTAGTATCATAGGTTTTAGAGTGCGTATCGTGCATATTCGTATTGTGCGTATTCAATAGTTAGTCCCTGCGGTGTTCGTGACCTGGCCATACATTCCTTGAACCAATGCTTATGGCATCTAGGTTGCTCGATTGACAAGTGGGCGTGATCTTCCCCTACCGGGAAGAACCCGAAGCTTGACTGAAGGCGACCACCTTGGACCTCAGGTTCCGGGATGCCGGCCTAGACGGCACAGGCGGGGCATTTTTGAAAAAGCTCGTCTTCGGACGAGCTTTTACTTTATGGGGGCTTAAATGTATCTTTCTCGGCAGAATGGTAAAAGGCTGTTGGCCTTGTCGTTTTTCGCGGCCGCCGTCGCTCTGGCGCCGCTGGCTCACTCGAAGGAAGAAGGGCGGCGGGCCCGGCATGAAAACTGGCCGCAGGCCACCTTGCAGGCGCAGGCTTCAGCCCAGGTCGCCCACGACACGGTCAGGATCACCCTGGCGTCAGAAGTCAGCGATGCGTCGCAGACGGCGGTGGCGGACACGCTGAGCAAGACGCTGGACGAAGTCATGCAGCAGGCCAAAGGGCACGAGGGCATTAAAGTCACCAGCGGCAACTACCATATCTGGCCCATGAACGACAAGGACGGCAAGATCTCGAACTGGCGCGGACGCGGCGAGATTTTTCTGGAATCCAAAGACTTCGCGGCGGCTTCCAAACTTGCGTCACGCCTCAGCGACCGCATGCCCATCGCCAACCTGAGCTTCTCGGTGTCGCCGCAGGAACGGGCCAGGCAGGAAGGAGCGCTGCTGACCAAGGCGGCGGATGCCTTCCGCGACCGCGCCAAGGCCACGGCCGAGGCTTTCGGCTTTGCCGGCTACAGTATCAAGGAAATTACGCTGGGCGGCGCGGGGACCCGCTACGAAGCGGCCGCGGCCCCGCGCATGATGGCCATGGCCGCCGACAAAGCCAGCGTGCCCCTAGAAGGCGGCGCCGAGCTGGTCACTGTGTCGGTGCGCGGTTCGATTTTCTTGCACTCAGCGCAAAAATAATCGCGCCGACAGCGATCATGGGTAGCGACAGCAACTGGCCCATCGACAGGCCGCCCGCAAGCAGGCCCAGGAAATAATCCGGTTCGCGGGTGAATTCGACCAGGAAGCGGAAGGCGCCGTAGCCCATCAGGAATACGGCGCTGATCTGTCCCGTCGGGCGCGGCTTGCGCGCAAACCACCACACCAGCGCGAACAGCGCGAAGCCTTCCAGCCCCATCTCGTAAAGCTGCGAGGGATGCCTGGCGATGCCGTCTCCGGTATGGGGAAAGACCATGCCCCAGGGCAGGGTGGTGGGCCGGCCCCATAATTCGCCGTTGATGAAATTGCCCAGGCGGCCGGCCGCCAGGCCCAAGGGGATCAGCGGAGCGATGAAGTCGCCGATCTCCAGCAGCGTGCGCCGGCGCCGCCGCGCGAATATCAGCAGCACGATAATGACGCCGATCAGCCCGCCATGGAAGGACATGCCGCCTTGCCATACATACAGGATCTCGATCGGGTTGGCGAGATATTCAGCCGGTTTGTAGAACAGCGCATAGCCCAGTCTGCCGCCCGCCACCACGCCCAGCACGCCATAGAAAATGAGGTCTTCCAGATCGCGCAGGCTAAGGTCGGATTTCCCTTGCTTGATGCGCCAGCGGCCCAGCAGCCAGACCAGCCCGAAGGCGATCAGGTACATCAGGCCGTACCAGTGCACGGCGATAGGTCCAAGCTGGATGGCGACGGGATCGATTTGGGGATACTGAAGCATGCGTAGTGGGGCGTCGATTGAATTTCGTCGATAATACCGCGATATCGTCTATTTCTCTTGGTCGCTTGCTTCTTTCGGATGTGGGTGGTGCTGTATGATGTACACAAGGATTTTTTCCGCGGCGGTGTGCACCGCCGCGGCGCTGTATGTGGCGAGCGCGCAGGCGCAGACGGCAGGCGTCGATCTGGCGCGCTCCAACAATTGCCTGAGCTGTCACCAGATCGACAAGAAGCGCGTAGGGCCCGCGTTCACCGTGGTCGCCGAACGCTTCGCCGGGAACGAGGGCGCGGCCGCCTACCTGGCCAATGCCATACGCCGCGGGGGGCGCGGCCAATGGGGCGCCGTGCCCATGCCGGCCCAGCCGCAGGTCAGTCCGGGGGATGCGCAATTGCTTGCGGCCTGGATACTGTCATTGGCGCAGCCGCAAGCCAAGCTGGAATCGGGGAAATGATCATGTCTGAAATTGCAGTGCTGGGCGGCGGCTGTTTCTGGTGCACCGAGTCGGTGTTCCAATCCTTGCGGGGCGTCATCGATGTCACCCCGGGCTATAGCGGGGGCCATGTCGAAAACCCCAGTTATGAACAGGTCTGCGCCAAAGATACCGGCCACATCGAGGTCGTGCGCGTGGAATTCGACCCCGCGGTCATCGGCTTCGAAACCCTGCTGGAAGTCTTCTTCGCCACGCACGACCCCACGACGGTCGATCGCCAGGGCGCCGATGTGGGGCCGCAATACGCCTCGGCCATATTTTGCCAATCCCCCGAGCAGGAAGTTGCGGCAAGCAGGGTCATCGCCAGGATCGAAGCGGAAACAGGCGTGCGCATCGTCACGCGCCTGCTGGGCGCGGAACGTTTCTGGCCCGCTGAGAACTACCACCATGATTATTACCTGCGCAATCCCGGCCAGGGCTATTGCCAGGCGGTCATAGCCCCCAAACTGGCCAAGCTGCGCAAGCGCTATGCGGCTCTTTTAACGTAGTTGACTCAGGCCTTCTGGCTGCTGAGGCGGCCGGGGCTGCGGTCGCCGCGCCAGATCAGCTTGGCAAGAGCAGCCACGATGGCCAGCGTCAGCATGACCCGGCCCACCAGGATTACCCAGACGTCGGCGCCCAGCGCCATCAGCAGCAAGGTGTCTTCGATCAGCGAATGGGATAAAGACAGCCAGGACAATGCCAGGAAACGGGTGCGCGCCGAAAATTTCTGCTTTTCCGCTTCCTCGATGATCAGCGCTCCGCCGTAAGTCAAGCCCAGCAGTACGCCCACCGTCGTCACCGGCGCCACCCGCGCATCCAGGCCCGACAGGCGCAGCAGCGGCATCATGGCCGCTGTAAAGCGGCGCGTAATGCCCAGGCGCTCGAGCATGTCCAGGGCGAAGGCCAAGCCCATGATGATCAGAAAAGTCAGCGCCAGCGAGAAGGCTGTGGATTGCAGCCAGGCGAAAACGCCGCTGCCGCCCGCGGACATCAGCGATGAGCCCCGCAGCCACTCGAAGGAAACCGGGTCGGCAAGCACGCCCGTGTAGTGGGAAGCCCAGGACACCGCGGCGCCGTAGACCGCGGCGGTGCCTATGCGCAATGCCGCCGTGGCGGCAAAGCTTGCGCCGGCGCGCCGGACTATGGATTGCTCCACGGGGATGGCGTGGGCGAACAGCATCATCGCGCACAGCGCGCTGACCTGGCCTGTCGTCATGTCTATGGACGAAGCCAGCCCCGCCAGGGAAGCGATGCCGCCGTACATGCCCACCAGCAGCGTGGTGGCCCAGATGATGCCGGCCTCGGCGGGCAGGTTCAGAACCGACATGAAGGGGCTTATGAATTCGCCGATCACCGCCACCAGCCCCAATTGCTGAGCCGCCTGCACCACCACCATGACTGGCAGCATCACCTTCGCCACCGTGATGAACATCCGCCAACTGCGCCTCAAGAGGGCCAATAAGTAAGCCGGCATTTCGCCTCCCCGATCAGTAGATCAGGGATTGTATCGGGTTGCCTTACTCGGCGCTTTTAAGCGTGCCGCGGCGCATCTGATCCAGCTCTATCGATTCGAACAAGGCCTTGAAATTGCCCTCGCCGAAACCTTCATTGCCCTTGCGCTGTATGATCTCGAAAAAGATGGGGCCGATCTGGTTCTCGGTGAAAATCTGCAGCAGCAAACCGCCTCCCGGCGCGCCGTCCAGCAAGATGCCATTCTTTTTCAGGCGGCGCGCGTCTTCGCCATGGCCGGGCAGGCGCCGGTCCAGCAACTCGTAGTAGGTGTCCGGCGTCTCCAGGAATTTCAGGCCACGGGCCTTCAACTGTTCGACCGTGCTGTAGATGTCGTTCGTGGCCAGCGCTATATGCTGTATGCCTTCGCCATGGTACAAGTCCAGATATTCCTGAATCTGGCCTTTCTCTTCCTTGCCTTCTTCATTGATGGGAATGCGGATATTCCCGCAAGGGGAAGTCATGGCCTTGGATTTCACGCCGGTGACCCTGCCTTCTATGTCGAAATACCGGATCTCGCGGAAATTGAAAAGGCGCTCATAGAATTCCGCCCATTCGGCCATGCGGCCTTTATGGACATTGTGCGTCAGATGATCGACGATGGTCAGGCCCGCCCCCTTATGGCTCAAGTCATTCTGCGCGGTGGCGGCGTCGATGGGCTCGAAGTCCACGTCGTAGATGCTGATGTCCCCTATGCCGCCATGCCCCGCCTTGCCGCGCCAGCGATCCACCAGATAAATCAGCGAATCGCCTATGCCTTTGATGGCGGGAATATTCAGCTCCATGGGGCCGCTGCGCGAATCAAAGCCCCAAGCCCCCAGATCCAGCGCGCGCCTATAGGCCTTGGCGGCATCCTGCACCCTGAAGGCAATGGCGCAGATGGATGGGCCATGCAAGCGGGCAAAACGCTGCGCAAACGAATCGGCTTCGGCATTGACGATGAAGTTGATACCGCCCTGCCGGTATAGCGTGACATCCTTGTTGCGATGGCGGGCGATGGCTTTGAAACCCAGCGTTTCGAACACCTTCCCCAACGCAACCGGATCCGGCGCCGTGTATTCGATGAATTCGAAACCAGCAGTGCCCATGGGGTTGTCCCATGATTCAAATCGATCATTCATGATGACCTCCACGATCTGGCCGCAATCAAAGAACCCGCCTCGGTCGAGCCTTGCCCTGGTCAGGTTGCGCATTAGCCAGCCTTTGCGTCAGCGGGTCTTTGCACCAGCCAGATTTTGCATCAGTGATCTCTCGCGAGTCAGACTTTGCCCTAGTCGGGCTTCGCTCCAATCGGGCCTTGCCCCGCTGGGCTCTGCATTAGTCAGGCCTTGTACCAGTCAGTGTATTACGTGCCCATAAGAATTTTAAGGAAAACTTCTCCGCAGCTCGGCATGTTGGTGCGCCCCAATGTCCCGGCCCCAATGTCCCGGCTCCAATATCCCGGCTCCAATATCCCGGCTCCAATATCCCGGCTCCAATGTCCCGGCTCCAATGTCCCGGCCCCAATGTCCCGTCCCGCGCGGCAGGCGCGCGAGGCCGGGACGGCGCAAGAAGTCTTCCAGCAGCAACTGCTGCTGCAGCAAAAGGCCAAGCACGCAAGCCGTCCCAGCGGCGCGACGAACCCAAGCGGGCGCAGCGGGCCGGGCGGCGGGGGCCGGGCGCGGCGACGTGCGGGGCGCAGCGAGCCGTCGGCGAAGGCAGCCCGAAGGGGCGAACGAGCCAGGCGAT
>Ga0182738_1002134_pt1 | contig 23784 bp, 20 predicted proteins | sample eDN5th30CBELigMG_FD_128876 | JGI IMG/M metagenome (GOLD analysis project Ga0182738, IMG submission 128876) | Enriched Miracle-Growth compost microbial communities from Emeryville, California, USA - eDNA 5th pass 30_C BE-Lig MG (version 2)... ...
TCAAGTAAATACCACTTACACCCCAAATCTTGACTTGCTTCCTTATGATATTAAAACCCTTGATCAAATCGAAAAACCTGTTTTCCAACTCACAAACAATGCTATTAACCTCGATTTTTCTTCAGTCGCTTCAATAAATCCCTCCACCAACACCATTGTTACAACTGACAATAGAGAATACTCTTACGACTATTTAGTCCTTGCTACAGGCTTAAGGCCCAGACTTGACAAAGTCCAAGGCCTTCAAGAGGCTCTTGAAGAAAGAGATGAAGGAGTTGTCTCCACTAGCTCTGTTGAAGGAATATTAAAATACAAGAGAAAATTAGACTCTTTGGTTGCTGGCGATATCATTTTCTACAGTGATGAAAAAGCTAAATCTTTTGCATCTGCATTAAATCAAGCTTTGCTTACTGATACTTTCTTGAGAGAAAACAGAGGGCCTGGTTTGAGACAAATGAGCAAATTACAATATGTCACCAGCAGACGCACATTGTTCCCCAGCATTAAATATAGCATAAAGATTCAAGAACTCTTGAAAAACCGAAATATTGAATATGATAATTATGGCCTTAAGCTTGTTGAAGTTGATGCCAAGAGCAAAACTGCCTTATTCAGAAACGTCGATTCCGACAAAAAGGTCGAAAAGAAATACGATATACTCCTTGTCAGCCCAGAATATGAATTGCCTGAAGCTGTCCAAATCCTCGCAGACAGCAACGGTGACTTGAATATAAATTCCCAAACTTTGGTCCACGAGCAATATTCCAATATCCTCGCTTTGGGACACTGCACAAGAAGCAATAATTTCATTCCTTCCAGAAGAGCTACTCTTGAGCAAGGAGTCATATTGGCCTACAACCTTAAAGCTTTGGTGGAAAACTCCAAGGCCCTTCTCTCTAGATTCACTGGAGCAACTGAAATTCCCTTGTTTGTTGAATCTAAAACTTGCTTGCCAGTTAGAATTGATCCCAAGCTCCCAGATTTGGTCACTAAACCCAGCATGATGGATTACTACAAAGAAGTTCATATATTGCCTGAAACCTATTTTAGACTTTTATCTAAAGGTTTATGGTTTGAGAATACTGGACTTAGAGTTCCTCAATTAAGTAGTTTATAAATCGTTATGATGAAAACATAATTTTTAAATAATAAAAGAGATTTTTGTTCCCAAAAAAGAATTCAATTATTATATACCAGTTTTATTAAATCAAATCAAATCGAATTATTTAGATTCAATCATTTGTCTGTCATGAAGTCTGATTTCCTTGATTTCATTGGGTTTGTGAACAACGACTTTTTCAAAAGAGCCAAAGATCTTTTTGAAAAGTATCCCAGCGGTAAAAGAATATAAAACAATAAAATTATTCTTGCTTGCTTGTCCTCAAATAAAATTTCGGTTATATCCATCAAATAAAAAACTTTAGGGCTAATTTATTATCCTAAAATCAAGCGCTTGATTTCAATTTTTGAGAGAGAGAAACTTTTCATGGTAAAAGTGAGTTATTATAGTAAATATCAATAGAACATAAGAAGATAGTAATTGTGATGTGGAAAGTAGCTTTTCATGTTCCACTTGTATATACCGGTATAATCCATGAAGAAATTGTTAATTCATTTACAAATATGAATTTCATCTCATTTCATTTTAGATATAAAAATTTGCAATTTTCACGGAAAATATGAATCACGGTAATTATAAGGTCTCATCAATAAGCAATAATTACCTATTGACTTACAAAAGAGCTTATAATTTGACTTTTTTCTCCTAAAGCCAGACTCTATATAATCCTATTTTATCTCTTTTTATTTATAAAAATTTTTTTTACATGGAGATAATCTTTTCCTAAGAGTCTTACATCTCAAAATCGTTTACCTTTCTCGACCTCTTTCCAAGCAATTCATCCATTCCCATATTGTGCATGTTTTGTCTATGCTGATTTTGCATAGACATAGGTGGTGGCATATTCCATTGATTGCTGCCATGATATAAATTATTGGTACTGGGGTTTATCCTCTCTCTTTGCTGCATGTTTTGCTGCATTGTTTGTTGTTGTTGTATCGCTCTTTCGTCTAGGACTCGAGAGAAGAAAGCCCTTTCTTGGTCAAACTGTCTTCTACAATGATTGCATAGTCCATCGTCGGGGCTCACTAAATGAAGTCCCCATCCTCCACAGGTCTTGCACCTTGTCTTCCAAGCTGACTCAAACCTTCTTTTCTCAGCTTCTCTATTGCAATGAGCACAGTAGCCATTCTCTTCCACCAAGTCTTTTCCCCATCCTCCACAGTCTTTACATTTTATAAACAATGGTTCTTTTGGAATATACGTGGATGTTTCCAAAATTTCTGGCCTATTGTCATAGGTCTTAATCTCGAGACCGTGCTCAAGACAATATTTACAGTGAGAACAGAACCCATCCTCTTTTACCAAGTTAATTCCCCAGCCGTGGCACCCTTGGCATTTGATCTTGTACTTGGCCATCTGGGGGTCTTCGTATGAGTTGAGAATCACGTCGCACTCGCCGCAAAAACCGTGATTTCTCACATTTTGGTCAGTGTTGCATCTATGACACGTACTAACAAGATTCAGCGATGATGGGAGAGCTGCAATGTGGTTCAAAAAGGTTGGCTCAGTAGAGTTTGTAGTGTCAGTAGAAATAAATTTTTCGACAGGGATGTAATTCTCATAGTTTGGCTTGACTTTTTTTGGCAGATTCCAACTATTCTCTTGGGTTTGTTCATTATAGTAGTATGGAGTATTGAAGTCTGGGTCATAAACTCTTTGCCAACCAGACTCATAAGTCTGGTATGGTGTATATCTTGAGGTTGAGTTCATGAAATAAAATTAAAACACACCTCTATTCAATTTGCAATCAAAGTACTAAAAAAATTTATATATATTTTAAGGTTGCCCTTAATAGAAATATAAACTCCTTCCCTTCAGATTTTAAAAGATAAAAACTTCAAAATTCAATAAAACTTTTATTAATAATGGACCGCACAAAAATTTTGAATTAAAACGTGTATTCTTCTAGTCTCGAAAAATTCCCTCTGTCGTCCATAAAATCCTCGCGTTAGACCCCTTAACCAAATTGTTTGGTTCAGGCATAAGATAGCCACTTATTGATGGTGAAAAACATTGCCAACAAAATTTATAATATCATACGCCATATCTTTTTTTAAAAAGATTTCCCTCTATTTTAAAACTCCCGTCCCAAAAAGTCTCTCTATTATAACATCAATGTAGGTTTTACAAGCGTCAGGCTATTTGAAGATAATCGAATTTTGAAGGGGGTCTTACAAAGAAGTCTTTTTTTTCAGCTCCATAAATTCCGGTAATTAAACCGCCTTTTATTTGAGGATTTGAGGACAAGAGAAAACCGCAAGATTCATTTCATTTTGAAAATAGACAAATAGACAAAGGAGATTCATATAAGAATAGATACAAACATATATATAGAATCTTAAAAATTCAATACATCATATTCTTTTTTCTTGTTATTTAAACTGACTGTACTATCATATTGAATCAAGAAAAAATACATAGAAAAATACAATAATTCACTGAAAAGTCTTCACACTTTAAAATAACTTAGCTGTAAATGCTTCCTTGACCAGGGTTTCTCTTCTTTATGGCTTTACTAGGCACAATTTTGCCTTTTCCGCCACTATTATTGATGCTTCCTTGGCTTGGCCTTTGAATATCAATTTCATCTTGACTTATCATATCTTGACTGATCTTTCTCTCAACAACTTTATCATTCACATCTGATTGATGATCCAATGATGTATGTGAAGTTCTATCAAGCTCTATCATTAGAAGGTTAATATTGACTCATAATAGGGATTTCCAAGTACCTATATGTTCATCATTTTCAGGATGATTTGAAATAACGCCATTTGGAATATCATTTTGTAAAGGTTGAACTTTATCAATCGGGACAAATCTTTTAACTGGAGTCGATTTCATTCCCATAGGAGGTCTGCCAAATGGTGTATTCACTTTGACAAATGTGAGTTGGGATGATTCAATTAAAAAAAGTTACTTTTTGGTGGAGACATATTTTTATTTGGGCTTCCCATCATCATAGGAGGCTTTTCGAAGTTTTCTTCATCAACAACAGTATTTTCAGGTTCAGGTTGGCTAACTATCATCATACCACCTTCTTCAGGATCCTGAGCAGCGACTGATTCTTCGAAATTTTGAGCAGGAGCTGGGGTGAAGCCACCAAAAACAGGAGGCTGTCTCTTGGGTTGTGCTGGGCCACCCTTCTTCTTTTGTAGCATTCTGTATGCTGGAGGAGCAGTAAAAGCGTCGACTATTGGCTTAGGTTCATCAACAGGAGGTTGTTCAACAATTTCTGGTTCAGGTTGAACATATTGGATGACGGGCTGGATGAATTGAACAGGTTGTGGTTTGGGTTGTGGGGCAGCATTCTTTTTCTTTTGGGGCATTCTGTAAGCAGGAGGAGCAGTGAAAGCATCAACAGAGACCTTTGGCTCTTCAGGTTGAATATCAACAATTGGTTCTTGATTTGTATGATGATGATGAGTTTCTTCAGGCTCAGCTTGGTTTGTTTCAAAAATAGGAACATCCTCGTCAATATTCTTTCTTGTGTCAGCTTCTTCTTCAGCAATGACAATTTGGTTTTGCTCTTGTGGTTTATCTTCAACATCAACACCAACTTCGACATCGACTTCAAGAAGAAGAGGTTCTTCAACATTCCATTGATTTTCTTCGATAGGTTCTTGAACCTCTTCTTGTTCTTCTTGTTTATTTTCTTCAGGCTCAGCATATTCAAGTGTTTCTTGAGGTTGTTCTTCTTCAACATCAACATCAACACCAGCATCAATATTTATATCCATAACAATTCCTTCTTCTTCCTCTTGGTAGTATTGTTGTTGTTCTTCATTTTGAGCTTCAATTGCAACATCTAAAGCTTCTTCTTGCTCTTCTTCTTGAGCTTGAAGTTCATTATCAACATTCGTTTCCTCATTTAACTGGACTTGATCAGTCTCAACGTCAAATTCAACTTCATGAACGTTGTTTTCGACAGGCAAAGCTTCAAGGATGGGAGATTTAGTATTCACTAATTCGTGATCTTGAATACTGGGGACTTGAACTTCAACAACGATAGGTTTGAAAGAAGGCCAGTTGTCAAGAGTAGATTGAACATCATTGTTAATTTGAGCAAGTTTATGAACAGTGTGAGACTTGCTCTTCAAGTCACTATGATGTCTTTCGATATCCCCTTCGTATTGTTGCACTTTCTCTTCGAGATACAAGACCTTTTCTTGCATGCTTGCAAGCTTTGAAATATATTCTTGTTGAATTTGTTTCTTGTATTCAATAAAACTGGCATGAAGTTCTTCCTTTTCTTTCTCAAGAGATGCCAATAGTAGTCTACTCTCTTCTTTGAATTTAGCGCTCTCACTAATCACTCTATTTGAATGCTCAGTCACCAAACGACTGCCTTCCATGGTGCTCTTCAACTCGCTCTTTAATCTTCTAATCTCTTCATCTTTTCTTAACAAATCTTTTTCAGCGCCTCCTTGCTTGGTAAGTCCATGTAATTTTAAATTTGTCTCGCTTAATTGATGGCGAAGCTCAATATTCTCTTGAAGAAGATTTTCATGCTGTGCTTTAATATTGCTTCTTTCTTTTCTTTCTTTTTCCAATTCAAGCTCCACCATTTTTAGCTTGAATAACAGATTGGAATCTTGAGTTACCATCGGCGAACATTCTTCAATCACTTCATCCAATCTATCTTTATACTTGGCATTATGGCTTAAACCACTGCTTGGATCAGAATGTAATCTCGAATCAATTTGTTCGTCTTGAGTTGATCTTCCTTCTTGTTCTTCCAGATGATTTTTATTACGAATCAAAGGTGAAGGACTTTGATTCAATTTGTCAGACTCTTCAATGTCCTCCTTTTGAACACTCAAACTAGGATTAGGGCTGTTGACTTTCTTCAAAAATGGATTTCCAAATGGTGACTTTACCCCGAGACCACTTGATTCATATTTCTCCAATGGAGAAGGAGAAGGAGAAGCACCCTAACAAATCAATAACTATTCTCATATGTGTCTATTTTACGTTATTCTCAGTCTTTGTGATCACTTTTAAGCCATCTTTTTCGGGACTAAAAGGTGACATCATTGGAGGTCTTTCCTCTTCTTCCTCCTTCGCAGGAACTTTATTCTCGTTCGCAATCTCATGATTAATGGGATGAATAACTCCTTGATCCGTTTCTTTATTCACAAATAATGCATCTTCTGGATCTTGAATTTGTGCAGCCTTCTTACTTGCGCTCTCAATCTCATTGATTCTGGTCTCAGGGTCGCTCTCTTTGTTGTCCCCATTGTGGTGTCCGTTTATTTCCAGCAAATTAGAATGTCTAGAGAAATTAGATTCGTTTTTGGCTCAAGTATTATACTGGTCTTCTAATTTGCCATTTAAGGGACTTTTTTCATGCTCTTTGATAGTGCCACTCTTCACTGGAGTCATAATTTCCTCGCTTCTCCTCAAGTTATTTTGATCCTCTATGTTGCTTTGAGCGTTTTTCTCATTTCTTTCTTCACCTTTATTTTCACTCTCAATATTTTCTGGCATAGCAATCCCATTCTCAAGACCTTCCTTATTCTCAGAATCTTCTTCAGAAACGGGCCTTGGGACGAACTGCATCAGATTGGTAATTGGTACCATCGGCTTGCCTCCAGCAATTACAGGATTTTTTGGCTTGGGAAGTCCGGGTCTAGCTCCGGGTTGAGGTCCTGGTCTGCCTGGAACACCTACTCTTTTTCCAGCAGGAGGAATACCAGAGGGTTTGGGTATTTGGAAGCCTTGCATTGCAGGTACTTGTATATTAACAGGAAATTTGTGAAATTATGCGTGTTAAAAAGAGAAAAGTAAGATAGTGTTTAATCAATTCAAAATTATATATGTATTAAAAGTATTAAAAACGTGAAAAATGGATAATGGCGCTTTCAAGGCTTTTTTGGGGGTAAAAATAGCTGCAAAATACGCAATCTTGTTTCATAAATTTCCCAATCAAACCAAAAATTAGTTTTGATTCAAAGGAAGTTGCATCAAGATTGGCGCCGCAGTGGCGCCATCAAGTAATTAATGTAATTAATCCATCCAAAAAAGAAATTTTTTAGTTCTCAAAAGGCCTAATTCGAAACAACCCAGATTTTCTAGTCATTCACCGCCAAACAGCCCGTTTCCATGGAAAATCCTCATTTTGATAGTAATCTTGCTGCTTTGAACTTACAACGGCGAATTGATGATCAAAAGAAAAAAGAATGCTGCTAATTTTGTTGAAATTACACTTTCTTTATGAATAAATAAATAAATAAATACTTTATTTGTTCTTTTCAATTTTCAGTTCGTTATGTAATCTTCTTTTTTTTAAGTTGAGATGAGGAAAATTACTGGAATTCATTGGCAAACGTTTTTCGCTTCAAGAGGGCTAAAAAAATTATTTTGCTTTTCAACAGTCTATTTATTTTCTCATCTTGAAAATTTTTCTTCCGAAAAATTCGAGAAAAGATCAATAAAGGTAGAATTACTTTCTCATAGTGTCATTCATCTTTTACTTCAATTTATACTTCATGGAAAAATTAGTAATTTTGAGTTTACCAAAGAACTATCTCTCAATAGCAGGAATTCAATTTGCCTTCCCACAATATAATTTCAGCATTTTTCAAAAGAATTTCTATTTCTCTCGATTCAATAAAAAAATTACTTTGTTGAGAATCGCATTTCCCTTTCAATAAAGAGAGGTATTGTAAAAGCCGCAATGCAAATATTTTTTTCAATGAGATAAAATAATATCGAGATGCTTCATAAATTGTTGTGCTGTGTTGTTATTCTAAACCATATATATGCAAAGCAACGAAGCAAATTCCATAAATATTTGTTGTAAAATTCATAGATACGTTTATTCAGCGGTGGTTTCTTGTTGCATACCAGGTCTGATAATTTTGATATAGAGTTGATGAGCTCCATAAGCACCAGCAAGAGGAGCGATGATATATAATGGTAAAACTGAAAAATCTTCAATGCCTTTCACGACATCTCCAGCCACGACCAATGCTATACCGATTGCGGGGTTTACGACACCACTGGTGTAAGGACCAATTGAAACAGCAGTAATGAAAATAAGAGTGCAAACAACCAGTCCGCACATGGCTGGGTCCATTCCAGAATGAGGGTCAGCAATCACAGAGACACCAACACAAAGGAAAAATGTGAAAAATGCTTCAGCGAAAAAGGCATTAGTCAAAGACATATTCTTGATAACAGGGCTCAAAGTAGCTCCTCCGAGGACGTCAGACAATAAAGCACCCAGTAACGCACCTAAAATCTGAGAACACACGTAAGGAACGTAGGTGATGATTTGGGTGGAGTGGGGATTTCTCTCCTTGTCATTTAAATATACCATAAACGTGACTGCAGGGTTGAGGTGGGCTCCAGAGACCTTAGCAGCGAGGAAAACTCCGATGAAGAAAGAAACTGCGACAGCAAAAGCACCGTAAGTTTTAGGAGCGGTATTTTGAATGGTGAAGACAATGATAAAAGAGCTCAAGAACTCCATTGTGCATTTCTGAAAAGTACTAGGTCCTTTACTAGACATTTTTGAATCGACTTTTATTCAACGATTTTAAAATATAACTTGTGAAAAATCTTTAATTAAGAAAATTAATAGGGCGTGTCGAATCATTAATTCATTCGTTCAGTTAAGCATTAATAATACATATTTTATGAATTTCCTTTCTTTCATTATTTCATTTGGTCACACAATACTTGATCTCTTGATTTTTCACTGAGTTGGTCAAGCTCAGATAGCTGAGTACTTTTCTTCAGAAGAGAAGGTTGGTACAACTGGTAAATCAGAAGAATTTTTTTGTAAGGGAATTAATCATTTTTTAATCAGAGGATAAACCAAAAAGAGGAAATCTCTCGAGAAAAAATACTCATTAAATTTTTTTTCTCTAATTTGGATAGGAACTGGAAGACTCCATTTTTGATGTTTGAAAATTTAGGAAATCTTTTTCAAAGATCAAAATTTTGGTATGAATTTTTGACTGAACAAAAAATAATTTTGAAAAGAAAAAATTAGGATAAATTTTTTCAAAGTCTGTCTTCCATTTTTCATAAGAAAATCTGATTAAAAAAATTTTCCTCTTCCATATTTTTTTTCTTTTCTTTTCAAGAAATTTAGAAAAATTCTTCCTTCAATTCTCTCCTCGTAATCAAATCTGAGTTTTTTTAACCCTCAGCTCCAAGAGTGAGCTCTCTCTCCTTTGCGTTAGAGAAGATTTTTTCTAATTTTTTATTTAGTATTTAGATAATTTTCCAGTTAAATTTGATTCTCAAAATTCCTCAGAATCCAGTGAGATTTGGATTTCAAAAACGAAACCATAATTATCCTCTTTATTTAATTCTTTTCAAATCTGAAAGGTTATGATCTCTGCTTTGAACTTTAATCCTTTGGATCTAAATATCTGACTTGTTCTAAATTTAGTAAAGATTTCCAAAAGAAACAGATTTTTATAATCCTTGGTATCAAACTTCAATTCTCTTGGTCTTTGCCTTTTGAATAAGGAGAATAAGAAAAACTTTAATGCTCTTGAAAAATTTTTTCAGCTTCAATCGAGATCTCCTCACAAAATTCTTTTGATTCGAAAGAGCTTAAAATTTTTAATCAGACGAGTTTATCAAATTTTCAATGAGATTATCATGGCTTTTCTCTTTCTGAATCCAATAACCCCTTTCGGACCAAAATCTCTCTTCAATGGCCTTGACAATCTTTTTTCTCAAGTTATCAAAGGCGAATTGTAGTTTTTGAGCGAGTTTTTCTATTTATAAAAACTTCAAGATTTTAGAGGGAAAGCCATAATGATAGCAAACTCTTTAGAAATGAAATCTTTGTTCTGCCTCAAATCCAACATAAAACCAGAATTTCGGATCATGTGAGAGGCTAGGGGAAATTTGGACTTTTTGTTTTGAAAAATAAATTACAAAAAGGAATTCACAAAGTATTTCCTCCACAAAACTCAGGCTGAATTAGATGTGGGTTTGTTAAAATAATAAAATCCTAAACTTTGTTGAATGTTACTTATTTTACAATTATGTGATTCTATTAATTCGCAGATTTTTATCAACTAATTTTGCAGTGATCTTATTGATTCAACTTTGAAGAAAACAACCTTTCCAAAGAGCAAAATGCGATCCGACCTTTCTGAGATTAACTCAACTCTGCTCTAAATCTATCTGTTTTGAAGCTCTTTGTCCAATAAAATGGATCACCATTTCATTGATTTGCTCCTCAAAGCCTTAATCAATTTTTGAATAAAGACAGAGTGATGACAAGGATTACGAAAAAGAGGAAACTAAAACAAAATATATTGAAATTAAATATTTGAAGGAATTCGAATTGTATCAAAACCCTGACGACTTAATATTATTAATTTCTATTATTTTAGATAAAAGATGTTTCATAAATTCGCAATCAATCCATTTAATTTTGGAACAAATCACCAGAAAAAAATCCTAAAAAACCCCTTGCCTTGCTTTACTTTCCCTTGTTGAATTTCAAGGTCCTCCACTGCCTTTCATATCGTTTCCTCTTTACAAGAGAACACATAAATTTTCTTAAATCATTAAATTTTTCCCCCAATTTCATCAATAACAAGGCTCTTTGTCCCTCCTTGTTGAAAAAATAGACATAACATAATGGACATCTCTTGAAATACAACAAACTGGAACTCACAAAAATTTTTCTGCTTTTTGTTATTCATCTCATAAACGAATCTTTCGAATCCTCCTTCTTATCTTACAAAATATTCTAAATTTATCTAATTAAAATCTTTCATAATAAACTCTTGTTTTTATAAACTTTTCTCGCTCCAAAAAGGATGAAACTGCAGTTGAAACATCAGACACTTTTTTGCTTAATTATCATTGGCTCAACCAGAGAGGAATTTCGACCTCATCAAGAAGTAACTTATTTTCAGTAAATAAAGTCGAATTAGATTGTTTTCTCCAGTAACTATATAACTTATCCCCCATTTCTTGTGATCACAATCGTCATCTTCAGTAACTCTAACTCTCATCTTGAAATTGTAACAAAAATTTTTATCTGACGAAAAACCACATAAAATTTATCTGAAAGTAGACGAATAAAATACGATGATTTTCATCTCACATCTAAAAGAATTTCGGGATGAGTACCGATATAATTTCCCCTTAACAACCAGTGATATGTTTCTCAATATAAACAACATGGACGTTGATAGAAAATCAAAAGACTGATTGACTAAATTAATTTTTGGGGCTTCGTGCATAACTTGCCTGCAAAATTATTTTTGGACTTTTGATCTATTTCTAAATTTGATTTTCGAACAACTCTAAGTCTGTCGGGATAACCTGATTACAATCTCTACAATCTCTGTTCAACTTTGTGTGATTCTTAAATTTAGGATCGAGTTGAATCGAGTTTTTCCATATTTAGTTCATTAATAAAAGTTTATAAAACCTGAAAAAATAGGGGGACTGAGTTTAGCAATCAAAAAAAGAAAAGAGAAAAGGTGCGAACAATAGAATATTTATTTGTTTCTAGAAACTGCTTTGAGTTTAAACAATTAAAAGTCAAAAAAAATTTCCAGCAAAAAGTACAATTTTACACGCCGGTTCAGTAAAAACAAGTTTCGACTCATTGCTTTCCAGAACAAAGTTTAACTTTTAATTGCAACGATTTCTTTTAAAATAAAAAAAGTGATAATTAAATTTTTGCTGAGACCACTCTGTCTAATTCTCCCACTCTCATTATGAAAATCATTTTCCTGATCCCTTTTCATCCATTCATCTTGTTTAAACCAACGCCTCTTCCGGGCAAAAATAGATTATAGAAAAAAATTTCTCTTTCTCAGAATCCCATAAAACATCAAGAATCTCCTAAATCTATAATAAAAATCATGAACTATTATGGAGAGCATGATGAAACTCCTTCAAAGGAGAGATATTTCCTGGCCTCCATTTGGGGAAAAACTTTTTCCCCACGGGATAAGTAATTATTATTTGGGCTTTTTTAACCGAAAATCAACGTCACATCCTTATCACCAAAAGTGACAGTTATTAAAAACCATAAAAAAATTAATCGCTTTAAAGCAGTTCCCAATCAAAACGTACTATTCTTTGACCAAAATTCCTTGGGATTATCAAATTACTTTGCCTTTTGTCCTTTACTAAAATAACTTTGATTCATTACATTAATCTATAACCAAACATAAATCACGCTGCAGGCCTGCCACAAGTTCTCGGCTGGGGAGATGAGCCCCCTGAGAATATTCCTAGATGTTTTTCACATTGGATTATAAAATTTAATTGTGACACAAGAGAATCCTTTATTTATTTTAAATTAATCGAGCTTTCAAAAGTGCTGACAAGAGCTTACCATATATATCCCAATTTGAGATTATGGCTTGGAAAACAGGGAAATTTCGATCAAAATTTAAAAATTAATAAGCCACTAACAATTTGGCTCTAATTATTGAATTCAGTAATCACAATAAGTATGGTTTTAATAACCAATTTTAGTGCTAAAAGAAATACACAATTGCGGTTTCCTCGCCACAATCCTCCTCCTTCCTGTGATAGCTCACTCAATAAGGATTTTCTTTTTGTACCCAAATACAGATTTTCTAGAATTTCTTCGACAAAAAGGTATACTTTTTTAATATAACCATGCGAAATTTTGTTATTTTCAAACAAAAAACACTAAATTCTATTTTTATAAAGATAAATTTAATAAACTCACACAACACAAAGACTATACCGCTCACTCATTAAAGCCTTTTAATATCAGTATTTGCACAAGTTTGATTCTTCATTTTAGTAATTAACCCTTGATGAATAACAAAGCCCCACATATGAACTCTTCCATCAGACTACAAGGTTTCCCTTCACTCATTTTCTTCTCTAAACTCTCTTAGCACTTTTACGACCCCAGTCTGTGCTCCAAAATGAGCCCCAAAAAACCGCCTCTTTTGGAAATCAATCATTCCAAGCGCTTCCAAATGACTTTACTCCTTCTCCCATCAATAATGGTACTCCTTCTCCTCAATCTTTATTCAACCTTATAGGCCAACTTTCTGCCCCTAACAATAATTTAATCAGCAGTGCTTTCCCAACTCATACATTTTACCATCCTTCCATGAAAAGACAGGATAATGTCGCTCCCAGCCCAATGATCCAGCTCGGAGGCCTCACTGCCCCCTACGAACTCAATACCGCTGCCAACAATCTCCTCCAACTCAATCAGGGCTTTCAGAAACAAAATAGTTGCTCTTTTGATAGAAATGAGCACTACAACTCCTTGAATTCTTCAAATTCCATGATCAACTGCAGTTTCATCCCAGATGTCGCCAAATACAACCAAAACATCCAGCCTAAATTCCTTGCCGAACTTTTGCAAAAATCTTGCTCATCTACTCACTCGACCTCCTTTACTCAATCCCAATCGCCTTTCTTGTCAACTCCCTCTCTCGGATACAATAATCCCCAAGCTTCTTACCAAAACCAAGTCGGAATTGATGTTAGCAACTTCTTAACTGCGAGCCTCCTCGAAACTCCCAGCCAAAATTCTCGTGCCTTCAGAACCCAACCTGCATATGTTCAAAATCAGCCCACCAACAACTTAAATCAAGAAATCCTCTTCCAACTTCAAAATATCGTTTCCAGCAATTCCAGCGGTGAAACCCTCAAATTAGCCCTCGCACATATTGTCCGTCAATATAGCTCCAACAATATTCAAAATAACAACAACCAACTCCGTGGAAACGATTATTTGCAAAATCAGTTGGGATCTGGCCTCCAAAATGGAAACTCAGTCCCCAAAACTATCCCTCTTGCCAATGGTTTCATCATGAACAGTGTTGACAGAAAAACAGCAATCAACTCTTTAATCCCTAATAATCACCTCAGACACTTGACAAGGGACCCTATGTCAATGGCCGAAGCCTCATCCAGAAAGAATAATTGCTCGATTATTGTTGAGGAAGATAGCTCTCTCTTCGGAGACTTGTCTACTTCCAACCAAAAACAACCCAACTCCCCCAACCAAAGCTTAAATAAAGAGCTTGATACCCTCTCATTGAATCCCACTCACACCGGAAAAAATAACCAAAATAAAAATGGTAAGAAACCAAATTTTAATAACATTTTTCCTAACAGATTCCCTAGAAAGTTGCAATATTTCATTCGCAAGGCTCCTTATTGGAGATGATTTGAAGGCACTTTTCGAAGAGAGACTCCCTCAAGAAGAACCTCCAGGAACCTATGATAGAGAAGAAAGAACCACAAAAATCTTGAAATATAAAAATAAAATCAGGAAATGGAGAATTGCCCATCCAGTCAATAGAAAATTCAAAGGAAGAAGTGCAGTAGCTGTCAAAAAACTCAGAGTGAAAGGAAAATTCGTCACAACTGAAGAGTATGAAGAGTATATAAAATCTACCAATGTCGCCAAAGATAACGGTGAAAATGATTCACAATACTATGACCAATTCAACGAAGTTACTACTTGTATCGGAAGTGAAAGGTCAGCTCATAGAGACGATATAAAAGAAGAAACAATTTAAAAAAAGATCAAGCGTTGCAAAACTGAAAAAAACTGATTTTTGATCTTTTGAAATCAAACTCCTTGTAGGGTTGGATTTCTGTTGCAAAATTACTTTTTCAAAACAATTAATTTTCGAGTTTACAAATGCGACAGTCTCATTGAGAATCCATTTTTAACATCTCTATTTATGTGTCATACAAAAGTTATTGGTAGTAATCTATTGGCCTTATTTTTTTGTTTATCTTTTTAATTTGTTTTATATTCATCCTCATGTATTCACAAGGGTTTCTTGAATATTATGTAAAACTCCCTCTCGCGGTTGGTTCTCCCGATCGCGAGAATTAATATCAAGAAATACTCTTTACGATTTTTGTAATATTATATAATGTACTTCTTTCAACACAATTCACCCCTTTTCGTCTTAATCTCTTTCTCTGTAGAGAATTTGTTAAAAAATGCGGGGAACCAGAAATTCTCGACACTTGTTTTCCTCAACTAGACAAAATAAGAATTTTACGGGAAACCTCTCTACTTGGTCAATCTCACTATTCTAAAATCCAGCCACAAGAATCGCTTTTTAATTATCCGGTTTTTACCCACAAATCAAACTTTTGAATTTCAAAATTCTGCTGCAAAATTTATTAATCTTACCGCGATATCCTCCTCTTTGTTAATTTCAACCTGAACCGGGCTGCCCTTGATCTCGATTTTCTCATCTTGGAAAGTATACTCATACGTCATCTTTCTTCTGTTCTGGATTCAAACTTGGATTAGCCTTTGTGTCACCTATTTATTGATGGTTTTGACCAAATAAAGATCTGATTTGAATTTCAAACGAAAAAGGTTTTTTCTTTGTAACGCTTTTGGGAGGGAGAAAAGAAGTGAAAGGTTTAAATCATAGAATAGCCTCTCTTCCTTCCTTCCAGATTGAAGAAGAAAATACTCAAAATTTGCGATTCTGAGGACATAGACCCCCAGGGAGTCTGAATCGAGGGCAAAAATAGAAAAAGTTGGATTTGAGTTCAACGCAAGTTTTAAGCGATATAAGCGAGAGAAAAAATTTGGGACAACAAGGATGAAGAAGGTTGAAAAGAGCGTTGATCAGAGATAAATTGGATTGGTTGAATTCCGAGTCAGATGAGTTGGTATATCAATAGTCGAAAAGTTAAAAATAAAAATCATATTTTGGAAATTTAGGTCCAAATTTTCACAGAGATAAAATATTGGTTTAGCAATTTAGATCCTCATCCACGTTTTCAGGCGAATCTGATTGATTTTTTGACTTCATAAAATTTTGAGCCTCTTTAAATTTTACTTTTTCAGGAATTTTCTATTTTCTCCGCTGATCAGAAATTGTTACGAAAAAATAAATTCCAAGAAAATTTTCATCAGCGATGGGAAGGAGATATCTCAGAGATCTTCCTCTTGCTAGATATTTTGACTCAGCGAACAAAGTCATCGGGTGAATTTTAACCGAAAGAAATATTCTTCTTGACTACTACTATCCATCTCTTCAATGAAGGTGAGTTCCAAAAACTCAAAGTTTTCTATAAGACCTTCTGAAGTTTCAATAAATCGATTCTTACCTTGAGAAGAAAAATTCTCATCAAGGAATAATTACTAAGAATTACCATAAATCAAATAGAGATAGTCAAAGTATTTCGGTTGTGATAGATTACTATTTGGACTGATTTTCAAGTCTAATAAAATCTAGAAATTAAACTTGAATTCAAAAAAATATGTAAATTTCGCAGTTAACAGGCTCACTTTTTCAAATATTTAAAACAATCAATCAACTCTTTTACAGTCCAACAACCAACCTTACATTTCCCATAACCAAATAAAGATGTCGTGTGATATGATGGATACAACAATCACCCCTCAAAAAGTCCATCCAGGTGGAGTTGATGAAATCTTCCTTATTGAAGATATCGAAAAGAAATTGGAAAGCTTTTCACATTTATTAGAACGCTCATCTGAGAAAGGTAAAAACTATTATCAATAGAATATACTTAACCAAATATAATGACAGAAAAGACCCAACTCAGAAGAATCACTGAACAGGCTGCAGCCATTAGTTCTCTTCAGATCGAGAATAGAAATCTAGTCGAAGAAAATGATAAGTTGAGATTTGTCGTTGACACTTATATGAAGAACTTTGTCTGCTTTGTTGATAACCTCAAGAGAACGGAAACCTTAGAACAAGAAAACTTGGAACTTAAACAAAAAATCGATCAACTACAAAATGTATCTTCATCTTCTAAAATAATTATAATCTCAACCCCTATTTCTTAGGAAACAGCAGACAAGGTAGTAGATTTGGAATTGGAAAAAGATCGTTTACAGAAAACCAATGCAAAACTCACCAAAGAAAATGATCATCTCGTTAAAGAAAATGAGAGTCTTAAACAAAGCTTCAAGAAACTCAACAAAATGGTCCTTGAGTCCTTCGAAAACACCATGACAGGAGGCAAAGAAGAAAAGATCAAGCGCTTAAACGATACTATTGCTTCTAAAGACAAGTTAATTCTTGAAACAAAAGCTGAAGTGGAAAAGATCAAAGAAGGTTATGAGAAAACTATCAAGCAAAAGTCTCTTGAATATGAACTTCTTAAAATGGATTATCAAAGCATTATTGTGCAGAATATCCAAGCTCGTCAAAATACTCTCAAAGCAGAAAGGAGTAATAAGAATCAAAAGAATGAAAAATCTGAAAAATGGAATAAAAGTGAGAAGAGTGAAGTCAGTGAAATGAGCACAAACACAAAAACTACAACAAAGCGTCCCTTCAATATTATCACGAATCGACCAGAAAATACCACAGAAGAGCGCTCAGGAAGAAGAACAAGAGGCGCAAACAAGAGGAATACAGCATTGAAGAGCATGCATGAAGAATCAGAGAACGATGAAAACTTGTATAAAGGTGATGACCATGATGATCAAGAGGAAGAATTTGAAATAGAACATGAAGATTCGATGTTGGATGATGAGGACTTTGAAGAAGAAGAGGTGTTTATTCCCAAGAAAGGAAAGAGAAAAGCAAAAGAATCGAAAAAGAAACCTGCTCAACAAACGAAAAGAATCAAGAAAAATGAAAATAAAGATTTGTTGTTAGTCAACAGAAATACCATACAATACCATCTCTTTAACTAAAACATGATAGAGTTTCTGTATTAATTTATTGAAATCAATGTAAATAGCTCTCTCTCTTTGACTCGTATGATACTTTCGAATCATAATTTTCATATAGTATTTTTGCTATATCTTCTTCGTTAGTCTTATGTTGTATAATCTGTCGAAACTAAAATACATATTATAGAAAAAATTACAAATAAAATCTGAGAAAATATTCTTAATTACTCCTATCCTATCTATTTATTTGCAAGATCTTTCAATCTTTCAAAGAAATTTGCAGATACATGCATATGATCTTCCAATAACGTAATAAACTGGTTCTGATCAATCGTTCCCAACCTACACTTTCTCAATATATCCTTTGCCAATTCTCTCCTTTCACTATTGTAAAAAACAATTAACAATAAGTCTCATTGAGAAAATCTTACTTCTCAGGTTCTTCCTGATGGTGGTGTGCAGTATCCTTTTTCACTGATTTAGCAGTACCAGAAGGATGTGGGCTCCGTGTCAATGGTCTAAGCTTTATATTTTCAGTTTTTCTGGTTGGGGGAACTGAAGTTTGAGGTCTTCCCCTTTCACCTCCAGTCTTTCTCTCCTTTGGCTTTTTCATTGTATTCTCTTTGCCCCTTATATTTTCGATATTCTGTCTTTTATTTGTCATTGATTTCACACTCTTCTGAGTCTTTAAACTTTTTGTCGTCGTGCTAGATAAGCCTTTTTTCGGAGTACCAACAGGACGCTTTTGTTTAAGAGGCTGAGTATTCAAGGCCAAACGGTTCTGATGGTGGAAACTACCAGAAGTATTTTGGTCTTGATGACTCAAAATCCCTCTTTCTCTTTCTTCATATGGATCTTGCCTTTCTTTTTCCACAGAAGAGTAATTTCGAATTTCTCGATATTTGTCTTCAATAATTTTTTTCTTGAGTGGAGATACATGTCCATCTTCAAAATATCTGATACTGGGAACTTTGAGTCTTCTTTTTTCATCATCCATATGATAAAAATAATGATCAGTTCCTTCTATTCTCTCTCCTCTTTCTCCCCTTTCGAATCCCCTAGTTGGTCTTTCAAATGCAAAGGAACTCTGAGTCTTCTCTTGCGATCTTAAATATTCATCCAATTTGTTGCCGTAAAACATTGTTGTTGATTCTTGTCCTGACATACTCTGCCTCTCGTCAATTGGATAACTATGCAAAGATCCTCCATACATCATTTGATACTGCCTTTGGTGATCAAAATAAGAATTCTCATGCTCTCGCTGTTCATATTCACCTTCGTTTTCATGGTGCTCCTCTTCCTCATCTTCTTGTTGACCTTCTTCAACAATCCTTTCTCTTCCTTCTTCAGTCTGTTCTGTATCTTGAACACCAATTTCTCTTCTATAAGCTTCATCAACTGGATCATGGTTTGAAGCCTGTGAGCTTTGAATATAATTGCTCTTTGTCGTCATTGAGTCACGTAAAGGATTACTAGCGCCTGAGAATGAGACTGGTCTGTGCATATTTCCTTTTTGGTCAATCAAATCTTGAGATTCTCTGCTCACAATAACATCATATCTTCCTTTTCCAACTTTCTGAGCATTCTGAGGAAAAGATGAAACGTTTCTTTGAGGATCAAAAGTATCTAAACGTTGTTCATCGCTATGAGTTCCACTCTGACTTTCTATATTTTCATAAAATTACTACCAAAAGAGTGTTCCAATACCATTGAAGATGAATGTAGAGAGATGCTTTTGAGGAGGAGTAGCCTTTTGGGGACTCATATCTTGGATCATTATTTCATTTGATCCTGTATCATATTTGCCATATTTTGCTTCAGATAGTCTTGAAACTTCATCATTCATACCAATGTAAGGCATGAGACCAGGAGTTGAAGGGCCAATAGTGATTTCGGTTTCATGAAGAGTTTCTGAAAAACGCTTCTCAGATTGCTTGACTCTTTCTTTGAAATCGTTGATCAATTTCATTTGGGATTCTGAGAGGAAATCCATTATTTTTCAAAAGTTTAAAATTTGTTTGTTGACTGCATTGAATAATCAATTTCTCTTCAAAAAACGGTAAAGTGGAAAAGGAGAAAAATATTTGTTTTCAAAAGATGTCAGGTCATTCATGATTTAACATGCATGTCAATCAAAGATACAATATAGAGATCGATCAAGGCTCTCATGAATAAAAATAACTCGCAATCCAACTTCTCAATAAAATAAACAAAATACATAAATCAAGATAAACAGAAGGAAAAAACTTCTTTAGAATGGCTTATAATCAAACTTCATTCTACGATTTTGTTTACCCTATTATTCATTAGTAAAACAAGAAAATAATTCAAGTTAACTGTACATTATTGTTGCTGCTATCAGTTGTAATGTCTTCTTCATAAAACATAGATTTTTGAATTTGTTCAAAATCAATTGTGCTATGATCAACCTTCTTATTCTCTGTGATGCAGAAGAGACCGTCTTCGCCTGAACTCACAATATACTGATCAGAAATTCTTTCAGCTTTAGTGATAGGTCCTTTATGATGAGAGTTGAATCTGTTGGCGTGAACAGGAGGAACATCTTCAGACAAATTAATAGCATATTCTTCCATATATCCTCTATTCAGGGTTATTCACATTCAAATTTCATTCATTACTCAAGGTTTCCTCTGACGTAGTACAAGTTATTGTCACTGGGGACAGTGTAAGCACCAAGCAAAGCAAATTCATTCGTATCAAGATTTTCAATAGTTTGGACTTCTTTGACCATTTTAGCGTTTTCAAGAGACAGCAAAGCGATAGTTTGGACAGTTGTTTGAGCGAATGCAGTGCTGAAATCGTTTCCAAGGAACTTGCAATTATTCACTGGCTGTTCAAGTCTCACAACTGTATCAGTAGCTTCTTCTTCGCTTTCTTTGGAGAGATCAAAGAGGCAGACCATGCCATCCAAAGAGGAACTCATTAAAATGCTTGGCTTATTTTGATCGAATCTCAATGATGTGACTTCATCAGAGTGAGTTTCGTTGAAAGTGTTCAAGAGCTTATACTTTCTCAAATCCCTATTTTTTGTTGAAAAATACTCAAATCCAAAGACCTACCAAAAATGAATATCAGGATCACTACCACCAGCCAAAATATGCTTAACTTGAGAAAGACTGAAAAATTCTTGCACGGAAGGTCCTATATTTCCCAAGTTTGTTATTGTCCACAAATTTCAAAAACTACCTCTGCATTGACCGACCAAAGGATTATCAGAACGGATATCCCAGACCTTCAAAGAGCCATCATTAGAGCAAGTATACAACATTTTCTCGTTCCAAAACACTTCGTTTATTCTCTTTGCATGAGCTTGAGGAATATTGCTGACACTTTTCATTGTGTTGAGGTCCAAACATAAAAGAGAGCAGTCTGATAAGGCAGAGATCAAGATGCTATGTTCTCCAACGACCTCAAATGTGAGACCGTAGGCTTGTTTCTTGAGCTCTTGAGTGACATCGAAACCATGGAAAGGAGCAATTTGAGCTTGAGTTTGACCAAAGTTAAAGTTTTCACCACTGCCAATCATTTGTAGATATTGTAGTTGTTAATTTAAGAGAAATATTATAAAGATTGTTAGAATTTGGTGTTTAGATGCGAAATTGGCGAAAGGATATATTTTGCAATAAAAGCAAAGTTCTGATGTGAAAGTTCGATTTACGATTCTCCAATAAAATTTTATTAAAACCTCACAATTAAATAGTCTCTCTGAGATGCTCGAGAAGCCTGCAAATTGATCTCTGCCTCTCATCTTTTTTTCATCATTTTGAAAAGCAATTTTTTTTTTTGTTAAATTTTTTGTTTGAAACTCTGACCGTGGGCTTGATGATACTTTTCAATAATAGAAAAAAATTTTTGATAAGAAATAATTCTGATGGCGAATCGAAAAAATTTAATGATATCAGAATTCTGTGAAAGACCAATTTTCTACTTTCCCCTCACTTCACAGTTACCTCTCTTTCTAAAAATGACTTTTTCAAAAATTCATCAAATTTTCTTTATTATGAATATGAACCAAGATGAATGATCAAAATCAAGATGGACAAAAAATAATGATTAGAGGATTTTTTGGTATCTGGTATGAGTTTAATACATATCACAACTTGGCAGCAACGGACACCATATACATCATCATAATCCTTTCTAATAATTATACACTTATTGCAATTTGGGCATGTTGGTTTCTTCGTAAGCGGCTTCGTTAATAGTTTTGTCGTAAAGCTTTTCGAGTCTGAGGTTTCTGTTCTTTCCTCTGGCGACTTGCTTCTTGGCAGCATCTTCCTTTCTTCTTCTCATAGCCTTCTTGAGAATTGGTCTCATGAATTGTTCTCTGGTCAATTCACGATCTCTCAAATAGTACAACTTGGATCTCAAGTTACCAGAACCTCTGTGCAAAATCTTCATACCGATCAACAAGGGAGACATCTCCTTAAAGTCCATTTCAATTTGTTCACCAGCCAATCTGATCAAAACTCTGAAACTGGAATTCCATGAATTTCTTTGCTTTCTTCCGATAACAACACCGTGGAGAATATTACCCAAATGCTCAGAAATAGAGAACAAATATTTAAATTCAATAACGTCACCAGGTCTCACGTCGGGAATCTTGAAAGGACGAAGAGAGTTTCTAATGTGCTTTTCTCTATTCTCAATGGAACGGATCAATTCGCTGCCTTGGAGCTTGGTGGGTCTGGTCAAAATGGGAGGCCAATGAACGTTGGGGTCGTCCCATTGGGATAATCTGGGCTTTCTGCTTTTATGGTATTTATTTTGAGGAGGAATGTAATAGTCAACGTAATTTGTTTTATCGAAAGGGGATCTTTTGGGGATGTATCTGTAGGCGATAGATTGTTGAGGAATGTTGAAAAGGGTCATAGGAGTAGCCAAAGCACTAGGCTTGATGATAGCCTTGGTGCTTGAAATGAGATTATTCAGCAACATAAATAGATATTTATTCGAAAATAATAATTGTGTGTGCCAAAGTATTTAGGGTCGATAAGTGATTAAATATCATTAAAGATTCATGTTAATCCAACTTAACTGGGGATCCTCAAAGATTTCAAGAAAAATGGTCGTGCGATATGAACTTCAAAAAAAATGTTTTTCAACATTTCGAGATCAAAGAAAAAAAAGGAAAAAAAAAAATTGGAAGAAAAATTTTTTCTCAGTTTCCCTTAAAAAAAAAAATCTCTCCCAAAATTTTTTCCTTACTTCCTGTGAGCTTCTGTTATTGTGAAGATCAAGACCATTTTCAAATTCCATCAAAATTTATCTGAAAAAAATATTCTGAATTTTTTCTCGATTCATTCACCCTGATCTCGACACAAAAAATTTCACTCAAAAGAGATAATTGGCTTCATAAATTCCAACACAAGATTTCGATAAATTGGCAAAAACTCTTTTTTCATTTGCCAGACACATGAGAGTTGAATTGTAATTCATTTTTAAAAGATGCAAGGTGTGGACTCTGGCACGTCTTCAGGTGATATCACAGATTCCGATTCATCAGTATTAAAAAGAATAAATTTGACTCTTTTTCTAACATTTCAGTTTGAAGTACCTCGCCTTCCTCTTGACTCACAAGGAAGGAAGTGCTGCGCATTTGCGAATAATGATGGAACATATCGATATATCCCTATCGATGAAGTTATAAAGGACCTCGAGAGGACGAGAAAAGAAGAAGAGATCAAAGCACGACTTGAAAGAACCCAAATTCGGACAAGGTCGATGAGCAAAAAAGAAAAAGTTGATGCGGAAAGTCGAAAAAAGAAACAAAACTTCAAGACAATACCCAAGAAAACTAAAAAGTAAAATGCATCAATAGGTTAGCTGGCTGTTGAGTAAAAATTATTATGGCTTTCTAAAACACTTGAGATAAGATTTGTCATATGTCTGATCTGAAAATTTCAAAGGACACTTGAGAAAGAAGAAAAAAATTAGAATTACAAAAAAAATTATAAAGATAGTTTTTCATTTTGAAAATAAATTCTCTGAAATTAATGAAGAA